>Ga0123353_10011810_pt1 | contig 12341 bp, 14 predicted proteins | sample TergutLab28metaG_3_FD_92763 | JGI IMG/M metagenome (GOLD analysis project Ga0123353, IMG submission 92763) | Labiotermes labralis P3 segment gut microbial communities from Petit-Saut dam, French Guiana - Lab288 P3 | ecosystem: Host-associated > Arthropoda: Insects > Digestive system > Gut ... | reverse complement strand
GAGTATTTCGCGGTTACCGTGTTCTGCCGGTTCGCCTATCTGTTCCAAATCATGGCTTACCGCTATGGTTCCCTGGTCTGTAACAAGTTTTCCAACGACGCCCAGATTGAGCGCATGTATTATTTCAATCAATTTGCTCACATCGTAATCGGTGCCTACCACGCCCATAAATTTGCCATTGACGATGACCGGAACAATGATAGAGAACATGTGTTCTTTTACTCCGTTGACTTCGTCCCAATAAGGTTCGGTAATGGTTTCGCGCATAGTTGCTTTCGGCTCCGTATAAAATACTTCTTCATAATCTCCTTCCGATGCCGACAATTCTCCGTATGCAATCCAAGGCGCAAAATTTCCTTCAGAGTTACTGCCCAGATCCTCGCGATCGACAAAATACGAATCCATTCCGTCTAATACATTAGGTTCGAGGGTACACCAAATGTTGGTCATCTTTTTTTCTTTTTCGAGCAGCATGTTCATTTCCTTCATCAGAAATTCACGTTTTCTCTCTTTCGGTACGAGGTCTGATTCGATCATTTGCTCGACGACGCCTGAATAAGCGCGTACAACATTTGCAGCGCCGTTGATTCTTTCTGCCAGGCGCTCTCCAGATTCCATAGCGGTCAATTGTGCTGCTCTCGACGAATTTTTAAGCGCGTTTGATCTCAACGGCATGATCAACAACAGACATATCACCGCAAGTATGATCAAACTTGCAAATCCCATCATTAAAGGGATTTTCAGCATTACAGACAAGTCTTTATACTTTTTCATGTGAAACAGTTTTCATGGTCGGTTTATATTTACAATAATATAATGTAACATATACGTATATTTTTGACGAAAGTTTCAAAAAAACAGTAAAAAAATAAACCTTGCCATTTTTACCGTTGCAAAAAAAACCCATGAGTACACGTACTCATGGGACCAATGAAAACTAAAATGGTAGTTATAGTTAACTCTTTGGATCAAAAAATTACCCCGACAGATTGCGGGACTCCAGTTGTCAGGGTTAGATCCAATTTTTCAATTGTTTCATCGAGGAGTATCTTTAGTTTTACATATAAATCATTGTATTCCTTCATCTTCTATGTTTCAATTTTTTTAACATTTATGGCACAAAAATAAATCTTATAAATCGCATTTGACACCACTGTCATGCTGATTTGAGATCGTATTGAGATATTTTTTTTTGAAACATTTTTAATATTCTATATACAAGATAATTAAAATATTTGTTGTTGATATGATGTTGAACACTTTTTTTGAGTGGCTTATCCGATTCTCTCATTCAACAACAATTTATTTAAGTTTTTCCTGATGTCTGTCATACCTGTTTTCAGTTTGATTCTGTGTGTAATGGAATATATTGACCTTTGTGTGTATAACAGGATTTCGGAGATGTCGGCCACGGGTACGTCAAAAAGCAACAGGCAGCATAGTCTTATTTCTTTCTCGTTAAGCTCGCTGTATTCATTTTTGATATTTTTTTCGATATTTGGAGGTATCAGGGGATGAATGTTATTCCAGTTGATTTTGCCGGTTTCATCGTAGAAATATTGATCAACCAGATGAAAGTATTTTTTCATTTCTTCTTCATTGTTTCTTTTTCTGAAGAGTTTGTATTTTTGGCATAACTGTATGTACATCTTCAACAGATGGGCATACGACAACCTGATTTGTTCCGTCACCTGAACGAAATATTCATTACCATTCATGTTCATATTCTTATTTTTATCTGTTTAAATTGAAACTGCAAAAAAATCATAATCTACTTGCTTTAGCAAGACTTTTTTTGTCACAAATAATCCATAAAACAATCATAAAATGTCATAATTTGGGACAACAGACTCATATTATACTAAAAATTTTAATATAATATCTATCATATTATTTTTTTTATTATCTTTGCATAATTTTTAATTTATATACTTATAATAATTATAATAGTTATGAAAAATAAATCATGGTATGAAAGTTTTGTTAAAACCCTTTATGAAAGGTATCCCAAAAAAACCCATTTGGTAGAAGCATTGATGGACTTGTTGTGTATTGAGCGCGAAGCGGCATACAGGAGATTACGCAAGGATGTTGCATTTTCTGTTCATGAAATTGTAAAAATTTCTTCTGCATGGAACATTTCTTTCGATAAAATTATCAACATCAGCTCAGGAAAAATTCCTTTCCAGATGCAACCCATCAATTATATTGCTCCATCGAAACAGGAATTGAAGTTTTTAAAGTTTGTTATTCAATCGATTAACAATCTCAAGGATTTTCCTGATACAGAGTTTATGGGCATCTGTAACAAATTGCCCCGTCATTTGCTTGCAGGTTTCGGCTATTTGAATCAATTTTATTTGTTCAGATGGATGTACCAATGCGGGAACGAGAAAAAAACAGTTCCGTTTTCGCAGATCATTATTTCAGAAGAGCAACTCCGGTTGACTGCCGATTATTATCGGGCAGTAAAAACGTTGCCTCAGACGAATTTCATATTTGATCGTCTGCTTTTTGAACATCTTACAAGTGAAATAGCCTATTTTCATTCCATCCAGATGATTACTGACGATGACAAAAAATTGATAAAAACCGATTTGCACGCCTTGCTGGATTATTTGTCGGAAATTGCCACCAATGGCTGTTACCCCGAAACTCAAAACAAGGTAAATCTTTATGTTTCACAGCTTAACGTTGATACAAATTACAGCTATACTTTTACGAGTCAAATAAATATTTGTTTTGTTCATGTATTCGACAAATATGAAATATATACGTATGACGATGAAATGGCAGCAAGTTTTAGAACATGGATGCAGTTAAAAAAGCGAACATCCATTTTACTCTCGGAAGTGGATCAAAAAAGCAGGATTGAGTTCTTTGCAAGACAACGTCAAACTGTGGACATGCTGTAACTTGTAAAATTTCCCGTCAAAATATAAAACGATTCAAAATAGTTTATATATTTGCGCTTTAAAATACATCAAATACATAATTCAATGATAACTATATCAGTAATGAACCAGAAAGGGGGAGTAGGCAAAAGTACTTCTACCCGTAACCTCGGGGCTTTTTTCGCTTTGCAGGGATACAAAACGCTCATGGTTGACATTGACGCACAAGCGAACCTAAGCCAAATTTCCAACATCCCAGACAATGTAAATAACACAATATTAGAAGCTTTTCGTAATAAACTACCGCAGATATATGACGTTTCGGATAAACTTTCGATCATTCCATCGTCACTATCTTTTGCAGGCATCGAACTTGAAATCATAGGCGCCATGCAACGTGAAACGTTTCTGCTCAAAATGTTAAAAAAAATCACTGATAAATTTGACATTTGCCTTATTGACTGTCCACCCGCTATCAACATGATTACAACAAATGCTCTGGCAGCTTCTCAGTGGGTGCTTATTCCGCTCGAAGCATCGTTTTTAGCCCTAAATGGTCTGGAAATGATGCTCAATATTGTTTCAATGGTCAGAGAAGATTTGACCCCCGATTTGTCCATACTGGGTTCTTTTATCAATAAATACAAGGAAAAAACGGTTGTGGCACGCGACATACTTTCGCAGATGAAAGAACGGGGTATTGATATTGCTCTGTTTAAAACCAAAATACGGCAGTTTGAAGACTTCAAAAAAGCAGAACTGAATAGGGAAAGTATCTTCGATTATGCCGCGGGCTCTTTAGCTGCCGCCGATTATCGCAACCTTGGAGATGAAATACTCGTAAAACTCAAAGAAAATCAATCTATTAAATAAATTTTTTTCTGCCATGAACAATCTGAAAAATATGTTGTCCAAATCATCTCCTTCCTTCAATCCATCGAACTCCCAATCCGATGAAACCTTTGATGATTTATCTATCGATGATTTTTTTGCCGATGTGATGAAAGCAGCAAACACAAGAGCATCAGAAAATTACCCTGACACAAGTTCAATGAATTGGAATACAGATGTAAATACGTTCAGATCAGGCGCCAGTTTTGCCTTGCAGTGGTTTTCAGATAAAATTCAGAACGGCTGACGAGGTATTTGGTAAGTTTTGTGCATCGGTACATGATTTTGTCCGAAAAAAACATTAGGTTTGTGCCTTCAAAAAAAAGTCATTTTTGTAGATATAAATTTGATTGTCAGTCATATAATTAATGAAATTCATTATTGAAGCAGCCAGCGAGAAACACTGCATATATGCCGATGAAATATGCAGGGAAATGGAAGAATCGGCTAAAGTTCGCGGTACAGGTATTGCCAAACGCACACCCGAGTACGTGAAGAAAAAAATGTGCGAGGGAAAAGCGGTTATTGCCATGGATGAGGGAAAACATTTTGCCGGTTTTTCGTACATCGAGTCGTGGAGCCATGAGTGTTTTGTGGCAAATTCGGGATTGATTGTGAATCCCAAATATCGTAGAAGCGGATTGGCACGGCAAATCAAAAAGAAGATTTTCGAACTTTCGCGAAAAAAATTCCCCGACGCAAAAATATTCAGTATTACAACAAGTCTGGCAGTAATGAAACTCAATTCAGAAATAGGTTACAAACCGGTTACGTTTTCGGAACTGACTGACGACGAGGAATTTTGGAAAGGTTGCGAAGCATGTGTCAATTACGACATCCTGCAACGCAACAACCGCCGAATGTGCCTTTGTACGGGCATGCTCTACGATCCGGGAAAAGAAAAAAATTTTAACTTTATCAAAAAATTCCATATTCTCGAACGTTACCGAAGATTGACAACAACGAAATAGTTTGAGATTTCAGGTCTTTTTACACTTTCCCGAACAACGCCTTGAACAATTGTTCCACTTTGCTCACAAAAACTACCTGAATGGTCATCCCCGACACATCAATACCCTTACGGTTGGCGCTGGCGATGAATATTTTGGTGAATCCTAATTTTTGCGCTTCCTGTATGCGTTGTTCGATACGGCTCACAGGACGTATCTCGCCCGAAAGGCCTACTTCGCCCGAAAAGCAGTAGAGATGATTGATCGCTGTGTCGATATTCGACGACATGATGGCGGCAATCACTGCCAGATCGATGGCAGGATCGTCAACTTTAAGGCCGCCTGCGATGTTGAGAAACACATCCTTTGCCGACAGTTTGAAACCGGCGCGTTTTTCGAGTACTGCCAACAGCATGTTCAGCCGTCGCGCATCGAAGCCGGTGCATGAGCGTTGCGGCGTACCATACACCGCCGAGCTGACCAGCGCCTGCACCTCAATCAGAAACGGGCGTATGCCGTCGATGGTGGCGCCGATACTGATGCCGCTCAATCCCTCGTCGTTGGTGGTGATGAGCATTTCAGACGGGTTGCTCACCTCGCGCAGTCCGTTGCCGCGCATCTCGAAGATACCCAGTTCGGAAGTAGATCCAAAACGGTTTTTCAACGTTCGCAGGATACGATACACGTGGTTATGGTCGCCTTCAAACTGAAGTACCGCATCCACAATATGTTCCAAAACCTTTGGCCCGGCAAGCATCCCGTCTTTGGTGATGTGACCGATGAGAAAAATGGAAGTGTGCGTGGCTTTAGCGAATTTGAGTAATGCAGCGGTACATTCGCGTATTTGCGACACGCTTCCTGCCGATGAGTCGATACCCTGCGTACTGATGGTTTGGATAGAATCAATGAAAAGCAAAGCGGGTTTCAGTTCCTTGCAATAGGAAAAAATATTTTCGAGCGAGGTTTCGTTCAGAAAAAGACACTCATCGTCTTTGCTGCCAATGCGTTCTGCACGAAGTTTGATTTGTTGAAGGCTTTCTTCGCCCGAAACATACATGACCGTGCGGTTTTTGAGTTGCAGTGCTACCTGCAAAGCCAACGTCGATTTTCCGATGCCCGGCTCGCCGCCCAGCAGCACCAGTGACCCCGGTACCAAACCGCCGCCCAGCACACGGTTCAGTTCGCCATTGTGCGTGTTGATACGCTGATAATTGACGGCTGATATTTCGGATAACTTTTGCGGACGAGCCCGTTCGGAAACCTCATATACAGCGGTTTGCGCAGATTTTTTCTCAACTGGCTCCTCAATGTAAGTGTTCCATTCGCCGCATCCGGGGCAACGACCGATCCATTTGGACGATTCATTGCCGCAATTTCTACAATAAAAAACAATTCTCGTTTTTGACATGTTTTTTTTGGTGACAAAGATAAAAAACATTTTTTTTTTTTTTACGTATACTATAAATGTATCATATAAAACCAGAATTGTCAAGTGAAAAATTGTACGTACATTCTCATCATCACATTTCTTATGTGTTTGCCATGGCAAAGCACGGTTCATGCCGGTCCCAAGCCGAAAAACAAGAGTAAAACTTCGTGTACCATGTTTCGTGGAAAGTACACAACCTCTGATCGAATTGAATACAATCTCGGCATCATGGCAGGTCAAAACAGCGCTACCATCAAGAGTCAAAAAAGTAACAGTCAGGATATCATCACAGGTATGATAGGGGGAGCGGCGATGCAAATCGTTTGGCCGAAAGGATTTGTAATTCAACCGGAAATCCTTTATTCGCAGAAAGGTTGTCTGTTCTCCGGCAGTGGATTAAGTTATGACATTGATTACATTGAAATTCCAGTAAAAGCAATGTACCGTATTCACATGGCAGAGGTAAAACCGTTTTTCTTTGCCGCTCCGTATGGCGCTTATGCGATTAAATCTACCGAAAATGGCGAAAGACCTAACGACGATACCTTTACAAACGAGATCAACAAAATGGATTTCGGTATCGCCGCAGGCGCAGGTTTCGACGTATGGAAAATACAGTTAGCGTTCAAATATTCATGGGGATTCGGACAAGTGGCCAAAGAAACATATCCCATCCGTAACAATGTATTTACCGTTTCGGCAGCATTTTTCTTCTATAATTTTAAATGACACATTCATAACTTCAGGTGATGTTTCAGACAAGTATCTCCTTTCTTCGTGAATTAATCGCTAACAACCATAAGGAATGGTTTGACGCCAACCGGCATCATTATCGGGAAGCCAAAGATGAATTTGACCGATTCGTCGATCAGCTGATTGCAGAAATACGCCAGTTTGACCCGACCATAGGATCAATCACCGCCAAAGACTGCGTGTACCGGATACACCGCGACGTCCGCTTTTCGAACGACAAGACACCCTACAAAAACCATTTCGGTGCATACATTGCACAGGGTGGACGCAAAAGCCCGCTGGGAGGTTATTATTTTCATATCGAACCGGCAGATGCCGGATACCTGAACCATTCGATGTGGGCAGGCGGCATCTATTGTCCGGATGCGCCCACACTGAAAGCCATTCGTACAGATATTTACGAACATGCTGAAGAATACAAAGCCATCATCCACAACAGAGAATTTATCGATACGTTCCAATGGTTCGACGGAAATATGCTGACCACCGCTCCGAAAGGATTTCCGAAAGACTTTCCCGACGTGGACCTGATCAAACGCAAGGATTATACATATTTCAGAAATATTGACGAACAAACGCTCCAAAGCAACCGCCTGCTCGAAGAAAGCATCCGTGTATTTAAAGTGATGCTGCCCTTCAACAAATTTATGAATCGGGCTATTTTATATCATCAGGGTGAACTGTAAGACAATTATGAATTGTGAATGACTGAATCTTCCCTCTTATCTCTTCACCACCCTCGTCACGCTTTTTCGTTCCCCATCATCTGAAATCACACCAAATATTTGCCTTCTATTTTCCACTTTTTACGTGAAAACCATCCAATCTATTCCTCGTAAAACTGCTGCAACAAATGCCTGTATGACGAAAATATCTTCGACTTCGACAGAAATCCGATGTATTTTCCGTCTTCGACCACCGGCAAATTCCATGCGCCGGTTTTTTCAAATTTATCCATAACCGATTCCATTGTTTCGTTCAGTTCGATCATTGTGGGTGCGGGGGTAATCAGTTCTGATATATGAACATTCCTGTACTGGTCGGGTTGGAAGATGATGTTGCGGATATTGTCGAGCAGTACTACGCCGACAAATTTGGAATTGCCGTCGACTACCGGAAAAATATTACGTTTCGATTTGGAAATAATTTTCACCAGATCGCCCAAAGTTTGTTCGGGAATAACAGTAATAAAATCAGTTTCAATTAATTTGTTGGTTCTGAGCAGGGTCAGGATTGCCTTGTCCTTATCGTGAGTGATGAGTTCGCCGCGTTTGGCCAAACGACTGGTGTAGATGGAGTGTGGCTCGATGTATTTCGATATGATAAATGAAAAAGAGGCTGTGAGGCTCAACGGAAGAAACAATCCATGTCCGTCTGTAATCTCGGTGATCAGAAAAATAGCGGTCAGCGGGGCATGCATCACTCCCGACATCACGCCTGCCATGCCCGCCAGTACAAAATTTTTATCGCTCACCGAAATAAAAGGAATCATGTTGAGAACACCTGCCAGAATGAAACCTGAAACTCCGCCCATGAAAAGAGTAGGCGCAAAAATACCTCCAACGCCGCCGCTTCCGGTGGTTACCGCCATGGCAATCACTTTCAAAACCAGCACAATACACAGAAAAGCCAGCAGCCAGTAGTGGTTGTCCTTCATGTTGTAGAACACGCTGCCATTGGCCAGATCGGCCGAATTACCGCTCATGATCATCTTCAGTCCTTCGTAACCTTCGCCAAATAATGGCGGACAAAGAAAGATCAATAATCCCAACAATGCTCCGCCAATGACCAAACGCTGGAAAATAAATATTTTTTTACCTGTAATTTCTTCGCAGACAAACCGTTTCCGGGTTTTATCCCACTGGAAATATATTTTCCCAAGACGTTCCATCAACGCTTCAATACTTTTGGTGCCTCTGGAGAAATAAATGGAAATAACTCCCGTAAATAGCCCTAACACAATATAATATGGTAAATTTCCCAATACCAGCGGATCCATCACTGCAAAATGAAACAATGCGCCTTCGCCCATGAGCATGTAGGAAATCGCTGTGCCTGAAACCGCCGAAATCAACAGCGGAATGATCGACCATGTAGTCAAATCAAGCATCAGTACTTCCAATGCAAAGACCACGGCGGCTACGGGCGCTGAAAAAATACCGCCTATAGCGCCGGCAGCCCCGCAACCGAGCAATAAAGTAGTCGTTTTATAATTGAGTCTGAACCACTGGCCAATGTTCGATCCGATGGCCGAACCGGTAGTAACAATGGGCGATTCCAATCCAACGGATCCTCCAAATCCAACCGTAAAGGTAGCGCCGATCATCGACGACCACATCGCTTTAGGACTTAACTGACTGTTTTTCTTTGAAATAGAATAAAGAACGCGCGAAATTCCGTGTACGATGTCTTCCTTCACAAAATATTTTACATACAATACCGTAATCAGTATCCCAACGAAAGGAAGCGCAAGATAGAGCAGGTTGACCGAGCCGGTATCCAATCCGTGTGTCAGAATACGGCTGGTGAAATGTACGGTATTTTTTAAAAGCACGGCCGCAAACCCCGCAAGAATACCAATCAGGAAACTTAACAGAATGATCAGCCGCTGAAGAGGTATGTGTTCGGAAATCCACCGTATCATCCGAATATGGGAAATCTTGAATCGATTCATTTTATCAAACAAAGAATCTGCAAATTTATGTTACTTCCGGATATTCCGCAACACGAGTTCTCTTTTTTTGTAATCAATGATCGCCTTATGCTTGAGCAGAAAATCGCTGCCGATCAGTCCGGCCACACGTTTGTCGGTAAATTTTCGGTACAGGTCGTTTACATGCGTCAAATCAATCAGTACCACAGTCCAGTTTGTGCGTTTCAAATCGCCTAATTTGAATTTTTTGATAAGACCGATGCTGTTTTTCAGTTCTCCGGCATGGATGCCCGCCGATTGTATTTCAAATCCTGCGGTTTTATCGGCAGGCGCTTCAGGAATCAGCGATGTATCGAAAATCGTATGCGACGCTCCGGTATCAATCAGCAAATCGTATTTCGTTTCGTTGATGAATCCGCTGACAAACAAGTGATAACTGTTATCTTCACCTAACGTGATGATGTCTATGGGAAGGATGGTTTTCATCAAATTGAGAATTGAAAATTGAAAATTGGCACAAAGCGTATTTTTTTACTTTTCATTTTTTCAAAAGTTTTTTTGCGGCAACAGCTGCTCCTATAATGCCGGCTTCGTTCAGTAACTGGGCGGGAACAATTTTGGTGCGCGTGTCGAACGAAATGCCCTTTTTTTCGAGTTTTTTGGCCAAACCGCCGCCAATGATGATCAAATCAGGCCAAAACATATCTTCAATATAGTTGATATATTTTTTCAGACGTTGCATCCATTCTTCCCATGAAAGGTTGAAATTTTTGCGGGCAGCGTCCGAAGCCCATTTTTCTGCATCGTCGATACCTCCGGAAAGGCAAAAGTGTCCCCATTCGCAGTTGGGAACGAGCTTTCCCTGTGTGAAAAGCGCACATCCGATACCTGTTCCCACAGTGAGCATGATCACCACGCCTTTGTTTTTCCGGCCGGCGCCATATTTCATCTCGGCCATACCAGCAGCGTCGGCGTCGTTGATTGCCACACTTTTGCTTCCTGTGTGTTTTTCCAGCAATTTTTCGAGATCGACGTCCAACCATCCGTTGTCAACGTTGGCGGCGGTCTTCACAACACCATGCTGCATCACGCCCGGAAATCCGACGCCAATAGCGCCTTCCCAGTCAAACTTTGTGGCAATCTGCCTGATGGTGTCTACCACAGCTTCGGGCGTTGACTGCTCCGGCGTAAGAATCCGATGCTTTTTAGTGGTCATCTCGCCCGTTTTTACATTTACAATGGCGCCTTTGATACCGGATCCACCAATATCAATGCCCAATACAAAATTTGATTTCATCGGCTAATATTTTATTGATCAGAAAAGATTGACAAATCTATATGTTTTTTTACAAAAACAAAAATATTCTTGGTTTACAAGTATCAAATCCCCATCTTTGCATCAAAAATATAAAATCAATGTTTCGATTATATCTGGAATTAGGAATAGAACATATCGCTGATATGCAGGGATATGACCACATTTTGTTTGTGGCGATGTTGTGCGCGGTATACACGTTTAAAGAATGGAAAAAGGTTTTGATTCTTGTAACGGCCTTTACCATAGGGCATTCGCTCACTTTGGCATTAGCCACATTGAACATCATCCGCGTATCCAACGCATGGGTAGAATTTCTGATCCCCGTTACCATTTTCATCACGGCATTGGGCGATATGGTGAGCGGCAAGCCGGGCAGCGCTTCGGCAAGGATAAAATATACGCTGGCATTGTTTTTCGGATTGATCCACGGATTGGGTTTCTCAAACTATCTGCGTAGTCTGCTGGGAGCGCACGATTCGATTTTATTACCGCTGTTAGCGTTTAATATTGGCGTAGAACTGGGACAAATCCTGATCGTTTTGTGTATGCTGATTTTTACTGCATTGATGCTTTTTTTCAAACTGAAGCAACGCGACTGGATTTTGATACTGGCAGGAGCCGGCGCAGGAATCTCATTAATCCTGATGCTGGAACGGTGGCCGATGTAGTTTCGGATAGTTCAAAGTTTCAGATTCAAAGTTCAAAGTTTCAATGATCAATAGTCGATATTCTCAAACTCACTGCATTGCTGTGCGCTTGCAAGGATTCTGCCTGCGCCATGGTTTCTATCGTTTTCCCGATATTACGAATACCTGCCTGTGATATTTCCTGAAAAGTAATTTTTTTTACAAAACTGTCGAGATTGACGCCGCTGTACAAGCGTGCATAGCCGTTGGTGGGTAGCGTATGGTTGGTTCCGGAGGCGTAATCGCCTGCGCTTTCGGGAGTAAAATGTCCCAAAAATACCGATCCGGCATTGGTTATCTGTTCAGACAATGAGGCGTAATCTTTCGTTTCGATGATCAAATGTTCGGGAGCGTAGGCATTGGTGAAGTCTATCACTTCGTTGTGATCTTTCAAAACAACGATACGACTGTGTTCCAGAGATTGTTCAGTCATTTCTTTTCGCGGAAGTTCGTTCAATTGCCGTTGAATTTCGGCAACCACTTGATCAACCAGATCTTCATACGCAGTTACAAGAATTGCCTGACTGTCAGCTCCATGTTCGGCTTGCGAGAGCATATCGGCAGCCACAAAAGCGGGATTGGCCGTTTCGTCGGCAATTACTTCCACTTCCGAAGGGCCGGCGGGCATATCAATGGCTACATTGCACATGGCCACCAACTGCTTGGCTGCGGTGACATACTGGTTGCCCGGCCCGAAAATCTTGTACACGTTGGGAACGGTTTCCGTACCGTAAGTCATGGCTGCAATGGCTTGAATACCGCCAATT
>Ga0123353_10011807_pt1 | contig 12341 bp, 6 predicted proteins | sample TergutLab28metaG_3_FD_92763 | JGI IMG/M metagenome (GOLD analysis project Ga0123353, IMG submission 92763) | Labiotermes labralis P3 segment gut microbial communities from Petit-Saut dam, French Guiana - Lab288 P3 | ecosystem: Host-associated > Arthropoda: Insects > Digestive system > Gut ... | reverse complement strand
GTGGTCAAGCTATCGGCGCCAAAGGCAGGCGCCGTGTCATTGGGAATCGCGCTCATTGTAGCGCTCGCTTTCTTTGGCTTGAGCGCTTTCGGCCTCATCGTTGCCGTATCCAAAGCGCTGTCGCTGTCGCTGTTCGTCCTGCTCATCGTATGGGGGGCGCTGCTGCTGTTCCACCTGGCGGACGGTTTCAAAGCCATCGAAGTCATTCACAGGAATTTCGCGCTCCATGTTAAAGATAAATTCATGGGATTCCTGATGCTGGCGTGGCTCTTCTCGGGGATGTTTCAGGGAATGTCGGGCTTTGGCGTACCGGTAGTGATCGTCGCGCCGATACTCATCGCGCTCGGGTTCGACAAAGCAAAATCGCTTGCGGCTACGCTAATCGGGCACTCCTGGGCTGTGACTTTCGGCTCGATGGGGTCGGCATTCTACATAAACCAAATGATGACCGGCATACCGTACAAGGACCTGGAATTTCCTATGTGGGTATTCAACACGGTCGCCCTTTTATTGACGGGACTGGGTGTCTGTTGGGTTTACGGAGGCTTTAAGGGCATAAAGGGCGGGCTGCCGTTCGTCCTGCCGGTCTCAGCCCTCATGTCGGCGGTCCAGTACATTACCATCAGCCTCGGGTTTTACTCGATCGTTTCGCTTACTGCGGCGATTGCAGGGCTGCTGGTTATGTTCGGCCTGTACAAACTTCGAGAAAAAGAGAAAAGCGCGAAAGAGAAAAGCGCGAAAGAGAAACTCGAGACAAAACTGACGCTGTTACAATCGGTGCTGCCGTACGTGGTTATTCTGGCGCTGGCTGTGGCGATACAGTTTTTGCCTTCAATATTGAGGGGCATTTCGCTTTCATTTGATTTTCCGGGGACAGAAACGGCGCTTGGATACGTTGCAAATCCTGAAACGGGTTTTGCCAGGATACGCCTGTTCGGCCATCCGGCATTGCTGCTCCTGACAGCCAGCGTCATTGCGGCGCTGATATACAAGCGGGCGGGAGTATGGGATATAGCGGTATTTAAGAAAGCGTTGCGGAAGACGGCGGGAAAAGGTGTCCCCGCCACGCTGGCGCTGCTGTTTCTCGGCAGCATGTCGATGGTCATGAAGGATTCGGGCATGACTGACCTGCTCGCCAACAATGTCGCCGATCTGGCGGGCGGCTCGTATCCGTTGTTCGCGCCATTCTTCGGGGTGCTGGGCAGTTTCCTGACGGGGAACAACACGAACTCGAACATCCTGTTCGGAAGTTTCCAGTTCACAATAGCGCAGCGCCTGGGACTGAGCGGCGCCGTTATGTCGGCCGCGCAGTCGCTTTCCGGCTCGATAGGCGTCGCGCTCAGCCCGACGCTTGCCTTGGTGGGTGGGATTGCGGCAAAATTCGAGGGGCAGGAATCGCTGGTATACAGGAAAACAGTAGGCGTCGTGCTGCTGACGGCCCTTGTTATGGGTATTGTGAACTTAGTGATTATTGCGAACTTTTAGGCGACACAGACAACTGCTGATTATTTGATGGAACAAAGCTACGCAGGTTGCGTCTAAAGGGCATAGCGCTGCGGGACGCCGTCCCGAGCGCCAACATTACAGGAAGAAGGGGATAGTGATAATGAAAAAGGTTATAGCGCTCTGCCTTGTTTTAGCGATGCTGACAGCGGGGCTGACGGCACTGACTTCGTGCAAGTCGGAAGAGACGCTGCAAGGCGACAATGCCGGCGGCAACGGCTCCAAGCCGTCGATAGTGGATTTGTTTTCGAGGATACTCGGGATATCAGGCTCTGAAGGCAAGGTCAGCAGCGATGGGGACGAGTATTCGATCGACATGATCAACGGTATCCAGGTGGCGACGCAGATGCCGGAAGGGGAGAAGCTGCCCGTAGTCGGCGACAAAGAGACGCTTCTCAAGCTGCTGCTTGACAGGGGCGCCCTTTATGACAACTCCGACATGAGGGGCAAATACTACAACCAAGCCGAACCGGACATGGCTTGGGCCGAAGGCGGCAGCGACACCGGCAGCGGCACTGCCGAAACCGCGATAGCGCCGGCAGCCGCGCCTGCGCCAGACGCTCCGGGGCAGGCTATTGAGCAGGGGCGCGCGCTGACCGGCTCTGCGGAAGCCCCGGCTTTAGCGCAGGAAATGCAAGACGACAGCGCAGGCGGCCACTCCCAGACCAACGAACAGGTCGAAGGCGTCAGCGAGGGGGATATCGTCAAGACCGACGGGCGCTACATCTACGCGATGTCGCCCCACAGCAGCATGATTCGCATCATCCGCGCCAACGGCGCTGACTTGGAAGTCGTTTCAACGATTTCGAACGACGAAATCTGGGGCAACGAGTTCTACCTGATCGGCAACGACAGGCTCGCAATTATCGGCAGCGAATATACGCCGATCCACCCGATGCCGACTGTTGATGACACCGATGAGCCGAGCGCCAGGATAATGCCGGGCTACGGCTGGTACTCCAACAACTTCACAAGCCTTGTCATCTATGATATCTCCGACCGCTCCGCCCCCGTCGAAGCGCGCAGGATCTCGATGGAAGGCTGGGCCGTCTCGACGCGGGTCATAGGCAGCATCGTTTACATGGTCACGAATAAGTACATCTACAGCATCCCCTTCGACCAGGCGGACAGCCCGCACATCATGCCGTACACTCGTGACACCGCGGCGGGCGAGACGTTCGAGCCGATTGAGCTTGACCGCATATTCTACGTCCCAAACACGATGGATGCCAGCTATCTGATGATCGGGGCGATCGACGTTTACAGCGACGGGCCGTTTGCGCCGGAGGCATATCTGGGCGCAGGCAGCAATTTCTACATGAGCCAAAACGCGATGTACGTAACCAAGGACAACTGGGGGCAAGCTGTTTCGGAAACGGGAACGGACGGTTCAGTGAGCACTTGGATGGTAGGCAGCCATAGGACCGACATAATGCGCTTCGCAATCAACGGGACAAACGTGTATTACGCCGGGATGGGCACTGTGGACGGCTACCCGATAAACCAGTACAGCATGGACGAGTATCGCGGCTACTTCCGCATAGCCTCGACCGACTGGGCGAAGGGCACTTTCGTCACGGTCCTTAACGCCTCGAATATGCAGGTTGTCGGGCGCACGGAGCCCCTGGCCCCGGGCGAGCATATGCAATCGATGCGGTTCATGGGTAATATGGGTTATGTCGTGACGTTTCTAAACGTGGACCCGCTGTTTACTATAGACCTGGCCGACCCGTATAACCCGAAAGTGCTGGGAGAACTGAAGATCCCCGGATTCTCGCAGTATCTGCACCCGCTTGGGGGCAGCATGATGATGGGCATCGGGAGGGAAACGCAGGAGTTGTATACCCGCGACTCGCAAGGCGTGGAAACCGTAGTAGGGTTTCAGGACGCGGGCATGAAAGTCTCGCTGTTCGACGTAAGCAACCCCTTTGACCCGCAAGAGGTCGACGTGCTGTTGCTGGGCAACGGGTGGGGCGAGGTGAGCCATAATCCACGCGCCCTGATGTGCGACTCCGCGCGAGGCCGGTACGGATTCATGATCGAAAACTGGGACGACAGAGGCAACTGGTTGAGGAGCGCGATCATTCTCAGCGTGTATGGCGACAGCGTCACTCTTGCCGCGACACTGGATATCGAGGGATATTTCGGGATATACGGGAGCCGCCTGTGCTTTATCGGCAACACACTCTACCTCGTCCATGAAGCGGGCGTCGATGTATATGATTACACGACCTTCTCGTGGCTGGGTAACATCACGTTTTAGCGCCGCAGCCACGCGGCAAAGCAATAGAAGAAAATCCGGAGCAACCGGGGAAACTGGGGTAGGGCAGAATTACGAATGGCGGACAATAGGTACATCAATATATCCGGGGCGAAGGAAAACAACCTCAAGAACATATCCCTTTCGCTCCCAAAATACAAAACGATAGCCGTTACCGGCGTTTCCGGTTCGGGTAAATCTTCGCTTGTCCTAGACACTATTGCGGCTCAGTCACGCCGTGAGCTGAACGATACGTTCCCCAGCTTCGTATCGCAATACCTTCCAAAATACAGCAGGCCCGACGTAGAAAAAATCGAAAACTTGCCGGTTGCCATTGTGATCGACAGGAAGAAACCGGCACAGAACTCCAGGTCAACAGTCGGGACCTACAACGATATCAATTCACTTCTCAGGCTCCTTTTTTCGCGCGTCGGCAAGCCTTTTGCCGGTTATTCGAACGCGTTTTCGTTCAACCACCCGCTGGGCAGATGCCCCCGATGCGACGGGCTTGGAGAGGTAAGCGAACTGGATATCCATAAGCTCGTCGACTTCAACAAATCGCTCAACGACGCGGGCGTTATCAAATACGCCGCCTTCGAGCCGGGGCTCTGGCGCTGGAAACGTTATGCGTTCAGCGGCCTTTTTGACCTGGACAAGAAAATAAAAGACTACTCGGACGAGGAGTTGAAGCTATTCCTCTATTCGCCGCAGATCAGGCTCAAAAACCCGCCGTCAAACTGGCCAAAAAGCGCCAAATTCGAAGGGCTGGTAAAAAGGATGTACCGGAGCGTGATCCACTCGGATGAGGGGAAGCTCCACCGGAAGCTGCTGGAGCAGATAGTAAGCCTGGGAACATGCCCCGCGTGCAACGGCAAAAGGATAAACGTAAATGCCCTGTCTTGCCGGATAAACGGCTATAACATCGCCGATATTGCCGATATGCCGCTGCAAAAGCTACTGGATTGGCTGAACGAAATCAGTGGCCCCTTAGCCGCGGAAATAAAAGAGTCCATAACCCAGCGGGTATCCGCGCTTTGCGAAATCGGGCTGTCATACCTGACGCTGTCGCGGGGGATCGGGACGCTGTCCGGGGGCGAAGCGGGGCGCTGCAAAATAGCCAGGCACATCAACTCCCCGCTTTCGGACATTCTATATGTTCTTGATGAACCCAGCGTCGGGCTTCACAGCCACGATATAGGGCTCCTGAAAAAATCCATAAGGCGGCTCCTGGGAAATGGCAGCACGGTACTGCTTGTGGAGCATAACCACGAGATGATAGAAGCCGCCGACCATATTGTCGACCTTGGCCCCGGCCCGGGGGAAGACGGCGGGTATGTCTTGTTTCAGGGCAGCTATGAGGGCCTAAGGAAAAGCGATACCTTGACGGCAAAGATGCTCCGCGAAAATGTTTCATTCAAAAAAGATGTACGGCGCCCGACGGCATGGTTTACCCTCGAAGGCGCCAATGTCCATAATCTGAAGGACATAACCGTTGATCTCCCGCTTGGGGTCCTGGTGGTGATTGCGGGGGTGGCCGGTTCAGGCAAAAGCTCCCTCATGCACTTTTTTTGTAGCCGGTACCCCGAAGAAGTCCTGTATATCAGCCAAAAAAACATAGGAATAAGCCTTCGTTCGACACCCGCTACCTATCTGGATGCCGCCGACGACATCCGCAAGCTTTATGCCAAACGAAGCGGGCGGAGCGCGTCCCTGTTTTCCTTTAACGGGCAGGGGGCTTGCCCCGCCTGCGCGGGCAAAGGGATAATAATATCCGATATGGCGTTTATGGATTCGATCGAAACAGACTGCGAGGCCTGCAACGGGCTTCGGTATTCCGACGAAGCCCTGCGATATGAAGTGGACGGCAGGAATATCGCGCAAACGATGGATTTGACGATCGACGACGCATTCGGGATTTTCAAAGAATGCGCGATCGGGGACAAGCTTCATCCGGCGATAGACGTGGGGCTTGGTTATCTTAGGCTCAACCGCGGTTTTTCGACGCTTTCCGGCGGCGAGCTTCAAAGGGTCAAGTTGGCTTCGCATCTGGGCAGCAAAGGAAAGGTATTTGTCATTGACGAGCCTACGGATGGGCTTCATTCCAAGGATGTCGAGATGATCATCAAACTGTTCGATGGTATGGTCAGCGAGGGGAACTCTGTTTTTCTAATTGAGCATAACCTGGCAGTGATCAAGTCCGCCGATTATTGCATAGAGTTAGGCCCCGGCGGCGGCGAGGCGGGCGGGAATCTACTGTTTGCCGGTCGGCCTGAGGATATCTTGTCTTGCCACGGTTCAGTAACAGCGGAGTACCTTGGACCCTGCAAAACAAGACAATAGGGGACATTCCCTTGCCCTTTGGAGAATCACCCGGCCCTGCGGGCCACCCTCTTTGGGGAATCACCCGACGCTACGCGCCACCCTCTTTGATAAGAGGGCAAGGGCTTTCACCCGAAGCTACGCGCCACCCTCTTTGATAAGAGGGCAAAGAACGCTGAATCTATTATAACTCAGGCCATGCCAAGGACGCTGTCGCGCGATATCAGATCTACGCCCAGCAGAGTCTTCGAATGGTAGCCTTTACCATTGGCAATAAGACGTATCAGGTCCTCGACCGCAAAAGTACCCAGCATTTTTTTGTCCACGCTTATCGTGCTCAGCGGCGGTTCGATAATTGTGCAAAACGGCATGTCGTCAAAACCGACAATGGACACATCCTGCGGGATTTTGACGCCTGTCTCTTTCAGAGCCTTCATTGCGCCGCAGGCGATAATGTCATTGTCGGCAAAAAAAGCCGTGGGTAGCTTTGGCGAACCCGAAAGATATTCAAGCATGTCCTCATAAGCGCCCTCAATAGTTGAGCGCAGTGGAACAGTGTAGCCATGATCGTACTCGAGGTTAGAGCAGAGCATGGCTTTTTCATACCCTTCATATCTTTCAAGAAAATTCTGGATAACTGTTGAACTCCTTAAGTAGCCTATTTTACGATGCCCGTTCTCAATAAGGTGGTTTACCCCCATGAAAACGCCGCTGATATTGTCGATAACCACATAATTTGAAAATACTCCGAGGAAACAAGTGTCAAGTAGCAGGAGTGGCTTGTCAAGCTGCATAACACTACGCATATCCTCTTCGTCCATTTCAGTACCGAGAAGCAGTATTCCTTCGACTGTATCATCGATCAAATCCGACCGTATCAGGTCGGCGTCAAGTTTCTGGCTGGTCACCGACTTGATCGTCAATTGATAACCGTTGATCCTGGCTGTTGCCTCAATTCCGGCTATAAGCGCCTCGAAGAAAGCGGTATCATCGACTACTTGCGAGTGTTTCTTATAGATCGTCAACTGGATAGTCCCGTTTCGTTTAGTAAGCACGTTCTTGAGAGGCGAAACATTGTAGCCATATGATTCTACAATGCCAAGCACCCTTTTCCTGGTGGGGAAACTGATGCCGGGCTTGTTGTTTATTACCATCGACACTGTAGCAGCAGACACATTCGCTTTGTCTGCGATTTCTTTGATAGTAACTGGCATTTCGTAACATCCTTAATTTTTTTATTAAATTGAGTATACAACAATAGGTTTTGGATTTCAATAAAAGTATGAAATAAGTATTTTTTTCGATATTTACTAAAATTATTTACTAAACACGTCAATAGTATTATAGCATAAAATGAGACAATATGCAATGCGTATTGTGGGATTTTATAATAATATAGGTATAGTGACTAAAATAATTAGTCGAATTTTGTAAACAATTAACAAACATTAGCAAATTAGCTAATTTTTTAAATAAATATATTGAAACTTTTTAGTGGCTGTAGTATAATCCTATTGCGTGCTATTACACCATATATTATTAGGAGGATCTATATGAAAAAGCTCAAGTTAATCTCCCTGCTGACCCTGTTTGCATTACTTTTTACACTAGCGGCGGCATGCCAACAGACGCAAGATTCAGACACAGCGCAGACCGGGGGTCAAGGCTCCGAAAGCAAGCTTATCGCAATTATCACACCGCCGCATGACAACCCGTTCTTTAAGACAGTGGCCGACGTAGCCGATTCGAGAGCCAAGGAGCTCGGCTACGAAACGCTGGTCCTTGTCCACAATGACGACGCAGTGCTCCAGTCGCAGCATTTCGACACCGCCATCGCCAGGGGCGCGGCGGCGATCATCTGCGACAACGCGGGCGCCGACGCCAGCATCGAGCCGGTCAGGAGGGCAAAGGACGCGAATATCCCGACGTTCCTGGTAGACCGCGAAATAAACGAGTCGGGCCTCGCTATTTCACAAATAGTCTCGAATAACTTCCAGGGCGCGCAAGTCGTCGCCGAGGAGTTCGTCAAGCTTATGGGAGAAACAGGCAAATACATAGAGCTTGTCGGTAAAGAGACAGACACTAACGCGGGCGTGCGCTCGTCCGGGTTCCACGATATAATCGACCAATATCCCGGCATGAGCATGGTCGCGCAGCAGACTGCCAACTGGGACCAGACGGAAGCGTTTTCCGTAGCACAGTCCCTCATCCAGGCAAACCCCGACATCAAGGGCATCATTTGCGGTAATGACACGATGGCAATGGGCGCGTCCGCGGCAGTCCAGGCTGCCGGGCTCACCGGCGTCATGGTCGCCGGATTCGACGGGAGCAACGACGTCCGCGACTCCATTTTGTCGCAAGCCGACGGCAATGTAAAAGCGACGGGCCTCCAGCCGATAGCCCTGATCACGGCTATGGCGGTCGAGCAGGCCGACAAATACCTCAAAACCGGTTCCACAGGCGTCGATGAAAAGCAATTGGTCGACTGCGTACTCATAACTCTGGCAAATGCGGCCAGGCTCAACAATTTCACATTGTTCGACAGCCCGGTGGTTTCAACTCCCGGATCGTCGTCCGGAAGCAACCTTATCGCAATAATAACCCCGCCGCATGACAACCCGTTCTTTAAGACAGTGGCCGACGTAGCTGATTCGAGGGCCAAGGAGCTCGGCTACGAGACGCTGGTCCTTGTCCACAATGACGACGCGGTGCTCCAATCGCAGCATTTTGACACCGCTATCGCCAGGGGCGCGGCGGCGATCATCTGCGACAACGCGGGCGCCGACGCCAGCATCGAATCCGTAAGGAGGGCGTGGAACGCAGGCATACCGACATTCCTCGTAGACCGCGAGATAAACGAGTCGGGCCTCGCCATTTCACAGATCGTCTCCAACAACTTCCAGGGCGCCCAGATCGTCGCTGAATACTTCGTCGGGCTTATGGGTGAGACAGGCAAATACATCGAGCTGGTAGGCAGGGAAACCGACACCAACGCGGGCGTGCGCTCGGCAGGGTTCCACGACATAATCGACCAATACCCCGGCATGCAGATGGTCGCGCAGCAAACTGCCAACTGGGACCAGACCGAAGCGTTTTCCGTAGCACAGTCCCTCATCCAGGCAAACCCCGACATCAAGGGCATTATATGCGGTAACGACACGATGGCAATGGGCGCGTCCGCTGCCGTCCAGGCTGCCGGGCTTTCCGGAGTCATGGTCGCCGGGTTTGACGGGAGCAACGACGTCCGCGACTCCATCTTGTCGCGGGCCGACGGCAATGTAAAAGTGACAGGCCTCCAGCCGATAGCCCTCATAACGGCAATGGCGGTAGAGCAGGCGGACAGGTACTTGAAGACCGGTTCGACCGGCGCCAGTGAAAAGCAGTTGGTCGACTGTATCCTCATAACCATCGACAACGCTTCCAGGCTTGACAACTTCTCGTTGAGATAAAGTATTTATCCGGGAGCTGTTCAGGAAAAAACTGAACAGCTCCCGGGTACAGCCCTGCAATGTCAGGCACAGCATATATACATTTAGCATATATACATAATGTTGCGGGGCGCTATCGATAACGGGCAACTTTGAAAAATGCGAGGGATTTATCCATGACTTTTTTGAAACGGCTGGTAATTGCCTGCCTGATAGCTTCGCTTTGTGTTTTGGCGGCATCGTGCGTGTTTGTGCCAATCGATCCCGATAAAGAAAGCGGCAGGGGCAATGTCATTTCTTCGGGCGAGAAGGCGGTGGATCTGGCGGAATATCTGGAAGACTATTTGGAATCCGCCATATTGCCGGAAATCCAGGAACGAAGAGTGGACCTGAGCACCCTGCTTGAAGTAGCGGCCGGCGGTTGGGAAGCCGCAGGCGTGACTCATGGGGTCAGGAAAGGCGAAATTGGCTCGAAATACAACTTTATCGTAAATGACACGGTAACGGTTATAGAAGTAAATACGGAATCCAGGGCCGGGTTCATCCGTGTGGAATGCGAAGACCTCATAACTAACTACACCATTTCAATTATGATCGGGCCGGTGCTCAGGGGCACCGCTATACGCGACTCCCTTGGCTGTGTTGACTTCAATCAGTTCGTCAACCAAATGGACTTTGCGGGATTGGCAAACGAGCTTAACAGGATAGGTAACGAAAACTCGCTGCAAAACGTCGACGTAGAGTCCTTGACCGGGAAGAGGATCGAGTTCACAGGCAGCTTCACCCAGCCTGATGGGAACGAGATCCAAATCATGCCGTTCTTTATGGAGGTAAAGTAAACAACATGGACATATGCTTTACCGCTAAAAACATCCGGAAGGTATATCCCGGTACAATCGCGCTCGACGACGTCGATTTTCAGATAGAAAAGGGCAAGGTCAACGTCCTGGTCGGCGAAAACGGCGCCGGCAAGTCGACACTCATGAAAATCATTGCCGGCATCGAGCAGCCTACCAGCGGTGAATTGTTTTTAAGGGATAAACCGGTTACTTTTAAAAATACTACCGAAGCCAGCGAAGCGGGGATCGGCATCATTCACCAGGAACTGAGCCTCTATCCCAACATGACGGTGATGCAGAATCTTTTCGTCGGGCGGGAGCATAGGACTAAGAAAATACTCGTAAACCAAAAGACTCAAAAAGAGGCGACGGTAAAGGTGCTCGAACTGCTGAACCATCCCATCGACCCCGACCGTTTGGTGAGCAGCCTGCGGGTAGGCGAGCAGCAGATAGTCGAAATAGCCCGCAATGTGGCGAAAGAGAACCTGGACATCCTGATTATGGACGAGCCTACCTCCTCGCTCAGCGAAGCCGAGGTAAGCGACTTTTTTGACGTCATCAGGGACTTGAAGGCAAAGGGGATCGCGATCGTATACATCTCACACCGCCTTGAAGAGGTTGTCCAGATAGGCGACAACATAACGGTCCTGCGCGACGGGAAAATCGTCGCGGGCGCGCAGATGGGCGATATTACGCTGGATTGGATCGTCGAACAGATGGTCGGCGAAAAAGTGATCGTTCCGGAAAAGGCATCCGAAAAAAGCATTGGCGAGGAAGTCCTCAAAGTGGAGAACCTGAGCCTTTTCAGAAACGGCAGATACGTTATAAATGATGTGAGTTTTTGCCTGCGCAAAGGCGAAATACTGGGCATTTACGGATTGCTCGGCTCCGGGCGGACCGAGATTTTCGAGGCTCTAATGGGTATCTGCCCGCCGGATTCCGGCGAGATATACATAGAGGGCAAGAAAGAGAAGATCAAAAACGTCACCGCGCAGATCAAGAACGGGTTTGCCCTGATCCCCGAGGACCGCCAGCGCGAAGGCCTGGTCCAGACGCTGAATATAAAAAAGAACCTTACCCTGTCGAGCCTCTACAGCTACATGAATATTTTTTACATATCGAACAGGCGGGAGAACTCCGCCGCCGATAAGATGATCAGCGAGGTAGGGGTAAAAACCAGGAACAAAGATCTGCCCATCCTCTCGCTCAGCGGGGGCAACCAGCAAAAGGTAGTAGTCGGAAAGGGGCTTCTGACCTCGCCCGAAATACTTTTACTGGACGAACCTTCAAGGGGGATCGACGTCGGCGCTAAAGCGGAGGTCTATGGGATCATCGAAGAATTGGCGCTTCGCGGCATATCCATTATTGTCATTTCGTCGGAACTAAAGGAAATCATCGCCATAGCGGACAGGATCATTGTTTTGGCAAGCGGAGTCAAATCAGGAGAGCTTTCGGGCGACGAAATAGAGGAACAGGCCTTAGTGGCGCTTTCTTCGGCATCTGCCATCAAGGCAGTATAAATGCATACCAAGTGGAGGACACCAGTCATGACGCAACCAAAAAGATCAGTACGGTCCAGCAGACTTCTCATGTTCGTACTAAAATTTCGTACATTCATCGCGCTGATAGCCCTATTTATATTCTTCAGCTTTAACGCCCCAAATTTCCTTAACCCACAGAGTTTGATCCTGGTGGCGAAGCACGTCGTGCTGTACGGAGTCCTGGCGCTTGGAATGACCTTTGTCATTATAACGGGCGGGATCGACCTGTCGGTAGGCTCGGTCGTAGGCTTGAGCGGCATGATTGCCGGCGGCCTTATTAGAAAGGGGCTAATGCTTACGCTCATCGGCTACCAGGTATTCTTCAGCGTCCCGATGATCATACTTATCGTGCTCGCAGCAGGGCTGCTCATCGGAATGATAAACGGTATCGTCATCACTAAATTCAGGGTCGCGCCGTTCATCGCGACGCTCGGAGCACTGTATATATGCC
>Ga0123353_10011804_pt1 | contig 12343 bp, 6 predicted proteins | sample TergutLab28metaG_3_FD_92763 | JGI IMG/M metagenome (GOLD analysis project Ga0123353, IMG submission 92763) | Labiotermes labralis P3 segment gut microbial communities from Petit-Saut dam, French Guiana - Lab288 P3 | ecosystem: Host-associated > Arthropoda: Insects > Digestive system > Gut ... | reverse complement strand
GGGAGAAAGGTTTTGGGTGAAGGGATTCATGAATATGGAGTTTTGGTTTTAATTGAGGAGGTTGGCCAAAAGGAAAAAAAGGGGGGGGGGGGGGGCAGAGAATATACAATTGTGGATATGCGGAAATTCGAATAACAAAAGAGGCCTGCAATATTTTTATATTTTACACCTCATATAAAATATCCTAAAAACTATTTGAATGTTATCAAGGGAGAACTTACTTCTGGGCATCCTATATTTGATTCGGCTCCTACGCGTCTCAGTTCGTCAAATCACGGAACCCCTCTTCTGAGATTTAAATAAACACACTTACCGTTGAACCCAGCACGTAAAGAGCAGCTCTGCAACTCAGCAGTTTGCCTTGAATTCAATATCAGCCTCACACACTCACACCGGCTTCCGTCTACATTTGTCTCCTGTCCGCGGCATTACCAGGGGGCCTCAACTTCACGTAAGCCTGCAGTGCTGATAACAGGCACGAGAAGAAGAAAGAAAAATGTAGCTGAGATGCTGCGTTTCTTTTGTTCCCGTTATAATACAACTTAAATTACTTCTTTCAGGGACCCTAGCTTCACCCAAAACCCAACGGCCTTACGCCTTTCACATTTTGATATAAAATATTGGTTATTTTTCAGAAGAAAACAATATTGCAACGTCCTTACAATGGAGAAGGTTCAAGAAGTCCAATTTAGAGTTTCTCTTATGCAGCAACAACACAATAAGACTCAAGCCGCAGATCGGTGTGAAAGAGACGCAGAATTCAGGCACAAATCATGTTATCCAAGAAGTACAACAGGGTTCAGCTTTCGGTTTTAGAAGAGGGGGTCGAAAACAAACTACAATTGATTTTATAACATAACAAAATGGTAAAGAGACGACAGGTGAATTCTACAGCGGAAATACAAAAACCATTATGTATACTTCCTACTTAAGCAACGGAAGGCTGCTACAAAATGCACAGTTCTCTGCAATTTATATGTAAGCATCCTGCCGGACTTTGAACTGTACTGCAGTTCCACAAATCCTTACTGTACGTAGTTCATGACCTCTAGGCAGAGAACACTAGAACGACATTAATTTACTGTTGAAATGTAAGTGAAGGCAATATGAAGACAAAGACTTCAGACGGGTGTGTTGGCAAATGCCGATCCCGGTGAACGTGCGGTCTAAGGCGACGGTCTCCGGCCACTCATTTGCTAGGATCGTGGGTTCGGATCACGCCGATGGGATGTTAGTCTGTTGTGTTTTTTTGTATGTTGTGTACGTAACAGCCTCTAGGATGGGCTGACCACTCGTTCAGGGGGGTCCTACCGGGTGTGTGTGTGTGTGTGATCTGGAATCCTCAACAGTGAGGCGGCCTAGGCCAGAGATAAGCTGTTGCACCACAGAAAAAAGTGGTTAAATAAAAATGAGAAGTCAGATGTGAAATGAGAAATTCATGTCAATTTTCACATAATATAAAATGTTAATGTAAAAACCGAACAAAGCCAGTAACACAAAGGGTTAAGGAAAAGGGTGGAGAGTTGTAATAGGAGCCTGCAGACTGACCACATAGGGTACTGTAATGATACCGACCGTAGGACCAAACGTAAGGGATACGCGGTGCAGAAAACATTGTGCCAGCAGTCGCTACACATTCACCACGTAGTATCTACTGCAGATTCAACAAACAACATTTATCAGATTTATATATATTTCACGACGAACACCGAATCAATATACGAACATTTAACGGACAAAAAAAAAATGACAACGAACGGGAATTAAACCTCCAACCCTGTTCCGGAAATACAATTTTTGAACTTCTTACGACCGGAAGATGGAGGCAGCGAGATCCTCCCGCAACGTCAAATAGCACGGTGTCATATACCTAAAGAGCGACTCTTGACTAACGCTGCTCTAAAAATCACACATCGCACTATGCCACCGTTTACTCTCCCTCTTTCCTCCAAACCCTGTCCTCCTGTCAGTCATGTGGCCACTTACACTGCAGCAGACAAGACAGGGCACACAGCAGCTGCAGGTGTAGTTGTGTGACCCCTTCCGGCCAGCGACAAAGATCGGATGAAATACTAGCAGCCTGTAGGCAAGGCAACTCCCTCACGAATTGTTTACCCAACGACCCTATTTCTCACGGCATAATGAACAGGACAGATTGTGCACCCAGTAGAACCATTTCTGAAAAGCTAATCTGCACATAAGCAGTCAAGGAATTCCCCCGATCTTTAAGGAAGCACATTACAACAACCGCCAACAGACACACATGAGTCAAACCCATATCTCTATATCATATTTCCCGAGATGCATTTTAATAACATCTCCCATCCACACCTAGGAATTCCCAAGCAGTTCTTCCCCATCAGGTCTTCCGATTAAAATAATGTAGCACATGTATTTATTATTTCTGATAATGCCTGCTACATGTCCACACACTTAATCTTGTTTCATTTTATCACCCAAGTACGACCCGCACCTCCAGTAATGAATCTTCGTTTGCAGCGTTTTGAATGTCAAACAACCCTTGGAGGACCAGCGGATACTTTATGTACCGCCAAGTTTAATAGGCATTAACTGGTTGGTTTTATATCCGAGACGGGGTGTGTTTATTGCGCGGTACGAGCTTAATTTACATATAATTCAGGTTACCTTAGTGTTTAAGGGTTAATATGAGGTTATGCCGATGGTTAAAAATAAATAAAAAAAAAAACACAAAGGATAACAGCGAAATTTTATTAATGGGTCTTCTGAAAATTAGCGCTGTGTACTTAGCACGAGAATAAGAGAGCATTTACACAGCCACAGCAAGTAACACAACTCAGGCACGGTCGGTTGTCACAGCCTGTATGTGAGTGGCTGGGGCTCGCAGTTGCACGAAGTTTGTGTGGCAGGTCCTCCTTGCACACCGACAGCAATACAGGCCTACATCCGTTTTTGGAAAATAATCTTGAGGACAAACACCCATACACCCATGGCTGTATTTTACCAGCATGTTTTGTCACACAGTGAAGCATGCACACACCGAACCATACGGCTTAAAACAGTGACAGTGAACCGGTGCCAGTACAGACTACACTATGTACCGGTATCAGTACAGAGTGTACCGTTCAGTGTACACTGACGTACCGGTGTCAGTTCGGTGTACACTAATGTACCTGTGCTAGTTCAGTGTACACTAATGTACCGGTGCCAGTTCAGTGTACACAAATGTACCTGTGCCAGTTCAGTGTACGCTGACGTACCGGTGCCAGTTCGGTGTACACTAATGTACCTGTGCCAGTACAGTGTACACTAATGTACCTGTGCCAGTTCAGTGTACACTGACGTACCGATGTCAGTTCAGTGTACACAAATGTACCTGTGCCAGTACAGTGTGCACTAATGTACAGGTGCCAGTACAGTGTACACAAATGTACCTGTGCCAGTTCAGTTTACATTGAAGTACCGATGCCAGTTCGGTATACAGTAATGTAGCTGTGCCAGTACAGTGTACACAAATGTACCTGTGCCAGTTCAGTGTGCACTAATGCACAGGTGCCAGTTCAGTGTGCACTGACGTACCGGTGCCAGTTCGGTGTACACTAATGTACCTGTGCCAGTACAGTGCACGATAAGGTACTGATGCCAGTTCAGTGTACACTAATGTACTGGTTCCAGTTCAGTTTACACTGACGAACCGGTGCCAGTTTGGTGTACACTAATGTACCTGTGCCAGTACAGGGTACACTTATAATGTACTAAGATGTCGCTGACTACTTCCTGTAATATTCTGCAAAATATCTTGAACGAAGGACCTGAATCAGACAATGCTGTATGGGTTGCCGCCTGCCTGCGAACAATGACGATAGGCCTATTGCAAGTAGATGCAACAATACTGCACTCCGTCATGTAGCGCACAGACTTCAGCAAGGCGTTCTTTACATACGAAGTGTTGTAAGGCAACTGCAATTTTTAGAGAGGACATCCTCGCTGTGTTTGAAATATACGTACATAAAGAAAGAAGCATGATCACGGCCTATACACAGCTTTATCTTACATGCAAAAACAGCTACATATTTCGGCTATACATATGTAGCTGTTTTTACATGTAAGATAAAGGTGTGTATATTCTGTAATTCTATTTCTTTTCGTAATATAAGCTAAATGTAATTTGGTTTACACCCACAAGAAAAGCACTGCCTTTCCTACGCACCACTGTCACCGAACTCACGTGCTGGACAGCGCTACGTTCGGTTCTGCAACCGCGAATGTCAGCACAACGGACGGATAGCAACTATGCACAGTAAGGCTTTTGCTACGCCGATTTTCACGAAAGTCACAATTTCCCAACATACATTTTGTGGACTCTTTTTGTATCGAACTCTATCCAAACTGCACGAGAGATTAAGAAAATATGGACAAAGTTTCATTTAGGACCTTAAGCAAAGTACCGTTTTCATCGCACGCATACTTGCAAAGTTCACAATTCGCCAACAGTACTACGTAGACACTCTACACCGACTGTCACACTAATCAGTCCACAAACGCGGACAGTGCGTGCAGAAATTCACTTAAGCCCGTAAGCAAAGTGTGCTGTCCCCCAGTCGATTTTCACGAAACTTACACTTGCCTGACAACTTTTTGTAAAGAACTCCTATACTGACGTTAATGAAAATCCGACAAACGATTTAGAAGCTGATACTACACCACAGACAGGCGGATGAACGCGCAGACGTTGTCTACACGTAAGGCATTCTTGTTGACATTGTAAAGAATGTCTACCACCATGTCAAACCGACCCCTAATAATAACACATTTTCATCTGTTTCGTAAATTTAATGAAGCAGTCACGCTTGTTACTGAACTCTCTTGGCTGGTACCGGCTGCACTGAAACACTGACATAGCACGAAGCATTGTCACGATGTCTGACAGTAGGTCACTGGTGCACGGCGCTGCTCAGTCACTGGCTGTGCTGTGCTATTCCTTGGACACGAGGTGGTAGCGCAGTGGAACGGGCCATGGTTTGTTTCCCGACAAAGACAGATGATTTCGCTCCACCACCTGACTCCGCAGTCCAGTGGGTACAAGTGGCTGACTGCATGAGGATAAGAGGCCGGAACGTGAAGCTATCAATCCATTACGGTATATTTCGCAAGTTTAGGTTGTGTACATTTTAACTCCCCCCTCCCACAAAGCAAGCCTTTACGACGCTTGGACGAGGGGACACGCCCTCTTGACCCAAAGTGAAAAGGTGCCGTCCACGCAGGCGCACCATCATCCGTCGGTCAAAATCTCCAATCCTGAAGCCTTTCTCAGGTTGTCGTAAAAGTGAGTATGAAACAATCCTTACAAAAACAGAGCGTTGCTGCTGCTGCTGCAGCACGTTAGCTGAAGGCCTAGGAGCACCGAGTAAAACCACGATAAACGTCAGTCAGGACAGGCGTCGTGCCGGACAACAGCCAAACAGCAGGCAGAAGCGACCCGACATGGTATTCAGGGCTGATTATATCGGGTGCGCACAAATGTGAGGATATAGATATATCGTTAAATAAACACTAAATTAAATTAGGCTACGTACCTCCAGAGGTAACAAAAAAAACCCTATGTTCTGCACACACAGTGTATTTATGTGTTTTGTATGCATTCCAGAACAAACAGCGATTATTTCCCTAAGCAGCATTAATTGAGCGGTTTTTATAGCCGACAAAGTGTTTACTGCGCTGTGCGAGTTGAATCTTCATACATAATTTACGTTAATATAATCTTTAAAATGCTCTTGACACAGACCTACGAGCATCTTAGCATGCTTTTCTGTCTTAAAGACCGACAGCAGTATCATGTGGGCTTACCACAATATTCATGTGCCTAACCGCGTCTGCTGTATACCGACTTCCGTAAAACGAATTTACGAAATTTCGAACGTACCTATGCCACTACACACCACAGCAACAGCTTAAATAATAATTCCTGGCACATGGAATTAGCAACGTGGCGACCCCAAGAAATTGTGTGTCAAAAGCTGCGTGCCAGTTTAATTTAGCACTGAATAACAATTTTCTTTTCCGTTCGCCTTTATTATAACCATTTTAAACGCTTACGGCAATGCCGAAGTTTCCAGCCCATCACAACAAATGTTCTAATTGCCCACCATCACACTGCGTGCACGCTGCCAGTCGTTGTCCCAGTGAATGTTGCCACTGCATGCGTCATAGCTCGTTTCTGATACCAACAGAAGCTTCATTTATGGCCTATAATAATTGATGCCCTCCTTCTTGTTTACCGTTGCGATTCTCGTATACTCTCGACTTCATGCAACCCCACAGGAAGAAATCTACTGGGTTCAATGCGGGTGACCGAGCGGGCCAAGCCACCGGCCCATTTGTTTCCAATCCACCTTCTTTCGAAATGTTCGTTCAAGAACTTCGTTACTTTTCTGCCGACATGTGCAGGTGCCCCGTCATGTTGTAGGCACTGTCGTCCTCGTATCGCAAGAGAGGCATACTCTGAATAACGGGGTCCTTAATTTTCCATAAAGTTTCTGTAATACGGTGCTGTCATACGTCCCTCGATCACATGCGGTCCCGTCACGTTATTGCCTGATGCTACACCCACATGTTAACTGAACATCGCTGTTGAATATGGCATTGTTGTCACCTGGTGTGCATTTGGCTGTCCCCAGGAGTGCGAATTCCTTGTGTTGGTAGTATGGTGCCTCATCCGTGAACAGAAGGTCACGCTGAATTTGTGGCGGTGGTTGAAGCCATTTACAATGCCGGAAACGGTTGGCGTGATCCCCGGTAAAAGGTGTTGCACCGTCTGAAGGTGACACGGATGGAAACCATCATGGTGCACAACTGTACATACCTGTGTCGGTGCTACACCAGTTGTCCTGCAAATTCTACGCAGGGGTGCATTACACTGCTTTCACTTCATCGACTTCTCCACGCCACTTGTTATTTGCGTTCTGTGATATTTGTAACATTCTTGGTACTGCGCAACAGCAAGCCCTACCCAAAGGCATACTCTTCATCTGTCAAAGTGCCGGGCATTTTACAACCCCACTAAAGACTGCTTACGAACAGCAAGCCAGTCAAGTAACAGCGGCGCTTGCTCGCTACACTAGTGCTGCACTGCATAACGGTGTCGCGAAGAACTATAGCTTCCTAGACTATTTTTCCGCACATGGTCTGCAGAACACGATCCTGACGTGCGGCAGTTACGTCGCGGAACTTACTGTATACATAGGGCTATTTCTTCCTGGGCTATTTGACCCTAATGATAGAATCACTGCGATTCTTCGAAAAGCCAGTCACTTCTAAATATTCAGCACATCGCTGTCAGCCTGTCGCGTCTTGAAGTCAGGGAATAATTTGAAGTGTCCCACTTACTATTCTTACTAAATACTATTTGGGTAACGAAAACAGGAATTGTGTCGCTGGATGGGCACTTGGAACGCAGGGAACAGAGGAGAAATTCGTACAAAATTCAGTGTCAATCCTCGGCTGCAAGACACTATTTGGAAGAAGAAAGGATATTATCAGGACAGAAGGATGTGGACTGTCATATGTACGAGGGCAAGATCCAGTGGTGGGATGTTCAGTCCAGTAATGAACGGTCCTGTTTCATTAAAGGCAGGGCATGTATAGACTACAGGCCTATATGTGACTGTGCTGGTGATCAGCCGGTACCGCTCTGGTCTAGCAGTTCGTTATGCTGCAGGAACCCTTTCCCTTTTCTCCTGCTACCTAAATACGTTAGCGCGATTTACGACGGACAGTTCCAACACACATTTGTGCAAGGAACGTATTTCCGTAACATACTGTACATATATTTATAATTAATTGAGTTCTAATTACAATACGTTATTAAGCGAAGTGACCGCAAACACCAGGTTTTCTGCAGCACTCCTCCCTGACATTAGCTTTATGCTCTAAATTACAACTAGTTTATCGAATACAAAAACAAAAATTAATTATCCAAAGACTTATGGGCTCTCTTCCCCGTCCGGTTTGCCCACTAACATTTTATCTTGCGTAAAACAACCTGCAGATCCACGTCAAGCAAGACACGCGTTCTACACGCACACCCACTCTTATCTGCCTCACGTTGCGCCTTCCGACACGCAGGAATGTCTCACTACGTCTACAGAGGTTGGCAGGACATGCATTTGCATTGCTTGAACGTTGCCTTTATTAAGCAGTGCGCGCCTTTGTTCTGAACATTTATAGACACAACGCCGCTAGCTTTGAATGTTTAAAAGAGGAAGCTCCATTGAAATCACGTCATGATACAAAGCACCAGACCGGCGGTTATGAAACAAAATGTATCCTACAGTTCTTTTGTAAAAACGACAGACCGTTTGTGCACGGATTTCTCGTTTATGTCCACACGTGTACATAAACATCAGCAACAAGCATTTCGGTGCACCTCGCTGGCACAGAAAATGTATGATTTGTACAAACATCTGGAGCGCACTGTACTGAAAATGCGTTTCAAAGGCGACATTCGGGCAACAGAGAGAACCATCATGACATCTAGCAAACATGTCTCGGATAATCTTGAAAAGGAAGTTATTTATTATCAAGCAAAATTAAACCTTGGCTCCTGGATGTAACCTATGAACCACTAACACTGCCAAGTAACGTACGACAACTGAGTTGCATTAACTCTCTACAGACTAAATGAAAGTACGAGTACTTTACGTTCACAGCTCTCCGACTGTCTTGTACGATCTTCAGGCATCACCGTTTGCTGTTCCGGTAAGAGCGGGAAATACAGGGTGCAACTAAAACGTTTGGAAAATCTTCAAGAGTCAATTCTTCACGTCTAAACTAGGAAAACATTTTTTATAAATATAAGTTCGGAAACGAGTGATTTTTTTTAATTTCACTGAAAACTACACTCAGCAATAAAACTATGTTAACACTTTCTTTATCTTTATCGTTGCACCGTGCATTCTGTAGTTTATTTAATTAATACGCCAACAAATGCACAAATATTCATTTAATGATCAAGAATTCACATTAAAACACTTAAAACGCTCCACATGTTTCGATCATACGATCATCCTCAGGGAGTATACATTGTTCCTTGCTAAAGTTCTAGTTTAAAAACACTCAGTGACTTACATCGTTACGTTGAGTTGAGTCGTATACTGTTCATTCTGAACAGTATACGACTCACACAATACACAAGACATGCTGCCACAGCACCAAGTCAACATGACGATGTAAGTCACTGACTGTTTTTAAACTAGAACTTTAGCAAGGAACAATGTATACTCCCTGAGGATGATCGTATGATCGAAACATGTGGAGCGTTTTAAGTGTTTTAATGTGAATTTCAGATCATTAAATGAATATATGTGCATTTGTTGGTGTATTAATTGAATGTGTGACACTTTACATACAACTGACACAATACATTGACAACACACGTTCGCAAATGAATATATGGTCGGTTCTTCTTTTTATCGAGTCACAGTCCATAACAAATGTTCAAAACGTCCACCTGAATAAATGAATGAATGGGCACGTCTGATCGTCGACTGTCGCACCCTTTCAAAGTTTCCGGGGCGGTTGTGAATGGTTTGACAGGCATCGAAGTGCGGTGGTCAAGTGTCTGTTCATTTTCCATTGGGGTTGAATACACTACAAATTTTGTGTGTCCCCATAGGTATAACTGTAAAAAGACTGACGTATGGTGAACGTGGGGGCTGTACCTCAAAAACTAAGTGTTTGGTGTGTGGAAGTTTGTCCCAGCATTTAAGATACATCATGTATCCAAATGAAAATAAGAGTGGAACAATGGTGGAATGACACGAGAGGGGGAAAACCGAAGTACTCGAAGCAGAACCTGTCTGTGTGCCACTCTGTCCACCAGAAATCCCACATGAAAAGGCCAGGGATCACGCCACGCGTCCGGGGTGAAAAGCCATGGCACGTTTTTAGACGAAGATTAACTTGTATTACAAACATTTCACCCTGTGCTGCGCAGTAAACACTCCATCTGCATTGCATTAATCAGTCAGTTACTGCTGTATAGGGAAATAATCCGCCTGGTCGGAGATTAATAAAAATCGCCGAAACGCACTGTGTGGGCACAACATGGAATGTGTTAATGCCAGATCCGGTGGTACATAAAGTAACCAGCGAGGTTTGGTCGAATGGGGAAACGCGGAAATTTTATTTCGTAAGAGCGCATCCGTCAGGACACGCCCATGAAACAAGAGAGTCAATCCTCAGTGTTCGACGTACCACAAGGGCAGGCCTATTACTACACCTGCTGCTTAACCGAAAGACGCCCGAACGACTTGCCTTACGACGTGGCCACACGAACGGCAATGCCAGTCACTGTCAGCTTCATAATCGACTTCTCTTGGAGCATCCATAATTCGTCCACCCGCCGCCGTGTAGTCGGCCTGCCCCAGACTCGTTTCATCGGTCCAGCCAGCCTTCATCTGTTACGTAATTACCTAACATCCGAGATGACTAACAGCCAGACGAAATTGGATTCTCTTGCGTCTCTGTCAGATTCTGAGGTGTATGATGTTTACAGTTCTTCATACAAAGGCTTATAGAATTTATGTTGAACATAATATTCCGTTATTCCTGTTTCTTAGACAATTTTCCGGTCCTTTGTCAACCGAATAACCCACGGAAAGTCTGAATAGGAGACGCTTGAGACAAGTCTTCTGGTACGTGACGCCGTGTCGGGTGAATAGTTCCCGAAGTTTCCAAGCGATCGGACTGCTTTACCCTCAAGATGACGAACAACATACACAATAACATAACCTACGTTCTTACGTAACACCGGGAACAACTCGGCCAACAACATGGCGTCACATTCCGGAAATGGAAGAAACAGGAATCCGCCGTTTGGCTCTCTGAAACAGAATGTAGTCCCTAGGGTCGTGGAGCAACATTACAGTGCCGACAGGCGACCTGAAGGTCGAGATCTCGAGCCGTCACTTCGCGAAGGTCAGTGCAGCTACCAGCGTTAAATTCCTAATATCAATGCCTAGGTCACACATGCGCATATAATGCAGGTGTACCGTCATGAAGCAGAAATCACCTGCGAGTAGCCGTACACAAGGATCTTCTTCGCAGCCGCGTCGTGTTTGATGCGACCTCCACCAACGCACTCCGAGTCCAAACCAAGGGCCTGAACAGCCTCCTCCGTCTTGTCGTAGATGTTTGCTGTTAACAAAAAAAGCACAAACAAGTTAGGGACTGCCGACAGCAACAGCAACAGCAGCAGCACAATCATACTTTTAGGATTGTCTTGGAATTTGTCCATCGTTTGTGTCTTCAGATTAATAAAAGTGCTAAAATAAAAAAGTAGCAACAAATAAAACATTAGGTTTCGGGGCAGGATCGGTGCCGTCTTTAGGCTTCGGTAGTAAGACTACACAGTTGGGTCCGAGAGGCAAATTGACTGCCATCGACATGCGCCGTTGTATTTACCATTTCTTGTTTTATTTTTATTACTCGCTTTTAAAACACCAAACGATCGACAAGGCCCAAGAAGCAAATAATCTCAAGCGTTTAAACAAATATTTACAGTTTCGTCAAACACAACCACGTTCTTTATTACGTAATAACTACTTGATTCGGTCTAAAAAGACAGTCATCCGGCCACCATTAGAAACACTTCGAAATAAGGAATAATGCAGTGCAAATTATGCTTATTTTATGGGATCCCATATGACGTACAAAGTCTATATAAAACTAAAAATCGTTTGACTGGTAATGCCCTGGCCGGTGATTGCGCTCGAAATGTGTATAAAACGTCAAATGTAGGTACAAAATTGTTAAAATAGTTGAAATAAGATTTTTATGTTTTTGAAAATTACTGAATCACAGGCGTTGGCCACGTGAAGCAAAACACGTTGAAAATCTTTTATTGAGTTTACTGATTAGGCAGTAAATATGTCGATCATTTAAAATCACGATTTTAAATATGAAAATGGAAAATCGAAATTTGTACAACACGTATTGGACAACAAAAATTCCATTCGTCCTGTGAAGGATATTATGGAAATCCTCCAGATATCAAGGTGATGAATAATCTGGAAAGGTTCTATATTTACAATGAAACTGTGTTAGACAATCAAATTAACGATAAATGCATAGTAAAGCCTAACGCAACAATTCAAAACAACACTGGCAGAGGACACTCGCCGTTGTAACTCCCTGTACTTGATACGACCCGGCTTGTCTTGCATCACGCGTATATCCACATCACGCGCATCCTCGATACGCCTTACACAAATAACCATATATCCTATCTTGGAACACATCTGATTACATAACACGACATTCCCTGATCACGCAGCCATCTTACCGTCAATAACATCTATGGAAT
>Ga0123353_10011802_pt1 | contig 12344 bp, 10 predicted proteins | sample TergutLab28metaG_3_FD_92763 | JGI IMG/M metagenome (GOLD analysis project Ga0123353, IMG submission 92763) | Labiotermes labralis P3 segment gut microbial communities from Petit-Saut dam, French Guiana - Lab288 P3 | ecosystem: Host-associated > Arthropoda: Insects > Digestive system > Gut ... | reverse complement strand
GTAAGCGCGGAACAACTATATCGATTCCTGCGTCATACATAACACCGCTAACAGTCATTCCCTCAAAATCCAGAATATCGTCTAATGTTCTCGTAAGGACCATATTATCCATCTCAGTCATGCGGTGATCAAATAAATCACGAAATTCAGGTTCAAGATTTTGAACGACCCTAAGTACATCATCATTAGTCAGGTGAAACTCCAGATCGTTTGTACCTAGAGCTCTTGCGTATTCGCTGAATATATTACCCAGCTCGTTAGAAACCGCTTCAGTTTGAATGAACTCTTGAAGATCATACAGGTCTACCTCAGCTTCTACGAATGGAAGTGAGTTCAGCTGGTTTATTATATAGTACGCAATTTCAGTGTCTTCCAGAACTTCTGTAATATCAATGTCTCTTATTATAATCGGCAAAAAATCCGCACGTAACAATAGCAGGATAGAAAATACACACGTGGAAATAAATAAAACTGTACATAATAGCACCGATAAAATACCATCGGTAAAGCGTTTTCCAACAGACATATTAAATACTTTTAATCCTTTCATGAAAGCTGACAGCCCATATATAATATCAAAAATTTGCATTTAGTACAATATGTTGATATAATTACCGGATGTGAAATGCATGTTTGAAATCAATTTTCAAATCATAAGGAGGAGGCGCATAGCGCTGTTAAATAAAAAATGAATAGAAATGAATCAAATAATCGAAGATCGGGTGCGCATCAGATGCAGAACAAGAGGAAACCGGGTGCACATCAGGAACAGAATAATGGAAGGTCCGGTACGAATCAAGGGCAAAAACAAAAGAGATCTACTACACAGAAAGTACTGATGTTTTTGATCGGCTTTTTCCTGGTTATCCTCATAGGATTGGCAACAGTTATATTACGTGAAACTTTTACCGGAGAACCGGAAAATACTCCGGATCCTAACGAGATAAATCAACCGGTTGCACCGGAAGATGATGATCCTGATGATGACCTTGATGATGAGTGGGATCATATACCACTGCGGACCCCTGAGCCAAATCCGACTTTAGACGGTTTCAATCCGCTAACAGGCGAACCGATGGTTGCACAGTTCCAAAACAACAGACCGGTGGCGATAGTTCTTAACAACTTACCAGAAGCGCTCCCGTTAAATGGCGTTTCCGATGCGGATATCATTTATGAATATCCGGTCGAGGGCGGACTGACAAGAATGCTGGCGATTTTTCAAGATGTTTTTTATGTGGAAAAAATAGGCTGTATACGGAGTGCGCGTCATTATACTGTTCAACTGGCAAATGCTTATGATGCGATCTTTTTATCTGCAGGGCGAAGCCCACAGGCTTTAGCGGAAGTTAGATCTCTTGGTATCCCATTTCTAAACGAGGTTGAGGGACCGCATAGAGAAGTATTTTTCAGGGATAGAAACAGGATCCCCGGCCGCAGAGTTGATAACCTGCACAGCGTAGTTACCACAGGTGAGCGCTTATACCATTGGTTACCAGAATACGATTTTCGATTAACACATGAAGCAAGCTATACTCCAGCACTTACATTTGCAGAAGATGGAACCCCGCGAGGAGGTTCAAGCGCTGATAAAATAACTATGAGGTTTTCCTCTGCAAAATCAACCAACTTCACATTCGACTCGGTGTTAAGGAAATATACTGTCCGCCAAGCGAATGTAGATTTTGTTGACGCAAATGATGGTTCGCAACCCGCCTATGCAAATATCGTATTCATTAAAACCTCTGTAACCGGCTTGCGCGACGATACTGCCGGTAGACTTGATATTGCAACAACAGGAAGCGGAACAGGTTACTTTGCAAGCGGCGGGATATGTAAAAATCAACTGGACAAGATCCAATCTGTCTTCACCATATAATTTTACATTGGAAGATGGCTCTTCATTTGATTTTGGTATCGGCAAAACATATGTATGTATAATTCCAACTAATGTCGATCCTGTTTTTGAATGATAATAAAGTTTGAAAATGAAATTCAACCCATAGGATGGTAGCGCGATGTGCAATTGAATAGATATGCAATCGCATGCTAAGGAGCTATGTGACATGAATTATTATGATGTTTTTGGTATTCCTCCGACGGCTTCAACTGAAGATATTAGCGCAGCGCATAAAGCATTGGCGAAAAAGTATCATCCCGACATCAATGAAAGTAAGGATGCTCACGAAAGAATGACGATGCTCAATAAAGCAAATGAAGTATTGTCTGACACCGTTAAACGCAGGGAGTACGACAATAAACTTAAAAGCGATGAGCAGCAAAAGCAACAGAAGGATTTTCTATACTCTCAAATCGTAAAGGCAAAATGGTCCGGCGTGCCAAAAGTCACAGATGAGCGTGTAGAGAAAGCAGAGATCAAGCGCAGAAAAGCTGAAGCGAGGCTTAAAGCAGATGAGGCGGCACGGGTACAGGCACAGGCACGAATCAAAGCGCGGGAAGAACAAAAAGCAAAAGAATCGCTGCAAAGAAACAGACAGATAAGAGCAGATATAAGCAAACAACAAGTAATAAATGACTTGTCTGACATAGTAATGGATGGCACTGTAAATCAGAGCAAAAAAATAAATGTTGATGAGGAACTGCATTATGCCACCAAAGTATTATTATCACTAGTTAGGAATGATGACCAGCATCTTCGACAATTGGCAGAGGAAAGAGATAGGAAGAAGAGGATCGAGGAAATTTTATCACTTGTTAAGGAATACAAGGAGGAAGCAAATCCTGACAGGTTAATTTAAAGGGGCAATTCCATAGCAACGATCGTTCCTTTTCCGGGTTTACTTTCTACACGTATGCTGCCGCCGTGCAGTTCAATTATTTGCTTGCTGATGTAAAGCCCCAGACCGGTACCGTGAGCGCGCCCTGTATCCGCACCAGGAAATCGGCTGAAAAGGCTTTTTTGCAGATCCTCCGGTATACCCTCGCCGTTGTCAGAAACCATCAGTAAAAGCTTTTTCTGTTCCTTTTTTACAGCTACTACGATAGTTCCGTTTTTTGTGTGTCTGGATGCATTGGAGAGTAAATTCAACAGGACATCTTGAAGACGATCCCGATCGGCATAGATTTGCGGCATATCGGGAGAAAAGCTGAGTTTTAGTGTGTTTTCGTTTGTATTAAGTATGTTGAATTGTACCCCGCCGATTTCCTGCACCAGATCGGGTATCGAGAAGTATGTTTTATGAAGCTCAAATTCATTCTGCTCGATTGCAGTTACATTGAGTAAACCGTCAACTACTCGTTTCATCCTGTCGGATTCCACTACGATTATTCTAAGATTGTCTTGTATTTCATCGATCATGTGCAGATCGTCTGTTTGATTATCCGGGTCGTCGCCATCTCGTGTAAAATCCTCCGTCAGCATACTGTATGAGTGCTTACTAAGCGCAGATACAGATGTGAGCGGGGTTTTTAACTCGTGCGACATGTTTTCAAGAAACACTGTTTTCAGTTGACCCATAAGCTCCAAAGCACTTAAGTGCGAACGCCGTTTTGCTGTTTCCATAACATACTCATCCAAGCTAAATACGATAACAAGCAATAATATCAGAAAGAAAAGTATATTATTTAAGGGGAATAAAAGGAGATAGTTAAGAGCATAGACTGGTTCGATAAGCTCAAAAAACATTTTATGATTTGTAAAATGTGAGATCAACAGGATAAATATATACCCTGTCATAAATGCAAGGGTAATCCAGATACATTGCTTGAAGCAACGATTTTCTTTTCTCTCCAGTATCATCAGCGAGAAAGCAAACACAATACAGAAAAACCCGAAAATACCAAGCCAGGGTATGCTAAATATATCCGTATACCCGAATGTTATGTAGTTATACATATAATACCCTATAGTTATGGATAAGTGGAGTATAGCTGCTGTAAACAATATATATCTCAACCGATTTTTCATTTTTAACGCAAGGAAAATCAAAAGTAGATCGCCGCCACACAGGTATGTCAATCTGGTAATAATTTCGACCGGTTCATAAAGCACCCAGAACTGTGCTCCTGAGAAGATCTCAACAAACGCAATCCTAAGCATTAATAATAGACCGTATATTATAGGCAATATCAGCAATCCCCAAGATTTTATACCATATAATATTTGAAGTGAAAGTAAAATAGTCAGTAATATAATACTTGCACCGATACTCCCGGCTATTACGCTATTGGGACCGTATCTCATGATGGATACAAGACTTTCAGACTCAAATGATTCGATTCGTGGTATTACCGGAGACCACCATGCTGCGTGCTCCGGTGTTATGAACTCTATTACCCACAAGGTCATACCCGTGAAGTCCGGCGGTAGTTCAATGGATACTTCCTGTGCGATGCTCCGTGTGTACCGCTCCGCAGAAGCTTCATAGTTAAAGTTAAACGCCGCACCCAGTGCTGCGCCAGGATCTGGAAAGTCTGAATATAAAATCACATCATCCAAAGAAATGATATACTGTACATGGTCTTCCATGTAAACGGTCAGTTGCGCAGAAGTCAAACGTTCGAAAAGGATACGCGAAAACCCGACACGGTGCATTAACCTCCCGGGCAGCATACTTAATGATGGATCATAAACAGAATCTGAAAAATCTAAATCATTAAAACCTTTTAAAAAACCTGACTCATAAAAAACGGGTTCGATGTAGAGCCTGTTGCCATCGTTGTCCAGTATAAAATAATCCGTGTAGATATTATCTGTATGTGATAAGGATATAACAGGGATCCTGTCAATATTAAACTGTGCAAAAACCAGATAAACGCACATAACAACAACTGCTGAAATAAAAATCAGCAGCGGCAGTTTCCGGGCTTTTGAGTTTTGTCCTTTTAAATCGCCTTCATTATCCATAGGTTATCCACTTCCTGTGATTTATGATATCTTAAGGCATTATCCATGGGATCTACCTGTTTATTAGAATCAGTTCTTTTACCGCTAAGTATAAGTATGATGTTCCCCATTCTTCGTATCTGCCTAAAACACCTATCACTTCTATCGGTTCGTTTAACGCAGGGTAATCGTCCGGTACTGCATAATCTCCATCACGCTTGAATTCGAAACCTAACTGGCAGCATTCATCTCCATATACAATTATTACGTAATGATACGTTGTGTCATACTCCGCCATGTACAGCGGGAAGTAAGTACCTATCACCCTTATTGTTTTTCCAAGAAACTCCTCTGAATTTGACAATATATTTTCGAACTGCGCTTCTACTAGTGTTTGACTCAGCCCTGTCAAATCCAAATCTACTTCACTTGCTTCGCTTCCCGTATCATTAGAACAATTGGCTGCTGATACGCTGAGAAACAGCAGTGCACATAATAATATCAAATATCTTTTCATGCGGGTAATATTCTCCTTGTGAATAATCCGGTGACTGAGAATAATGCAAATACAATGATATTCGCAGCAACAATGGTTGAGCCGACAGGCGTTCCAGCCAAAATGGATGCTAGCATACCCAGAGCTGCACAAGCGACAGATACGATGACAGAGCATACTGTAACGGACTTAAACGTTTTAAACACACGCATTGCAGACATTGCAGGGAAAATCACCAGCGCAGAGATCAAAAGTGCACCTACCAAATTCATTGCAAGAACAATGACAACCGCAATTACAACTGCAAGAATCAGATTATACATTTTTGCCCTGATCCCTGTTGCTGTTGCAAAATCCTCATCAAACGTTATAGCAAATATCTTATTATAAAACAACAAAAACACAGCAATAACCAATACAGACAACCCGATGCTTAACCATACTTCTGTGATTGACAGTGTCAGAATCGAAACAGAGCCGAAAAGGATCGTACAGACATCTCCGGCAAGATTTGCGGATCTTGAGTAAATGTTCATGATGAGATAACCAATAGCGAGTGTTCCCACAGATATCATTGCTATTGCTGCGTCGCCTTTTATTTTTGTGTTTTGACTTGTGCTAAGCAATAAAATCGCACAGATTATCGTCACAGGCAATACAAACAGCATATTGTTTGTAAGGTTCATAGCCGCAGCGATCGCGGTAGCTCCAAACGCGACATGGGACAGCCCTGTGCCGATCATAGAAAATCTTTTTAACACCAATGTTACGCCTAAAAGTGATGAACACAGTGCAATCAAAACGCCTACTATCATCGCATATTGTACAAACTGAAACTGGAAGTATTTGGCGAGGGTATCAATTATCTCTGTCATTTTCTACACCTCCCAAATCCTCCGGGGGTGTTTGATTATTGCTTATAGTATTTTCGTGGGAGATCCCCAGTACTCCCAGCCCGGCGTAAAATTGACCTACTTCACTTTTCAGGTAATCCACAGTTGTTCCGTTGAAAATGGCTGTGCGCTGCCCGACATGCAGGATATGAGTGGCATATTTCACTGATGATGCTATATCGTGGGAAATCATTATTATTGTGATCCCGCTGTTATTAAGTTCTTTTATCAATAAATACATATCCCGGGACGCATTCGGGTCAAGCCCTGCTGCGGGTTCGTCCAGTAGCAGGATTTTTCTTGTTGCGCACAAAGCTCTTGCAAGCAGCACCCGTTGCTGCTGACCGCCGGAAAGCTCTCTGTAACATCGTTTTGCTAATGCTGTGATGCCAAGCCTCTCCATGACAGAATTCGCCATCTGCTTTTCAATTTTTTTATAATATGGACGCAAACCGCACCGGTTAAGATAGCCTGAATAAACGATCTCTCTGACAGATGCGGGAAAATCCTTTTGTGATGCAGTTTGTTGCGGTATATAACCTATCTCGTCAGCTTCCAGGCCGTCACCTTTTGCTATATTGCCTGACTGCGATGACTTTAGCCCAAGGATCGCTTTCATCAAAGTGCTTTTACCGGAACCGTTTTCACCGACAATGCAAAGGTAATCTCCAGCATTAACATCGAATGTTAAATCAGAAAGTACCGCTGTCCCATCGTATCCGAGGGTCAAGTTTTGGCATGTTATTTGCGGCATATTACCCTCCTTGTCAAGTTAGCTTTATACGTCCGCCCGGTAGACTGATTTTCCACCGTAGAAAACCTCTAAGACATTTTCAGCTGCAGCTATATCCTGGATCGGATCACCGGCAACTACAACGATGTCTGCTTGCTTGCCTGATGTGATTTCGCCTGTGATGTGGTCTATATCAAGAGTTTCAGCTCCGTTTTTAGTGGCAGCTCGAATAACTTCAAGAACGGGCATGCCGTAATCCGCCATGTACTTCATCTCCCAGGCTATTGGCGTGACGGGGGAGTTGTTAAAGCACAGGTCAGTACCGGTCACTATCTTAACGCCTGTGTCGTATAGATCTTTAAAATTCTCCTTATATGCTGCGGCGGCATCGCGGAAGTAATCATGCTGCGATAAGTATACACTATTTTCGTTTTCAAGATTTTCTAATATAAACTCGTATGTACGGGTGTACGCAACTATCGTGGGAACCCAGACGATCCCCTTTTCCGCCATCTGTTTTGCCTGGTCGATAGTCAGGTAAGTGCCGTGTTCTATTGTGTCAAAGCCGGCATCTATGCACATTTGAATCGATGGATGGGTTCCTGCATGTACTGCTATCTTTTTCCCGACACGATGAGCCTCATCCACTGCAGCGTTAAGTTCCTCCTGAGTGAACTCCGGGGTAAAAGACCGATGGCTGGTCAGAACTTTTATCCATAGTGCACCGCGCTTGACCGCATCGCGTATGGCTGCACGAATAGCCCAGGGACCGTCAACCTCAACCGCTCCAGCTGTGTCCCAGCCATGGCCGCCTGTAAAGCATAACCCTGCGTCTGTATAAATGAGTCGCGGAACTTCAAGAAAACCCTGTTTGACTGCGTAGTTGATAGATGCACATAGATCTTTTGGCGATGCTACATCACGAAGTGTTGTAATACCTTTTGTGAAAGCCTTTTTCGCATAGTCAGCCGCGTAATAAGCTATCTTGTATTCGTTAAAACTTGCCGCATCGCTTCTGTCACTGTACTCGGCAATGTGAGCGTGCATATCGATAAAGCCGGGCAATATGGTCGCTCCGGTATACTCCTTTATACAACTATCGGGGTGCTTCTCTATAAGCGTGTTAAAATCCCCAACTTCATTTATTATATCTTCCTTGATATAAAGAGCTTTACCTTCCAGTACAGTGCTTCCATCTCCGGTTATAATGCGATCCGCTTTGAGTATCATTGATTTTCCACCTTTTTGTGTATATACAGTAGACTATCACAATAAGCTGCAAAAATCAATTATTCCGTCGCTGTGCATTTTATCATTTATATATCCTTTTCTTATGAGCTCCTGCGGTACATATTCGTCATATCTCTCATAAGACGGGTTTTCTTTTCCCCCTACAAGACTGTCGAGATCAGGAGTGTCCGTGTTAAAAAAAGAGTGTATATACTTTACTAAATCGTACCCGTTACCTTTTCCGATATTAAGTCTAATATAAAACCAGTCACCGTATTCGATTTCTGTCAGATTAAATTTCTTAACGCATCTCGATCTTATAAACCGCCGCAATGTCCAGTTCGATTTCGTGCCAAGCCAGGGAAATAAGCACCACATCGTACCACCAAGATGCACAACAGGCTCATTCAGCATACCTGACGATTTTGCAATTTCACGTACTTGAGCCAGCCGCTCTGCTGCTCTTGGCAACAAATATTGGTAAATGGTATCGTCGAGTAATATATCGCGGATCTTCTGCACGATTTTTATATGGATATCTCTGTAGGAGCCGGGCCATGGGAACGCTCTGCATCCTTCAATCTTTTCTACGAGCAGTAGCTTTCGATCCGATAAAACATCTGTTACTACCCACGTAAAACCAGCAAGTGTGAAAACATATCCAACAGGTGTTTCGCTTGTTAATGTCCCGATAACCGCATTTCCATGCATTACTTTGTACTCATCATAGTCTTTGAATGTCGCCAGAAACTTGTATGAGTTGATTATTTTCTCTCCCTCTACCCCAACTATAAGCGTCCCTTCATCTGTTGATTGTATCATTTCTGTGTTCTGCATATGCAGCAGGAGCCTGTCGTAGTCTTCACTATTGATATTACTAAATGGTGATAAGCTTAGTATGATATTTTTTAGTACCCCGGGTCTAAACTCATATGATGCAGCAAGTGTACACAATATTTGATGAAACAGCAGCGAGAATGGCATTTTCTTAATTACCGGCGGTTCTATCCATTGTTCTTCCAGGTACAATTGGATCACGGCTATTGATTTCAATAAATCCCATGGGATCGTGTGCGGAAGCAGTGCGTTTGGACTGACTATGTCTTCGTTGATAACGATCATCATTTCCGGTTTATTGTTTCGCCTTCCGGAACGCCCCAATCGCTGTAGAAATGATGACACAGAGTTTGGGGCACCAAGATGAATGACCCGCTCAAGGTCACCTATGTCTATACCGAGCTCCATGGTAACTGTAGCACATGTTGCAGTTTGCCTGCTGTTGTCTTTCATATCGGCTTCCGTTTCCTCCCGGAGCTGCTTTGAAATGTTTCCGTGATGAATACAAAAAATGTCTCTGTCACATCTTTCATTAGCGATCATCCGCAATGTTGCGGTAAGATACTCGGCTTCTTCTCGTGTGTTAAGAAATAGCAGTGATTTATGCTTACGCTTTGCACATTCATAAACGAATCTATTTGCTTCATCGGAAAACAGGAAATAAGAATACTTATCCCCATAATTTTCATACATTTTGTTTTCAGCTACTGTGTGCGTTTTAGCGTCCTCTGTAAAGAAATGCTCGCACGCTAATTTTATTTTTGCTTTCTCATCATTTATAAATATGACTTCGGTGTCTCTACCGGTGTTTTCTCCAAGCCACTTTGCAGAGGTTTGCGGATCTCCTATTGTGGCGGATAATCCGATCCGTCTCGGATCCTTTTTAATGATAAGAGCCATTCGTTCGAGAATGCAGCGCACTTGATTGCCACGGTCGGTTCCGGTCATGAAGTGGATTTCATCTATGATCACAAATCGCAAATCGCGGAACATAGTGTAAATTCTGTTATTGTGATTAAGCATCAACCCTTCAAGTGATTCGGGTGTGATTTGTAGAATCCCGCAGGGATTCTTTAAGGCTGACTTTTTATGTGAAGCGGAAACGTCTCCGTGCCAATGGAAAACGGGCGTGTTTGATTCGCTGAGAATCATTCCGATACGTTGGAATTGGTCATTTATGAGTGTTTTTAATGGTGCAAGGTATATTGCGCCAAAGCTATTTGATTGAATGGAATCTAATATAGAAAGTACAGGAAAAAAAGCAGCTTCGGTCTTACCCGACGCTGTTTTTGAACAAATCAATATATTATTGTCTGTGGAAAAGACCGCTTTTGCTGCCTCAACCTGTACAGATCTCAATTCCTGCCAATTATTATTGTAAATGAACTCCTGTATGTAAGGAGCATAGTTGCCAAATACGTCTATTTCTGTGTTTTTAGTAGTGTCCAAGTGTGTATCTCTTTGCTATCCATTTATTGTCTAGTGAGTGTTTAAGTGCTTATTGTGTATCCGTTGAGCGTTATAAGGGTTATTTTCCAAATATCGACCTTACTACATGAACGCCGGCTGCTCCCGCCTGGGCAAGACCGCGTGTTATTCCTGCTCCATCGCCTGCGCAGTATAGGTTTTTTATCGCTGTTTCGAGATTATCTGACAGTTCAGGGCGTGCTGAATAGAATTTTGCTTCTACGCCGTAAAAGAGGGTGTGTTCTGCTGCAAAGCCCGGAGTCACTTTATCCAGTGCATGGGTCATTTCTATGAGGCTTATCATTGTGTTGTATGGCAGCACAAGCCCTAAATCACCAGGGACCGCTTCTTTTAGTGTTGGTTCAAGGAACCCCTCGGCTATGCGCTTTTCTGTGGAGCGCCTGCCGCGTTTTATATCACCGAACTTTTGAATTATCAATCCGCCGCCGGAGAGGTCGTTTGCCCGTCTGCAGATCTGGCGGGCATATTCATTTGGTTTGTTGAATGGTTTTGTGAAAACATGTGATACCAATAGTGCGAAGTTTGTATTGTTTGAACCGAGCGCCGGATCGTAGAACGAATGCCCGTTAGCTGCAATTACACCGCTGTGGTTCTCAACAACCACATAACCTGACGGGTTAGCGCAAAATGTCCGTACAACCGTTCCTGTAGAAGAGTTGAAAATCAGCTTTGCTTCGTACAGGTGCCGGTTTATATCCTGCATGATAACGTTGGAGGTTTCAGCCCGTACACCAATATCGACTTGATTGCATGTGACAGGTATGCCATTTTTCTCTAAAATGGCTGATAGCCAGGCTGACCCGTCACGGCCGGGAGCGATAAGGATTTCCTTACCTTGGAATTCCTGTCCATCTTTTGTTGTTACGCCAATGGCTTTTGGTTCTCCGTCTTCTTTTATGGTTAGAATATCATCGATTTCCGTTTCGAAGAGCATCTCTATTTTTGGTTTTAAGAAATCGTAGATCGATTTCATGATATGTAGGTTCATTTCAGTGCCAAGGTGACGTACTTTTGCTTTTAACAGTTTAAGTCCGGCACCATAAACCTTTTGCTCTATCTTGTCTACTTCAGCGCTTCCGGGGTCTGTAATGTTTGCCGGTGCACCGTTTTTAAGGTTGATCCTGTCAACGTAATCAATAAGCTCAAGTAGTTGAGACGCGGGCATATAGTCACCAAGCCAGCCGCCGAACTCGGCAGTGATGTTGAATTTCCCGTCAGAAAATGCTCCTGCCCCCCCGAAGCCGCAGGTAATGGAACAAGCAGGCTTGCATCCGGCAAAACCGTTTTTGCTTTCTGACATAGGACACAACCTTGCTTTTTTGCTAAGTATCGGGCATTTTCTATTGTATATATCGAATCCACGGTCGATCATAAGGATCTTTGCTTTCGGCGCAAGCTTGGTTGCTTCCCAGGCAGCATATATGCCACAAGGTCCTGCCCCCACAATTATGAGGTCATATATCATTATTACACCCTCGTTTCAATGATTAACAGTAAGTTAAATCTATCACAATCAGCTTGCAAAGTCTACTGTTTTACTGGTATAATAATAGTTGCGCGATATCAATGAGTAATATTAAAAACAGGAGGATTTATTGTTTAATGAGGAAGTATTTGATTATATTGCTTGGTGCGCTGCTATGTTTTGCAGCAGGTTGTGCGGGTGGTGAGACACCGGGGACTGTAGCTGATCCTGTACCTGAACCCGAGCCTGCAAATGTACCTGAACCTGCACCCGCACCGGAGCCAACACCGGAACCGCCAGCTGATATTCCAGCCCCCGACATTATTACGGGGTCAATAGAAATGGAAGACGGCGGT
>Ga0123353_10011801_pt1 | contig 12345 bp, 9 predicted proteins | sample TergutLab28metaG_3_FD_92763 | JGI IMG/M metagenome (GOLD analysis project Ga0123353, IMG submission 92763) | Labiotermes labralis P3 segment gut microbial communities from Petit-Saut dam, French Guiana - Lab288 P3 | ecosystem: Host-associated > Arthropoda: Insects > Digestive system > Gut ... | reverse complement strand
GCCCAAAATGTCATCTTGCCTCTCCAAAAGGTCTTGGCAAATTGTGACTCTTCTTTGCTTTTGTTCTTCGGTGAGCTCCTTTGGGACCATTTTTGCACACACCTTCCTCATGTCAAAATCTTCAGTTAAGATTTTCCTAACTGTTTCTCTGTTGATGTTCACTTGCTCTGCTATGCTCCTGACAGTCAGCTGATGATTTTCATGCACAATTTGATGAATTTTTGCTATGTTTTCTTCAGTACTGCTTGTTGCTGGCTGTCCTGATCTCTCTTTGTCAGTGACACTTTCTCTTCCCTCAGAAAAACGTTTCACCCACTTGTAAACTGCTGTTTTCTTTACAGCATTATCCCCGTAAACTTGCACTAACATCTCTCTGATTTCATTTCCATTCTTTCCAAGTTTAAAAAGAAATTTGATGCTCATTTGCTGCTCTAATTCAAGCTCCGACATTCTCGCAGCAGCACACCAAAACACACACAGACAGTAATAGATGCCACTCAGAAAGAGACTGCCAAAAATCAACAACAACAACACAGCTGTGAAACGCTGATATGTCAATGTCATCAACCCATACTAAGGCTTTTGTCCAGTGCTGCCACGGCAAGCACACGGCGAGTTCGCGAACTTAACTGTCCCATCACATAGTACAATGAGGGTACATTTGTGGCCGCTGATTAATCTGAGGGATGGCAAGACATCTGGTAACAGAGGAGAGTGGGGTGTCATAACATGCTATTGTTGCAATGCCCAGTTTTCCGGCAGAGTTTCATTTCAAGAGTGTGCTACTTTGGGTAAGTTCTGTACCAATGATGACACCATGTTTTAGCATGTTCTGACACTGTCCATGCTGTAAGACCAGTCACCATCAAGCATTTTATAACCATGTGTTATCACAAGAAATGATGAAGATATTGTCCCAAGATACTTGTACCTGATGATGAATGGACTTATATACATTATAAATAACATCAGAACACACTAATCACAACAGAAAGTCATCATTATTGTTACAGAACATGCCCACAGTAGCAAGCTCATCAAAGGATAATTGCCCACAAAACTGGGCATGGCAACCAAGGCTTATTACTTGACACACCTCTCCCCCCTGTTCCCAGATGTCTTGCCTGTCCCTCACATTAATCACAGGCCACAAATGATGCATTATTATAATCAATTTAATTCATTGTGCTTTCCATTCACAATAAATCTTTTATTATAAACCATCACATCATGACTTATAGCCATTGTTGTGCAATCTTTATGGATTAAGAATAAGAAAGGTGCAGTCCATTCCGACTAAACAGGGTTTTAACATGCATTTCTTAAAATCTTTATAAGGACCTCCAATAGAAATTTAATAAAAGGTCATCAGCAATGGTCTTCATCAGAGACACAATGAACTGATCAAATATGACCAAATTCCATCCACTAATCTTCCTATGTGCATTTAATTCATGTATATTGTGCAGTCGGTACACAGTGACGCATTTGGTTGAATCACTGTGCTACAAGTCGGAAGGTCGTGGGTTTGATTGGAATTTTTAACTGACATAATCCTTCTGGCCTCACTATGTCCCTGGGGTTGACTCAGCATTTAAGAGAAATGAGTACCAGAAATATTTCCTGAGGGGTAAAGGTGGCCGGTGTGTAGGGCTGACAACCTTATCACCTTCATGTGCCAACTGTCTTGAAATCTGGGAGCCTGAACCTCCTGCAATCCTCTAGGTTTGTCCAGGCCTGTAATGGGTTTGCTTTATATTGTGCAGTCCCTCTGATCGTATCACTACTTTCATGTAGTAGTGCGACTTGCATGGTCAAATGATCCTGAGTAGGTATGCTGGTGGTAGCAGACCTACTGGTAGGGCCTCCCATTGCCACACAGGTCAAAGGTGATGAAACACACAAAAAGGAATACCCTGATCCTCCAGGTTGGGGGTTGGGCTAAGAAACGTGTTATAAAACCTACAAAGGAAGCCAAAGCCCACAAAGGGCTATTGTGCTGATGACAATCATGATATAGGGCAGTGAAGGCAAACAACACAACAGATTATATAGACAAGTTTTGTATAAATTAAGCATCCACCAGAAACTATGAAATAAAGTGTCATCTTTCAGCACACATATGTTTAGAGTAAATGCATTCATGTGATAAGTGCATTCAGAATACAGCAACTGTATTACTGTGATAAGTGCATTCAGAATACAGTAACTGCATTACTGTGATAAGTGCATTCAGAATACAGTAACTGCATTACTGTGATAAGTGCATTCAGAATACAATAACTGCATTACTGTGATAAGTGCATTCAGAATACAGCAACTGCATTACTGTGATAAGTGCATTCAGAATACAGTAACTGCATGACGGTGATAAGTGCAATCAGAATACAGTAACTGCATTACTGTGATAAGTGCATTCAGAATACAGCAACTGCATTACTGTGGTAAGTGCATTCAGAATACAGCAACTGCATTACTGTGATAAGTGCATTCAGAATACAGCAACTGCATTACTGTGATAAGTGCATTCAGAATACAGCAACTGCATTACTGTGATAAGTGCATTCAGAATACAGCAACTGCATTACTGTGATAAGTGCTTTCAGAATACAGTAAGTGCATTATTCAAATGAAAGAACACTATAAATATAGCACACTGCACAACTGCAACAGCATTTAATCTGACTGCACAAGGTTTTTTTTGTCATTCTTTCACAAACATCATTTTCATTTTTTAACAGTTTTGATACATTTTCCATACACATTACACCAACTAAAACTTACCTGTATTAACTGAAATTCTCCAATTTTTGTATTAAACTGTTGTCTTTCATGAACATACTTGAAAGTAACATCACAGCAGGCCTGCATTATCCTGTAAACAACGAACGTACACACTACTGTATAAAATATAAAGTAATCATGTCAGAGCAGAACACAGTCAAGACAATTTAAGATGTTCCTTTGGGACCAGGGTCAAAGAACACCATCAGCACATCAGTATCCATACTTGGTAGTAGAGTGCAGCAATGCACCCAGCTTGATGACAGCAGTATCCAGACATGACAGAATATAGCTGTGCACCCAACTTGACGACAGCAGAATCCAGATACACCAACCAAGCCACAAAGGAAGTAATACAGAGACTGCTTGTCTCAGCTTCTAATTACACCCTGAATTAATGCACAAATTTCTCTTTAAGGATAAGACATGCTCTTCCATTTGAGTCAGCATTTATCACCCACAGGCCTAGGCCATTCTGTGTACTAGTATTAATAAGGGCTGTTGCTGTTAATTGTTTCAGTAGCCTGGTTATAGTTAGCTCTCTCTCCTGTCTCCTACTGCAAGCTCTGCCTGACTTTCCTTCTTTGTACAATCCCTCCATTCTACCTACATTATTCTCCCCTATTCCAGCTCCACTCACCTATACCCTGAAGATGGCAGCACCACATTCTTCTGAACTGGTAATCACCCACAAGCCCACAGTTTAAGAAACACGTTTCAAGAAATGCAAACATCATTCAGGATTCTAGCAACTATCCTCAGGTCAGTTCAATGCAATGGCTGTACATACCACTCACTATGCACAAACATGACATTAAATAAGAGAGCATCAGTCAGTGGGAATACACTCATAACAGCACAGCAGCAAATACACAACTATGTTGCTGCACAATAGTTTATATATGTTGGTAAATTTTTGGGGTGATGAACAGCAATACCGACTGTAATGATAAACACAGCACACCAGTATTTCTGTCCTGTTACTATGGGAAAACTGCAGTGAGAATTAGACACTTGCCTTAATAAAAGTCTTGTTTCACTTTGTTAGAAACAATATTCAGTGCAACGATTTACAAGAGAATCAATGTCTGCCAACATTTGAAATTACTGAAGTCGGTAATCTTCATTTACAAGAAAATGCAGCAGAAATACTCTACATGCATTGAAGAGTAACACAAACATTATGCATAATCTGAAGTTTTCAAAATAGTGTTGTTGAACCTTCAAGTCTTCTGGGATATTATGTTGTATCGATGGGGGAGTATTTTATGATGATCAAAGGACCATAATGCCTTCATTTTCACTCCACAAAGAACAGCCCCTACTAAATTGCTACCCACTCATGCTACTGCCATCCTGATCACCTGCACCTCACAATACATCCTACATTCCTACATGGCTATATTTCTTGGACTGTTAGATCCTACAGCTGAATAAGCTACATTCCTCTGAAACACTGGGAAATTTCCACCTGATGCAGCCTCAATTCCCAGGAATCTTGAATACTCACAAACATATTAGATTACCGATAGGGGCACATGTATTATTTTAGCTTACCCCAGTGACCCTGCAGCCAGGATTAACCTCTCCAAATCCAGTCCAGTCAACAGGACATAGACACCTTTGTTCTCTTCACCCAGCAGATTCTTAGCCGGCACCTTACAGTCTTCAAACACCAGTTCTCCAGTATTGGAACCCCTCATACCAAGCTTATCCAGTTTCGGACCAGCTCTGAAACCTTCAAACCCTTTTTCCACAATAAAAGTTGAAATGCCATGGTGCTGTTTTTCAGCATTGGGATTTGTGCGGGCATACACCTGAAATGAAATTGAACGACATACTGTAAGACATCATATATTAAAACAACCTGCTTGGGTTCATATAACAGGATATTCTAAAAATGCCTAGACCAATGATGATATGGGGGGGAAACCTGTGAGTTTGCTTCTAGACAAACACCTTATAAGCACTTTGTGTTTCCTGTGACAATCAATAACATCAGCAATGACCACTTAAATTCAATTTTTTTGGACCTTCCTAGAGGCCTAATGTAAGGCAAACCCAAAACACAACCATTACTTCTGTTTACTGTTTCAAAAATAGTACCAGAGAGAGAGAGAGAGAGAGAGAGAGAAAGGCCACAAAACTTAAATCAACACAAAATATTCCACCTTCAGGCCAATGAACTGTAACTTATTCACTGTCCTCTCAATTTAATTACAGGTGGCTTCCCTACATTTTGCATTGGGGTCAGCATTACAAATTCAAACAGAAGAGTATAATTTACAGGAATCTGTCAGCAAATAAGTTTGCATGGCACACAATATAATAAACCTGTGATGACTGTGACTGTATCAGGAATTAATTACCAAGCAATTAATATCTGTTTCCAGCATTGAAGCAAAATCCTGGTGCACACAGATTGAAATATGACCACCAGTTGGAAACATTTACAACAGAATGGATAAGAACACAGGACATGAACTGATATCAACAGGAAACAGAAAAGCTTAATGCACGATAGGGTTCATCTGTGGTTGCAACAACGTGAGAAAGAAGGTGAGTAGCAGTACAACTGATTTGCACTCTTCTTATTAGAGTTGAAAACAACCCAAAATGTATGTACTGCAAAATTATCGGCTGACTTACTCTCATATAACAGTAACTGTGCAGCCTCTCTACAATTTGTGATGCACCTTACCACTACTATATCAGCATCTGGCCCATTTGTAATCCAAAACTTGCTGCCATTCAATATGTAGTAATCACCACACTTCTCAGCTTTCAACTTCATTGACAGTACGTCTGATCCTGAAGTCGTTTCTGACATCGCAAGTGCTCCGATATGCTCGCCTGAACACAACTGAAAGAAAATGAACCATAATTAAATGAGACACAAAATTTGTTTTAATTTTTGTAATAATGTGTCTACAATGTCAAATTTACACGCACCAAAGAGTCTACTTAAATAAAATAAAAATATAACAATACAGTAAAGTTAAAACATCAGTCCAAAAAAATTAATTAATTAAATTAGAAAAAATCTGAACAACTGTTAATGCCAGTATTTCTGGCACTGTCCATAATTGCTTCTGCTTGTTGGTTAATGCACATCCCTAAATGGCAGTTTACAGTCACAGCTGATACATTCAGAAAGTATCTCAGCATATTCTGCAAAAGCTTTCAAGCATTTATTCTGAAATACATGAATTATTTGTGTATAACTATTTCTGCAGCCAGAATAGCTCAGTCAGTATAGTGACAAGGCAATGGGCTGGACAGACTAGGAGGTTGTTTTGATTCCTAACAGGGGCATGACACCATCTCTTCTCCAAAGCAACCAGAGAGGCTCTAAGACCCACCCAGCCTCTTGTTCAATGGGTACAGATGGTTCTTTCTGTAAAGGTAAAGTGGTTGGGGCACAAAATTGACCACTCACCTCCATCCAGGGCTGAGATTAAAAATGGGTGAAGCTGTAACTCTACTCTTGCCTTGTCTTCATAGTGTGCACAGGGACAGCTTTACTTTACTTTGGTGGTTTAATAAATATGAACCCTTCATCATCACCATCACCAATCATATTTCATATAACATCTGTGTATTCCAATTGTGTCAGACAATCACTAACTCCAATTCCACATGTCAAATGAACTGTGTATGATAGCCTCAGGCACACAGACATAATGGATCACAACTGTGGTGCTGACTGCAAGCCAAACACAGTCTGCTCAGTCACATACTTTTATTCTGGAAATGATGGTGTATAAGGTCATTTCCAGATGAAGCACCAGTCACCTTACAGAAACTACTGTAACATTTGCCTGATCAACTATGCAAAAGAGGAAAATGTCAGTCCGTAATGGGATATGACCCACCACAAGTCCCATATTTAGCATGCTGAATCATGTGTCCACAGTTTGCGGTTTGTAGTGCCACAGCTGGCTATTCCTACGTGTTACAGTTAGGGACAGACCTTGTGTGTCAGATATTTTGCTAGCCCCCCGCCTACACAAACATAGCTCGCCACCCTATCTGCTAGAGTATGTGCTGTTTCTGTGAGCTACTGTGCAGTGGGTGAGGCAATGTGCTTGTGTAATGACAGTAGTGTATTGTTACCACATGACAGAACGTGGCAAATGAGCTTGCAGTTAGATGTGGTCATTGACGGATATGTAACTCAGTCCCCTGTTTGTAATCACCTGCAAGTAGTGAAAATACACCTACCACCACTGTAAACATTAAAATCACACTAACTACTGACTTGTGTCAGCCCAAGGAAAAACTAGACAAGCTGTAAACCAAGGTCAGATGTGCTGTGCCCAGCACAATTACTGTATTCTACGGACTGCAAGACAGTCTACTCTTCCCCTGGAAAACAGTGCATGGAGTGTTTTTGCATCTTATGATCTGAAAGCATGTCAATATATCATCCCTCCACAATTTTTTTCAGGATTTTTTTTTGGAATTCACTCAGTGAGACTGAGAAACTTTCTCCCTCTGTCTAAAAAAAAACCCCTTTCCATTGCAATTTCTGGAAGCTGCCCCCTCGTGGCTCTTACCTCTCTAAGTTCAACAGAGTAAGTTCTATGCACTATTCATGTGAATGTCATTGCACTGAGAATACACAGTTGTCTTCTGCTCTCCTTAGAGGCACATACAAGTTACAAGGGTGGGGAGGAGCAACCACTCACCCTACTACTGAATAACTTAGCCTCTGTGCAGGCCTCAAAGAGGATGCCTTGGGTCTCGAACCCATGGCGAACTACTACAATGATCAATAGAAACTTCATACACTGTGGCCATTTTGTTGAGTAAGCACTACAATTGCTGGACTGTATGTTGATAAAAATACAGTGCTATACTGTGAAGCTACAACACTTTACCTTTGGCAAGTACTTCTCTTTTTGCTCCTGGGTGCCATGTCTAAAAATCTGATTCACACAGAGATTGGCGTGTGCTACATAGCTCAGACCGATAGCTGCTGATGCTCTACTCAGCTCTTCCGCTATAATAACCTGAGACAAGTATCCAAGATCTGATCCCCCATAATCACTGGAGATTGTTGGACCAAGACCTCCCAACTCACCAAGCTGACGCCAGAAGGTCTAGAAACAAATAACTCATTAAACAAACAAATATAACCAAACAAACATACCTTTCTTATGAAACTACAATATGTCAGTAGATACAGGAGTCTGTCTACTCACTCTTAAAGCAGGAAATTCATTCTTCTTATCAATTTCATAAGCCTTTGGTGCAAGTTCTTTTTGAACAAAACCAAACACAGTCTGTCGCAGCTACAAAGAGAACACAAAACATTACACATAAAATGTTCTACATTGTGTGTTGTGGAATGTCTGTAAAATATAGTAGGTGCTTCAAAAATTCTAGGCACCATAACAAATCACCTAGGTGCCATGCAGACCTGGCCTGGCACTGGAATACACTATGCTGAACAGAACTGTACAACCTCCAACTCAAAATCAAATTTTTATCCACACACTGTAGCGTGTTCAAAATAACAACAAAAAATTCCTGTTAACTTCCACCTTCTACTGTGTAGATGAGTTTATATCACAAAGAAATGACAACGCAATCTTGTCTGGTTACAAATTTTGTATACAGTCTTGATCTTGAATACATAGGATGATTTAAAATTTGGATGTCTAAACTGTGGGTTTTGATTTGGTCATTCACAGTCTGAAATGTTTTATATATATATATATATATATATATATACACACACACACACATTTGATTCTCAACAGACATGATTTATCATTATCTGAACGTAAACAAGATAAGGTATCTGAACAAGTATTAACCTGACAATTACAGCTTGCAGTATGTGTTCAAAATGACCATCATCAGCCTTCAGTAAACAGGCATGTACCTTTGTCAGTCAAGCACATATTTTGTAACCTGTTCATTAGGATTGTACTTCAGCAGCCAAAATACAACAAAATGAAGCACCTCACATATCCTGTTTTTACTGGTACACCAAGTATTTCATGTGTACCAACAGATACAATTCTAGCAGACGGAAGTCTGGAGATCGGTGTTGCCAATGTGTTAGCCATAAAGACAGGTCTATCACCCAGTGTAGTGATGAATGGGATATGTTCTCAATAAACAGCCAAAAGGGAAAGGTGCTGCATTATTTTAATCAAAGACATCCTATTGTGTTTTAATTCTCACAATAAAATGAATAGTTTATTATGTCAAAAACACAACAATATTATATAATTATTGGTATTTTGAAACATGCTGCCATAACAAAATGCGAATAATTACATAATATTGTTGTTTTTGACATAATAAATTATTTGTTTTATTGTGTGCTGCATTATGTTGCCAGTACAATTGAAATTGCTTCTGAAAGTATATCTTTTACAACACACTGATGTTCTTTCCACATGTCAACATCCACAGCTTCACAGCTCTTGAGAACTGGCTGTACAATTGTACAGCACTTATGACTAGGACTGACATCTAGAAATTAACATATGAAGTTGCGAATCAGCCAGCATATTGATCACTATCACGTATTTGATTATAGATGTTGTATGTACTTCTGCATATGCCTAGTTGTGTCTAAATGTACTATGAATAATATCATATATTTCCATAGCTATGTTATTTAGTGTACAGCACTGTTTATATTTCCTGGCAAATGTTCTGTAACTGCACTGTACTCCTTTATATTTTCTAGGATGTGACATACAATACTCTGACTTGTCCCACACCTTATTTTCTTATATCTATATAAGCACTTTCCAAACTTTCCTCAACAACTACACTTCAAAGAATTTTGATGCCAGTACATTGTAAGTAATAAGATGGACACGTGGTTATGTATTAGGGACAGGTTTCTGTCGACAAGACCTAAAAAGTGCTAAAAAGGCATGTTGAATCATATCCGTGATTTGGCCACGGCATATATGTAAATCATAAAATCATGCAACATTAATCACATTTTCATGGCAGTCAAGGAACAGGTGAAAAGTGGTGCACACCCTATCTAAGTGACAGAAGGCAATAAGTTGAAATAAAATAACTGAATGGTGCTCTTTTTTTTTTTAAGCTCAACTCTGTTCTCACTGGAGAGATTTTCGTTCTATTTCCTAGAAAATGTTCTGCAGACAAAATTGAATAGTGATGAAAAATGTACAGATGTGTTACAACCTGCTTTTGTTCCTCTGTGACACCATACATATGTTCGTCTATTGGGAAGTAATTTGACAGCGATCTTTGAATAGCGTTGGTCGCAGTCACTGATCTTCTTAGAAAAGTCGCAACGTTATTCCAGCACACCGCTCTTTGTAGCGCCATTGTTGACATCACTGTAGCCGTGCGCTGTTACACACTGCGCCGACACAACGGTACATTTACCAGATGAATGTTGTAAGCGGTCGATGAAACTTTTCGTAAACACAAAGGTCAGAAGATATTCTCCCACCTCTCGCTGGTTGCGAGTGAATGAGAGTATCGGTTATACAGGCATGCACCAACAAGGACGAAATTTAAATAGCACGGACTGTTCAGGCACGATTGTATAAAATGTTTTACAAGAGTTATCTTTAGTTGAAATCAGACACGAAAATGACTGATGAGTAATGCATCAGACTTTTTAAAAATAAAATTAAAAGCTTGGGATGTCTTATATGGAATTAAAAAAAAACCAAGATTAGACTACGTGATTGAAACTGAGTCGTGGAACGTAGTTATATTTCTATGTCTATAAAAGCAGTTCGAAAGTGTCACTTCACATATTTGGATGATTTTTAAAATCAAGCATAAATTATGCAATGTCTTAGGGTCAGTCCCACCCCTTCCACCCAGCGACAAATAATGGTGTCCAAACGGAAGCATCGATGTACTAACACAAGAAGCAGTATGTCAGTCGCTACGAAATGATGATGTAAATTCCGTTATCCTTCGACCGTGACCTCATAGCAATGTATCTGTGTCCTACGTGTCACTACGGACGTCAGTAGCACAGTAATTTTCTGATAAACGTTTACCCGCAATTCTTATCAGTTGACCGCTGACCCGAAGTTAAATTTGGATCCATAAACTGCTGAAGCATGCCACATACATGCCATACGGTAATATCATTTGTAACGTAGTGCGTACAGTAATTAGACTCGGCTGGACGTCCAAGGAAACCTTCGGTTCTTAGGAGGGGCAACAGATTTTCTTTTTCTGAAACGACCAGACCATCCCCGGAAAACACTCAGTCTGCAATGGGTACCGCAGGCTTTTATGTCGGGAGTAAAGCAGCCGGGACTTTAACCTAATAGCACGCTCCAATCTAGTGGCGAAGTTCAGAATGAGTGGAGTAATAGTTTTGTTCCCACATATGCCTTCATGGTGTACACAAGGAGAACTATTTTCCTATATTTCTCTAATGGATGGGCTATCTGATCATGACGAGTCAGCTCCTAGTTACAAAGAACACAGAATGGATTTCCACATATCAAAATTGCAGAAAATGAAATAGATAATAAAGGGCGACACTGTTCATTAATTTACAATGTCTAGGCAGTAAGAATTGTAAATCAGTTTTTAATTGGCTATGATGTTATTTCATTTGTTAATACATTTCTAAACATTTTGTGAATTTTTCAAATGCCTTTCCCCACCAAACCAGGTAACGAATGTTGGAAAATGTATAATTAACCCTTATCCTGCTAATGTGAAATATAAGGTGAGCTCCTAATAATGCCAGCAAATGGCAGATGTGATTTAACTTGGCATTTAAAGGGTTAAAGGTATGAAAACATCTTTCAAACATACACAAGGTCTTAGCAAAGCAGCTGGTCTAGTAACAATCACAAAATGAAAATTCACTATGGGCAATATTGCAGTGTTTGAACTCTTAAAGACAGTAACTGTATAATTTACAGCACACACATATTAAGAGTCAAATAATAACATAAGAACAGTGTGGCAAACTGTGAAAAAGGGAGCAGGTAAATATTCTATAGAAAACCCTCAAATAAAACTAAGTGATAATATAATGAAGATTCCACAAATTATATAATTCTTATTTTCCTTTTAACGCTTGTAGAAAGAATTAAAAATAATAAGCACTAAACAAGGAAGACACAGCACAGCACCTAGCTGCACCATTTATAGAAACTTCCTAATGTAAATACAGGGTGTAGCAGAGGAAACACATGCTTTTCAAATGGCTAATACTCAGCAAGGGTGGGGTTGATGACGTTGGGCATGAGCCGACGGACAGCTCAGACAATGCAGTTTCAGTAGCCATGGCGCATTGGAATGTAGAGCATCGAGTGTTTGCCGTCGAGCAGTTTTTTAGGAACGGTGATTCTGTAGTTACTGTCCAACGTTCCCCTGATCTATCGATTTGCGACTTTTTTTTTTTGTGGGGATACCTCAAGTTTAGTGTACACGAACAGACTATGCACGATCAAAGAGCTGAAACTTTTCATTCACCAAGAAATCGCAGCTGTGCCCGAAAAAATGTTGGAGCGTGCGATGCAGGACTTTGAGGAGAGGCTCTGAATGTGTGTCCGGCAAGAAGGACATCAT
>Ga0123353_10011800_pt1 | contig 12345 bp, 3 predicted proteins | sample TergutLab28metaG_3_FD_92763 | JGI IMG/M metagenome (GOLD analysis project Ga0123353, IMG submission 92763) | Labiotermes labralis P3 segment gut microbial communities from Petit-Saut dam, French Guiana - Lab288 P3 | ecosystem: Host-associated > Arthropoda: Insects > Digestive system > Gut ... | reverse complement strand
GTGCATCACGGCGGCGATGCCCCCCTGCGCATAACGGGTAGTGGTATCGGTAAGACCTGCCTTGCTGATTAACAACACCTTACCATGTTCCGCCACCTTCAACGCAAAACTCAACCCCGCAATTCCCGTCCCAATAATCAAAAAATCAGTATATATCATAAATCTTATATCTATCCCGTATCTTGTAACTCGTAACTCGTAACTATTTTTTCTTCGCCTCATTCCAAAAAACATCCATCTCCTCCAACGTCATCTCATGCAACTTCTTCCCACACGCTTTGGCACGCTGTTCAATATGTTGAAACCGGTAGATGAATTTTCGGTTCGCTTTCTCCAGCGCATCTTCGGGATTGATCTGTTTCCATCGCGCATAGTTCACCAGCGCAAACAGAAGGTCGCCAAACTCCTCTTCCGAATGTTCATGGTCGTCTGACGCGTCAATGGCTTCCCGAAATTCGCTGTATTCCTCCTTCACCTTATCCCATACTTCCTTATCGGAATGCCAATCAAACCCAACCCCCGCCGCTTTTTCCTGCATCCGGTATGCCTTAATCAACGAAGGCAAAGAGTGTGGAACGCCCTCCAAAACCGACGTTTTATGTTCATTCTCAATTTTGATGCGTTCCCAATTATTTTTCACCTCTTCGGCATTACTCACAACAACGTTTCCGAAGATATGCGGATGCCGGCGAATGAGTTTCTTGTTAATCTTTTCCAACACGTCGGCAATATCGAAAAGCCCCTTTTCGGAAGCGATTTTAGCATAAAACACAATATGTAATATCAAGTCTCCCAACTCTTTACACACCTCGTCGCCGTTGTTATCCATGATAGCGTCGGAAAGTTCAAACGTCTCTTCAATCGTCAGATGACGCAAACTCTCCCACGTCTGTTTCTTATCCCACGGACACTCCGCCCGCAATCGCTCCATAATATCTAAAAGCGCCTCAAAAGTATTTATCTCCATATATCATTAATCTTACGGTCTTACAATCTTACGGTCTTACGGTCTTACAATCTTACGGTCTTCTAAAACCTCACCCCCAGCGTCCCCGTTTTTTTATACTGTTTTGTCTTCCCTTGCAAGTTAAATATCTCTACCACAATGACATAGATGCCTGCGTTCGACAACTGATTATTCTCATCTTTCCCGTCCCAACTAAACGCCCCTTCCGTTCCGATGGTAACATTGTTAGCCAGTCGGCGCACAAATTTTCCCGAAGAACTGTAAATATAAACATTGGCAACATATCCCGCTTCGTTAAATTTGTAGCGGATGTTGAGGTAGTCGTCAATGCCGTCGTTGTTGGGTGTAAACACTTCGGGGTCAATGCTGATTTCGTCGTCTGCTTTCCCGTCGTCGAACTGCGAATTTTTATAACCCGGCGTTCCGAATCCGGCGGTTTCGGCAGCCGAGTGCCAGTTGGTCTCCTCGCCCGACGGTCTATTCGGCGAGATGCGCTCCAACGAGACGCCCGAAACGGTGTTAATCATCGCCGAGTGCATCTTGGTATCATAGCGCATGGCGTCAATCACCACCGATGTATCGGCTGCCATACCGATTTGCACGGTGCCTATGGAAGTGCTTAATGTCGGCATCCCGTCAGTTTCAACGAAAGCGTAAATATTTGACCTATAAGAATTTATGACATCATCTTTCCGCTTTGTCAGCACGGCGTAGTCATTCGGAAAAAGTAAAAACGATGGAATTGCGCATGACCTCGATACCCCCTTGTTATCCGTGTAAGTAAACCGCAAATATTTGGTATCGAAGATATAAGACGAGCGGTTGTACAACTCCACATATTGAAGCCCCGTCGGTTGAAACAAGACCTCGTTGATGATAATCTCAAATTTCTCCGGCTGCGTCGGCTTGCCAAACCGCGCCTCTCCATCACGCCACATCAAAACATTGCCGCAATCAACCACGTTTTTTGCCTTCAAAGTCAGCGTATAGACTTCTCCCGCGTCCATTTTTTTGTTGAAAACAAGGGTTGCCGTCGTGAAATCGGGTGCTTCGGGCGTTACCGTTATCGGATTGCCCATGCCGTAGTCGGCTGACCACAAGGCAACATCGGAGATAGAAGCCGGATTCATGGTCTTATTGAAATAGGCGGTGATGGTGGTCTCATCTACATACTCGGCACGCAGCAACTCCGGCTCCGTAACTTCGGGATGATCGGAAAAAACGCTGTTGCGTGCGCCCGGCGTCCCGCCTGCGGTGGCTTTGGATGCCGTCCAGTTGTGGGACTGGTCGCAGCCGTTTGTGGGGTCAATGCGTTCCAACGACCAGCCGCCGTCTTTTTTCATAGCGTCGCCATACCACGTGTCGCTGTATCGAACGTATGCAATCTGTTCTTTTTCAGGAGCATACAAAGTGAGTGCCATTCCGCCGTTGGTCAACGAAAAACTGCTGAATCCGTAACACGCCCCGTAAGCGGCGAGCAACTCCATATCATTATTATGGCAAAGTATCAGATATTGTTGCGCGGGCAGATTGTAATCCCCGAAATTTTTGGTGCTGTTTCCCATGACCAGCGACCACCCGTTGAGATTGATATTAAAATCCGTATTGTTAAACAACTCTACGTAGGAAGCGTTGGGCAAACCCACAGTAGGGGAGGGGCGCACCATGATTTCATTAATCAAAATGTCGTTTGGTAACGGAACATTCCACGAAAAAGCCCCCTGCAACTTATCCGCTACGTTTCCCGACACGTCGGAAATATTTTGTGCCGTCAGCAGATATTGCGTGCGCGGGACGAGGTCGCCCGACAGGGTAAGGTTCACCGTTCTGCCATCGGGTTGAAGAACGGCTTCCGCAACATCAACATGATTGGGAGCGATGCTGTAATTTTTTACCGCTTGCGCCGAACCACCGGTTACTACTTCATTGAATACCACCCGCAACGAGTTGGGCGATAGCGCCGTAACTTGTTGAAGTTCAGGCGGCTCATTGTCAATGATGATTGCTCCGGCATAAAAATCGTCAAAATAAAAATTTGTAGAATTGGATCGGGTATATTGGCAAAACACGCCAAGATACTTACTTTCGAAAAATGGAACATCTTCGTCCGAAGCAATTTCCTGAAAGGCAGTCCCGCCCGACATATCGGCGAAGAGCGTCCATCGGTTGTCGGCGTCGCAGATTACTTTGACCCTTGCCGTGAAGGAGTTGGCGATGGCACCGTTAGGACCGCGACAAATCAACTTTTTTGTCGTCCCCTCTTGTCGGTACAACTCAATGGCGTCGTTGTTGCCGGCTTCCCCGAAACGCAGAAAGTAACCGTTGAGCGGCTCTTTCAAATTCCAATTGTCTGCCGCAAGGTAAACCTGCGCGTAGTTATTATTCGACGGCGAAAACGACATCCTAATCCAAAAACGCCATTCGGTGTTGGCAATAAGACGTTGCTCGGTAGCCAAAGAAGCGGTTCGCTCGTCCGTGTCATTCAACTGTAATTGAAAATTGCTGTTAACGATAAACAGCGACTCATCACCTATCCATTTAGGGTTTTGTGTAAAATCCCCATCGGAAAAATCATCTTCCATTTGAGCCGACGCCCCGCCACAAAAAGCAAGCAGGAAGAGGATAAATAATATACGATAAACATCTTTTTGCATATCAATAAAGTTACTTAATTTTCGCCGACAAAATTAGTTAATTAAAATCAAAAAACCACTATTATTTTAAAAAACCACATAAAAAAAAATATACCATATTATTATATACCCAAGCAAAAAAAAAATATTTTTTTTTTACAGAATGTTTGTTGTTATTAAAAAATATGTATCTTTGCCTCGAATTATAGTGTCCCGAAAAGGCAGGAATGTGCAGTAGTGGAAATAGCAGCGGCGCGTAATTCATTGATTAATATAGATTTATGGAATTTGTAAAAAATGAGTTTTTTAAAACGGTTTTTAGGAATATTTGGCTTATTCCATTGACTATTAATGTGATATAAAAAAAGAGAATAAATTTTAAAGTATAAACAAAAATGTAATGCAAAATGAAGACAAAACATTTACAAAAAATTTTTATCAGTAGCACGTATGCAATGCTGATATCGTTGATTTTCTTCTTGCTCCCTTCGGGCACAACAAATGCACAAGTGGTGCCGACGTTTCCGCCGGTAGGTTACCCGTTTTGGCCCATAACACCGGACTGTGTTACGCTGCCTCCGACAACAGGAGGTTGTTGCGTGAACTCGGCGTATTTGGACAAAGTGGAGGACTGTCGGGCTAGTTGGATTGTGGATATGGCTGGGAATATAACGGCTGAAGACACTTTTCACCCGGACACTTACCCGCGGGTGGCTTCGATGGATACCCGTGTGATATTTTCAATCAGAGAGTATGAGAATGGCGAAGATGTGGCAGTACGGATCTATCTTTTAGGTCCATGTGAAGTTAGTTCATTCGTCGGTATGATTATTTTTGACAGGGATAAGTTGCGAATGGTAAGTTCAACCGGTGCCACCCTACCGCCGTTAAGTGCTTATCCGGGGACAACGTGGCTGCAGCACACTTCCTCGGCGTGGCACGCCGAGCGTCCGCTTATGCAATGTCTCGACGGTCCAAATGTAGGTGCTGATGCTTGGGGTACTTTCGAGATGCAATCTTCGGTGCTTGACGGCGACGGCAAATATGGATTTGTTAAGACTTCTGCGTTTTTTCCGCCCACGATGCCGTGTGGTACACATCAATCTCGTCTCAGCCTTGAAGAGAAGGAGATGATCTATTTATGCACGGTGTTTTTCAAAAAATTAACTCCGGGCGCGCCGACTGAATATACAGATTTTGGATTTTGTGGACCTTGGAACTCAAACGGTATGGGATCGAACATGAAACTGATGCACTTGGGACTCGCCGAGATATGGCAAGCACCCAATGCTAATATGAATGCCGGTACAAACCGTTTCATAACCGTTCCCGATATGTTTCCATTCCGTTTTCCATCTTCGTCAATTACCGAAGAGGTGTTGATGGTGAATTCAGAGAAAGCGGTTCTTGGCGGGATTGCCAAGCAAGGAAACCAGATGCCTTCCAACAGTATGATGCAGTCAACAGTTGATCCGGGAATGGCAGGGCTAACCCTACCAATAGTACCCCCCGCTACTACAATCCCTCCAGTCCCTTTGGCGTATTTTGATGTGAAGCAAATGGCTAAAAGCACATGGGATGATGTTTCGAGTTATGGATTTATCTATACGATGACGGGATCGGCATCGGATTATCTGCCCGGCGACGAACCGGAGATCATTTTTGAACGCGATAAGGATTTTCAAACTTCTTTTTCCATTACAGTAAACGGAGTTACGGAAACATTCGATATGTCAGATCTCTTTGATGGAGCGATACTCGCCGTTGGTACCGAAGAGTTCGTTGTTATAATGAGTAGTGGCGCAGATACCGATGGTAATTACGCTACAACCATAGACGTTGAAGCAAATGCACACTATTCTTATTGGGCATTCTCGCTAAACACGTATGAAACCGCCCCCGCATTCATGAATATGGGAAAGAAAATGGTGTTCGACGCAGTAGATTGCGGACCGGATCCGATACTCTCTTTGTCCGATGATGTATGCAATCCGAGTACGGTCATACAAATTGATAATTACGGTGATTATTTATCCTTAGCAGGAGCCGCCGATGTACTGTTTTCATGGTATGACGACACGGAAACGTTGGTAGGCAATCTTCCGGAACTACCCCTCGCAGGAATGGAACCCGGAACCTACAAGGTGGTTATCGAATTTCCGGTGATGGTAACGCCTGCTCATCAATATTGGATCTGCCCAGCCCCAGGTTGCGGACATAAAAATATTGTAGCAGGTGATGTATCTATGGGTGTTACTTGCGAAGAATGTGGACATAGTTTGACTATAGGCCAATTGGCTCTGATTATTGTAAATGCCCCGGCATCCACGAGGATGTGCGAAATGGAAGGCACAATAACCGTTGATCCTTGCGGCGGACCGTTTGACATATTGCAAACGGTTGACCTCACTTGCTCCGATGAACCCTACTGGATAACCATCGAAGTAACAAACTACGGGACGTTGCCTCATGACTTTGTGATGACCTTTACCCCTGACGGAGGTATGACCTACCTCGATGATGATGCCATAGACGGAACGTACACACCGGGTGGCAACTGGGAGATGCTTGCTCTTGGACCGGACGAGACGGCAGTATTGAGACTGCAGTATGAAGCCACAAACACCGGAGACGACGTCATCACCTTGTCGCACAAAGTAGAAATTATTGAATATGACGGCAAAGTTATAGAGATGAGCCAAATAATTAGCGACGAAGTGTTCGTTACGGTTCTACCGGAACCCACTGTGGATACGCAAGACGACTGGTTCGTTTGCGCCGGTACACCGTTTGGCAACATTTCGGTGGACGGGGTATATTCTTACTTCAACCTCGAAGTTGTTGGAGATAACATCGGATTGGTAAACCAAGCCGGTATTACCGAAATTCCGGCATTTGTCGCAATCAATAACGACACAGAAGAACCCAAAACGGCTCAGATTATGCTGACACCATATTTTGAATATGATGGCAAAATCTGCGAAGCCCCCGACGCGATTCAAATATTTGAAATCACAGTATATCCGATTCCGGCTTTAGTGATGCCGACAAATGCGACATTCTGCCATGATGACGATGTAGAAATTGATTTGGTTGAACTGAATGGCGAGATTGATGATATTATATATCGTTGGGAACGCATCGGAGGATTTGATTTTGGCGCACCGAATTCCGGTACAGACGAAATTAATTTTAAAGCCGAAAATACAGGAACGGCTCCGTTGGTAGCACTATATCAAGTTACACCATATTATATAGGGGTTATTGAATGTGCCGGAGTTACTCAAAACTTCATGATAACAGTTAATCCGTTGCCGGAAATTGCTCCGGTAATGGACATGACATATTGCGTTGGAGAATCGGTTCCCTCATATCTCTTTACAGGCAATGTACCCGTTGGTGCATCGTTCTACTGGGAACAAACCAGCACAACGACTATGCCGGAACTCGCATTGAACGGCTATCATGCTCTTCCGAATTTTACGGCAGCCACTCCGGGCACTTACGAATTTACGGTTATCATGGCGTATTCCTTCGCTAATGGAACATGCCAAGACACCACGGATTTTAGCATTATAATCAATCCGACGCCGGCACTCGACATCGTATCCAATAAGGCTTATTGTAGAGAAACTCCTGTTCCCTCTTTGAATTTAATTCCCTATCTCCTTCCCGGCTCACCGGCAGGCTCTGTTGTACACTGGGAAGTTGTAGAAGGAAGTAACAATTTTGGACTGACTCCTTTGGCAGGTACCGATGTCATTCCGCAATACACGGCATCGAATGATGGTCCTGTAACTTTAACGGCAGTTATCAAACTAACTCCGGAATATGCGGGCTGCTTTGGCGAATCCAAATATTTTACGGTATCCGTGATGCCTAAGATATCTATAAATCATGTGGCAAGTTCCATAGTATGTAGCAATGAAAATGTTGCTTCGGTAGTTTTCTCAGGACAGTCGCCCCAAGCCCAGTATTATTGGGAAGTAATGAGCGTTAAGACGGAGGCGTTAGAAGCCGGTATGTTGGCAACATCAGGACATGGATTTATCCCCGCTTTCACAACGAAGAATGACGGCATTAATCAAGTTGTCATAATGATCGAAGCGTATGCTTACACAAATGATCATTCCCTTGTTGAAATGTGCAAGACCAACCCCCCGATAAGTTTTACCATTACAATCAATCCGGAACCGGTTGTAGAACAAGAACCGGCGCAGGTGGTTTGTGTTGGCGAGACGGTTACTACTAGTCTCTATGGACTTAACGATACGGGTTCCACGAAGTTTTTGTGGGAAGCAACATCTAATGCCGTTTTCATCGGATCCGACTTGAACGGAGTAGGAGACCTTAACTTTCCGGCAGCAAACGCCACAACGGCGCCCATTACCGTTACCTATAAAGTAACGCCGACTTATGAAAAACCTGCGGGCTTCGTTTGTTACGGCACGCCGATGTTCTTTGACGTTACCGTCAATCCGACACCGGAAGCATCGCCGGTAGAAGACAAGATATATTGTCATGGCGAATTAATTCCCGCTATTGAGTTTACAGGAACTGTACCGAGTGCAACCTATCATTGGGCAATAGATAACGGTGTTGTTCTGCCGAATCTTCCGACTGTGGGCTATGGCAACATCCCCGCTTTCCTCGCAGAAAATACCGGCACTACACCTGTGGTAGCAGAATTTGTGGTTCTGGTAACTTCGGGTAATTGTCCTTCGGACGAAGAACTGAAATTCACCATCACCATTAAACCGGTGCCGGCGTTCACGGCTGCATTATACGACCAAGTATATTGCGACAATGAAAAGGTTGAGATAAACTTAACCAATTATATTACAACCGGCGCAACTGCCATTTGGGAAGTTGTAGGTGGAGACTCCGGTACCGGAATAGCACCGGCATTCGGAACCAATAATATTGACTTTACGGCAACCAATACCGGCATGGAAGTGTTGAGTATATTGATTAAAGTAACTCCCAAATTAGACGGATGCGAAGGCGAACCCGGATACTTTAACCTCTCTGTACTTCCGAGAATGGAAATGGATGAAATGCCGGACATTGTAGTATGCCATAACACAGCGATTCCTGCAACAAACTTCACAGGAAAGATACCCGGTGCTTCCTATAAATGGGAAGTAACCAGCAGTCCGACCATTGCGGTAGAGGCAGGTATGACGGCAACAAGCGGATTTGGACATATCCCCGCTTTTACAACGAATAATACTACGGGTATAGTTGTTGCAATAGATATTAAAGTGGAAGCCATCATGGATAAAGGCAATAGCACCTATTGCCCAAGCATACCGGCAACGACCTTTACCATTGAAATACTCCCGTCAGTAACCGTTGATCCTATGGGCGATATTATTGCTTGTAATGAAGATGTGATTGAATTGTCGAAAGACACGTTTGATTTCTACGGCACAGGCAACGGTAATGATGTAAGATACTTGTGGCAAGCCTCGTCCAACTACGCTCTTATCGGACTTGATAAGTATGAGGAATGGGATGAGATGGAATTTACAGCAAATAACACCACTACGGCACCTGTTACGGTTCAAATTAAAGTAGTGGCGCAAGAAACATACAAAGGAGTTGACTGTTATAGCGACCCGATATTCTTCAATATCACCGTTAATCCAACTCCGGAAATAGCGTCAGCAGACGACAGAGTATATTGCCACGGACAACAAGTTTCTGCTTATGAATTTACGAGCAATACACCGGGTGCAACCTACTACTGGATAAATGGCGGCGATGCACTCCCGGGTCTTATGGGTTCCGGCTATGGAATGATACCTGCTTTCACAGCAGAAAACACTACCGACGAACCGTTGGTAGCCGAGTATGAAGTTTGGGTATCTTATGGAGGATGCCCGGAATTTGATTCCGATGAACCTCATTTAGAATTTACCGTTACCATCAATCCGGCTCCGGTTATGATTCCGGTTTCAAACCAAATAGTTTGTGCCGGTGAGGATGTGGAAATTGAATTTGAAAGCAGCATGGAAGACAATGTAATCTATACATGGCATGTTGACAACAAAGGACTTGCAGAGGCTATTGGAATGGATTTTGACGACTTAGACAATCCGTCGAATGAAATTAGTTTCACGGCAGTAAACGACACCGACAATCCGATAACAATTTGGATTACCGTAACACCATCGAGCGTAGATCCTTTAGATGATGAAGAGATTTTATGTTCGGGTAACCCGTTTACTTTCAGCATTACAGTAAGCCCCGAGCCGATTATGTTTGAAATACAAGATCAAATTGTATGTGTAGAAGACATGACGGCACCGATCAGTTTCAGCGCGTTGAACGCTCCGATAGGAACGAAATTCTACTGGGAAGTTGACCATCCGGCAATAGGCTTGCCGGTAACCGGCGGCGAAGGCGATATTCCTTCATTTAAGGTTTTAGCCCCTGTAGAAGCAACCATTACGGTAACAGCAGAATTCCCCAATGGTGCTGAGCCTTGCGTAAGCAAAGATCCGATGACGTTTACCATTGAAGGTCTTGAGCGTCCGGTAATGAAACCGGTACTTAGCGTTACGTATTGCAACGGAGACGATGTCAACATTGAGCCGTTCGAAAGCACAGGTACTGTATCTGATGCTGTTTATGATTGGCGTTTTGTAGAAGGCTATGAAGTTGTACCAAGCGCTCTTATGTATGGTCAAGGTGCTAACTTCCAGCTGAATGGTGACCCCGTAGTAAACCTTGGCACTACCGTTTTATCAGCATTATATGCAGTGAAGGTTAGCGAAGGCGGATTCTGCGAATCAGAAGAAGTGTTCTTCGTAATTCAAGTAAATCCGACACCGGAAGTTAGTGAATTGTTAGAAGACGTAGTATATTGTCATGGCACTCAAATTTCCGCTTATACTTTCACCGGTGCCACAGTCGGTGCAAGATATTATTGGATGCAAACAAACGGTGCCGTAGATCCCATGCCGGGAGTACCGACATCAGGCTACGACATCTTCCCTGCTTTCACGGCAACGAATACAGACAACGAACCGATAACTTATTCCTATGAAGTAACACCGATCTTTGAAGATAACGGAGTTGCTTGCGAAGGCGAAACGATAGAGTTTAATATTACCGTTAATCCGCTTCCGGTTATGGATCCCGTTCCAAACAAGATTGTTTGTGCAGGCGGAGATGATATAGACATTATGTTCTACGCCACCACATACCCGAACACAACATTCAGATGGTATGTTGACAACGTAGAAAATGCAGAAGCCATCGGAATGGATGTTGATTGGAACCCCGATAATTATACGAATTATGGAATTGAATTTTCACCGGTAAATGATACCGACAATCCGATAACAGTTTGGATTACCGCAGTTCCTATAAGCATTGATGATGATGAAGAAGAACTCTGCGAAGGTAGCCCTGTTACTTTCAGCATCACAGTAAGCCCGATACCGATTCTGTTCGAAATGGAAGGTCAAGATGTATGTGTAGGAGACATGACGGCGCCGATTAACTTCAGCGGACTGAATGCTCCCGAAGGTACAATATTCTACTGGACAGTTGACGGCGACGAAATCGGCTTACAAGCGGAAGGCGCAGGCAACATTCCGTCGTTTGCGGTAACAAGCGCGGGTACGGCAATCATTGAAGTAACAGCCGAGTTCCCCAATGGTGCTGAACCTTGTATAAGCGACGAACCGATAACAATTACCATCAACGCTTACGAGCGTCCGATCATGGTTCCGGTAGCAGACATCACAGTTTGCGCCGGTGAACCGATTGACGTTCCCGCTTTTGAAAGCAGTGTTGCAGGTGCAACTTTCGTATGGCGTTATGTATCCGGCGGAAACGTTGGATTAGATGACTTAGCCGACGATGGCGACTTCCCGACATTCCCGTCAGTTAATGACGGTACCACCGTTTTATCAGCAACGTATGCTGTTAAAGCCAACAACGACGGATATTGCGACGGACAGGAAGTATCCTTTACCATCACAGTAAATCCGATACCGGTGGTTGACGAAGTAGCAAGCGTAGAATATTGTCATGGCGACCAAGTTGCTGCTTACACGTTCACAGGAAATACAGTAGGTGCAACCTACTACTGGGAACAAGTAGAAGCCACAGTAGTTGTAGCCAGCGGCTATAACACTCTACCTGCTTTCGTAGCAACGAACACAACAGAGGTTCCGGTTGTATTAGAATATACAGTACAAGCACTCTTTGAAAACAATGGCGTTGAGTGTGAAGGTAATGTAGAAGAATTTACCATCACCATCAATCCGGTTCCGGTTATGCTTCCGGTTTCCAACCAAATAGTTTGTGCCGGCGTAGATGTGGACATTATATTTGAAAGCAACATGGATCTCAATGTGATTTATGATTGGTATGTTGACAATGAAGATCTTGCAGAAGCAATTGGAATGGATCTTGACGATTTAGACAATCCGTCGAAAGATATTAGTTTCAAGGCAGAAAACGAAACCGACAACCCGATTACGGTAACATTTACCGTAACTCCGTCGAGCATACATCCTACCAGCGGCGATGTTCTCTGTGTAGGTGCACCGTTTACGTTCACCATCACAGTAAGTCCCGAGCCGATTGTATTTGAGGTAGCAGACCAAATTGTATGCGTAGGAGAAGCAACAACGCCGATTGATTTCAGCGGAGAAAATGCTCCTACCGGTACGATATTCTACTGGACAGTTGTCGGAGACGACATAGGCTTACCGCTAACCGGCG
>Ga0123353_10011798_pt1 | contig 12345 bp, 10 predicted proteins | sample TergutLab28metaG_3_FD_92763 | JGI IMG/M metagenome (GOLD analysis project Ga0123353, IMG submission 92763) | Labiotermes labralis P3 segment gut microbial communities from Petit-Saut dam, French Guiana - Lab288 P3 | ecosystem: Host-associated > Arthropoda: Insects > Digestive system > Gut ... | reverse complement strand
ATCATCGGGAAAAAGGGGTAGCCCAGCGCCCGGATATGGTCGCCGAAGGTGTCGACCGCCGCCTGGTCGCTGAGATCGCATTTGTTGGCGGCGACAATCATCGGCCGGGCGGCCAGCTCCGGGTTGAACCGCTCCAGCTCCCGGTTGATGGTCTCAAAATCGGCCACCGGATCCCGCCCCTCGCTGCCGGATACGTCGACAATGTGAACCAATAACCGGCAGCGTTCGACATGCCGCAGAAAATCGTGTCCCAGCCCAACCCCCTCGCTGGCTCCCTCGATCACCCCGGGGATATCCGCCATCACAAAAGCAGAGCTTCCTCCAGAGGAGGGAGCCCCCACCCGAACCACGCCGAGGACCGGCGAGAGGGTGGTGAAATGATAGTTGGCGATCCCCGGCCGGGCCTCGCTGACCACCGAGATCAGGGTGGATTTGCCGACATTGGGGAACCCGACCAGCCCCACGTCGGCCAGCAGCTTCAATTCTAACCGCAGTTCCCGGTCCTCGCCCGGCAGACCGGGTTTGGCGAACCGGGGCGCCTGACGGGTGGGGGTGGCGAAATGGGCGTTGCCCCAGCCGCCCCGGCCGCCTTTGGCCGCCGTGAACGGCCCATCGGCGGAGATATCGGCCAGCAGCCGGCCGGTTTTGTTGTCGTAGACCAACGTCCCCCGCGGCACCCGCAGCACCAGATCGGCGCCGGCTTTGCCGGAACAGCGCTTGGGACCGCCCTTCTGGCCGTTTTCGGCGGCGAACTTGCGCTTGAACCGGTAATCCGACAGGGTATTGGCGTCGTCCTGCGGGATAAAGACGACGCTGCCGCCTTTGCCGCCGTCACCGCCGTCCGGGCCGCCCGCCGCCACATATTTTTCCCGGTAAAACGAAACAGCGCCGTCGCCGCCGGCCCCGGCCCGGATATGGATGGTGGCTTTGTCGATAAACATAATGGGGTTGCTCCATTTCTTCTTTGATCTTCATTATGAAGGAATTAATAAAACGATAAAATACCCTTGTTGGGAAGAACGCGCAGCGTTCTTCTGGGGGGGGGGGGCACGCTTCAGCACCTATTTGATTTGATGTGCCTCCCTCATTTGCCCACGCAAAACCGCGCAAACACCTCATCCACCACCGCTTCGGTAACCCGCTCGCCGGTCAGCTCCAAAATTGCCGCCATCGCCTCGTCACAGGCGGTCATCACCGCGTCCAACGCCAGTCCGCTGTCGAGAGCAGACAGCGCGTCCTCTAAAGCGGTTTGACACCGCAGCGCGGCGGCATACTGCCGTTGGGTGATAAGCGCCGGGATATTCTCTGCTGACGGCAGGCTTATGTTGCAAATGCAACAAATCGCGTCGCTCAATGCGTCCATGCCCTCGCCGGTTTTGGCTGAGAACAAGACATATGGCAGCCGGTCCGGCAACAATGAGAGAGAAAATTCCAGCGGACGGTCGGTTTTGTTCACCACCGCCACCGCCGGGCAATCAGCCAATTCGTCTATCAGTTTCAAATCATTGTCATCCGCCGGCCGGGAACCATCAAAAACTGCCAGCACCAACGCCGCCGACTGCATTCGTTCCCGGGCCAGCGATACGCCGATATGTTCCACCTCGTCGGCGGTATCACGGATGCCGGCGGTATCCGCGAGCCGCAGCAGCAGGTCGCCCACCAACACCGTCTGCTCCACCACGTCCCGGGTGGTGCCGGGGCGGTCGGTGACGATGCTGCGGGGGAAACCAGACAACAGATTCATCAGCGTCGATTTCCCCACATTCGGCGAGCCGATGATGGCAGTATCGATCCCCTGCCGGAATAGCAGATTGGATTGAAAAGTGGTGGTCAATGCGACGATTTCCAACAGAGTACGTTGCAAAAGCAACCGAATTGGACCATTTTCTGGCTCCGGAACGTCTTCGTCGGAGTAATCCACAAAAGCGGCATAGGCGGCTGCGATCTCTAACAGCCATTCCTTACAGCCGTTCAGACGGGAGCTGACAACGCCGTCTAAGACGGTCAGCGCCTGCCGCGATACCAACCGGTTTTCGGCGGAGATCAGATCCATTACCGCTTCGGCCTCCGCCAGATCCAACTTTCCGCCCAGAAAGGCGCGTTTGGTAAATTCACCGGCTTCCGCCGGCACCGCGCCGGCGGCGACTGCCGCCGCGAGACAGCGGTTGAGCAGGTACCGCCCGCCGTGGCAGCTGATCTCAACGACATCCTCGCCGGTGAAGGAATGGGGTCCGCGGAAAACCACCGCCACCGCGCTGTCAAATTCTCCGTCGCTGTCATATACACGGCCGTATGCCGCCTGATAACCGGGTAATTGTTCCAGCTTATTCGCCGATGGATCGGCGCAGCGGATCAGACGGAAGATACGTCCGGCGACAGCAATCGCCTGCGGTCCGGATATACGGATCACGCCGATTCCGGCCTGTCCGGCGGCAGTGGCAATAGCGGCAATGGTGGTCATCTTCGGCTCCTTTTTTTTACCTATTATCTCCAGAGTTTCACTTTTCCTTTTTCCTGCAATTGTGTAAATATCATCGCCACTACCGGAAGCAGCAGCATACCCGGCAGACCGGCTAATTTCAACCCGAGATACATGAAGAATAAGGTTACCAACGGATTGAGCCCGATTTGCTGGCTGACCAATTTCGGTTCCAGATAGTTCCGGATGACCGTGATCAACACATAGCCAACCGCCAGCCCTATCCCGACGGTCATATCGCCGGTAATGACGGCGATAACTGACCAGGGAATGAGGATTGTACCGGTACCGAGAACAGGCAGGATATCAACCAGCGCTGTCAATGCGGCGAATAACAGCGCGTGAGGGATGCCGAGGATTAGAAAGGTGATCAGCAGCTCAACGAAAGTGATGCCCATCAACAGCATATAGGTACGTATCAACTTCATCAAGGTACCGGAAAACAAGCTGCGGATATCCTGCGACAATTGCCGGTGCCGTTCCGGGATCTGGCGGAACAAAAAGGCGGTAACCTTTTCGTAATCTATGGTGAGAAAGATTGAGGCGATCACCCAAAAGAGGAAGGAGACTAACAGCGACGGCAGCCGGGCGGCGGCATTGGTGACGGCGGTAACCGTACCGGTCAGCAGCGAAGTGATACCTTGCCGGGCATCGTCGATGCTGTTTTTTAAGAAGTCCAGCACTTCCTGCGAAACGTTGTTTTTGAGATTGTCTAACGCGGCGTTGATGCTTTCGGTAGCCGAAGCGACGGTGTTGGTGATCATTTTGATGTTGTTCTGGTCGCTGACAAAATTGGTGATACCGGCGATAATCTGCCAGATGCTGACGGCCACCAATCCGGCGATCAGCAAGACCAGCAATACCACCAGCAGTACCGAAAAAACTTTACGTCTGGCCAGGGTGCTGGCGCCTAACCATCGCAGCGGGCGCTGCAGTGCCGCCGCCACGGCAAAGGCGAATAGAAAAGGCAGCATCAATCTGAATAGCAGCGTACCCGCCAGGATAACGGTGGCCAGGATGAGGGTCAGATAGATAAAATTTATCAGAAACTTGCCGCGGCGGAGCGCTTGTTCGGGATCAAACAAACGGTTGAACTGCGGATCCATATGAGAAACCTCCTGTAAAGTATATCATGCCGGACGGTCATATTACCAGCTTTTTCAAAAATTTTCGCGAATCTTCACAACAGCGTCACAAATAGCGGTTAATATGGTTAAGTATAACCAAATGTTATGCGGAGGATGTGCGGAGCAATGGCAAACGATAAAAATGCAACGAAAAAAATATTGGTGGTGGACGACGAGCTGCGGATGCGGCGGGTCATTGTGGATTATCTGTCGATCAAAGGGTACGATATGGCGGAAGCCGGAGATGGCGAGCAAGCGCTGGCTGTTTTCGCCGAGCAGCGGCCGGATCTTGTGCTTTTGGACGTGATGATGCCGAAGATGGACGGGTACACTGTTTGTAAAAAACTGCGGGAGATGTCGGATGTACCGGTTATCATGCTGACCGCCAAAACCGAAGAAGAAGACGAGCTCGCCGGATTTTCATTGGGAGCCGACGAATATATCGGCAAGCCTTTTTCGCTGAAAATTCTGCTCGCCCGGGTGGAAGCGGTGTTTCGCCGCCGGCAGGATCCGGCCGGCGGGTCAGCCGGCCAGCCCCGGCAGTTCGCCGGCCTGTCGGTCAATCCCGAATCCCGGGAGGTGCGGGTGGACGGGGTACCGGTGGAATTGACCTATACCGAATTCGAGCTGCTGAGCTATCTCATGCTCAACAGCGGCATGGCGCTCTCCCGGGACCGGATCTTAGACACTGTTTGGCGGTACGACTATTTCGGCGACGCCCGGACGGTGGATACGCATATTAAAAAACTCCGCAGCAAGCTTGGCGGGCGGGGAGAATATATCAAGACGATACGCGGAGTGGGGTATAAATTTGAGAGTTAGGAGTTAGGAATGAGGAGTTGGAAATTGAGTGCAAATGATTTAATGAAGTTCGCCCGTCTAAAGGGCCGGGGTGTCGGGGCGTGGAATCAGATCAAACAAATTAAATTCCTATATTTCAATATTTTAATTGAAATATAGGATAAAATTTTGTAAAATAGCAGCAGGAGAAATAAAATACAGGGGGGAAGAATGACATATGACAACGGCAACCTTTGAAAAAGCGCTGAAACAGGGGCGTGGCAGCGCCATTATCACGCTGCGGACGGCGCCGGACAGGGAAATTTACCGGCCGGCGGTATTGAAAACCTGTTTGCGGGATACGCGAATAGAGTGCCAGGTGGAGGAGGAGCGGTCGGGGTATCTCTATTCCGCTATCGGGGTATTTGCCTATCCGGATGATTTTTTAGCTGAGATTCAGAAAGAATTTTTATGTCCGGATATTTCCTGGGGTCTGTTTGAACAGCTGACCGGTCTGCTCTGTTATTTTGCCGACGATGAAAACCAGAAACAAGAGCTGCGCCAAAAGGCAACAGGCGTATTATGGGACGGGTATGACCGGCTGCTTGCGGCATTGAACCGCCCGAAAAAGACGTTGAATTTTTACCGCCGGTGGGATCAGCTGGAATGTCTCTGTGTCTGGCTGCTCCGGCTCGGCGGGAAAAAGGAGTTTCAACAAATGGCGGCCGATATCGGCGGTCTGATGCGGCGGTATAATCCGGAGCCGCTCTGCTTCAATTGGTTTATGACACAGGCCGTTTCCCAGTTTGGGCGGCGATGGCTGGATAATTTTTTTCTCCGGCATCAGGACCGGCCGGAGATCGCCATTTTCGGACAGCTTCTCACTACCCTTACCGCCGAACCGGTACAGCTCATGCCGCCGCCTTCGGTGGAGGAGACGGTGATCGCCAGCCGCCAGCCGGGGTTTGACAGCCGCGCTTTGGCGATACGGCTGGCCCGCAACGGCACGGCGGAGGAACTGGGGCGACTGGCGCTGGAAGCTCTGGCCGAGCCGGACGCCGATGTAAAAGCGAAACTGCTCTGGGCTTTCCGGATCACCCCTTTCCCGTTGGATATTGCGCCGTTGCTGGAATATTTGGAAACCGGCCATCCGGCGCTGCGGGAGGTGACGCTGGAAACACTGGCGTTGCTGCGGGATGACCGGGTACGGGTATTGGCGAAAGAGCTGTTGGCGTCCCCCGAAAAGGAGGCGGAGCATCCCGTCGCGGCGGAGATGCTCTGCGTCAATTTCAATCGGACTGATGCGGCCGTGTTGGAGAAAGCGGTGCGCGCGCTGCGTCAAAATAGAGCTTTCTGGGCATATAAACGCGTTGTGCGGCTGATCGCCGCCAATACATATGCCCCGGTGAAATTGCTGCCGTATATATGGAAAAAAACCGCCTGCTCCCATTGCCGGTACGATATTGCCGCGGCGATGGGTAAGCGGGGGGCGCTGACGCCGGAGATAATAGAAGAATGCCGGTATGAGGCGCATGAGGGTACGAAAAAATGGGCGGAAAAACGGTGAAAAGATGAAGATTCTGGCAATCGAAACCTCCTGTGACGAGACAGCGGCGGCGGTGGTCCAGGACGGCCGCCGGGAGCTGTCGGGGATGGTGGCGTCTCAGGTGGAAGAGCACCGGCTCTACGGCGGCGTGGTGCCGGAGATCGCCAGCCGGCGGCATGCCGAAGCCATCAGCCGGCTGACCCGGGAGGCGCTGGACCGGGCCGGGACCGGGCCGGCGGGGCTGGACGCGGTGGCGGTAACCGCCGCGCCGGGATTGATCGGCGCGCTGTTGGTCGGGGTCAACTTTGCCAAGGGGATATCCATGCGGTGGGGGCTGCCGCTGATCCCGGTGCACCACCTGCGCGCCCATATCGCCGCCGCTTATCTGGCGTATCCCGAGCTGTCCCCGCCGTTTCTGTGTCTGGTGGTTTCGGGAGGGCACACCCATTTGGTTGTCGCCGAGGATTATACCCGGTTCCGTGTCCTTGGGCGCACCCGAGACGACGCGGCCGGCGAATGTTTCGACAAAGCCGCCCGGGCGATGGGGCTGCCCTATCCCGGCGGCATCGAAATCGACCGGCTGGCCGCCGTCGGCGACCGGACAGCATTCAAACTGCCGATACCCAAGATTCCGGGGCTGGATTTCAGTTTTTCCGGGATAAAAACCGCCGTTATCAATTTGATTCATAACAACACGCAAAAAGGCGGAACGCTGCCGCTGGCAGATCTGGCCGCATCCTTCCAGCATACCGTCTGCGATATCCTCTGCACCCGGACAATGCAAGCCGCCGCCGCCCTGACCTCGCCGCTGCCGGTGGTGCTGACCGGCGGGGTGGCGGCCAATGCCGGACTGCGGAAAATGATGGCTGAACGCTGTGCCGCCGCCGGCTATCCCTGTTACCTGCCGCCGCTAAGGTTATGCGGAGACAATGCCGCGATGGTTGGCGCACAGGCGTATTATGAATATCAGGCAGGGCATACCGCGTCGATGTCGCTGAATGCCGCCGCTACGATGGGGATTGAGAATAATTTTTAACAAGGAGAATATCCTTATGGATAATCTATCTAAAAAAGAATTGCAAGCGCAATACCGAGAAAGAGAGATCATCGGCGGGGTGTATGTTATACAGAACACCCTACAGAACAAACTACTCATGGATATTGATGTAAATCTGCGCAGCAGTCGGAACCGGTTTAATTTTGCGGTCATGACCGGATCATGTGTACATCCGAAACTGCGAACTGACTGGGTCGAACAAAAAGGACAGCATTTTATCTTTAAGACTCTGGAAGAGATCAAAAAGCAAGAGTCGCAGTCCATATCAGAATTTAAAGGGGAATTGGAACTGTTACAGCAGATGTGGCTTGAAAAATTGGCGGGAGAAACATTTTATTAAACTTTCTTTTTATAAAATAGATTATTAAAAAATAATCAAAGCTATATAATATCTTATATCAAAAAAGCGCGGCAATCCATTACCAAAAATCGGATTGCCGCGCTTTTATTTTATTACTGCGAAAACTCCTAACTCCTCAAAACATCCCGGTTATACTTTCCACCAACGAACCTAATGTCTTCAATATTTTGCCGACATTACGTTTGACGCCGCGCTTGTTGCGGCGGACATAGCAATATCCGGTGCTGCCGGCAACGCAGCCCAATGTTACGCCGACACCGATGCCTTTCATAAATCCGCGGAATGATTTTGTCATATCTGTTGTTCTCCTTTAATTATAAAAATTGTACAAAGATAGTCTTTACGGATTTCCGCAAAAATTACACGATGAGGCATGTAAATATCTGGTAGACAGAGAATTCCGACAATAAAATATCGAAAAACGATAAAAACATATTGACAAATAGAAATTAATGGGGTATTATTCATCATATCCCGAAAATATAGGAGGCTATGGTATGGATAATCTGATTGAAAATCCTCAGGAAATCAATAAACAGCCTGAGATCGGAACTCAAAATGCGCAGCAGGAGGATACCCCGGAAGCGGCGCAAGCGCCGGATCCGTTGCATCCGCAACCGGTATATGCATCTTCCCGCCTGCTCCGCGAATACAAAGCGGCCGACCGGTGGGCGGTATGGGCCTGTCTTGGGCTGGGGTACTTATTCATCGTCTGGTTTTTGCCCGGACAGGGCGGGATCGGCGCAACACTGTTTACCTGGCTGTTTGTGGCGGCCGGGCTGGGTTATTGCCGGCATATAGGAAAACCGGTCACCGCCGCCGGATATTTTTGGGCCGGGGTGACCGTCGTTTTCGCGCTGCCGCCGGCGCTGTATGAAAGCGGGCCGCTGCGGATAGTCAATCTGCTGTTCCTGATGCTGTCCGGCCCGCTGTTTGTGCTGATCTGCGCCGGCCGGCATAGGGAATGGGTGTGGAACCGGCTGCCGGTTGATTTGATCAAGACTGTTCTGGGGCGTTCCTTTGAAAATTTTGACGCCGGGTTCGGGGCGGCGGCCAGCTGCTCCCAATCGCTGCCGAAAAGCAAAAAGATCGGCTGGGCACTGCTGGGGCTGCTGATCACGGTGCCGTTAATGGCCGTTATCTGGACGCTGCTGGCACAGGCCGACGATCTGTTTGCCGGATTGACTGAGAATGTGTTCGGATGGTTAGGACAGCTGTTCAAACAGGATTTCGGCACCTATTTTATCCGTTGTGTATTTTCGATCCCGATCGCGCTGTTCTTTTTCGGGATGCTGTATGGCACCGCTCATCCCAAAGATAAACAAACCGGCGAAAAGGAGCCGTATGCCGGGGTATCCACCGTCCTGCTCCTGTCGGCGGGACTGCCGGTCTGCCTGCTGTACTTGGTGTTTTTTATCAGCCAAGCGCCGTATTATATCAGCGCTTTTGCCGATCTGCTGCCCGCCGGATATACCTATGCCGGCTATGCCCGGCAGGGCTTTTTCCAGCTGTGCGCCGTGGCCGGTATCAATCTCGGTATCGTGATGTTGATCCGGCTGATCGGCCGATGGACGCGGAAAGGGGACCGGCGGCCGTTGGTGAAGCCGCTGCGGATCTACACCGCCGTCCTCTGCGGGTTTACACTGCTGCTGATCGCTACCGCGCTGCGGAAGATGCTGATGTATATCGATATCCACGGGCTGACCACGTTGCGGGTGTATACCAGTTGGTTTATGCTGCTGCTGGCGCTGATTTTTGCGGTGGTTTTAGCCGGTCAATGGCTGACCAAACTGCGGACGGTCCGCTGGGTGGCCGCCGTTTTCCTGATCATGTTTGCGCTGCTGCAATTTATCCATGTGGACGGCTGGATCGCCGGGTATAATTATGATCGATACCGCGCCGGCAGTCTCGAAACAACCGACCCCCTGCTGCTGGATACCGGGGAGCTGGGCGACGCGGCGATACCCTACGCGGCGCTGCTGTTAGACGATGCCGACTTCACGGCGGCATCGAAGGCACGGAATTTTTTGAGTGCGCGGGAGCGGGAATTCGAGGATGTGATGGAGTATAATCTGACCTCCGGGCGGGCGCATAGCATTTTACAGGAGCTGGCGGCGGAGGGGAAAATTATGGCGCTGGCGGGATATCCGGAGTATTCATCAGTATTCATTGACGGTGCCGGGACCTCTGATTTACAATATGACGGCACCGTTTTCCGGCTGTACGGCGTTATCTGGGAGTATGCCGCACTAAAAGGCGAACAAATCGGCGTCTCATACGGCGATTATATCTGCGCGCTTAACGGCTATGATCCCGGGGAGTGGATTGCGAAATATTCCTATGTCCCGACAGACGGCGGCGTCTTTTTATACAAGGCGGATGGCGTATGGGATGTTCCGCCCGAGCTGGAAGGATATCGGGAACCGATTTTTTACGACCGGTGATGAATAACAGGAGGGTATGACGATGAGCGTGTTTGGTATCATAATGATTTTCTCCGTTTTCCTATTGCTGTATTTGACGCTCAAAAAGCGAAAAACCGGGATTGCCCTGTACATCTTATTTTTGATCAGCCAGCCGTTTTATCTGAAGGGCTACTTATCCATGAGCCGTGACTACGACAGACGGGGAATTCTTTTTTTCGCCCTGCCGGTTTTGGATGTTTTGCTGCTCGCCTGTCTGATACTGAAGAAAAGCGGGAGGTTTTCAAAGCTGTTGTCCCCGGCCTGGCTGAAAACGGCCGCCTGCGCCGCGCTACTGGGGATTATCTGTCTGCTTGATCTGTTCGGCGGGATAACTACCTTTCAGGATACCGGGGAATTTTTTGCCTACAAATCAACAACCGGCTGGATATCCGCCTTTCCGGTTGTTTTGGTGAAGAATGATCGTTCCAATACGGTGGATTATGAGCTGCCGTTGCTTGCGCCGGGATACCGGCTGAAAATTAAAAACGACATACTGTATTATCAACCGGCATACCACCGGCTGGAGCACGCCGATGTCTGGACCGTATGGGGAGAAGAATACCGGCCGGGAGTGTGAGCATAAGCATAGAAATATGCCCGCACATTTAGAGCAATTTGACAAAACATAGCCTTTGACTGAACCAAAAAAACGCATAAATCCAACGTTTTTTCGATTCAATCAAAGGCTATGATAATGTGAATTGCTATAGAACGTCGCGGGCATATTTCTATGTTGTGGAAGTATAACCGTTCCTTTCGGCCTGTTGGATTTGATTTATTACAGCCTGCTTTTCAATCCATCCAGCTGCTTGCCCAGCTCCGCCGGCAGCTTGTCGCCGAAGGTGGCGAAGAATGCGGTGATGCCCTCGGCTTCGGTTTTCCACAGGTCATTGTCCACCGCGAGGAGATCTTTCAACGTATCCACCGTGAGATCCAGCCCGTCGAGGACGATATCCTCCGGTTTCGGTACGAATCCTATAGCGGTTTCGTCCGCCTCTGCCTTCTCCTCACATCTGTCGATGATCCAGTTGAGTACCCGCATATTGTCGCCGAACCCGGGCCAGATGAAGTGGCCTTGCTCGTCGGTACGGAACCAGTTGACATTGAAAATCTTCGGCGCCTTGTCGCCCAATTTCTCGCCCATCGCCAGCCAGTGGGCGAAATAGTCGCCCATATGATAGCCGCAGAAGGGCAGCATCGCCATCGGGGCGCGGCGCACACCGGCAGCCAGCCCGATGGCGGCGGCGGTGGTCTCAGAGCCCATGACGGCGCCTACGAATACACCGTGGTTCCAGTCGCGGGACTGATAGACCAACGGCGCGGTCTTGGCCCGGCGGCCGCCGAACACAAGGGCCGAAATCGGCACCCCTTTGCCGGAGGCGAACTCCGAGCTGATGCAGGGACAGTTGACGGCCGGCGCGGTGAAACGGGAGTTGGGATGAGCGCCTTTGGAGCCGTCGGTATGATCCCACTTCTCGCCCTTCCAGTTCAGCGCGTTGGCCGGCGGGTTTTTATCCAACCCCTCCCACCAGACGGTGTTGTCGTCTAAGTTGTGTACCACGTTGGTATAGATGGTGTTCTTTTGCACCGACGCCAGCGCGTTGGGGTTGGATTTGGCGTTGGTGCCGGGGGCGACGCCGAAGAAGCCGTTTTCGGGGTTGACCGCCCACAGCCGGCCGTCCTCGCCCACCCGCATCCAAGCAATATCGTCGCCGACGCACCAGATTTTATAGCCCTTTTTCTGATAATATTCCGGCGGGATCAGCATCGCCAGGTTGGTCTTGCCGCAGGCCGACGGGAACGCCGCCGCGATATATTTGACCTCGCCGGCAGGGTTTTCCAGCCCGAGGATCAGCATATGCTCAGCCAGCCAGCCCTCCTGCCGCCCAAGGTTGGACGCGATCCGGAGCGCGAAGCACTTTTTGCCTAAGAGCACGTTGCCGCCGTAACCCGAGTTGACCGAGATGATGGTGTTGTCCTGGGGGAAGTGGCAGATATAGCGGCGCTCCTCGTCGATAGCGCAGCGGCAGTGCAGGCCGCGCACCCAGTCGTCGCTGTCGCCCAGCGCCTTCAGCACCGCGTCGCCGATCCGGGTCATAATCGCCATGTTCAGCACCACGTAGATCGAGTCGGTCAGCTCGATGCCATATTTGGCGAATTCCGAGCCCACCGGACCCATCGAATAGGGGATCACATACATCGTCCGGCCCTTGTAGCTGTCCCGGGCGATATCCGCCAGCATGGCGTAGGCCTCGGCCGGGTCCATCCAGTTGTTGGTGGGGCCGGCGTCCTCCTTTTTCCGCGAGCAGACAAAGGTGCGGTGCTCCACCCGGGCCACATCGTTGATGGCGGTGCGGTGGATAAAGCAGCCGGGCAGCTTCTCCTCGTTGAGCTTCAAAATTTCGCCCGAAGCGCAGGATTCCGCCCGCAGGGCGTTCAGCTGCTCCTCCGAACCGTCAATCCAGACGATCGCGTCAGGCTGGACAAGTGAAACCTTATCCTCGATCCATTGCAAAACCGATTTGTTTTT
>Ga0123353_10011794_pt1 | contig 12346 bp, 1 predicted proteins | sample TergutLab28metaG_3_FD_92763 | JGI IMG/M metagenome (GOLD analysis project Ga0123353, IMG submission 92763) | Labiotermes labralis P3 segment gut microbial communities from Petit-Saut dam, French Guiana - Lab288 P3 | ecosystem: Host-associated > Arthropoda: Insects > Digestive system > Gut ... | reverse complement strand
GGCCCAGGATAGGGACAGGTGGCGGAAGCTTGTGAGTGCGGTAATGAACCTTCGGGTTCCGTGAAATGCGGGGAATTTCTTGACTAGCTGCAAACCAGTTAGCTTCTCAAGAAGGACTCTGCATCATGGAGTAAGTATAGCTATATCATAAGATCTTCAGAAAACTTCAGATATTTTGAGCTCGCCTGTTGACTAATATCATCATCTCATTTAACAACCAGGTTCTACAATCAAACACAACACGTCTCTTTATGTTATTCACTGCATTCATTCCGAAGCGCTTCTACCCTACATATTTTCGTCAAAGAATTCATGTTTGAAATAACTGAGGTTTACTACATGCTAATATTACCCCATAATTAACCGCCTGATTTTAAATATTATTTAGAAATTTAGTCATTCTTCTTGATATATATTAAGTGATTGTTAAAACTAAAAATCTTCCGCTAAAACATTTGTCGATTGGCACGTATTCTTACATTACAAAGCTTACGGAAGTTATATAATATTAAATAACTTACGTCAGCACAACTACTTTATTACACAAGGTAATTACACAGGCTACATGTTTCAACTATTGATCAGTCATCTTCAGGCCTATTTTGTCAATTGAGTCACAAGATGCTACGCACACACTAGGATGCCATCGTGTTTACATACATGGAATACTAAATAATACTAAATAATTTATCTCAAATTTGTGACGCGCAAATTGTGAAATTTGCGCGTCACAAATTTGAGACAAATGATTTAGTTTTTATGCATTCCACGTGGGTAAACACGATGGCATCCTAGTGTGTGCATAGCATCTTGTGACTCAATTGACAAAATAGGCCTGAAGATGACTGATCAATAGTCGAAACATGTAGCCTATATAATTACCTTGTGTAATAAAGTAGTTATGCTGACGTACACTGTTTAATGTTATGTTACGTTTATGAGCACATCGTGATGCCTCTGTTCAAATTTACGGAAGTTATCTGTGCAACAGTTCACTGTATTTGTTTTCATACACAGTTAAGGCATTAGTTGGAAACTTGTTTATTTTGTGAAGGTGGGTGTCGCAATGTAATGTCGTGAATTAGTGGTTATTTTTTCTTTTCATAGTTCCTTTCCAATCTTAGCCACACATCCTTGTACGTCCCCACGTCAGTTCAATTCCCTGTTATTTATAGTGAACTTTCTTCCTCTGTTTCTTTAGAAGAGTTAAGGGATGGTGCTGATAATTACTGAAGCAGAATTGGAATCACGTTTCTTACTTTTTATGATAGAGGAAGATACCAGAACTCTGGACACGAATCACCGTTGTTATTACGACGGAGTTGAGGGAATTAGTCGATGGTGTGAAGAATAAATGACGAAGATTGGAAAGAGCGATTTTTGAGCTGATCGTTAGGGGAATATTGAAGTCCGAATTGAAGTATCTGGTGTAGGACGTGATGGCGTATGTTAGGGTGTGTCTTGAACATTCTCAGTGCTCATTTGCCTTTTATCACATCTAGACTAACAAGATAGGTAATGCACGTAAAACGTAACATTTGAGTCGCTTTCGTGCACATTTTGTCGCAGTGTAAAAGCAATGAGCATGTACATTCTCATTGTGTGTGTAGCTTTAGCTATTCAGCACTCAAGGCCCATGCGCCATACTGTATCGTTATGTGCAACCTCTCCTGCTCTACATAATTTTTCTGCCTTATTTCAATAAAGGCACAATTTTCGGAAAACTTTTTTGATGTTCTCTACAAACTGTGTCCGAAACAGTTCTCATTCTAAGAAGAATTGAAAGAGATATTATCTTAAATGCAGATAGGTCTTCACGAAATACCCGTTATTCCTACCAGATTTGAATTTTCTTGACAGCTTTTCGAAAAATACAAGTCTAATTTCATGAAAATCTGTCCAAGATACTAGTCACAATCAGTCACGTGGGAATCGAATACACGCAAACTGTCGCGCAGTAGCTAGAATTAACGGAGACATTTGTCAACCTGAGGAAGATGTATTGATTTCTGGGGACCTGTACCTTAAAACAATGTCGATACGCAACTGCAAGATGTCATGCTTATTATTAGTGTTACTGACGTTAAACTTTTCTAGCCCTGCAAGAGTGCCACACCCTATTGAAGACACAGCCAACACTATTTAAAAACTTCACCCGTTTAGGAAAAGATAGTAGAGGGACGGAACATAACGCTCGAAAAGGGCGTATGTTATTGTATCGAACGCAAGGAAATATGTTTACCTGAGGTACGGTAGGTCTGCAGCTTCTGCCCTGCTTCATATCGCACTAAAACTCTGAAGGAATAAAGCTCATAATACGAAACAGCTTTACTAGTTACAGAACCACATTATCGATGAGATTCTTACTGTAACACTGTGACTAGTGAGAGCTAGTAAATCTGATGTTTATTTGACCGTGCATTATTGTGATAACTGAAGAATAAAAAACCAACTAGATGCCACTTGTTATTTTATTGTATTTCTTATAGGCTCAACATGTTTCGGGCATTACTATGCCCATCATCATGAGCTCGCGACTATGATGTTGATTACCACATTGGTCGTATCGTTCTTGGTTTGCCGTATGTTGGAGGTTAGGTGCAGTTAGGCTGGAGTAGTGTCCGGGTTGCAGGCTCAAGCACGACTAAGTCGTTCTTCAGCCTGCACCCGGACGCCAGTAATAGCGTTTCTTTCTCTCACAGAGACAGCAATCATTCCAACATATTTCACTTTCGGGCATATAACAATTCTGTTCACCGCATGCTGCGTTTACCTTATTCAAAGCTGCTGGAGTCCGAACGAGTTATTTTAAATTTCGTAAAATACCGATATTAGATAAGAAATATAGCCTTTCCCACTTCGGAAGATGGTCTTCTATAGTTTCATTCCACTTTCTATATTTTTTTAATGGACAATGAACAATGGCGTCTGTAAAACATAAGGAGAAGAGAGAGCGGGAGAGAAATGAGAGAATTTCAAACTGGGGAGGAAAGAAAAACCTCACAGAAATCTGTATGCGAAGGAGCCTTCACAGGGTACAATGATTTAGAGGGGCGTCATAAAATTCTACGGCACATCCATATGAATTTTTACGCCACTTCACAAAATATAGAATGATCCGCCTGAGGTTTGTGTTAGTCAAAGCTGGAACAGCGCTGGCTTTCCCAGAGGTTTATTACACACACACACACACATACACACACACACACACATATATATATATATTTATATATATATATATATATTTTGTCGTTTCACCTTTCAAACTGGCTCAGAATTCTTGAAGATAGTTTCGCCCCAAAATACGATTTTGTACTGTCGCCTTGTTTCCCCATTATTTAAGGTAAAATTTTAAATATATAATTATGGTATGTCTCTTGACATCATGATGTCAATATTGTCTTACCAGAAGCTGTCAGTTGTTTCGGAGAATACGAATATCGGTTATATTAAGCGCTTTCTTAAGCCTGAATTTCCTAATAAAATGAAGGAATGTACAATAACATAAACAACCAACTAGATACAACAATGACAGATTATTAATAACTTCAATCATCTCAACATGTTTCGGGCGCTAATTTCGCCCATCCTCAGGAGCACTAGACTGTGTTTACAGCTTGTGGTATAAAGCACCGGCGATGCTGCCGGCTGGTGACATGTCAAAAGCTGTAAACATAGTCTACTGCTCCTGAGGATGGGCGAAACTATCGTCCGAAACATGTCGAGCTGATTGAAGTTATTAATAAACTGTCATTGTTGGAAGTAGTTTGTTGTTTATATTATTGTATCAACGATGCACGTTCACACAAACATCAAATTTAATAGGAATGTATGCTCATAACCTTAACCAGTTGACAGACATATTCTTTCGTACACACACTACTCTATGTGGCTAGCCTTATTTATAATATGCAGTCCTACTTCAGCTTGCCAGATAACACTCTGTTGCCGTTATAGTGTGTCCGTCTTATTTCGTAGCGCGTGTTCTTACTATCATAAAATGTATATTCTGAATCAGATGCAGTGCGTGTTTAATGAGGGAGTTCAAACCTCCCGTAAGCCACTGATTTCCACTAGATTAAATAAATTTTGCACAAGTACACAATAATTTCCTTCCAAAACATCGTCGTCATGCACTGAGGCCTCCATTTACTTGAAGCAGCTGAAGTAATAAGACTTTTGTGCAAACGTCAATCATAATATTAAAGGTTTGTCATGTTAATCTTATCCTCGAATTACAGAAGTGCACAATTTATAGATATAAACAGACGCAGCATACCTCTTTACTACTGGTGGTATGTAAATTGTTTTTATATCCGAAACAATTCGTATTTCAGTTACAGAGCACAACGAACAAAGCACTACAATTATTTCAAAATAACTTCGACCGCAATGGAACTTAATTATTATCGTTTCAATTATGGTGAGTTTTGTCGTGTTGTATGTTTGTCTAGCTAATTCGCCTGTTTGTGGGAAACCAGAATGTTTTAATGAACTTCCTCCCAGTACCTAGAAAGGTTAGTTACAATTTGTATTTTGCCCGCACTTGATAAAGCAACCGTTTCTATCGCTGACAGTTTACAAAGCTAGCAAAAGTACAAATATACCTGAAGCATGGAATTCTACTTTGTTATGTTGTCAGATTTAGGTCCTAGCTCACAGTCAACACGCTGTATCTCCATTATAAATGTCAACTAGTTAATGCTCTTTAGGGAAGAAACAGCCATTTATAGGCCTAATGAGAATCTAAGATAGGAAAGAGTTACACTTTTTTGGGAGAAAATGCAGCGTTTAAAAGCAGGAAATCTGGTGACAGGGTGTAGAAACGATTGTGACTTTAACTATTAAAAGTTGCTTAGTTACTGTTAATCGAGAGTGCATTTGAGATAAACCAAATGTGGGTGTATGATGCAAAGCGTGCCTAAAAATGCGTTCATTTTACGTGGTGACTAAGTAAAAGTAAGGTAATGAAATTATCTTATATTAATGGCTCTAAAACTGCCCCCTGTGGAACAAAAAGCGAGGGGAAATTTTGCAGGGGATCCGTGATAACGTTCTGCAAAGACTGGAATTACGAATTTAGTTATACAGATTTCTTGAGCTTAAAGGAAAAGGAATGTCGCTTTAACAGTGATCTCACATTGCCTCTTGTAATCTCTACCTACGAAATCCTCTGTGCAGTATTGACTCAAGGCAGAGAAGATAATAAAATTGTTGAAATTATAGAATATACACATTCCAGACTGCAGGATACATGTCATACCAAACGAAAGAATTTGTTTCGACTCGACTAATTTTAGATTAACATAAAGTTTTAATGATACTTAAATTTTAATATATAAATTTTGCAGGCTTCCATCAATTCTTTTTTTAGAAAGACAAAGGAATCGTCAGCAAAAACAAACTCTGGCAAAGAGTATTATAAATCAAGTTCATACGTACATTATGGCTGTTCTATTTTTCGATGTATATTACTTTTGATCTTTGTCCCTGTGACCGAGTAGAATTTCCAGAATCGTTTCGGAAACTGGATCTGGTGTGGGTTTGGACATGCAGATACTTATTTGGGTGCGATATGAAGCTAGTCTCAAATACCGGGTCTATGTTGTTACTTGAATACTACAGAAGAAGAAAGCGTAAAACTGAAGTCATTTTAATTGCCACAAAAATTGGCCTCCTATGGAAGGTCGCCTGTTACACATTCTTGGTGGATTAAGGTGAAATACATATCAGCGCATTGACGGATGCTAATTCACATTAGGGTTAATGGATCTGGAGATGTAATTGTCAATGCGCTACACGAAAACTAAAATCCGGACACGATTTCTTGCTGTTCGTTCTGGAAATCTCACCACCTTCTGTATAGAATGTAACATTATTATCCGTAAACATGAGGAACGTTAAGTCCTTCCTCTCCTAATGTTGTACTTGTTTATGTCACTAAGTGGTCTTGTTTATTGTCGACATTAAATTAACATATTTTAATACTAATTTGTACGTCATCACAACTGTTTCTATTACACAAGGTAATATGTAGGCTACATGTTTCGACTAATAAATAGTCATCTTCAGGCCTATTCTTTACAGGTTAAGTCACAGGATGCTGTTCACACATTGGGATCCCAGTGTGTTTATATCAGTGAAATATTTAAATTAACGGCTTATGAAAAGCACCTTCGATACAACAGTTGAACGTCTAACACACTTATAATGTGCAAGGTGTTGCTAATTGTAACGTAATTTACTTGCTGAATTACATTAAAGAATAGTAATGTGTCTGCTAATACCACGTTCATTGCGGGTAACGAAATGCTAAACTTAAACTCGATATTATTTGCTACACATCAATTTTAGTTATCAGCTTTCGCTCTCAGGTTTTATTCTAGGTCTTAGGTATGTCCGTCATTCCCCCCCCCCCGCACTTTCCTCGTTTAAGAGCATGTCGATCCTACCTACAAAGTAGTTCTTGTCTTCTTTCCAAACTCGGTTTTATTTTCTTCAGCTGGTTTCCCCATAAATTTTCATCCTGTATAAAAGAGAACCAAAATATATAACTTCTGTGATTTTATCTTAGTAATTAACCAACTTGATGCACAAAAGTTTTGTTTTACAATAAGTTTATTTCATGCCTCTAAATGTTTCGAGCACATGTGCTCATCATCAGGAGGTCAAAATTGTATTACACGGCCTCTGGTATCATCACACTATCTAAAATAGTTGTGCTTATCCAGTTATTAAGATTGTGCGGTGTCTATTTACCTTACATTAATTGTTGAATCTACAGAAAATACAACTTGAATTTTGTTAAAACGTGCTTACCCTATAGTTGTGATGATACCAGAGGCTGTGTAATACAATTTTGGCCTCCTGATGATGAGAACATGGTGTTCGAAACATGTAGAGGTACGAAATAAACTTATTGTAAAACAAAAATGTTGTGCATCAAGTTGGTTAATTACTAAGATAAATATACTGAGATGCACGGTCAGCAAAACATCGAAATTCTGTGATTTTGTTACTGGTGAGGAACTTCCTGGCTGATCTCTGTTGCAACTTGGTCTAAAGCGTGGTTCTGCGGTTGCTAGCTTGCTTGGATTGTGGTTTCGAATTCCGTCAGGACATGGATGTCTCTTGCGATTATTGTGTACACTCAGGTATAGGTCTCTGCGACAGGTCGATCACTCGTCCAGAGAAGTCCTACCGAGTGTGGTGTGTCTGAGTGTGATCTCGAAACAACAAGGAGGAGACCAAGGCCCACTTTTGCTGTCAAGCCATGAAAGAAAAAAGAGAGACTTACTGAGTGCTAATTCCTCCTCTATGTTTGGCTACTTGTTCAGGAGCTCCTCTTCACCTTCTGGTTTCGTGCATTTCAGAAATAAATGAGTTTCATTCTCCTCATGTCCACAAAGACGACACATCTATCACTTGGTACTCTCAGTCTTCTCAGTTCCCAAATTCCCAACAGAGCCATGCTATACAGCTTACATTCATTGTGCAGCATGATGTACACATCTGTCTTCCCAAGGAATATTTCAGTTCACGGTATACAGATGGCGACCTCTGTTCTCTCATTCCAGCTTACCACCTCTGTCTTTGGATGCAGTTGCATCTAATTTTAATAAATAGCACTTTATTAATAATTCTATCCCCCCGCGTCTAAGCATGGGTAAATTAGTCCAGTTGTATTTAGTTTTTGTAATCTACCTACCCAAATCTCCTCCTTCGGTTTTCCAACTTGCCATTCATAACACTGCCTTACTGGTTTGTCCTCCCCACTCTTTTTTACCATAGCCCGCTATTTTGCGACAGAACACATTATCTTCCCTCTCCTGCTTTATCTTCCAAGCTCGCTCTCAGCTGCTTTCTTATAGAATTTCCCCCTTCTACCCAGTCCACTATTTCCACACTCATCTAATTTCCACGTTTCCACCCCATATAACAACCTCGATTTACATATCATCCAACAGATATTCCATATCATTTCTAACTTCGTCTTAGGTGTTCTCGTCAGGCTTCTGTCGAAAGCTCCCAGAGTTGAATTTCCAACCGCTATGATCCTTGCTTTTTGTTCCCGGTGCTTTCCAGTTTTACATCCTTACAAACAACTTCATTTATTTCTTCCACTCTTTGCCCTTCCATGTGGCACCGTTTATTCTCTTCGAGTTTTCCTCCTTTCTTTTATACCATCACTTTTACTTTCTTGAGATTACATGTTAAGCTACAATTCTCGTAGAGTTTTGCTATTTGGTCTACTCACTGTTTAAACCAATTATTGTAAAAGAACCCAATACTAATTTATCCGCTAAAAATAACCCCCGCTATCGTTTGATTTCGCACTACTGGTGAACTTTCTTCTGGAATATAGTTTGTGGTGTCATCTTTTAAGCTGTTGAACTATTATGGGCTCAAACTGCGGCCTTTCCTGACCGATGTCTTGCGGTACTATTTCTTTGACTACATTTTAAAGAGATTCTATTACCATATCAGTAGTTGGCACACTAGCATCAGGTGCCTGAGAGGGCAATGTGATGGAAACAACAATGTGATTTTTAAGTTGTATTTAGTTGACATAGTTGCATTTACATTAAAATAGAAAGCATTCCAAAAGAATTTACAGCCGTCTCTACTGGAACCACATTAAACAATAATGCGCAGAATTTATCCCCGAATTCACTGATGTCATACAAACCACGTATGAAGTACATATATTGGGCTCCAGTGGCCCCATATAGAACATATGGTACACATTGTTTGGACTTCGGTGACACCACAAAAGGCAATGTACGAATGGAATTTTTAAACTTTCACTGTTGAAGAATATTTGTTTGAAATCAATGGCGCCATGCAAAAAGAACACAAATGACAATTTGGACTTCACTGATGCCACTCAATACTGTATATGAAGAGCATTTGTTGGACTTGACAGACACCACATAAAACAACGTATGAAGATTAGTTGTTTGACCTGGACGACGCAGTCATTGTGGGTTCTATCGAAACACGTTTAGGTGTACCAGTGCGGAATAAACGAATTTTAGATATCGAAGCTAAACTGTTGCTATCTGCAGTATTACAGAACCTCCACTATAGTGCTCTATACCACAAAACAGCGCCTCCTTAAGCATGCCTTCCTTAGATTAGTGCTACTAGTTCTACTTCGTTGTTTAGGATGGAATAATGAGCTACGCGCTCAGAAGCTAATTATAATCCTGTCTTGAAAATGAGGTCAGATCTTTCATCCGAAAAGTTTGTACAGGTTACCATACGACATGCGTAATATTCCAGAAGTCGGTAGGCTTGCTATTAACTGTTATGACATTGTGTTTCACACAGGAACACAACAGGTTTTTGCTGAAAGTTTGAAGAAAGCGACTGTGCTGACATCAAATTGTGCTTGTTTTTCAAAGCTGTTCCTAACACTTAAGAAGTAGGTGACTTAGCTTGCGTGCAGGCAGCTACATCCTTCAGAAGTTTAATGCGACACGTGGTAGCATTAAAGTGAGGAAGTAGATCATGAGCTCCATTACTTCAATGACAACCATAATTTCCGCATCATAACAGCAGCAAGGGAAAGAAGGGAAAATGGTTGAAGGTAGCGCAAAAAACTGAGGCAGTTTGAAGCAATACCAACAACTCATAACACAATATACGCCCCCCCCCCCAATTTACTGTGACGATTTACTAAAATTAATAATGTAATATCGCTGCAAGTATATGCTGGTGATTTTACTATTTTATTAGAACAGTTTTATACTGAACATTGCTGGATGCTCATATGTAACGCCTGTGTAAAACAATATAAACTCTGATGGAAGGAATTGTGCCTGGTGTTAATACTAACAGCACAAACTCATTCGAACACCTTCCTTGGAGGTTTCACCCTGAAGCGTACTGCAGGAACCGAAAATACATAGAAATATCTGTGAAATACTTCAACATCACAAAACACGAGACTGACTTATACATGGATTATTTACACTGCTGGCACATCGTGTAATAGAAGAAGATTCCAGATTAGTAAAATCAGTGAGCAGGGAAGCAACTGCAACTCGTGACATAAGATCATATGCAGATAAAATTCTTTGACGAAGCGTATGTTAGTCAGTAGTGTCTGACATATTCGCTTCCCTTCATGATTATGTTCGGAGATCTTATTCACATGTACTGAGGCAGCTTTTTGTCCCTACTTTGTTTCAACTTTTATTTACACAGTTTCCGGAGCAATAACAATCGGTTTCATATATTTTTCACGAAAATGTACTAAACATTAAGGTAACAAGATTCATAAAATTTTCATTTATAAAATACATGCAGAGAAAGTGTCAGATCTCCAGAAAGGTGAAGATACAACTAGTGGCTTATTCCTATAGTAAAAACAACTAGATGCACCAGTGCATAAAATTTATTTATTTTAGAATGACACTCTATATCTTATGTTTATTGGACCGTACATCATCTTGGTAGTTGAATAAAGAGAGACCAACTTGATGTCACCTGCTTTATTATTTCATTATTTAATGCTCAACATATTTCGGATGTTAATACATCTGAAACATGTTGAGCATTAAATAATGAAATAATAAAGCAAGTGGCATCATGTTGGTCTCTATTCAACTACCAAGATGATGCACCGTCCAAAAAGCATAAGATGCAGAGTGTCATTCTATAATAAATAAATAAATAAATTTGATACACTGGTGCATCTGGTTGGCTTTATTGTAGGAATAATATTAAGATAAACGTCAAACTAGTGGCCTCTTAAAAACCGCTTATATCCGGATGAGATGTACATAATGTGATACATAATTCACATCAAATCAATTTCAAAACTTTTCTTGTTAACTGTACAGAGAAAGACTTGACGAGTTTCTAAGAGATCTTTTCACCAGACGCATAAAAATCGTATATTGATTTGTCGTGTCTTTCTGTTTCAGTATTTAATGTCTCAAAGTACTGAACTAATTTGGATGAAAATGTTGTTGGATATCTGCTTTGATGGAATTCATTTTTAATCGTATCTGTAATATATACAACACTAACTGTATTTTACGAAGCTCAGGTCGAACTAATATAGTTTTCTTAAAAAGAGTTCGCCAATAGAACTGATGATGGAAAACACAAAATACAGATCGTGGACACAAGTGTATACAAACAGATGTGTTTTTGAGTATGTCGTGTAAACCTGTACTGTTCAGCTGGAAGCTTGACAACCACGTATGGGCAGTCTTCGAGTAATTATGGTTATGAAACGACTGTTTTGCTGGCAAGATGTTTGTTACGTGGTATCTTCTAAACCATGCACTACTGTTCATTCCTCCCAGCACCGACGAGTCTTGGTGTCAATTGCAGTACCATATGTAAGCAAGTTCAGTTGTGAACAGCCAGTCAGGGATGTTCAGTCAGACCAAACTTTACATTGTGGTAGTGCTGTTCCTACATTTGCGTAAAAATATTTCATTACTTTTATGTATAAACAGTGCATATTGAATACTAAATATTTATTATATACCGACAAATGCCCAAATAAGTGGTGTAATTTATATTAAAATTACTCCGATATGTTTCGGTGTTAATAAACCATCTTCAGAGAGTTTACAAGTTATGTTAGCTAAAGTTATGAATTATTAAAATGTAAAATGTAAAGCAGTCCCGTTGCAGGCCTAGAGGGATCCAGGAAGTTAAGGTTCCCAGATTTTATGACAATGGCACAGGATGGCGGTAAGGTTGTCAGCCTTACGCATCGGCCATCTTTACCCCCAAGAAATATTCCTGATATTCATTTCTGTTAGAGGCTGATTCGACCGCAGGGCTATAGTGCGATTGAAGTATATTATGTCAATGAAAAATTCCAATGACACCAGCTGGAATCGAACCAGTGACCTTCCGATTTGTAGAACAGAACCTTAACCACTGTGCTACCGCGGTCTCCGGTTGTGAATTATTAAAATGATAAAATACAGTATAGTGGTGTGTTGTTATGATAAAATCTTGGTAAATGTTGCTGCACATGTAATTCCTGGTTAGGTGTGTGTGTGTGTGTGTGTGTGTGTGTGTGTGTGTTGTGCATAAATTTTAATATAAATTTACAACACTTATTTTGCGTGTGTTGGGAAAGAGACCACTGGGGAGACCTAGCATAGATGGGTGGAAAATATTAGGATGGATCTCCAGGAGGTGAGATGTGGGTATATGGACTGGATTGGGCTGGCCCAGGATAGGGACCGGTGGCGGACGCTTGTGAGTGCGGTAATGAACCTTCGGGTTCCATGAAATGCGGGGAATTTCTTGACTAGCTGCAAACCAGTTAGCTTCTCAAGAAGGACTCTGCACCATGGAGTAAGTAAGT
>Ga0123353_10011793_pt1 | contig 12346 bp, 6 predicted proteins | sample TergutLab28metaG_3_FD_92763 | JGI IMG/M metagenome (GOLD analysis project Ga0123353, IMG submission 92763) | Labiotermes labralis P3 segment gut microbial communities from Petit-Saut dam, French Guiana - Lab288 P3 | ecosystem: Host-associated > Arthropoda: Insects > Digestive system > Gut ... | reverse complement strand
TCCGCCCTTATCGGGGCGTTGTGCTTCATGATGTCGTCGGAGGTGCCGACGATGAATGGTTTATTAAAGAAGCCCGTCTCGGGGTCAAAGTTGCCGGGTACGTCGGTGGCTTTGATGCTGGGGCGCGTATATGTGTCGGCCGTCACGCCATGCTGATAAAGCTCGCGGTATTCCGGCGCCTCGTAAACGGACTGCGACGGGCCTACGATCAGGGGCCTGAAGCCCGAACGGACCATCGGCAGCGCGAGGAATTCCGCGCGCCCGAAGAACCTGTGGAAGCCTTCGCCTACTTGCCTGGCAATAAATTCGTCAGAATAGAGGGGCCAGGTGTTCGCCGCGAACGAGCTGGCGGTGGTCGTGGCGTTGTTGGTGCCGCCCGCCGCCGAGACATAAGTGAGGATCCTGGACATAAAGCCCAGCGATCTTTCCCTGTAAAACGCCTGCCACGTGGCGGTTTTCGTTACCTCGCCCGCCTCGACCTTTAACCTCGCCGCCTGGGCGGGGCCTTTTGTGTTGTCGGTGCGCACGAGCCATGCGTCAGCCGTCGAGCCACGCCTGAGGCCGCGGCACTCGCCGGTATCAAGCTCTTCCGCCAGGCGTACGTTGACGACGCCCCCGCGGGTCGCGTATGGGCCGAATGCGAAGTAGGACAGGAATTCCCATTCCACTTCCTGGCCGTCGATCATGATCTTGAAGGTAGCTTGCGCTTCCTCGTCGGTGAGTACCGGCGTGTCGAATTCGATTTCAATGACGTCGTGTGTGATCAGAAGGACCGCGCCCAGCGTGCCGGCTACGGCCGCAGTAGCGAATCCTTCTTCCGCTGCTTCCTGCTCATCCGCAAGTGCGAACAAAGGCATAGCTAAGCTAAGGACCATAAGCATACAAATAGACTTGAACCATAGGTGTTTCTTCATATAAAAAATCCAACTCCTTAATTGAAAAGTCGCCTCTTTTGTTCTGGAGTTGTGGTTCTCCGCCGCCCTGTCAAAACCGGGCGTTTTTCAGCCGCGTTGCTAACGTACAACGTGGTTAGACGGCCGCTTTTTTGAGTGCGCCATCAAAAAAGGTCGCTCTCTCTGGAGTTGCGGCTCTCTGTTTTCAGCCCTGTTGTGCTCTCGTAGTGGCAGGTACAAGGCGAACCTGCCGGTTATTAATCCCTCTCCGGGAGGCTTCTGTGCATAATTGCTTTTTATCGTCACCTCCTTTAAACACCGATTTTCCAGACGAGTATAACCGCCACAGAATACAATTAAACTGATGATCTCAGCCGGGGGGCGATTTTGCTGCTAGCTGCTATATGCACTATTCATCTCTAATAGTAGAATTCGAAGATTAATAGTTGGAATTTTGGGTGTTTTGTAATATTTTTTAAGGAACGGGCAAGCCATAAGCGCCCGTTCCTGATAGTCTTGTTCGCCATCTGTCCTACTTGAATTCTTTTGACGTCGTGCTCTTTTTGTTAATGCCGTATGCAGGCAGCGGGGGATCGAACCCTGCACAGGTTCAATCCCCCGCTGTCTGGCCCTGCTGCTCACTCCGTTTTATACACCTGCAGATTGCGCCGGTACTCGCTGGGCGAAACGCCAACTGCCCGCTTGAAGCACCGCATGAAGTGCTTCTCGTTCCTGAAACCGGACGACTTGCCGGCGCTTCCTATGCTCAGCGAGGCGTCGGCAAGCAGCCGCTTGCTCTCCGCCAGGCGGACATTCAGCAGATACTCAGGAAAACTTGAACCCGTGTACTCTTTGAAAAGGGTCGAGAACTGGGTATAGTTCATAGATATATGGTTGCTTGCCGTAGCCATGTTGATGTCCGAGCGATACCGCTCATTGACGTACTCTACCGAAGTGCGTATTTTTTTCTTGTTCAGATTCTCCAGCCCGTCAGCCAGATATCCGGAAAGCCTCTCAAGCCACCCGCACAGAGCCTTGTAATGTTCGTACGCGTTCTCATAGGATAGAATGTCTTTCAGCGCCCGGTATTCTTCCAAGGCATCCGGGATATGGGCATACGCGCTTATGACGCCCACCTGCGTCCGCTCCATGAGCGCTATATGATCCTCCGGCGATATAAGGCCGTTTTGCGCGTGAAAGAGCATCTGCTCAAGCTGCCTGATGGCTTCACAGGCGTTTCCCGCGCCCAGCGCCTGGACGATCCGGTCCGGCGTGGCCAAAGCATCGCCTGCTTTCGGGGCTTTCGCGGGAATATCCGCGTAGCTCTGGTGACAGCCGCGGATAAAGGCGCGTTTCCGGGCCAGCGCAGCCTCCATATAGGCGTCTCGGAGCTGCGCCAATCCGCGCTTTGCTGAACTGACGCCTGCGCAGCGGCCGTCTATGCACTCCTGCTTGAGCGAAGCCAGAGAGCCCTCCGGTACAAGCAAGACAGTATGCTCTTCCACATCCGCCAGGTAAAAACCGGACTCCAATTCAGAATATTCCCCAGTGTCGAACCCGCTGCGCGGCGCAACGCATATTGACACGTAACTGCCTTCAAACAGGTCGCCGGAGTAATGGGCCGACAGCGCCCGGAGTTCCTCCGGGCTGGTCTGGCTGCCCAGCATCAATGACCGCAGCGCGTGGCGGTCCATCGTTATCCGGCTCGTCTGTTCCCGGCTGCCGGCGTCCAGTTCTTCCTGAATGGCGGACAGCAGAGCCGATATTCGTTCGCGCTCGATCGGCTTGAGGATGTAGTCCCTCACCCCGTCCCGGAAGGCGCTCACGGCATAGTTGAAGTCTCCATAGCCGCTGACGACGATTGTTATCGGCGGTGACGGCAACTGACGGGCCCGCCGTATCAGTTCGACGCCGTCCATTTTTGGCATACGGATGTCCGTGATCATTGCATCAACATGCCGGCTGCGCAGGATCTCCAAAGCGTCCTCGCCATTTCTGCACTCCAGAATGTTTTCTACGGGGACCGGCGCCCTTGAAACCATAGCATGGATGCCGGCGCGTATGGCTTTTTCATCCTCTACGATCAACAGAGTTTTCATCATCCGCCTCCTTGGTTGCCGCCGGATACTTTCGCTGCTGCCAGTGACCTGTATCGCCTACTTCGTGTATGGCGCGCGGATCGTGATGGTGGTCCGTCCCGCCCCAATGTCGGACGCGGGGCTTATGCCGTACTCGGTCCCAAACGCCATGACAATGCGGTCGTGGACGTTCTTGAGGCCGATCCCTCCGGTTTCGCTCTCTTCGCCCAGGTCGCCGTCCAGCTTTTTCCGGATGCTTTCAAGGGCATCGGGCGCGATCCCCTTTCCATAGTCGGTTATCATCAGCGTGTAATAGTCACTGAATTCACAGGCGTCAAGCTCTATTACTGTGTCCACGGCAAGTTCCTCTATGCCATGTATGACGGCGTTCTCGACGATCGGCTGGATCGTCAGCCTTGGGAGCCTCTGCTCGAGAAGCCCGGGCGGCAGGTTTTGCGAAATTACGATGTTATAATCATAGCGCAGGTTGATCAGGCTGATATAGTTCTCCAAATGGCCTATCTCATCGGCTAGCGGCACATTGTCAGAAGTCCGGCGCATACTGTACCGCAGGAGTTTGCCCAGGGAAGTGATCGCATCGGATATCTCATAGCGCGAGTCCACCTCCGCCATCATCTTAATGGATTCGAGCACATTGTATATGAAATGGGCGTTGATCTGGCTTTGCAGCGCCCGTATTTCGGAATTCTTGGCAAGCAGCTCGCGCTTGACGTTTTCATCCATGAGCTTTCGTATCCGGTCCAGCATCTGGTTTATCTGTTCGCCAAGCATGCCGAGCTCATCGTCTCCCAGCCCCGGTATTGTCACCGACAAATCCCCGTCCCTCACCATCTGGACCGCGCTTACGATTTTATAGAAACGGCGCAGCATCGCTTTTACCAGGAGGTTAATAACGAGAGCAAGAAGCAAGAGCAGAGAAGTGGCTGTAACTATGTAGATATTGCGTCTGCCGGCCAGGTCCGAAGTGATGTCGTCCTTGAACATCACTATGACATAGCGCCCGCCAAACTGTTTGAGCTGGATGTGGGAAACTATGGCGCTGCGCCCGCCGACCCTTGCTTCAAGCCGTATCTCGCCGGGCGGCGTTTCCCGGTCGGCGAGGGACAGGACTTCCCGGCCGTATTGCGACCAAAAAGAACGGTCCTCAGATGGAAAAAACAAATCCCCGCCGGTCGCGAAAGCGCTAAAATAGTTTTCCTGCGGCAAATAAATGTCCGGAAACAGTTCGTTCATACGGACTGCGACTTCCATGGTCCCGATATGGCCCTGGCGGTAGTCGTCGATACCGGTAACAAGGGCCATGAGATTACGCGCGGGCTGCCTGATCTCCCTGGGGAATATCGTGTCCTCATAGTCAAAGTGCCATGAACCGGAAGCCGGGCCCCGCTCAGCCCATTCGAGGCGCTCCATGCGCGACGTGTGGTAGAGGATCGGCATGATCTCAGGGACGTTTTCGTTGTCGTAATAGACCCTGACTTGATATAGGTACGGGTTGGCGTTGACAAGCCTCTCAAAGCCGGCAACATCGTTCCTGTAAAAATCGATCAGCTCCTCCGCAGTGAGGGGGTCGTCAAGGTTTGCCTTGATGAGGAACTCGCGCAACGACGGGCTGTTCAGGAAAAACTGCGTGGTCATGTTGCATAATTCCGCAGTTTTTTCGGCGCGTGTCTGTATCTCCAGAAGGCTGCGTTCCGCCTCGCCGAGCCTTTCGGCGACGACTACGTTTTGCATGTTGCTGAAAAGCACGATTGCCAGTATCGAAAACGGGATGAGGGTCAACACAAATACAGCCAGCGAGAATTTTTGGTTTAGTCTCAGCGTGTTTTTCGTTTTTTCCACAAGCGCTCCGCTTTCCAAAACCGCACCATCCTTGCCTCTCTTTATCCCTAGCCCCTGTCTGTATCCCTGTCCATATCCAGCTTAAGCTTCAGTTTTGCTTCCTCAACAAGCCGCATCCATTCGCGGGCGACAAGATCGTAGCCCAGGCCTGCGCGCAAGGCGATATACTCGCTGAAAATCCGGTCGAACTCCTCGTCTGTGGGGGCAAGCAGCAGTTGCGGGAGGACGCTCCCCCAGGCTTCGCGGATGCGCTGGTACGCGGCGGAGATTTCCGGATCGGTGATGCTGACGTCGTACTCCGGCATATAGACGGTGTAGGGGAAAGTCCACTCCCTGGGCTGCGACAGGGGCGGCCGGGCAGGGGGCTGCCATCTCAGTTGCATGGCATTGTCCTGAAGCATCCAGTAGGTGTTGTCCGCGCCGTAGATACGGTTATACTCCACCCGGTCGCTGTTCAGCAGTTCCAGCACCTCCGGCTTGAACACAGGCCCGCCGTCAGCCCCGGTATCGTAGGTGGCCCCTTCGACCCCGCAATAGGTGAGTTTCTGGCCGTGCTCGCTCATCAGGTAGGACATCAGGGCAATAGCGCGTTCCGGCGCCTTGCTGTTTTTGCTGACCATCGTCACGGTCCAGCCGTTGATGCCCACGCCCGGCAGCGTATGGCTGTCGCCGCGCCGGTTCGACGGGCCGTCTATCGCGATATACGAACCTTCCGGGTCCTTCTCATAGAGATAGATTTGCTGGTCGGCTATGTCGGTGTGCTGATAAATCATGCAAAAGTAGCGCCCCTCGCCAACCTTCTCGACCACCTGGGCCCGACGGTCTATGAAGAATTCGTCGGAGATATAGCCGTCTTCGCGAAGTTTGCGGAAAACCTTGAGCCAGCGGATATAGTCCGGGTCGGAGTAGCGGTCGTACCTTTCGCCGTCTTTCTCGAAGGGGATGGCAAGGAAGTTCATCAGCATCTCCTCAAGCGAGTAGCAGCCGTCCTTGTCAAAGTCATAGAGCCCGATGGTCAGAAGGGGCTGCCCGCCCACGGTGGGGAATAAGGCATTAGCGTCGCGGATGGCCCGGGTGAAACCTTCGGGGGTCGTCATGTCGGGGCTGCCGATAGCCTTGTAGATATCAGCCCGCACCAGGAAAGTCTGGTTGGCGCCGATATTGTAGTTCTCCTCATAGTCGGCGGGAGTGTAGGAGGAATTGGGATAGGAATAAATATTGCCGTCCGGGTGCGTATACCAACTGAGCCGCTGGGGGCTCGACACCTCCCAGAAATACGGATCATAAGCGTCAGCCAATTCATTGAGCGGATAGACCAGCCCTTCGCCGATGATACGCGCCGCGTGGGGCTCCCAGAATCCAAGCGTGAGAAGGTCCGGGAGATCGCCGGAGGATATCATGGCGTCAAGCTTTTCCCACTCATTGCCGCCCGGGGTAATGAAATTGATGCTGACGCCTGTTTCTTCGGTTATTGTTTTCGCCACCAGGTTTTCGCCCCATGTCGTGGTAAACCAGGAAAAATTTACATACCAGTCGAACGTTACGCTCTCTCCGGCATATTTCTCCCAAGCCGGGGCGGCCTGCGCCTGCGCGTTTTCTTCGGTTGCGGGCGCGCAGGCAGCCAACTGCGAGGCGAGCAGGCACAGAGCGAGCGCGACCGCCACGGCCCTTCGGGCTGAGCGCCATCCTGACAGAACAACCGGGTATTTTTGTATGGGCATGTCACACCGCCGTTCATAATTATGCCTAAATTATATGGCATTTAGTCCAGTTTAGCAATGCACAATTTTTCACAGAGGTATCTGGATTTCACTTTTGCTACTGGGCAGGGGGCGACCGGGGACGCAGACTGCACAAAATGAACAGTACACTAGCGTAATGCACAAATAATACGCAATCCCTTGTAGGGGCGACCGTCCCTGGTCGCCCGCAGATGGCAAATCCCGTCGCATGCGGGCGACCGGGGACGGTCGCCCCTACAATGGTTCGTGCGGTTTGTCGGCATCCATACAGTTTGCTCATTTTTGACGGTCGCCCCTACAATAGGATTCGGTATCCCGTTTTCACATTGGTCTCGCGTTTTCAGTTGGGCCCCGGAGGTGTTGAATGGCGGTTTTTCGTTATTTATAATAAAAGGGAAAATATAGAATATTGGGAGGGAAAACGATGAAAAACAGGAAAACTATTTCAATGACCATTGCGTTGGTTATGACACTATCTCTCATAATGGGGACTATGCCGCTTGTTGCGGGCGCGGATGCGGGCGCGACGCCCTATGCCGTGTTGTCAGAATATGAGACGGATATCCAGGAGTTCATCCTGACGCCTGACCCGTTCACGATCGGCCAGGACGAATACTTGCATATCAGCATAACGTTCAAAAAAAATCTGGACGAAACCGAGGAACTGATGCTCTTCTTCCAACCCCTGGACAACCCGGAGGGACCACGCATTTTCTTTTACCCGGGTTATCCCGCCGGCACGGAATTCAACGGGGCCATCGATCCCATCGCCTGGGGAATCACCGCCGGAACGTACAGCGTATGCGCCGCCCTCCATAATTGGGAAAGCGTGGGAGGGCCTGTCTTTTATGAGATGTGCTGGATCGAGTTCCGGGAAATGGAACCGATGCTCATAAAGCCTGTCATAGTCGACGCGTCGTATATGCCCTACGACATACTGCCGGGGTCACGCAACAATGTTTACGTATCATTCTCGGCAGTCTTTGAGGAATTTGCGGATTTAATCAGGGCGTCGCGCGTAAAGCTCACGATCTACAGGCTCGGCGAGGACGGGCGGGAAAACGCCGGGGAGATTATTGCCGACCTGCAACATAATACTTCCTGGGGCGATTTCAGGGCGACGTGCTCCTCGTACATCTATCTGGACAGCGGGACATTCCAGCGCGGAAGATATGAGGTGGAAGCCGACTTCAATCCCGGTACGGCTTTCGAGGGCTTGAATGTCGTTAAGGTCGTCGAAATCATCGTGGCCGATAACGACTCGAGACTGGCGGGGCTGAGCATAAGCGCCGGAGCGCTTTACCCCGCGTTCGATCCGTATGTCACCGCGTACAGCGCCACTGTTCCTCACGATACCGAAAGCATCGTCATAACCGCGACACCATTTGATGAAACCGCCACAGTCGCGGGCGCCGGTACTCAGGCCCTGGCTGTGGGGCTGAACACCTTCCCGATAATCGTGACCGCCGAAAACGGCGTAGCGACGCGGACATATCATGTGACTGTGAACCGTCACGTCGCGCCCGTATCCGATGGGATACACGGACTGATTTTCTCGGTGCAGGAAGGCAGGTTCTATATCGACGCCAATGAAAGCGGCTATATCGAATACACCGACCCCGAATACATAGGGCAGTCCGACAAATGGAGCTGGGACAGCCAGAACAAGGTCATGTCGCTGCGCGGATTTGAATGGAGCACGCAGTCCGAGGTCGCCCTGCTCGTCCCCTACGGAGACCTCACCATGCATCTCAGCGGCGTGAACACCTTCACGTCCACAGGATATGGCCGGGCAACGCGCGGCGTCAACGTGGACGTCAACACCCTGACGATAACGGGGGACGGCACGCTTACGGCGCGTGGCGGAACGACCTACGTGTACGAGGGCTCCAGCGCAGGCATCCAATGCCATATGCTGCATCTGACCAGCGGGACTGTCAACGCATACGCGGGCTCCGGGTACAGCAGCTACGGACTGACCGGCAGCATGGAAGTGACCGGAGGCACGCTGAACGCCATCGCGGAGGGAGGCGCGGGCATCTATCATATCGGCAACCCGATGAACATAAGCGGAGGCAGGGTGTACGCATATGGCATGACCGGCCTATACTACACCAACTACGCCTTCAACAACTACAACATCATAAATCTGAGCGGCGGCGAGATGCATATCGTCGGCGGCAGCAGCTATGGCATGAATTTGCCGAGCATGCGTTTCAATATCAGCGGCGGCAAACTGACGGCTGTAGGGTGGCGTGGGGCTATCGCGAGTTTCGTGCCTAATATCACTGCGCCCGCCTACTCTTATTGGACGTCCGGGATAATCGACGACCCCGGCGGGCCGGGCAAGAGGTTCCCGGCGGACGGGCCTTTTGTCAACGACGAAGAGTACAGGTTCGTAAGAATCGACGCCACGGCGCCCGTGCTGTCCGGCGATGCAACGCTTGCGTCCCTTTCGATCGAAGTCAACGACGGAACGTCAATAGAATTTGACTTGAGCAGCACCACCATAACCATGCCCCTTTCATACAATTTCGGTTTCGTGATCATAGGCGCGGTACCGAGCGACCCTAAAGCCACCGTATCAGGCACGGGGTACAAAAGCCTTGAAGTCGGCGAGAACACCTTCTACATCGTAGTGACCGCCGAGAACGGCAACACTCTGACCTATACGCTCAACGTGCCGCGCGGCGCCCCGCCGGTCATTCACGAGCACGTCGAGGGCACAGGCACGGTCACGACAGCGCCGACGTGCCAGGCCGTGGGCGAAATGACGTTTAAGTGCCTGACGTGCGGCGATACCCTGCGGACCCTGCCAATCGCGAAACTGGAGCACGTCGAGGGCGCCGGCACGATCACGACAGCGCCGGCCTGCGAGAGCAAAGGCGCAAGGTCGCTTAACTGTGTGAACTGCGGCGCGTTTCTGCGTGCCGAAGAAATCCCAGCCCTCGGGCACGACTGGGACGACGGGACAGTCACTATCCCGCCCACTGTCGCGGCGGAGGGGACGAGGACATTCACCTGCAGGCGGTGCGGCGCCTTGCGCACCGAAGCGATACCGAAACTCCCGGGCAGCAATACCGTGACCGTGAACGGCGTAGAGATCAGTATTACAGTAGTGAACGGAGTCGCGCTCCTAAAGCCCACGAACGCGCAGATGACCGCAATCCTGAGGGCGCCGGGCAATGAAATCGTTTTCGACCTGCGAGGGTACGACGCCGCCGATATCACCGTTCCCGCTGCGTGGTTCAAGGATTTCGACAAGACGATCACAATAATAACCGACAAGGGCAAGGACAGCGTGAAGACAAAAACGCTTTGGAACAATTCCGGCAAGGACAGGCTGATAACCAGCCGCAACGGGAAGATCTCCATAAAGAATGCTTAGCGGCAGCAAGCAGGGCAACACAGGGAGATGCTCCTATTGCAGCCAATAGAAACAAATAACAGATAAAAAACGAGCGGGAGATGTCCATGAACCGGATGCCTCCCGCTGTTTTTCGAAGGGCAATCGCCCACATAATGAAATGCTTGAACGACCGCAAACTCTATGTTATTATTAGGCACGTAGTTGTAGGAAAGACAGATGATACGCCATATATGAACGGATGTATTGAATTTGCGTGAGTTACTTTCCAAACTGAAAAAACTGGTAATTACGCAGCGTTTCTATTACACTGTCTGCTGTATCGCACTTTTTACCGGCATTGCTTTCTATTACGAACTGGCCTTCCAGCTTTTTGTCCAGACTATCGGGATCGGTTTTTTGCGCGCCATGCTCTTTTGTTTTGCCGGCGCTATCGTCTTTTCGCTGATCATACTGTCGCTGCCCAAGCTGGCGGCGTTTCTTGTTTCAGAAATAATCCTGCTGTTTTTGTCGGTTGTCTATATCTCCCAGATACTATACTTCCGGATTTTTCAGGAATTTTACTCCATTGACAAGCTATCGACCGGAGGCGATGCGATTGCCCAGTTTGGGGATATTCTGCTGGCGACTATCTGGAGAAATATACCCGCCATACTGCTCGTGCTGGTTCCCGTTGCCGCTGTGGCGATTCTTTACAAGCTGCGCCGTTTTCCATTTGGCGAGCGCCTGCCGGTAAAGTATGCCCTCCTGCCCGTGATTGTCCTTGTCGCCGCGCGCATAATTCTGCTGGCGCCCGTCGCGGGAGACCCGTACTCGGCGCGCGCCGTCCGGTACGGCCAGGGAGGCGAGAGCCTTTATTCGTCGATGCGGGAGGTCGGCCTGGTCGCCACGATGGAGATCAACCTGATGTCAGGCTTTATCGACACCGAAACATCCTCCGTATTGGAGCCTTTGGATCCGCCGCCTGTCATTTATACTCCGCCTACTCCGACTGCCGCCCCGATCATTCCCGACCTCACAGAGCCGGAATCCGGCGCAACGCCGCCCGGCGCTACTTCATCATCTCTGGGCAATCAGCCGCCTGCGCCTGAGCCGGTCCCCGGCTGGGTAGGTAAAGTCAATGGCTTCGACATTAACTTTGCCTCGCTTATCGAGCGTGACGCGGGCGATAAAGGCCTGGTCCAGCTCCATGAATATTTCGCTTCCATTCAGCCCAGCAAGCAAAACGAAAAAACCGGGATTTTCAAAGGATACAACCTGATCACCATCAGCGCCGAGGCATTCACCCCTTATGTCATAGACCCCGAACTGACGCCGACGCTATATATGATGCAAAATGACGGGGTTTATTTCAGTAACTTCTACAGCCTGTACGGGGGGGGCACCATCGGTGGCGAAATCAGCCTTATCACCGGTCTCTCGCCAAGAGGAGGCCAACAGTGGTGCAGCAACGCGGCGAAAAAGTATCTGCCATTCTCGTTAGCTTCACAGTTTGACGCCCTTGGCATACAGCCCTACGCATATCACAACGGCACATACACATACTATGACCGAAACGTTATGTTCCACGATTTAGGTTATGATTTCAGGACCCGGGGTCACGGGCTTGATTTTAAGGGCCCCGGCTGGCATATATCCGACCGGTTGATGATAGAGCTTTCAATCGACCAGTATATAGATATGGACCGGTTTTATGTCCATTATATGACGCTCAGCGGGCATTCTCCATACAGCTTTGAAGAAAACTCGATCGCAGTCTGGAACCGCGAGGCTGTTAAGCATCTTCCGTATTCTTCGCAAGTCAGGGCTTATCTCGCCTGCCAGCTTGATCTTGAATACGCGATGGAATACCTGCTTGAACAGTTGGAAGAAAAGGGCATAGCCGAGCGCACTTTGATTGCCATGACCGCCGACCATTATCCCTACGGTTTGACTCCCCGTGATATGTCGGAACTTGCGGGGCATCCGCTCGATTCCGCATTCGGGCTTCACAAGAACGCGTGTATTATTTATGTCAAGGGCATGGAACCGGAGATAGTGGAGGCCCCGGCTTTCGTACCTGACATAGCGCCGACTGTGTCGAATTTGCTAGGGCTGCGTTTTGATTCGCGTTTTCTGCCGGGCCGGGATGTCTTTTCCGATGCCATGCCGCTTGTTTTCCTTGACAGCGGCTTTATGACCGACGCGGGGTATTACGACAGGAACCGCGGTAAGTTCACGCCATTTGAAGGAGTGGAGATTCCGGATGGCTATGTATCGGCGATTTCGACCATCGTTGATATGCGAAGATCCGCCGTAGAACGGATCATAAAACTGGATTACTTCGCGAAAATCTCTGACTATTTGATCCCGCCGGTCGAACCCCCCTCTGGGGGCAAGTTCGTGCCTGATTAGTATATGTAACCG
>Ga0123353_10011790_pt1 | contig 12347 bp, 11 predicted proteins | sample TergutLab28metaG_3_FD_92763 | JGI IMG/M metagenome (GOLD analysis project Ga0123353, IMG submission 92763) | Labiotermes labralis P3 segment gut microbial communities from Petit-Saut dam, French Guiana - Lab288 P3 | ecosystem: Host-associated > Arthropoda: Insects > Digestive system > Gut ... | reverse complement strand
TATCTTATCAAGCAGGGTGTGGACATATTAGTAATAACATCGATATTCCCGAAAATGTTTTCGTAGATGATAACGAGATTGCGATAGAACAAAATGAGGAAAGCGATATGAGTAACTCTTCACCTTCGCCGGAAATGCTTCAATACAACTCGCTAGAAGATTTTATAAATGATATAAGAAAAGTGAGGATGGGTGAAGCTACAGGAGAGTTAGCAGAGATAGCTGAACGTATGAACTTATCATCAATAGATCGAGTGTATATTCCAACCGGAATTCCAGACTCATATAAAATTTTTAATGTAGCTGTTAATGAAAATAGTGTAAACATCCTATTTATGCAAGATGAGTATTTGGCTTCAATATCAACTCAGATGGATGCAGTAATTGCTCAACAACACTTTGCATTTAACTTTACCCGAAAGAGTTTTGAAGACCCCTTAGCTGGTGTAATGCAACAGTTCGAGGTCACTGAAGAAGGGTTGATAGAAGGGAAATTACTACTTGATCCACCCAACTCGATTACTTGGGGTCATGATGGGCGAATGATGCACATGTATCTACCCCTGCCATCTGACACGGCTATTGAGGACATAAGACGCGTGACTGAAGAGGCAATGCTTCGATCACTAGGGTTAGATAGCAAGCCTGATCTATTAAGATTTACACCAGTCGAAGTGGTAGAGTTAACTGATTAGTGTTAGTCAGATTAGGTAATATTGGCAAATTTACTTCCATACAGAAAACTTTGGAGTATATAAAAATTATGTGTGAACCTTATTATTAGTAGGAAGCTGTTTCAGCCAACTCATGACAGAGGAGCTAAAGAATGCCGCCACTTATCCATACTTTTAGTGTTCTAGGTAGAAAATATGTGTTTGATGCTAATGTCAATGCTACCATATCAGTAAGCGACGAAAACTGGGAGCTTGCGAAGCAGATTGAACATGGTGAAAAATCATTAGAAGCAGATGCGTTGCTATCGAAATATAATGAGCAAGGCTACTTCTTAAGTCCTAATATCAAGGAAATCAAGAATCCTCAGATTGATACACATGGCATTGAGTTAAACAGACGACTAGGTAAGCTTACATTACAAGTGACTCAAAAGTGCAACTTGCGTTGTAGCTATTGTGTTTATTCCGGCATGTATAACAATAGAACACATAGCTTAAAAAGTATGAATTTTGATACAGCTAAAAGGGCAATAGATTATGTTCTAAATCGATCGGTCGATATAAATGAGCTTAGTTTTGGATTTTACGGTGGGGAGCCATTATTAGAATTAGAGTTAATCGAAAAGTGTATTGCATATGTAAAAAGTGTTGTAGCGGGCAAAAAAGTGATTTTTACAATTACTACAAACGGTACATTATTAACGACAGATGTTTACGAACGACTTGAAAAGCATGATGTTTCAATTGCGATAAGCATAGATGGACCGCAAGTCGTGCATGACAGCGCCAGGAAATACGCCAACGGTAACGGTAGTTATGATGATATTATGAGAAATGTATTAGATATCAGAAAAAAATACCCTGAATCGACCGACAAGCTTAGATTCATGGCTGTTTTACATCCTGGTGTCGATACTTCTTGTGTTCCAAAACTTTTTTCGACGGATGATATTCTCTCAAGATATAAGATCAGTATGAGTTTTGTTAGTGAACAAAACACTAATGAGCGAATTGTGTTTTCAAGCGAGCTTTTGGATATGTATAAGCTAGAGTGGACGAAAGTATTTCTGTTTCTATTAGGGAAACTAAAGCGAGATAAAGTATCTCCGTTTCTAATTAGCGGTATCCCACAGATTTTTATGAAATATGAACAACTTAGAAAAATGAACCCTCTTCCAGAGGTTTTGCATCCCGGCGGACCGTGCCTTGCAGGAGTACAACGCCTATTTGTAACCGTTGATGGGGTGTTCTACCCATGTGAGCGAGTAAGTGAAACTTCTGATCTTTTTAAGATTGGGAACATCTACGAAGGTATTAATGAAAATAAAGCAAGTTATGTTACAAATGTTGGACAAATCACTGCCGATGAATGTAAAAAGTGTTGGGCAATAACTCATTGCAGTTTGTGCGCGGTATTTTCTGATGATGGTATTGGGCACTCAAAAAAAATGCGTTTATCTGCTTGTGAATCTTCAAAAAATACTTTGGAAGAACATATAAAAAATGTTTGTTTTCTTTCACAGTATGGTTATGATTTCGAAGAAAGCTCCTAAACGTTGGAGGTATATGATGTGAACAGATTGTTGATATTCCCATTTTCTATTGAGATAGCTTCAATTGCCAGATATCATAAAGATTTAGTAGACTATGAAGAAGTTATTTGCGTTACTTTACAAAAACTATCTAACATAGCTGATACTGATGTTTCATATTTCGATGGTGGAACTCACTGTGGTGTAAAAGTCACAAACGATTTTACAGAAGCTTTGAAGCTTTCAAATGACATATTGTTTTACGAAACAGGTGAGAACGCCGATAACCTTATTCCGTATGTAGAAGAAGCTGTTGCTTTAGAAAAAAATCTCATATTTACCTCAGATACGAACATCTCGGAACTATCCGCGTTATATGACGGTAAGCACTTAACAAACAGGCAATTTTATTGCGATGTAAGTGAGTGGGACAGGCTAAAAAAAATAAAAATTCCAATTGTGATGGTTGCAGGACTGGGTAATCACTGTAACAAATTTGATGTTCAGTTAGGATTAAGGGAAAAATTTCTAGATTGTAGTTACAAAGTATCGCAGGTTGGCACCAAAGCATATAGCTCCTTGTTTGGATTTGATGCAGTACCGATATTTCATGATATACCATTATGGAAGAAAATACTCTTTTATAACCGATATTTTTCTCAGCTAGTCAAATTAGAAAAATCAGATGTATTGATAGTTGGGATACCCGGTGGGATAATGCAAATTGATAAATGGCATAATGAATATTTTGGAGAAACTGCTATAGCGATATCAAAAAGCCTCAGTCCCGATTTAGCAATTCTAAGCATATATGAGAATAGTTGTTTGTCAGCTGAAGAAGTGAATCATTTTAGTAAATACTTCGAGTATACTCTTACTTCTCAACTAAATTATTTTCATACGTCTAACGTTAAGATGATGATAAACGTAGAGGAACGTTTACTGGATTATCTTGTAATAAACCATGAAAGCACAAAAATTGAACAATTATTGTGCGGAGACACATTCAATGTCTTTTGTAATGAGTCTTCACAGAAGACTTATAATAAAATCATTTCAGAACTCCAAAATAACATTGAAATAATATGAGGCGGCTTCTATGAGACATATAGACATCGAAAAGAGAGTATATAAAATAATTGCTCCCTACCTTAACGATTCAGGGATAGACAATGAAACCCCAATCACATCAGAAGTATATAAGCTTGATTCTCGTGCTCTTGCTGCAATTTTTATTTTAATATCAGAGGAGTTTGAGATAGATTTAAATGACTTTTTTGATATCGAGCAAAATAACACGCTTACATCTATCTCAGAGGCTATTATTGTTGTACAGAGCAAATAAATGAGTTGAGCATAGAACTGCATGTAAATTGCAAGATGTTTTTCCCCAGTTTTGCAAAAACTTTATAACATCCTGATATTATGTATATGGAACTTTCTATGGTGGTGTACATTATTCGTGGATGGTCAGAAAATCAGTTAACAAAAGGAGTGAGATGATGCAAAGTCTTAATAAGAGTTCGAAAAAAGTCAAAAACAGCGTCGAAGCATTTGCGGCATGCCTCTGTCAATGTATACCGAATTGCATTTGCTGTCCGGACCACCAACCTACCGCAATGGTGCGAGGGGTTATTTACCATAATCAAGCAGGCATCAGCGCAGGGAGAGCAACCATAATGGGGGATACCGGGGTAGGCAGCTAATCGGTATTTAATCCTCGTGGATGTGATGTTGCCACCGCATCATTATCCATGACGAGGTGACATGATATATGAGAAAAACTATTATTATATTAATGATAATAGCTCTTGTGGCTACCACTGTATCCTGTGATAACCGGGATGCCGGGTTTGACAACTATTTTTCGCAAGATGATGAAATTGCGAATAATACCAGTCCAGGCTCAGCGGAAAATAATGAGACCGCCGAGCCGGTAGGCGTACTTGACGATACGCTTACCATATGGGTGCAAAAATACTTTGATTCTGAATTGCGTGTCTACGCAAAGATGTTCCAGGATGCGCATCCGGATATAAACATTAAAATTGAGACATACGAGTTCTCGCACGGGGATACAGCGAAACACCTGGAACTTGTAACAAGCTTGTTAGCAGATCCTCCGGACTTGCTTCAATATAACTCGACTGCGATCAATTTTGAGAAACTGTATGCAGACTCGTTATTCGTAAATTTATATGAGTTGTTTAATGGTCTGCGCGGCATTGATATAGAAAACTACTTCTCGAATATATTTCATGCCTCAGAGCTTAATGGCAAGCTTTATGGAGTCCCACTTTTTATTGACTTAATGCTTGCGTATCCCAACATCAGGCTTTTTGAAGGAGCGGGGATCGATATCTCTGCAATTTCGTCAGTATCGATCGATGACGAGATTGAACTCTACTTACAAGTTGCCCCATATTTCCCAGAAGAAACTATTTATCCGTCGCCGCGTTTTTCAATATGGAGCGTGCTGACGAGAAATGCCATTTACGATATCGACTCCGGAGAGGTAAACGCAAATACCCCTCAAATGGCGGAAATGCTCAGAAAGGCAATGGAGATACCGGTAAATGACATATATGTTAAATTTTCACCTGAGCATATTATGAACTTTGTTACCTCCGGAGGCATGCAATATATAGCGCCGATCATGCAATCTGACGTTATGTTCCATGACCATCTTGATGGCGGTATGGTAAACTTTTCTGTGCTTTTCCTTCAGGAGCACCAGGACATTCAACTTGCCAGGCCCGTCCCTTTTACTTTTGGCGATGCTGATAGTATTGGATTTACATCGCTGCACACCCTGAGCATAATGAAGGATTCGCCGAATATTGATCTGGCGTGGGAATTTATGCGGTTTATTATGGAATATGAAGAGAGTCTTCATGATAATGAGGATTATCTTCATTCGGACTACTCTTTCCCGATAAACCGGAAAAGATTCAACAACCAGGTTTACGACGCATTGGAAGATCTCTTTATATTCACAATGTTATATGCGGATAATAAAGACTACACAACTGTTCCTCTGGAGGACTTGCAAAAACAGCAGATCGAAGACGCAGTGGAATACATATATTCAATAATGGAAAGCCTGAATTATGAATACAGGCAGAACCGTGCTGTTTTATACTCATTGGTATATCCTGATGTATGGTTGCTGTATTCCGGTCAGCAGACCATTGAGCAAAGCCTTGCAAATATCCAAAACCGCCTGGAGCTGTACGTTAATGAGTAAAAAACTGTGGCTTTTCGTTTTGCCAAGTCTTGTTGGGATGACAATATTCTTCTTTATTCCGGCGATTTCCGCGATTGTATATGCCCTCACAAACTCGAGCGGCGGGTTTGTTTGGTTCTCCAACTTCGCTGACGTATTCACTAATCCTGTATTCAAGCTTGCCGCATCGAACTCATTTGCATTTATAGCGGTGACTTTGCCCCTGAACATGATAATCCCGTTCCTGCTTGCTTCCGCGATCCGCAACATGCGGCATAAGAACGCTTTTGCCGCCGCATTTATGCTGCCGCTCGTCGTTCCGTCAGGGGCGGTTATATTCTTTTGGAACAGCCTGTTTACAGACAATGGCGCGATCAACAAGCTTCTTTTTCAATTGGGGCTAGACACAATACCATGGCTTATGACAAATTACTCTTTTTGGGTCATTGTGATAATCTTTCTGTTCCGTAATATCGGCTTTAACATGGTCCTGTTCATGGCGGGGCTTGCGCTTATCCCAAAAGACTATTATGAGGCTGCCAGGCTCGATGGTGCGGGAGGTTTCGCGACTTTTCAAAATGTGACTTTGGTGTACATCACACCGACGGCATTCCTTGCTTTTATGATGTCGATTATCAACTCCTTTCGTATATTCCGTGAAATTTACTTACTATACGGTCCTTACCCGCAACAGTCAGTCTATATGCTCCAGCACTTCATGAACAACCAATTTCTGAATGCAAACATGCAACGGTTGTCCGTTACCGCAATCGCCTTGTCAATATCAATAGTTATCATGGTGTTTGGAGTCTTTACAGGGCAAAGAAAACTATCGGAAAATTTTAGTTAAGGGTGTTTTTCTTATGTCAACCAGCAGTGTTATCCGAAGAAGAATATCGTATAATGCAAGACTCTTTGTAGTTTCAACAGCGGCGCTGATAAGCCTGATCCCCGTTATATTTGTCATAATGAACTCTTTTATGGGCAGCACTGAATCTGCTGCGCGTTATGCGTCGGAGGTCACACCGCACAACTCCCTCGGTGTGACTTCAGGTAGCATGCACTATATAGAAATGAGTTTTCTTCCGGATTTGATCAGTTTTTCAGCCTGGTGGGAAGTGCTTGTCAATAGCCGCGCTAATATGCGCTTTATGCTGAATTCCCTTATTTTGAGTATTCCGATTCTACTAGGGCAGATAGTCATAGCGCCACTGGCAGCATATGGGATGGAACGCGCTAAATCAAGGCATAAAGAGAAGCTGTTTTTTACATATATAATAATAATGCTGCTGCCAATGCAAGCACTCTTAGTTCCCCACTATATTGCGGCAAATATGCTGGGGATCAATGATAGCTATTTTGCGATAATCCTGCCTGCAATATTTTCGCCTTTTGGCGTGTTTCTCGTACGCCAGCAGCTCAAAGGGTTTAACAAAGAGATAATTGAAGCGGGCAAGGTTGACGGGGCAAGCGAGCTTACCATCTTAACACAGATCGTGATTCCTAATATCAAACCAACGATTACTGTCCTTGCTGTCCTCGCGTTTACCGAAGCATGGAATATCATTGACCAGGCTGTCGTGTTCATTAAAGATTATTTTGCGTTACCAATGTCGGTGCAGTTGTCAACAAGTTTGACGGGAAATATGGGCACTGTTTTCGCATTGTCGACGCTGTTTATGATCCCGGCTATAATACTATTCATTTACGGACAGGACGATATGAGCGAGGGCCTGGGTTATTCCGGACAAAAGTAGGGATTTTGGGGGCAAGGAATATGACGTCAAAAAGAATTGGCTTAATACTAATGGTTCTGTTTATTGCAGGGTTTAGCTTTTTTACTATATATTCCAGGGTGTATGTTGAAAGGCAAAAACCTATGGTGCAAATAACTTCATATGAGTCTGCGACACTTGAATGGACGTTTGAAACCTACTCGACCATAGAGCGGGCAGCGTCCTTATATGCAGATGCAGGAGCCGAATGGACGATAGAAGTCTTTGTCCCACTGTCCGCTTTCGAGGAGTATATGAGTACGATACACGCTATATATGCGGAAGCTGTCAGCGATGGCATTGGCGTACCTGAAAAGCTCGCCCTTTTTGAGAGCCGACCGTTGGAAGATGGAAGTTATATTCTTGTATTCAGTTATAGCTCGCCTATGAGGGGGATAGAACTCATTCCCATTCTGCCCGGTGAAGGAGTAACTGTGCATCTCACGCACCTGGGTTTGGAAACTTATGATTATATGATCCCTTTTTCCGCAGTGCATAAGGATCAGTTTACAGGCAGTGAGTATATATTCACAGTTCATCGGCGCAGAAGCGCTTGGGGGTGGGAGTACTATGTCCGGCGGCAAGACATTATGTTTATAATACCAAAGAGAATTAGAGATATGGCAAATATTATCCCGTTGAGTGGAGGCGTGGCTGCGCCGTTTGTTTACGAGAGCGAAGCGGAACTTTACGATGGCGCGTTAGTGAGATTGTGGGATTGAGCATGACTAGTAAACCTGTCCGCATGGCAATTCTGGACGATGGTGTCAGTCCGGAAGTTTGCCCTCTTGCAAGAAACTTTCTGGTTGATGATGACGCATATGTTACACTTATGGGGAAAAGCAATGTTCCTTCGGACAGCCATGGTTCCATGTGCATCCGTATTGTGCGCCAATACACCAACTTGGACAAAGTGGATGTGATCAGTATACAGGTATTATGCAAAGATACTTGGCGTGGAAATATTAATAGGATTCTGAAGGCGCTTGAATTGTGTGCCTCTTTGGATGTACAACTTATTCATTTAAGCGTGGGTACGTATGCATTTGAAGATTTTGCCAGGTTGGATGAGGCTGTATGGAAGCTTCTTGATATAAATCGGTTTTTAGTTGCTGCTACAGGCAACCGAGATGTTGTTACATATCCCGCTTATTTGCCTGGCGTCTTTGGGGTTCGGCATCATCCGGAACTCGCAGGTGAAGAATATACGTATTACTATGACTCACTGACAAGGATCCATTTTCAAGCTTCAGCCAAGCACAAGTTGATTACTGAGGGGCAAATAAGTGAAACACTATTATCCAATAGCTTTGCTGCCCCGCTCATTACTGCAAAAATCCTTTCTTATCTCAAGGCTAATGCTGGATTGAAGTATAATGAGGTATCGCGCTTGCTTATAGAAAACGCCGGGTATCACACGCCTGTAAAGAGCAGTGAGTATCTTACTAATTCTTTAGTAGAAATCCCAGCGGTTGTATTGAGTGGATTTTCAATCAAACGACTGCGCCGCTTACTCAAACTTCTGATGGATCACTTGAGGCAGGATGGCTATAATGCACGGGTGGCTTCAAATATACCGGGCCTCCGTCCTTGGGATGAAACGGTATTGCCTGAATCAACCGTCTTGGATCATTTCATTGCTCGAATGGCGCAATATTTTTCATGTGATATTCTCCTGCTGGGCTTGCTCTCATATGTACCACCCGACCGGTGTACTAATGTTAGCCTATGGATTTATGGTGACGAAAACAGCAAAATTATGACAACAGACGGCTTATCCAATGAACAAATTTTACATGTGCTGGAACTACAGGACAGTAAAGTATATGAGAGCATGATAACTATGCTGACGTAAGCAAGACATTGCTAGTGAAAAAAGACAAATGTTAACTCTGCTAATGGAGCAATTGTTAATAACAGACAGTTCTAACTCGTAATACCTCGCCCCTTCTGCAGAGATTGCAAGAGAGGTGATAGCCATATGTGCACTTTACATGAGTTGGACGAGGAGTTTTCATAGTAATGCATAATCGAATTAATAAAATTATCATAAATATACCCACGTTCTTCGCTTCATTAAAATGGTGTTTGATGCTTTCCTGGCAAACATCGAGGTTCTACACAGCGTCCAGGGTATTAGCAGAGGTACTGACACCAGCTTTAACAATAACAGCCGCATTTATCAGCCGGAACGTGATAAACCTCTTGGCAGAGCAGTCAGAAGCTGCCATGCGTTCGGAAAGTATGCTGATATACATGCTGAGCGGCCTTTTTGTAATTGCTGTAATACGCGGTATTTCGCATAAGCTGACGCAATATTGCCAATCGATGCATGATGATAAGATAACTGCAAAAATAGCTATGATATTAATGGAACATACACTTGAAGCGGATTTGGAATACTTTGATGAACCTGATTATTATGACAAGCTGAACTCTGCAAGCAGGGACTCCTACGCAATCAACACTGTAGTATGGAATTCCATTAGTATAGTGAGCTATGGGATTTCCTTTGCAGCTGCATTTGCGATATTGTCACAGATGAGTCCAATATACGGGATAGCTGTGGGGCTATCATCGATACCCGCTTCTATAGTTTCCGCAAAATTCACTAAGCTGCTTTACAACCTGAGCCTTGAGCAGATAAACGGAATGCGAAAAATGGAGTATATTAAAAGCATCTCGTCAGAACGGATATATGCACAGGACTTACGTTTATTTGCTATAAAAGAAAAGCTAAAGGAACGATACTTGCGTATTTGGAAAGAGTTGTTTACTAAAAGGCAAAAAGCATCCCGGAAGAGAACACAATTGCTTTGCTTATTAGAACTTTTACCGGAGTTGGCTATAGCGCTAATATGTATTGATATTGCGTTTCGCGTCATTAATGATAATGCGACAGTTGGAGATTACTCGTTACTTGTGGGCTTAACGGCGCAGTTGTGGGGCACTATAAACATACTTTCTTCATCAGCTATGAATATTTATGATAACAGAATGCAGTTGGATAACTTTAGGAGCATCGGCAATTATAAAAACCGGGTATGCGATAGTGGAGATGAGGAGCTTGTTAAGGTAGAGACAATCGATTTTATTAATGTTACTTTCTCATATCCCGGTACAGATAAAAAAGCTCTAAATGGTTTGAGCTTAAGCTTGCACAAGGGCAAAAAAACAGCTCTTGTTGGGATAAATGGCTCCGGCAAATCCACATTCATTAAGTTATTATTACGGTTTTATGATCCTGATGAGGGCATAATATTTATCAACGGTGTAGATATTAGGAAATATACACTTGCTTCACTAAGAGCGAATTTTAGCGTATACTTTCAAGATATGAGTAACTTCAGCTTCACATTACGCGAAAATTTTTCCTTCACAGATTATGGATATAGTAGTAAAAATGCAGAAGAAGCCATGAATAAAGCATTGTCTGCATCAAGCTGCGAAGAAATTCTAGTAAAGTGTTATCGAGGTTTAGATACTAATTTAACACGCTTCTTTTCTGATGATGGAATACAATTATCAGGTGGTCAGCATCAGAAAATTGCTCTTGCAAGGGCACTGTTCAGAAGGAACACAGCCTTTATTTTAGATGAACCTTCCTCAAATCTTGACCCAAAAGCAGAACATGAGGTTTTTGAAGCATTAAGGGTATTAACAAATGATAAAATGACCATCTTTACATCACACAGGTTATCTAATACCTTTCTCGCTGATAAGATAGTGGTTTTGGAAGACGGGAGAGTTGCAGAGGTCGGAACGCAGATTGAGCTTCTCAATAATAAACAACGTTTTGCAGAACTATTTAAATATCAAGCAGATAAGTATGCGGTAAAATGACAAAGTGCACACAAACCAATATGATGATGGGATCACAATTTCGCAGTGGAGCAAATGGGCGTTGACTATCTTGCAATGTATATGGAAATATCTATGGTGGTGTACATTAGTAGCTGGCCATGAAAATAATAAACGAGGAGTGAAATAATGCAAAAACTTATAAAGAGTTCGAGTAAAGTCAAAAACAGTGTCGAAGCATTTGCGGCATGCCTCTGTCAATGTAAACCGAATTGCTTTTGCTGTACGATGTACAACAACCAACCTACCGCGATAATACAAGGGAGTCCTACCCCTAATGTAGCAGGCATAACTGCCTCGAGAGCCACTATAATGGGGGATACCGGAATAGGCAGCTAATCGGTATTAAATTCTCGTGGATGTGATGTTGCCACCGCATCATTATCCATGACGTAATATATGAGAAAAACTATTTAATCATCGTCGCGTTTTTTAATATGGAGCGTGCTGACAAGGAATGCGCTTTACGATATCGACACAGGGAGGTTAACGCAAATACCTCCCCAATGGCGGAACAGCTCTTATAAATTTAGGTCAATAATACACCGTACCCGATGATGCTACTACTGACCAGCCGATAACTCCGCCGCCTGACAGAATCGCTGGAGTTGCCTTCAATGGTATAAACATAACCGCCTTCAACCCGCTCAACGATACCCACATGATTTGCCCTCCCGTCTGCATCCCAGTCAAAGAAAATCAAATCGCCGGGTGATGGTGTATATCCCCGCCCTTGCCATTGTCCGCGATTCTTGAACCATTGTATCCCGGAAGCGCAAGAAGAAAACCTTGGGATGACCCCTGCTTCGATATACCCTGCTTGCTCAGCGCACCAACTCACAAAACAAGCACACCATGGTACACGGCTTGAAAACCCATACCAACGCCAGTAGGGTTCGCCCCCTATATTACCAATCTGTGTTTCGGCGATTTCGATCAGTGTTCCGTCACCAATAGAAGTAATTCCACAAAGCAATGCATTCCATAAACTTATGTATTCGGGCTTCAGCAGTTCTTCCAACCAATAACTTTGTTCTGCCGTGAAGCCGTACTTATCTGATATTTCACTAACGGTCTTTCCCTCGACCCGGATGTATAGAACGGTAGTAGTCTCAACGAATGTTTCTCCAGTCGGGTCACCCTTTTCGTCCAATTCATCCATCTCAACGTCATACTGGATAGTTTCATAAGTGATGATGTTCATATCCCAGAATACATCACGCAGGATCTGAGCCTTTTCATCCGTCATCACAGCAACTTCCATCGGTTTGTCCGGGTC
>Ga0123353_10011788_pt1 | contig 12347 bp, 8 predicted proteins | sample TergutLab28metaG_3_FD_92763 | JGI IMG/M metagenome (GOLD analysis project Ga0123353, IMG submission 92763) | Labiotermes labralis P3 segment gut microbial communities from Petit-Saut dam, French Guiana - Lab288 P3 | ecosystem: Host-associated > Arthropoda: Insects > Digestive system > Gut ... | reverse complement strand
TACTGTACTGCACTCTACTGTACTGCACTGCACTGTACTGTACTGTACTGTACTGTACTGCACTGCACTCTACTGTACTGTACTGTACTGTACTGTACTGCACTGCACTCTACTGTACTCGGCATATAATTCTGTAACTACACAACCATCACTGACTGTGATTACACCAAGGAAATTCGTCGCCGAGCGATTGTCAACTATTTCGAGATTTGCAGATGACCGCGAGGTGGATACAGTTTTGACAGTGCTGGCTGATAACACAGAACATGTAGTATTATGGACAGGGAATAGAAAGGCTCGCACCCTTGTAAGATAAATGCCTCAGGTGGGGCAAAGACTACGTGGGAAAGTAGTGGAACAGCAGTGCAGTTAAATGTGAAGTGTTCTTATTAGTGCTGGAGATAAGGAACCCAGAATGTACCGAACGTGTGTACTGCAAACAAATTTTTTTGGCCGACCCTCGTACTAGGCGTTGTATCTCCGTAAACAATGAGGTGGCAACCTCGAATCTGAGGATCTTAGAAACTGCATGTTTACTCGTCTGGTGTTTACGCAATCCGACTCCTCTTTAAAATAACCCGCTGTTGCTTCTTATCCTGATGTAGTTCGAATTCAATCCACACACACACACACACATCTTTGTATGATGCGTTTTAATACTTCGCCTGGGTCTTTCACATGGTTTTTGTATCCTCATTTTTAGTGTTACAGTGTTTTTTCTTTGCCCTATCCATCTACTCCATACGCATTTCTTGTCCTGCGAACTGCCGTCACATCAACCGATAACTGTGGCTGTAATAGTTGTGTTGCACAATACCGTGCAGTTGTTACAACTGTCTTAATATTTTTGTCTTAGGTCCAAATTTGTTGTTAAAAGTCTTTACAAGAACGAAATTGGTTTTTGTTATTCTGCTATTTAATAAACCGCGCTGGACACGTCGTCATTTTTAGGAGCGTTCGCACCATTGCGACAGAGAGTATTGGCAGTCGGCATGGAACAACTCGGCTCCCACTGGACGGATTTTCACGAAATTTGGTACTTGAACATTTTTCGAAAATCTGGCGAGAAAATTAAAGTTTCTTTAAAATCTGACAAGGTGACCGGCACTTCACATGAAGACTTTTGTACACCTGTGACAGTATCTCGCTGAATTCTTCTTAGAATGAGAAATGTTTCAGACTGTACGAGTACAGAAAATCAAAACACACAGTTTATGTTCAAAAAGGTTTTTTTTTTCGAAAATCTTGTCGTTTATGAGATAATGTAAAAAAAAACTTGTGGTGGCGCCAGTCATGCCACAGATGACAAATACAATACGGCGCATGCGCATTGCATGCTGCAATAACTAAGGCTACAGACACACATTCAGAATGTATAATACTCGCAGCTGTCTCGCGGCAATAATGGTTGTGCGAACGCACGTCAAAATTGCATTTCTCCATACATTGCCTTTGTTGTTTTGCTCCGTTAACTGAATTATTTTTTGGTTTGCCTTTACTAAGTCTTACTTCGGAAATCTAAATAAACAATGATGTATTAGTCAAATACAACAAAACTATATTATGTTTATTATTGTACTAGGGCAACATGTTTCGATTCTTATAGAATCATCTTCAGGTCCTTCTAAGACACAGAAGGGCCTGAAGAATCGAAACATGTTGCCCTAGTACAATAATAAACATAAAGTTTTGTTGTGTTTGACTGACACATCATTGTATATTTATATATGTGTTAAACACTTCGGGATGGCAAACATTAAATTTCTTACATCTGAACCTCACTGGTATTTCACAAAACCATTCCAAAAACGTTTTTTTGTGGATTATATAACGAGGATGTCAGAATCTCAGTTTTGTTAGCGTCTGTTGGTAGAATAACTGTAGAATTATGAATGAATAAAGATTTGGAACGAAGCGGCGAGACCCAGGGAGGGCCGTGCCGTCGTTTGCCTGGAGGTACGGAGGACTGTAGGGCTCATCTCAGTCAGAACACCTGCCGTCTGGGCCGAGTTCGAACCTGACACTTCTCGCATTCAAGTGCGTAGCATTACCACAACACAGCCCTCCTCGTTGCAAACGTATAAAAATTGTCCTAAACGTGAAGATACTTTCAGGCCTTCCTGTAGTTTCGTAACGTCAGCTCCTGCATCGTAAAAATTGGCTTTATGTTGAATAAAACTGGGGTGCCAAAGAAACTTGTTTGTAATTGCCTGATGTAAGTATAGTATAGTTTGAAGCAGTTTGTGCACCCCATTTTTATACTTATCATTCTCCCCTTATATGTAAGCCCTGACATTTTACCCCCCACCCCACCCCTTCTTCGAAACATATGTCGCAATATATACCAGTTAGGCAGCTAAAAGGTCGACAAGTGTTTTCCCATATAGGTTTAGGGTTATGATAATGCACTGCATTGCTAGGGTTGCCCCACCAGCACAGTGGATTTATCCCTATACTGCAGAACACTTCATGCGGAATAAATATCTTTAATTTATTAATGATAATACGATCTACTAGACTGTTTTTGCAAATGGTCCAAACCGGTTCTGGGGCCCATCCAGAGGTCTGTTCAGTGTGTGCGGAAGGCGGTTTCCCTGGGGGTAGAGCGACCGGGGCGTGAAGCCAACCACCACCACCACCTACTTCCGAGATTAATTATGCGTGGTGCTATACCTCTCCTTCCCCACATGCCTTCATAGTATGTAACGTTACCTTTATTAGTCAGGGTTTCTATGTTAACGTCGAATCAGGCGCGTTTTACTGTACACTGCTTCAATAGACATCCCTTCTAGCCTTATTCTGTCATTCACTATAACGCACCGTAATATTTCGTGATCTGTTTCCTCCCCAGAAACCTAAAGAAAATAAATTGTGTAAAATAACTACTTTTTTAACGCAGAATTGAAACACTTTCTCTCAGTCTGCGGGGAAAAAGTAAATTCTGGGTTCTTGAGAACAGGATGCTGAGTGGAATATTTGGACTTGACGGAGAAGGTTACAGGGGAAGGCAGAAAAATGAATGTTAAGGACCATAACAAATTGAACATTCGTACAGTATTTTCAGGTTGGATGATTAACGGAATAGTTAAACTAGCGGATAGCTGACACGTGTGGGAACTAAAAATGGTTAAACTAGCGGATAGCTGACACGTGTGGGAACTAAGAATGGTTAACTAGCGAATAGCTGACACGTGTGGGAACTAAGAATGGTTAAACTAGCGGATAGCTGACACGTGTGGGAACTAAGAATGGTTAAACTAGCGGATAGCTGACACGTGTGGGAACTAAGAATGGTTAAACTAGCGAATAGCTGACACGTGTGGGAACTAAGAATGGTTAAACTAGCGAATAGCTGACACGTGTGGGAACTAAGAAATACAGAATTTTGGTTGCGCGTTCTCAAGGGTAGAGACTCCTTCACTGACACTGTGAAAATGTAATTCGAGTGTCGAACGCTGCATTCTGTGCAGTGGCGTCTCTTTGTGGTCCCCGCGTGTGGAGATCAGACGGCGCGTAAGTTCGTATGGTTCAGTATACAGAGCGATGGGCGTGTTTGGTGAAGATTTTTATGAATCTTCAAAGTCTGCAGAAGTTGCAACTCTCCTCGACGACGACCCAAATCTAATGTCAGCTTCTCAGCCAAGGACCCGCTTCATTTCCTCCCGTATTTGCACCCTGTTTATTGTGAAATTGTGTGTCTCTGCACACCATAACCTCCTATGGGGGAATAAAGCTATAGTTTTACTCTTCCTTACTCTCGACACTAAATTGAGGTTAGTGGTCAGCTTCACGCCCCGGCCGCTTTATCCCTAGGATATCGCCCCTTTTGCATATTGAGTAGGATTCTTGCTGATCTCCAGAGCCCGGCTGGACGATTTAGATAGAAGAAAAGTATTTTGCCCTTGCCGAGAATCGAGCCACGTTTTCTCAGCTGTGTAGCCTGTGTCCTAGACGCCGTAACACTGCCCTGTTGTGTGTCATGTGTTAGATACCGCTCAAATACACCTTAATTATTCTACAGGTTATTTTGAGGTTTCCCATCCCATGCAACGATTTCCACAGATATTGGTTCACCATCTTACATTACGAGTACAGACCTGTAACTTGAGGGAATCTTTGAGGTGATGAATCCAGTGACTGTGCACATTTTGAATCTTTTTGGCAGAGATCCGAAATTCAGATGCTACTATCATCATACCTGTTCTTAGTTATCGTGTTGTAGTCCCTATGTAAATAGTTAGTAGTTTACTCATCCTTACAATTTACATTCATTTTTAGCACAGCAAGTTATGTATAGGGAATCTACATTTGTGTACCTGTTAGTTCGTTAGTTACTGCTAACAACTGTTTCGCGAGAGGGGGGGGGTGCAAATATTCCCGATTTTGACGCCCTGTTTGTTTGCCGGTTGTCAAACCAAAACTGTACGCGGTATAAGAGCACAGACTACTGTCTTCTAACTTGCTCTTGCTACTTCACACACACTTTCTTATTCCCCGTTTGCTCAATGAATCTGACCATCTCTGCACCCTGTGTCTGGTATCACTAATCAGCTTTGCATCTCCTTTCTCTGACCCCTCCAGTGTGACCACTCCGTCATTCCGGTGCGGACTGTCTGGTCCCTGAGTCCCTGAGCTGTCGATTCCAATCCATGGCCTCCCATTACACTAGAAGCAAAGCCGCAGCCCCGCATATCTGGTCCGGTCTTACCGCACTGTTTGTTTGGCTTCCGAAATGGCATATGGAGATATTCATGTGGGTTTAAACTGCTCAATTAGTAGTTCTGGATTCTGAAACGCCATTTTCTCAAACCCAACTCAGGGAAAGACGGTACAAACAGATTCGTTAGGAAATCAAAACCGAATTAACCCGTTGGCTGCAGTTAGCTTCATAATTAACTGATAGGAGATATACATACGTACTTACATGCATACATACACACATTCATACATATACATATATATATATACATTACATACATAACGTACGTACATATATACTTACAGATATATATACATACATATATGGTTGATTCTTGTAGATGACCGATTATATTGCATGCGATGAATGACATAAAGTCTCTTTTCGCTTTTGTTTTCAAGTGCGCCTGCAATAGCAATGCTTCTCCCTCAGTACGTACTGCAACAGGAAGCTCCCTCTAACATGTGTCTCCGTTTAAAGACGTCGATATTCGTTCTGATAATCGTACCAAACCTAAATACAGCACTGTGTGCTGCCAATGCAGGGTTCTGTTTTTGTCACAGCATTTTGTGCGTGTCACTGTTAAGGAGGGCTAAGCTGCACCGACCACATCAGTTTGTAGCTCAGTCCAAGGAGCCACATAGGTCAATTATACAATTTTGCTGGGATGGAGAAGGCTTCAGTGATATGGAGTTCTTGAACATCTACCGAACAACTGACGGCTTCCGGAGTTTCTTTAACGAATCACTGCAAAGAAAATTACAATACAGGAAGAAGCTAAATAATGATTAGCTTTGAGTTTAAATTCATGGTTTAAGCACTGCAACACTTTTAATGATCCTGATGAAACTTCCTAACGAAGCTGAATTGTAACACGTGTGGAAATATTGGCGCGCTTGTGAGGATGAACACTGGAAGACTAGAAATAGTTAGGTAGATGGAAGGTGCTAGAACAAGTGTCTGCTTTATGAATGGGCAGTTACTTTTGCCCAGAGTGGAGGGGAACGTGAGCTCTTGAATTCACCAAAGGCCGAAGATCCTTACCACGCAGTTCTGTAATGAAACATTCGCTCAAGAGCTATGGAAAATCCGCAGTTGATGTGCTGACGTGGCATGACCGGTCACCTCCCCTTGTGGCGATGTAAAAATGGGCCTCCTCCCCCTCCCCCCTCGCTGTCGTAGCACGGTAATTACAAAAGGAGAGGGACAATTGAAAGTGTCTGTGCCAATGGCATTATTTTTACTCGTTATGATTTTTTAAAATTCCTTTGCTTTACCTGCCATGTCGATATAAGGCGTGGGTCTGCGACCGCTCGCTTGCTTGGGTTGTGGGTTCGAATCCCGCCGGGGGCATGGATGTCTGTCTTTTTCGAGTGTTGTGTGTTGTCAGAGCTTTCTGCATCGGGCTTATCACTCGTCCAGAGGAGCCCTACCGAGTGTGATGGGTCTGAGTGTGATCGTGAAGCCTCCATAATGAGGAACTGCCGGCTCACTAGGGACTGTTGCGCCATAAAAATTGTATATACACAGGCATATCTTATTATAACTCGCAGGCAACCTGTAGATGCGTCTTATGCATATATAACTAATGCTGTTCTTACTTACACCCACACCATTCTTCAACCCTAAGCTACGAACCTAACCTTAATGTGTTCGGAACAGATGGGTACCACAAGCTTTTCTCTGTCCTTTCTACTATAATTCGGTCAAGTTATGGAGCTGACGTAGGCATCGGCGTCGGCGTCGTGCCGTATCGTGTGAGAGAGATGGAGACAGTTGGGGCCTGAGATCCTGTTATAATGGGATTGTCTTGTATGGATGATTACAATGGGGCACTCAACCCAATCACTTTAAGAGATGGAGAGCTCCATAGCGCTAGTGGTGAGGGATGGGGAAGGGGGTGCTTTCAGAACGAGTGAGAGAGAGCTGCTCAGACTCACTCACTCACTCACTCACATCCATTCAGTACACGACGTGTGCCAAGTTCTGTTAGGCTCCAGAATACAAGCCACGTGTCGTCACCTTGTACGTCCCTTTAAGACTGTAATCTGACCTACTGTGACGTCCCTTGCCAGTTGCAAGGTTGCCATAAGAACTATCGTTGTTTAATGACACTGTATTTACTGGCGACTTCAGAAACGGAGCTAGTCAGGGTTTTGCCGTGTGTGATGTAACTAGAAGCTTCATCGCCTGCTCACAGGTCGTACCGAAATATTTCTTTCAAAGATCTGTTTCTATATGATTCACCCATTTATTACCAGGTCCCCGAAGTGCTCTTCTACATTCAAGTGTTCCGACTGATGGTTAATATTATCGCCTCCATGCGTACTACAGGCATCACCCATTCCATGATCCTTGATTGCATCACTGTGTGCATAATAAGTACAGTCTGCAGATTATGAAGGTATAACGCTTCAGATTTAATGTTTGCCATCCCGAAGTGTTTAACACATATATAAATACACAATGATGTGTCAGTCAAACACAACAAATCTTTATTATGTTTATTATTGTACTAGGGCGACATGTTTCGATTCTTATAGAATCATCTTCAGGCCCTTCCGTATCTTAGAAGGAACTGAAGATGGTTCTATAAGAATCGAAACATGTTGCCAAAATACAATAATAAACATAATAAAGTTTTATGTTTCACACATCATTGTATATTTATTTTACTCTTCAGATTCTCCATCGCCTCTATCTTATCGCCCAACATGAGACATCACGTTCACAATGTAGCTTATAGTCTAATTTTTATATTGTGGTTCCGCTTTAGGCTCATTCGCAAAATTTCGAAAAGCGAAATTATCTTCGTCACGTCTGTCTGTCCGCACGGAACAACTCGGCTCCCATTGGGCCATCTTTTATGAAATTTTATATTTGAGCTTATTTCGAAAATTTGTCGAGATAATTAAAGTTTCATTAAAGTCTGACAACAATTGCTGTACTTTACATGAAGCCCAATGTACAGTTTCGATAATATCTCGCGCATTTATTCTAAGAATGAGAGATGTTTCGGACACAATTTGTGGGGTAAATTGAAACACACAGCAGTTTGTGTTTGTGTTTGTGTTCAGTAACATCTTGCCTTCTGTGAAATTGCTTGGAAAAATAGTGTAGAGCCGGGCTGGCGACGGGTGACAATATGGCGCATGCGCAATGCCTACTGGATAATTAAAGCTACAGACACATACTCAGAATATGTGATACTAATTGCCTTTCCACTGCAACAGTGGTTTACAAAAGCGCCTGATGTTACGTTATACGTACAGTACAGTGCAGAATGTCTAACTAGACAGACTGACTGACTGACTGACTAGCTGAGCAACTAGTGGCTGCTCAAGAAGGGCTGCGTTACACGGAGAGTTATTGCTTGGGAATTTTGGCTTTTGGAATAGGAACAGTTTTGGAATTGTCCTGTCATATAAATATGAACGTCACCCCACCCTTGCCCTTAGCAGTTCATAAAACGACATTGCGATCATTCCATTGACCACCTGTGTCCAAGCCTCTGGACAAATGCAGTTGGCTGTCGTTATTTATATAGTCTGTCGTCCGCGCATTCGCTTATTTATTAATTATTTAAACTTTTACCTTCTGCGCCATCAAAGTCATGAAAGGTACAAAGCTAGACCTGCAGGATCGTTTGTTAAATTGCATTTTATGTGCTATTTGATTACATGGCAAAGAGTGAAGGTTTGCTTCTTGACACAAGCCTCGACCGACGTCACTACAGGCCGTATAAGCGTCTTTTAATTAACCCGATAGAATTCTTCCCGTTGTGTTTTTTTAAATTTTCAATAAGAACCCTGAAATAATAGTAAGTCGACCTTTACTATGTATATATATATATATATATATATAGAACAGCTACATGTTTCGGTCTAAAAGTCAGCCATCATCAGGCCTATATTCAATAGTACCAGGTTCTGTTTCCAAGAGGGCAAAGCCACCTGGATGTGCTAACCGCCTACTACCTCCACCTGGTGCCGAGGTTAAAATCAGCGGAGCTGAACCTCCACCCTCTCATATGCCTTCATTTTGCAGTTCTCAGGAACACAATGCGTAGTGTGTTTAGAGACAAGGCTACGGGTTGGACGATCCGGGGTTCGATACCGTCAGGGGCAAAAATGTTTATCTTCTCCAAAACGTCCAAGTTGCATCTGTGGTCCACTCAGCCTCCTGTTTGATGGTTACCGGCGTGGAGCAACCGGGGCGTGCTGTCAACCAATCACCTCCATCTGCTGTCGAGGTTAAAATCAGGGGAGCTAAAACTCTGTTTCCAGTTATACACATTCTTGACCTAGACGGTGGTGCTACCTTTTTTTTTAAAAAAATGCGAAGGAAGCTCTAATAAGTGGTGAAATATTAATTGCTCTAAATGGACAAAGTGCTTAGGGCGGCTCGCAGTAGACGTGCAGTAAGTGCTGTAGAGTCGCCGGCCGCGAGACCCATTACGACGGCTAGCAGCGGCCCACCACAGAGAGAGACAGAGCATTGCCAAGCTCAGCGGAAGATACTCGATTTTTTTAAGCTCCTGCGTGCCCGCTGGCCCGCCACTCACCAAACACCGTCACTAGCAGCTACATCCTCTGTCTCTTTTGCTTTCTCCTCTTCCTCCACCAAAATGAAAATAAATCCTTTTGCTAATAGACTGGTACATGAATTTGCTATTATTTTCAAGGAAGAATGATATATATGGTAAACAGAATCTGAGAATGCACTCTCCGTGTTGCTTGTCTACGTACTGAGTAAAGTAGATGGGTGCAGGGGGTTGTAGGGGGTAAAGAGGGGGGTGTTGGGACCGAGCAACGAGAAATGGAAGAGAGAGCAGTGGTTGGGGGTGGGGAAAGTTAGGGGAAGGAGGAAGGTGGGAGGAAAAAAAGAGGCAAACAAAAAAGCCACCTTCTAAATTTGATACAGCCCGCATTATAGCTGATGAAGCACCTTAACTAGGATAAAGTGACATTGAGACAAAGTGCGGAGCGGAGGGAAGGCTGCGGGGTGAGAGGGGATCCAGACTTAGAGTGGGGGTAAGAGACGGAACGTGTTGCACATTAATACGCTGACATCATGGGAATTGATAAAAAATATATATATTAATTTTCGAAACTTCTCTCTGAATGAAATTGAATGAATGAGAGAATCGCGTAATGCTTTTAGCACGGCGGATGTGCGGTTGTGGAAACACACAAAATAATTGTGGTACAGTGCGGTGCGGGCAGAGTGCAACCAGTGCGGACTGTAATAAGGCCCTTGATGCTGCAGATGAGGAAGGAGCATTTCTACATGCACGGTGGTGTCATGCATTACCGCAACAGCTATTGAGGGGTTTTGTGTGTATCAGAAAGGCGACGTGTGTTTAATATTCCTTAGCCAGCAGGCGTCCATCTTCTACTGTTTTCAAATGTAGGAATACAAAATTATACGTGATGTTTCGACAATGGGATGTGCGTCCTTCATTGGGGAAAGGGAGAGGAGGAGCCTGTTTGATTGGGCCTTGTATAGCAAGCTGTTTCCCGAATCTTAGGATTTCTTTTTTGTGTTGCTGAAACACCGGATGGTGGAGAAAGTGCAGCCGTTAAATAATCCGAATTGTAGTGTAACTTACCGTCATGGGAACATAGCGTAATGCTAGAAGCTACTTACGGTGTTCGGAACGTGCAGTGCATATCATTATTGTTATTATTAACAGTAGTAGTAGTAGTAGTAGTAGTAGTAGTAGTAGTAGTAGTGGTGGTGGTGGTGGTGGTGGTAGTAGTAGTAGTAGTAATATTGTTAGGCAATCCGTACCTTTCCTTAAGTTTCAAATAAATATATTAATTATTTGAAAATGGTGCTTATAACCCAGTACTTTGTCTTTTCTCTGTACTCTATGCCCCTGAGGCGGTACCACGTGCACTGAATTCACCGTTGCCTGTACAGATTCGGTTTGCTGATAATTAAATAAATTTCTCTTTTTGATTTGGCGTAGTGCAAATGGAGCGTTGTTTGTACACTGGATTGTTAGTTGTGGTGGCGGTGGTGGTGGTGATGCTGGTGGTACTGGTGCTGGTGCTGGTGGTTGTGGTGGTGGTGGTGGTAGTAGTAGTAGTAGCGGTAGCAATGTATAAATTCAGCATGCCGTAACGTTCTTGTCTTCCATTCCGGAAGTTTTCGTTTCTGTTCTCAGTGGAGGCACCAAGTCTGCTAACTGATGTATTTCATGGTTTTCTGAGTCGTTCCACACAGTGTTGGGATTGTTGATCGGTTCGCAACCGCTCCCTCCCGTATCCTCTCCAATCCATCATCTACCAACCATTCTACCTTCGACATCATACTTGAATCTCAGTAGGCCTACAGCATCGGCAAGCAAACTGAAGCCTGCGCTATGTGATGATGTCACAACTTTTCTGTTTCTTCTACGTTTATTACAGAAACAGATCACATTATAACATTTGTATATTTCCATAGTAATGTCGTGTCACGTAGTTCAGTTGGGATCAAATTTACATTTACGTAAATTGTACTGAGGACACATAATGAGGTCCGATCTGACTTGGTCAGGTCGTCCTGTGCCTGTGCCTATCCTGTTCATCACGAAACGACCAGAGCTCTAAGTCAACAAGACTGTTGATAAAGTCTGCGTCCATTTAAAACGCTACAACTAACACCAATTACCGCCGTCCTGAACATAGGCCTGTCTCTATCCCCACTGCTCAGTTTTTCTGTATCACTCAGTACGGTCTCATGTAATTAATTTACAATTTGGTACCTGAGAACTGCGCTATGCTGGGTTATTACGCAACAAGTAGTGTTAATTTCTTGCCGACATTTCGGGTCAACCTATCGGTCCCATCAGGTTTCAAGGTTGTCCCGAAACGTTGGTAATAAATTACCACTACTCGCTGCGTAACAACCCAGAATAACGCAGTTCTCATCTACTTCGTGGCGGAAGCAATTTACTTCCTGTTTGCATTATTCAGATGACTAGCAACAGGGCGAATCAGTTTAGGACGGTTTTATAAAAGAAAATGGTCATAATATCTGTGCTTGAGACAATCGTATACGGTTATGCGGAGTGTTTTGAGTTCCGATGAACCGGTTGTTATCAAACGAAACTCGCGTGGCCGATCTTAGAGAGGGCTTGCCACAACAATTTATGTACATCCACATACGTCGTTTAGTTCTGCGGCTGAAATGTGCGGATGCGAGAAGACAGACGAATAAGACCCTCCCATCAGGTCCCACAATGCACTGCATCGCACGCCATAGTTATTGTTAGTCGCTGGCCAAACTGTCCGGCAGCACATAACGACATTTCAGAAACAACTATCGCCACATCCTGCAATGGAAACCTTAAATCTTTTACCCAATTGAGACAGGATAGCTCAGTCTCCATAGTGACTAAGGTGTGGACCGAATGTCAGAGGAAGGTGGTTTAGGATCACTTCAGCAAAGCGTCCCGACGGGCTGTGGGGCCCACACCTACTCCTCTGAGTAATGAAGGCTTTTTCTCCGAGGGTGAACAGACCGGAGCTTGAAGCTGACCACCCCATCCAGGTTAAGAATCAGTGGAACTATACCTCCACTCGGTATGCCTACATGGAGTACGCAGACGCAGCTCTACTGTACATAAACACAATTATTCAGGCCTATGTAGGGTTTG
>Ga0123353_10011787_pt1 | contig 12348 bp, 11 predicted proteins | sample TergutLab28metaG_3_FD_92763 | JGI IMG/M metagenome (GOLD analysis project Ga0123353, IMG submission 92763) | Labiotermes labralis P3 segment gut microbial communities from Petit-Saut dam, French Guiana - Lab288 P3 | ecosystem: Host-associated > Arthropoda: Insects > Digestive system > Gut ... | reverse complement strand
TGGCGAACTGCCGGCACACCGACCGCGCGGAGACCATCGATAATGGCGGCACTGCGACGCGCCATTTCGGTTTTGGCGGACTCGAATTGGGGACGACCGATTTTAACAGCTTGAGGAGTCGGGTTGGTGAGGGCGCTTAAACCCTTTTTGGCGCTGACGCCGGCTTGTTTCATGCGGTCTTCGGCACCATAAGAGAAAGAGATAAAGAAGCTTTTGTCCATGATGTTGGCTTCTTTGGCGAGGGCGTCAATGAAAATCATGTAGTCGTCCATCAGGACGTTTAGGAGCATGTTGTCTTGGTTGCGGCGAATGGTGGAGAGTTTCTCGAGGTAGGGACCGATGTCGATTTTCTGGCTTCGAATAGCTACTTGGATGTCGAAAGAGAGGGAATTGAGGAAGCTTTGATAGGCATACTCAACGCTGTCTTGCTCGTTTGGGCTCATGAGGTCAAAGTTGATGCTTTGAGCGGCAACCACGGCGCGGAAAGAGCCGTCTTTCATGATGACTAGACCGTCGCGAATCTCGGAAATCAGAAGTGATTTTTGCGCGGTGTTGGTGCGGGCTTTGACCGGAACGTTGGCGGTAGTAACGGCAGGAGGTAGCCCCGTAGGTGTGGCGGCTTGCTGGGCGGCGATTTGTTGGGCGTTCGGGGCGGTGGCGCGAGCGGCGCCGGCGGAAACAGGTGCGGCTACCGGCACCGGTGGAGCGTTCTGGGGGACGCTTGGGGGAGGCGGGGCGGCTGGTGGGGCGCTATTGGCTTGGGGTTGCATTTGTCCCCCCACTTGTATTATTGGCCGGTATTGCGTCTGGTTGTTTTGCGGTCATAATTCCTCCGTCATGTTGTACATCTAAATCTATATTACCACGCTGGACAGTTTTATCAAAATCGAGCGCGAAACTGTAATTATCGAACATATCGGGGGCGGTCTCGGTTTCCATCAAGATGTTGTCGCTGAGGTTGCTTTCTTTAACGGCGCGACCCTCGGAGTCGACGATGTTGGCGAGGAAGCTTAAGCGTTTGTTAGCTTCGCCCTTGTCGATATTACGGATGCGACTACTGGCATCGATGGTTTTGGGGGCTTCGATAGCGACATCATGCTGGACACCGTCGGCTTGCCAGATGCGGACTTTAGGCTGGAGGTGGAATTTGAGAACGGAGCCGAGATATTGAGTCATGGTCTGTTCCTTGCGGAGAGGTAGGGCGAGAACAATTAAGATAAGGGCTGGAGGAACAGGAACGATGGCGAAGAGGGCGACGAAACCGCCAACACTATATAGACCAAAGGCGGCCGCCAGTAAAGCACCAGCGATAATCAGAAAGAGAAATTGACGGAATGAAAATGGCCCAAGAAGCTTGTCCTCCGCCTCGACATCTTGTGGAACCTTGTAGCTGCCCATACGTATGTATATTATAGCATATGTAGTTTAGTTTTAATAGTGTTCTGACGCTAGCTTTTTGGAGAAAGTTTTAGCAAAGTATTGACATGAGTGCTGGGTGTGATATACTAGCAGTGTAATATATTGAGTGCTAACTATTAGCACCAGAATTAGTAGAAAAAGGAGATAGAAATGGGTAAAATTATTGGTATTGACCTAGGAACGACAAACTCGGCGTTTGCCTACATGGTGGCTGGAAAGCCAGAGGTAGTCACGAACGCGGAGGGCGACCGAACGACACCTTCGGTAGTGGCACAGACCAAGAAAGGCGAACGACTAATCGGCAAAGTAGCGCAACGCCAGCGGGTGACTAATCCGAAGAACACTATATATAGTGTGAAGCGGTTGATCGGTCGCAAGTTTACAGATGGCGATGTGCAGGACGACTTGAAGATTATGCCATTCGAAATCGTTAAAAAGGGCGATAGTGTGGCGGTAAAGATGGACGGCAAGGAATACACGCCAGAGGAAATCTCGGCGATGATTCTGGGTAAAATCAAGGCGGACGCGGAGGCGTTTTTGGGTGAGAAAGTTACAGAGGCGATTATTACGGTGCCGGCTTACTTTAACGACCAGCAACGACAGGCGACGAAAGATGCGGGCAAGATTGCGGGCTTGGAAGTAAAGCGCATCATCAACGAGCCAACGGCGGCGGCGCTGGCGTATGGTTTGGATAGCAAGAAAGAAGAGCAGATTGCGGTTTTTGACCTTGGTGGCGGGACATTCGACATTTCGATTTTGGAATTGGGCGATGGTGTCTTTGAGGTGAAATCAACCAATGGCGACACGCACCTCGGTGGTGAAGACTTTGACAATGTGATTGTGAATTATTTGACTGATGTGTTCAAGTCGGAGAGCGGAATTGACTTGCGTAATGACGCGGCGGCGATGCAACGCATCAAAGACGAGGCGGAGAAGGCGAAGAAAGAGCTTTCAAGTGCGCTAACGGTGGACATCAACCTGCCATTTATCACGGCAGACGCGGATGGACCGAAGCATTTTGAGCATACTTTGACCCGAGCGAAGTTGGAAGAACTAACCAAAGATCTCTTGGATCGCTTGGCGATACCGGTGGAGAAGGCGCTGAAAGACGCGAAATTGAAGGCGGCGGACATCGAACAGGTGGTTTTGGTCGGTGGTATGACTCGAATGCCAGCGGTGGTGGAGCGGGTGAAGAAGATTTTTGGCAAGGAGCCAATGCAGGGTGTTAACCCCGACGAGGTAGTGGCAGTGGGCGCGGCGATTCAAGGTGGTGTCTTGCAGGGTGATGTGAAAGATATTTTGTTGCTCGATGTAACGCCATTGACGCTGGGTATTGAAACGGCGGGTGGTGTGCGCACCTCGATGATTGACCGAAATAGCACGATTCCGACCTCAAAAAGTCAGACTTTTTCGACTTTTTCGGATAATCAGCCACAGGTGGAAGTTCATGTCTTGCAGGGCGAGCGGGAGTTTGCGCGCGATAATAAGTCGCTGGGCACGTTTGTGCTTGATGGAATTGCGCCGGCGCCACGTGGGGTGCCACAGATTGAAGTGACTTTTAGCTTGGACGCGAATGGTATTCTGAATGTCTCGGCGAAAGACAAAGGCACGGGTAAAGAGCAGTCGATTACGATTCAGAACAGCGGCAATATGAGCAAGGAAGATGTCGAGAAGGCGCGAGCCGAAGCGGAGGCGCACGCCGAAGAAGACAAGCGCAAGCGTGAGGTGGTGGACGCGCGGAACCGTTTGGAGAATACGATTTATCAGGCAGAGAAAATGCCAGATGAGTTTAAGGACAAGATTTCGGACGAAGACAAAGAGAATGTCAAAAAGGCGGTCGAAGACGCGAAAACCAAGCTCGTTTCGGAGGACAAGGACGAGCTGGAGCAGGCGACGAAGGACTTGAATGATCGAATTATGCCGATTGGGGCGAAGTTATACCAAGATGGTAAAGGCGGTGAGGCGGCAGCTTCTGATGCGGCTGCGGAATCGGCGGATGGCGATGGCGCAGAAGATGGCGCGGTGGAGGGCGAAGTCGTTGGTAAAGAATAAACGACAAGCTACGAAAACAGTGCGGATTATCGCTGGCGAGTTCAAGGGGTTTCGGTTAGAAACCCCTTCCGCTGACGTAGCGCACGTGATGGGTGAGCGAGAGCGGGGGGCGGTTTTTAATGCCCTGTTTGATGTCTCGGGTTTACGGGTGTTGGATTGTTTTGCGGGTTCGGGGGCGCTTGGTTTTGAGGCGCTTTCACGTGGGGCGCTCGTGGCGGATTTTGTGGAAAATAATAAGCGGGTGCGGGCGATAATTGCCGCGAATGCGAGTCGGCTTGATGTGGAGAGTCGAGTGGGGACTCTTATTGGCCTGCCGGTGGAGGCGGGGCAGTATGATTTGATTTTCTCTGATGCGCCATACGATAATCCGCAGTGGGAGTTGGTGGCAACGCTCGCGGGGCTGCTGGATAAAGGTGGGCGCTTGGTGATTTCGCATGCGAAAACCACGCCGATTCCAGACGTGGTAGTGCAGGGCTTAAAGAAGACTTATTCGAAGACCTTTGCCGGTGCGCAGCTGGATATTTTCACGAAGTAGAAAACCCGCCGGACCTTAAGAGGTGAGCGGGTTTACTGAAATGATTAGATGATGCCGAGTTCACAGAGCTTCACAGTGATGAGAGCGAGTTGGGAGATGGAGTCACCTTTCGTGTCGCCGATTCGTGGTAGTATGCCACTTTGTTGATTGGCTTTGATGACACTGCCTAGTCGCAACTTTCCTTGGGAGAGGTAGTCATAAACTTGTCTGGTCGATAAGCCGTGTATGTCAGCTAGGCGCTGGAACTCATTATTTAAGTCAACCGCGTTTGGCATCTGTTCTATGACTAGTGTTATGATTTGCTTGAGCCAGACTCCACTATTATAGGCACTAGAGTTACCATACTTTCTGAAAGGGGTGGTGCAGTCAATGCCGATCATTTGCAGTAAGTTGATAGCGCGTTGTTCGGCGGGGAGCTGGCGATTTTCGGTTGCGGTCGTGGGGTCGATGGAGTTAGCGGTGAGGTCGAAGTCTTCGACGAAGTTTTGGAATTGGAGACCAAGCCTTTTGACGCAACTAAATATTCTGGTCGCATCGGTATCATTTAGGCGGTAGGCGGATACGAATTGTGGCCAGTTGTGACTAGTCATGTCTTTTAGGGTGTGCACGCCACCGCGCCCCAGACGCTTAAGCGCATAACGAGAGATAAAGATGCCTAGATCTTCGATGGGCGTGTTGAGGGCGGGCGGGGGCTTCGGTTCTGTCATTTGATTTGTGCATGTGATGAATTTTTCCATGAGGTCGGAGTGACGGTTGAGGGCTGCGATAAGTTTATTGGCGGTAGCATCGGTCATATTTTTGCCTCCTCTAAATCATTATTTGTATAGGTGCTAGGCAAGATAGATACTTCCCTATGTATTCTAATATTGTATAATACTTGTGGTAAAAAGTCAATGACATTAACATGTTAAAACCCGCTAGGCTATGAGAAGCTAGCGGGTTTTATTGATAATGACTTAAGCGGGGTGGCGGAAGAGGTTGAAAAAGCAATCGGGAAAACAGGCGACGACCGCGTCGGAAAGGTAGAAATAGGCGATAAGGGCGCTGGCGTCATCTATCTTAACGATATCTTCTTCTTCCTCTGACCAGACCGTTACGTCGACGTGGCCCAGCGTTTGGATGATGTGGTCGCCGTCAGAATGGTTGGCGCAGTAGCGGATAGTCGATTGGTGGCAGATGAACGGGCTGTCGTCCCAGAAGCCTGACTCGGCAAGCGAAGTGACTTCGGTGTTGCCGAAATCGAGGATATAATTGGGGCGGGAGGCATGATGTTCGCTATCAGTGATAAGGACACGCCACCTGGGTAGGTTTAGGTATTCATTGTCGTCGGGGAAGATTTCGTTAATTACATATCGTAAGAGCATGGAGTTTAGGATCGCGCAGTTTTGAGCATAGTTGGGGTTGCGGCTACTGTCACTGCAGAAAGATTCGTAGATTTTCGGGTGCATAGGGTTTCCTCCTTTTTGTCATTATTGTAAAAGTGCGGGGGCGTACAGATTGGGGTGTTCCAGGGGGCGCCTCCTCACTATTATATCACACTTATGGTAAAAGGTCAATGATTTGGCAACATGGGGTTGGTTATTGTATAATATCAATATGAATATTCCACTAGCAGAAAGAATGCGACCGAAGACTTTGGCGGAGGTGGTGGGGCAAGACGAGTTGATTGGTGAAGGGAAGATATTGACGCAGATTGTGGCGTCGAAAACGCCGGCGAATTTGATTTTTTGGGGTCCGCCGGGGACGGGGAAGACGACTTTGGCGCGGATTATTGCGAAGGAGCTAGGGGTGGAGTTTGTGGAGTTGTCGGCGGTGACGGCGGGCAAAAAGGACGTGCTACAAGTGGTGGAGAATGCGAGAGTGGGTTGGAATCTGGGGCAACGAACATTGTTGTTTGTCGATGAAATCCACCGTTTTAATAAGGCGCAACAAGATGCGTTTTTGCCGCATGTGGAATCGGGGCTGATCATTCTGGTGGGGGCGACGACGGAGAATCCGAGTTTTGAGGTGATTGCGCCGCTCTTATCGCGGTCGCGAGTGGTGGTTCTGAAGCATTTGGACAAGGAAGCGATTTCGGCGATTGTGAAGCGGGCGGTCAAGGCGTTAGGGGTCGGAAAGCGGGTCAAAAAAGAGGCGATTGATTACTTGGCTACGCTCGCGGCAGGTGATGCGCGGGCGGCATTAAGTAATCTGGAGTTAGCGTTGTCATTAGGGGCGGAAAAGATTGGGATTCCCGAGATAAAGCGGGCGGCGCAAAAAGTGGTGGCGGGTTACGATAAAAAAGGCGATATGCATTATGACATAATTTCGGCATTTATCAAGTCGCTTCGGGGTTCGGATGTGGATGCGGCGTTGTATTATTTGGCGCGAATGGTGCAGGCGGGGGAGGATCCGAAGTTTATTGCGCGGCGGATGGTGATTTTCGCCTCTGAAGATATAGGACTCGCGAATAATTCGGCGTTGAACTTTGCGACTTCGACTTTTATGGCGGTGGAGCGAGTGGGTATGCCTGAGGGCGGGATTATCTTATCTCATTGTGCTTATGCTTTGGCTAAAGCGCCGAAAAATCGCGAGAGCTATGACGCTTGGGGTAAGGCGCAGGCGATAGCGGTGCGGACACCGAACTCGCCGGTGCCGATACATCTGAAGAATGCGCCGACGAAATTGATGAAGGATTTGGGTTTTGGCAAGGGGCAGAAATGGGAAGCGGGGTTTCATATGGATAAGTCTTATTTGCCGGATGATGTAGAGCCGTTTGTGGTGTAAAATCAGCCTGCTTGTCGCACGAAGTCAAGACTTATGCCATATTTTGCGGGAGTGGTGGGGTTAAGTATGACTTTTTCAACAAGTTTTTGACCTCAATAGGGGATAGGGGTGAAAATTAAACATAAGCATACCCGCTTGTGCTTGCAGGGGGTTTGGGGGCGTGCTAGGATTGGGGCATGAAAAGCAGATTAAGTAAGCGAGGTTTGGCGGCGGGGATAGTGGTGGTTTTGATGGCGGGGATTTTGACGGTGGTGGGGGGTTCGAAGATCCGGGCGATAGAGATGGGGAATTGTGGGGAGGTGGAGATTACGGAGATATTTACGAATTTTCGGGACAATCAGTCGGAGCAGTTTGTCGAGTTTTATAATCCGACGGCGCAGCCGATTACGCTTGAAGGATGTGTGGCGCGGACGAGGTTTAGTAATCGCGTGCTGGAGGCGGTATTTGGTGAGGTGGTGTTACAGGCGGGCGAATATCAGGCGTATAGCTTGGAGAGTTTGGGGTTGCAGATAGCGAAATCACCGACGGTTGAGCGCGTATTTGAGTTGGTGGGCGGGGATGCAAGGTGGGTGGCGTATGGGGTGAGTGAGGCGCATTTTACGGTGGGCGGGGATGGGGAGGGGTGGTCAAGCGCGGCGGTGTTGGATAGAGCGGATTTGCCGACGAGTCGGCTGGGTCGGTCGTGGGCGTTGGTGAACGGCGAGTGGTTGCACGCGACGCCGACCCCGAGCGCTGACAATCGAACGGCACCGGAGTTTGCGGTGATGGAAAATGGGGGGTCGGACTCTGATTCGGTCGCGCCTAATGCTTTGGTGCCGGTGGAGCATGAGGCGGGCGGGGCAAATGAGGCGGGTAGTACGGCGGGTGGACTGCCAGATTGTGGGCCGGGGCGGTATCGGAACCCAGAGACGAACCGTTGTCGGCAGATTCCGACCGAGCCAGAGTTGCGCCCCTGTGCAGAGGGTTATGAGCGCAACCCCGAGACCAACCGCTGTCGGAGGATTCGCGAGCAGACGTCAGCTGATTTTGGGATACCGGATATGGGACGAACAGGGGAGGGTGGAGTTAGCGCCATCGGGAGTGCAGTGGCGAATGCGGGGGAGCTAATTGGCGATGCGATGGATCGGGTATTTCGTGATGAAGATGGGTATTTACAGGGGTGGAAGGTGGTTTTGGCGGTGATTTTGGCGATTTTGATAACAGGGGTAGGGATTTGCTACGCGCTGAGAGAGCGGATTTCACAGGGGTATTTCTGGAACGAGAAAGTGGTAAAAACCAGAATCTATGCTAAAGTGCTTGAGCTTTACCATAAAATTAGTAAAAAGTATTGACATTTAACCACTAGTATGATATAATGACACTACGAAGAGGTTTCGCAACCACCTGTTAAGGGCAGTAATAGCGGAACATCTCCGCGGACCTTAACTTGTGAAGTATGCGAGTAAACACCTCTATCAAAAAGGAGGTAAAATACTATGACATTCACCTACACTGGACCCGGCACTGCCGGAACTGGCGGGCCCTTGAATGACAACGAAAGGAACTATGTCGCTAATGCCATTATCGGCGCGGCGCACACGACCATCGGTAAAAACGAAATTGTGGTCGTGGGGCTGAAAAACGACTTTCTGGCCGTTGGCATCGTATCCCTGCCCGCTCCCTTGACGGGTGCGGACACGGACAGGGCAATCATCGCCAGCGCGTTGAACGTGGCTAACACCAAGAAGATGACCAAAGTCGAACCCGGACGGCCGTTGGACGACAGTGACATCTTGGACATCGCCAAGGAAACCCTTGAAGACTTCCGGAAGCAGATTCCGACCATCGACGGAAAGAGCATATTTCTGCTCGACTCATCGTCAGGTAACTCCTTTTGCGTCGCCCTTCGAGATAAGCCCGGCACCGGCCCCATGCGTGCGCCCGACCTTCCCGTTTATACGCCGTAACAGGGCGCGACTTCACGAGTAATACCCCCGAACCATTAGCTGGTTTCGGGGGTTAACTCTTGCGAACATGATATCGATTACTCATAGGACTTGGCTAGTACCACGCGGTGTTGTTGGTGCTTGGAGCGGGGGTAGGCGGAGCAGGGGGACTAGCTGTGCTGATGGGCGCCGGTGCGGGCGGAGTAGTGGAAGCAGGGTGAGCCGGACTAGCAGTCATCACGTTAGGAATAAATACACCATATGGTAGCTGCTGGTTCTGGTTGAGTGTTGCTTTGTAACCGCTGTCGATGAGACTGCCGATGCAGAACATCAAGATGAAGAACACCAACCAAGCGGCAAAAATGCCAATCATAAAGGCGAAAGTCCACGCAATAATCGGAAAGAATACGATGCAGGCCACAACTATGAGTACTAGACACAGTAACGCGCCAAGTATAGAGAGAAATACTCTCATTTTCTACACCTCCTAATAGAGTATTCGCAAGTGAAATTTCACGGTTGCAAAAGCAGATTAACCGCGAGTTTGCGAACCTTACGCTGTAATTATATCATATTATATTGTATTTTGCAAGGTGCTTGCGGTTTTCGAGACAGGTTTGAGCCCCCACAACCGAAGTTGGGGGGCTGAAACTTTTTGTGAAGATATCCTAATACCATGCGGTTGCGGTGCCACCACTACTCCCCGGAGCCGGGGTGGCGGGTGCTGCGGTGCCAAAATAGGCAGTGCCGGTTGTCGGATCTACCGTCCGATTTACCGGCGTTTCCTCATAGAGGTCGAGGCTGGTGCCGTTGTTCTTCACCCTATACAGAGGGTTGATAACCGACACAACTGCCTGTTGGCTGACGCTGACTATTTCTTGTAGTTCTGCCTTGCGCTGCTTGCTCCTGGCAATTAGAAGGTAAACGACTATGCCGATCGCCATGATGGCAACCAAAATAATCATAAACCACATCCAGAATCCCAGACCTGCGGTCTCAGCGGGCGCGGTTACGACAGGGGCGGTTACGACGGGCTCGTTGCCGCCGACCCAGTCAGACGCCGATGCGATGATGGGTGTACCCATAAGGAATACGAGCGCAAGAAGCGCGACTGCGGTCGCTCTGAGCGCGACCAAGCTCTTTTTTAGGGTTTTGTTCATGACTTTGAACCTCCTTAATAAAATGGGCGGGGTTGCCGCCGTTTTGGGTATGCCTCGGCGGCACCCCTAGAACTGGTCGCGTGATACGCTTTCACAAATACTAAAGTCCCAGATTGCTTCCCGGACCCTAGTAACTGATTGGCGTTTCGCTCCGGAGCGACCTTATGCGTCCATTATAGCACACCATAAGCAAAAAGTCAATACTTTCAATACTTTTTATGCTAAAACTCTATGTATTTTATAGCATTACCTCTATTGGTTGGCAAGTTGCTAAATTACGGAAATATGGTGCAAAATATGTAAAAATGTGGTCTTACACTGTGGAAAAGCTGTGGAAGTTTGGTGCAGGTGGTCCACCGTGCTATAATATGCGTAAATGGGCAAAGAAATTATTCATATAGAGGTGGACGAGGACATTGCGGGCGTTATTGGTCGCGTGATGGCGGCGCAAGAGAAGGTGGTAGCGGTGGTGACACCGAAGAATCTGGGAGCATTGCGCTCGGTGATGAATCTGAAATTATTGAAGAAAGCGGCGAAGAATGCCGGCAAAATTGTCGTGGTAATCAGCGACAATATCGCGATGAAGAACCTAGCCGGGGTGGCGGGAGTGGCGTTGGCGCCGAATCTCGAGACCAAGCCGGTGGTGCCAGAGGTGGATTTGGCGGACGGTCAGATGGTGGCGGAGGAATTGAATTCGGGTGAGCCATTGACGATTGCGGGTGATTTAGATGGTGACGGAGAAGATGATACTTTGCGACATGTGATGCCAGCGGAGTCGGCGGATGGTGAAGAGTTTGAAGCAGCGGCTCGAGAAGTGGACAGCCCCGAGCAACCACCCGAAAACGAGAAGAAACGACGATTCAATGCCTTGACCTCAAAGGTTGATAAGGTGTGGCAGAAGGCTTTGATTATCGGGGGTGTGGGCGTGGTGCTTCTGGGTATCGGCGTGGGGGCAATGTTGCTCTTTGTGCGACCACAAGCGGTAGTAACTTTGACGACGCAGATGGATAGTATCGATGTGCGGCGTGATGTGCGATTCAGAGTTAATGATAATGACGTGAATGATGGGCTATTCGCTTTGCAGGAGCGGACGCTTGAGACGGAACAGATTGAAGAGTTTGAGGCGACGGGGGAACGCGAAGAGGGGACCCGAGCCAGTGGTCAGGTTACGATCCGACACTGTGGGCCAGATTTTTGGTTAGAGACGACCTACTCTTTTGAGGCGAACGGCAGACGGTATAATGTCGCGAGTCGCACTAGGCTAGAGGGCGCACCTTGTGGGGGTGGTGAGAATGAATGGCGTTCCACAACGGTTCGCGTAACTGCAAGCGATATAGGTGATGAATTCAACCTAGCGAGTGGTCAAGAGATGGTTTTTTCGGAAGATCAGCCAAATAACTGGTCTCGTTCTAGGTCGGCAGGCATTTCCGGTGGCACGAGGCAGATGCTACGGGTGGTATCAGAGGAAGACGTGCGTAATGCCCTGTCGCGTATGGATGCGACTAGTATTGAAGAGGGGCGCTCGCGGCTGGTAGCGTCGCTAGATGATGATAGATATGCTTTCGGTCTGACTTTTACAGCGGACAGCGGTTCGGTGGAGGTAACGCCACGAGTCGGAGAGGTAGTCGGTAACGGTGGTCGGGCGACGGTGCGACGATCACAGGTCTTCAGAATTATGACGGCTTCGCGTGAGGACATGGAACGCTTTGCGATGCAGTTAGCAGAAACAGCGGCGGGCGAGAAACAGGTGTATGAGATTGGTAACTTCAATAATGGCAGTTTGTTCCTCGAACGGATTGAGATTGCCTCGCAGACCGGAGGGACGACTTGTGCGCCAGGGGACAATGATTGCACACCAGTGGCAGGGGCGGTGCGAGAGATAACGGCAATCTTAAAGACGGTGGCGCGAGCGGGTGACACAATCCCAGAGGAAGAAATTAGGCGTGAGATTGCTAATAAGCCGATTAATGATGCCGAGAAAATACTGATGGGCTTTAAGGGGGTGCAGCGGGCGAGTATCGATTTGACACCTTTTTGGGCACGACGGATACCGCGCGATCAAGCGCGAATTGAAGTCAATATTAGGGCGGACGATTAGCGAATGGCGATTTTTGGATTAGATGTTGGCGAGAAGCGGATTGGGGTGGCAAGCGTTGACCCCGAGACGAAAATTGTGAAGCCGGAGCGGGCATTCACGATGGAAGAATTGCCGGATTTAGTCAAATATTTACAGTCTGACACTTCTGATACACTTGTTATTGTCGGGATGCCAACTAATCAGCGAGGCGAGTTGACGGCACAGAGCGGGCGAGTGCAGGATTTTGCGGCGCAGTTGAAGACAGTATTGCCGGTAACCGCTAAAATCAACTTTTTCGGTGAGAGTGCGACGACGAAATTGGCGTTAGAGCGGCTACGGGCGCAGGGGTTTGATGATGTGGCTTTGCGCGGGGCGCGGGCTATGGGATTAGTTGATGTCGAGGCGGCAGTTATT
>Ga0123353_10011786_pt1 | contig 12348 bp, 10 predicted proteins | sample TergutLab28metaG_3_FD_92763 | JGI IMG/M metagenome (GOLD analysis project Ga0123353, IMG submission 92763) | Labiotermes labralis P3 segment gut microbial communities from Petit-Saut dam, French Guiana - Lab288 P3 | ecosystem: Host-associated > Arthropoda: Insects > Digestive system > Gut ... | reverse complement strand
CGGCAACCACAACTGGGACGCCGCCCTGGCCACCCAGATCATGACCGAAATCCTGAACTCCGGCGAGGAGTTCGACGGTGTTTTGATCTCCCAGTGCGCCGAGGCCGCCCTCATCGCCTTTGACGCTACGGGCCGCGAATATCCCAAATTCTTTGGCTTCAACGACACCGGCGAGTGGATGCAGCGCATGATCGAGCTCAACAAAGACGAGCGCGTCATGGACTTCATGGTGCTCTCGAATCCTCCGGGCGTGGGCGGCAGCGCGCTGAACTTTGGCCTGAATATCCTGTTGGGCAAAGAGCTGCGCGAGGACATCTACGACGATGAGTCCATTTCTTCCATCCTGCTCCCGTCCAAGATCTGGTTCACCTACGACAATATGGACGAGTACCTGGAGCTGGCTGCCGAAATGGCGCCCGGCGATGCCATCACCTATTGGCTCACCGTGGAAGAGGTTGCCGAGCAGTACTTTAAGTAATCTAATCCCTTAACCCTTATAGCCGTCCAGCTGGCGGCGCTTGTGCTGGCTGGGCGGCTTCTTCATTGGTTTTCTCTGTAGGGGCGCGATTTGCGCGTCCGTGGGCCTCTGCGGTGAAAACGGGCGGGCAAACCCCGCCCCTACAAACCGCGCACCCCGTAGGGGCGGCGTTTGGCCGCCCGTTGTATACCGGTTTCGTGCGATATGTACGGACGCGCAATGCGCGCCCCTACAAAGGTTTATGCAGCAGCGAGTGCATGGCCGCAACCTTGTAGGGGACGATGGTAATCGTCCCGTGCCTCATCAGGCGGATTGCCCGGGCGGATTGCCATCCGCCCCTACAGAATGATGCGTGATCATTCGTAAGGGATGATGCTCACTGATTGTCTAGGAGGAAATCCAACAATGCTCGAAATGAGGGCCATCGACAAACGGTTCGACGCGGTCGTCGCCCTGCAGGGGGCGCGGCTTTGCGGCGCGCCCGGTGAAATCCGCGCGCTGCTGGGCTCCAACGGATCGGGCAAGTCCACCATGATCAAGGTGCTGGCAGGCTTGGTTGCGCCCAACGGCGGCGAGATTTTGCTGGACGGCAAACCTGCGGTTATCCACTCCGGGGTGGATTCCAGAAAGCTGGGCATTGCTACCGCCTTCCAAGACCTGAGCCTGATCCCCACCATGAGCGTTACCGAAAACATACTGCTGGGCAACGAACCCCTGGGCGTAGGCGGCATCGTGGACAAAAGGAAAGCACGGCAAACCATCCGGGAGTTGTTGGATCGTTTTCATATCGACTGTGATCCAAGCGCGTATGTACAAACCCTTACGCCCTCCACCCAAACCATGCTGGAGGTGGCCAAAGCCGTGTCCCTCCATCCCCGCATATTGCTGCTGGACGAGGTGACCGCGGCCCTGCACTACGATGAAATCCAGGTGCTCTTTCATATCCTGCGGGAGTTGAAGGAGCAGGGTATGGCCATCGTGTACGTAACCCATCGCATGAACGAAGTGTTTGAAATCTGCGATACCGCCACCATCATGCGCTCGGGGGAGACGGTGATCGACGCTCCCGTGGCCGAGTTGACGCTGGACGATATCGTGTACTATATGACCGGCCAAAGGCCGGACACAGCCGCTTCCGCCGCCGAAGCCGACGCTACGCCCCAAGGCGATCCGGTGGTGGACGTGCGGGACTTGGAGGTGTACCCCAAGGTATGGGGCATATCCTTCAAGGCCTACAAGGGAGAAATTGTGGGCATCGGCGGACTGCAAGGGCAAGGGCAGCCCGAATTCATCCGGGCGCTGCTGGGCGCCGAAAAGGTGATCGCCGGCACGATTGCGTATAGCGGCCGGCCGGTCATGTTCAAATCCCCTGCCGACGCGGTGCGGATGGAAATTGGGTTCGTGTCCGGCGAGCGGGGGCGGGAAGCCATGTTCCCCCTGCGCACGGTGCAAGAGAATATTACCGCCGGTAAAATTGCTAAGGGAAACATCATGAGCTACATGACGCCCAAGTCCCTAAGAGCATTTGCCAACCAGGCGGTGGATAAATACAATATCAAGGCCGGAGCGCTGCGGGATCCGGCTAGCTCCCTTTCCGGCGGCAACCAGCAGAAGCTGGTGATTGCCCGCTGGATTGCCATGAATCCTGTGTTGCTGCTGCTGGACGATCCCACCAGGGGGGTGGACGTCCACTCCCGCAGGGAGATCCACAGGATTTTACGCCAATGCGCCGAGGAGGGGATGACGGTGATCATCTCTTCCAGCGACAACGAAGAACTGCTGGAAATCGCCGATCGGATTTACGTGTTTTACGAGGGCAGCGTCAGCGATGTGCTCGGCGGAGACGGTAAAACGGCGGATCGTTTGGTGGCGGCCATGATGGGTATGAGTGCGGCCAATCAGAAGGGGGAAAGCCAATGACACAGCGATTACAACAGGGTTTCTCCCAATTTCGCAAAAACCCCGCTTTTGCCGGATTCGTGCTGTTTGCGTTTACCATCCTGCTCAACACGGTGATTCAAGGCCCCGCTAGCTTTTTTAGCGTGAGGCGCCTCAATACGCTGATTTACACCAACTTACCCTTTTTGCTGGTGGTGATGGCGCAAAGCGTGCTGTTGCTCTCCGGCACGATGGATATTTCCGTGGGCGTGCAGGTGGCGCTGGTGAACGTGGTGACCATCATGACCATGCAGGAGTGGGGCATTTCCTTCTACCTGGCTTGCAGCCTGGGGATCGGCGCCGCCCTGGTGGCTTCGCTGGCGTGCTGGCTGGTGGTATCGGTGCTCCGGTTGCCCGCCTTGCTGGCCAGCTATGCGCTTACGTATGCCATTCGCGGCGTGAATGTGCTGGTGATGAGCGTATCCCAGGGTAAGGTGCCAAAGGAGTTTTATCAGCCTTACCAAAGCGCCATATTTGACGTGATTCCAGCCTCTATTCTGGCGCTGGTTTTGGCTTTGCTCATTTGGGCGTACGTGCGCCGCACCCGCTTTGGCACCAATATCTTCGCGGTGGGGGCCAATCCCCGCAATGCCTTTGCCGCTGGCATCAATCCGATGAAGGTGCAGTTGCAGGCATTTATGCTCAAGGGCCTATTGGTGGGTATGGCGGGCATATGCCTTACATTGGTGACGGCTTCGGGTAATCCCACCCAGGCGGAGGATTATGGCATCCGTTCCCTGGCGGCAGGTATCATCGGCGGCCTTAGCTTTGGGGGTTGGGGTTCGATGGCCTGCGGTGTTTTTGGCGGCAGCTTTTTGATATTGACCCAAAATGCGGTGGAGTTTTCCTTCCGCCGTTTGGGCGTGCTGATACCCGGCTTTACCGCGTCGACCTACTGGCAGAACTTTGTTTCCGATATCATCATTTTCTTGGGTTTGCTGATGACGATGGTGACGGCGAAAGGGCAGCGCGAAGCGCTGCGGATCAACTTGCAAAATAGTGTAGTGGTCAAAAGGAGGGCGGCTCATGAGAAATAACATAATGCGGCGCTGGCCCGCCCTGATGCCGGTTGTTATCTCGGCGCTGCTGTATGGGTTTACAGTGATTGTGCAGCCCACGGCCCTGAATTGGACCGCCGTCACCTCCATCGTGATGCTTACGCTGCTTCTGAGTTTTGCTTCGGCCGGCCAAACATTGGTGCTCATCGGCGGCGGCATGGATTTTACGGTGGGCGCCGTGATGTCGGCCTCGGCTATCCTTACGGCGGCCATCATGAACAGCCAAGACGGGCGTTTTTTACCGGCTTTCGGAGCGGTGATGGTGATGAGCGTGGCAATCGGCCTGCTCAACGGCGTGTGTACCGTCAAAATCGGGCTGCATCCGCTCATCGTTACCATGGCCATCAGCAACGTAGTGACCCGGCTGCAATATATACTCACCCAGGGAAGCCCGCTGGGGTATGCCTCGCCGGCTTTTATCAGAACCGTTACCTCCAAATTTTTTGGTGTGGTGCCGTCGCTTGCGTTGTACGCTTTGGTGTTTTTCCCGCTGATGTTCTACATCCTCAACCGCTCCCGCCTGGGGCGTCAGGTGTACTTGGTGGGCAACAATCCCGTGGCGGCCAGACTCAATGGCATCGGCGTGAATAAGGTAGTTATCTCAACTTACGTGATTTCGGCCATCTTTTCTGGGTTTACGGGCATGTTGGGCGCCGCGTACATGCAAAGCGCCAAGTGCCAGATGTTTGATGACTACGCCTACAACTCCCTGATTGCGGTGATTGTAGGCGGAACGGCACTTACCGGCGGCGTTGGCACGTATACCGGCACCATCGCCGGTGCGCTGTTGATGGTGGTGCTGAACAATACCCTCACCACGCCGGCCCTTCAGTTAACGCCGCCGATGCGCAATATACTGATGGGATCGGTGATGGTATTGCTGCTGATCCTGTACAATAGGGGAAAGTCGGTGCGCCAATGAAGACGAAAGATTTTGCAAGCTGGCTAGGATCGGAGCTGCCGAAGCTGGGCGAACGCCGCGTGCTGCTGGGTTTTGACGGATTTGAGGACCGTGTGGCCCGCCTGCACGGCATGGACGATATGGGCAAGTTGGGCCGGTACCTGCTGGAGCGCCAGGGCATGAGCGGCCTGCTGCCCTATCAAGAGCTGGGACTTAAGATGGGCGGCAACATGCCCAACGCGGCCAATGCCCTGGGAAGGCTGGGGGTCGCCTGCGATTGCGTGGGCACCCTGGGGGAGCCCGAGGTGGAAACGGTTTTTTCCGGGATATCGACCAACTGCGCGCTGCACACTGTAGGCAAACCGGGCCGGTGTTTAGCGCTGGAGTTTGACAGCGGCAAGCTGATGCTTTCCGATAACGCGTCGGTGGAGGCGTTGTGTTTTGAAACCCTGGTTGCGCGCATCGGCATGGAGCGGCTGATCGAGATGCACGATCTCGCTGATCTGATCTGCTTTTTGAACTGGAGCGAAACACCGGGGCTTGCCGATATCGAAGGCCGGTGCCTCCGTGATGTCTGGCCTCGCTTAAGCGCCAAACCCCGCACCCTGCTCTTTGACCTGGCGGATATCACTTCCCGCAAGTCCGAGGAGATTCGGGAGGAGTTGGCGCTGATCGGTGGGTTTTCGAGATATGCGCGCACCGTGCTCAGCCTCAACGAAAACGAGGCCCGGGCGGCGCTTAGGCTCCTCACCGGGCAAGACCCGGGCGCCTTTGATACCTTGGCCGATGATGCCGTTCGGCGGCATGGGGAACGCATTTTACAAAGCGCGGGCGTACGTATGGTGATCATGCGGGGCAACCGGCGCGTATTTGCCGTGGAGAGGGATGGATTTTGCGCGATCCACACCCTGTTCGTGGAAAAGCCCACGCTGATGACCGGCGCTGGCGACAACTTCGATGCGGGTATTGCGGCGGCGTTGCTTCTTGATGCGAATCTGGAGCAGATGCTCACCATGGGAACGCTGGTGAGCAGCCATTATATCGAGCTGGGGGAGAGCGCCTGCCCGGATTCGCTGATCCAATACTATCAATCACGCGTATAAGAACGGATGAGTATGACCATGCGACTGGAAGTATTTGAATCACAGGAGGCGCTGGCGGAGCGCTGCGCGGCGCAGATGTTGGAGGCCATCCAGGCTAAGCCAGACAGCCTTTGCTGTTTTGCCGCCGGGTTTACCCAGAACCGCACCTACGAGTTGTTTGCCCAGGAGGTAAAGAAGCGGCGCGTGACCGTAGACCGGCTGCGCCTAATCGCCCTGGATGAGTGGGTTTCGCTTAACGGGGGCGACGAGGGCAGTTGCCGCAGATACATCAATGAGCGCATTGTCAATCCCCTAGGTTTGAAAGAAGACCAATTGCTGCTGTTCTTTGATGGGAAAGCGGATATCTCCAGCCAGTGTGAGCAGGCAAACGGCCTGTTGGACCAACACGGCCCCATCGATCTGCTGGTGCTGGGCGTAGGCATGAATGGGCATTTGGGCTTTAACGAACCCCATACCGATCCCAACCTGCGCACCCATGCGCCCATGCTTACGGAGAGTTCGGTTACGATAGGCCAGAAGTACTTTGCCAAGGCCCAGCCCCTTTTCCAGGGTTTGACGCTTGGGCTGCGCGATTTATTCCAGGCGCGGCAGATCATGGTACAGGTAATGGGCGCACACAAAGGGTCCGTCGTACAGGCCATGCTGGCTGCGCCGGATTTGGCTTGCCCGGCGTCCCTGCTGCAAAATACCCACGCCACCGTGTATGTTGATCAGGCCGCTTATTCGCCTACGGTGTCATAGGGCCAGTCGATGATACCGCCGAAGTCATATACGTTGGTATAACCCATGCCGATCAGCTCTTGAGCGGCATGGGCGCTTCTGCGTCCGCTGCGGCAATAGAGCAGGAGCAGGGCTTTTTTGTCCGGCAGCTCGGCGGCGGCGCGGCTCCCGATCTCGTAGTCGGGGATCAGTATTGCGCCGTCGATATGCCGCTCCTGAAACTCCTCCTCGGTGCGGACATCCAGCAGGATATAGGGTTTGCCTTCATCCATCCGGGCCTTGGCTTGTTCCGGCGTAATCTTTTGGTACACTGTGGGGGCGGCAGGCGCACTGCAGGCGGCCAGCAGGCAAACGAGCATCGAAAGCGCTATACAGAACAATCTTTTCTTCATATAGAACCCTCCGCAAACGCCCGTTTGCCCGCTTCATGGGCGGCGATCACCCGGTCGCACCAGGCGTCAAACACCGGATCGGGCCGCTGGGCTTCGGGGTGGGCGACCAGCCAGGCTATCGATTCGGCTGTGCCCTGGGCAAAGCGGGTGGTGCACACAAACTCGGGCACCAGGCGCTTAATCTTGCTGTTGTCAAACACCACGCTGTTGGATTTGTCGCCCCACAAGGGGCCGGACAGGCTGGGGTTGCAGGCCACCAGGAACTCCGTGGAGATATGGGCGAGCTTGGGCTGGGCGCCGCAGGCAATGCCCACGGCGTTTACAGCCTGGTTCCAGGTAAGCTGCTCGTCGGAAGTGATGGTGTACGCCTGGCCTACCGCCTTTGGCTGGCCCATGAGCCCCAAGAAGGCCACGGCGAAATCCCGGGCGTGGGTGAGTGTCCACAGGGAGGTGCCGTCGCCGCACACGATCACCGGTTTACCTTGGCGGATGCGCTCTACGGTTTGCCAGGAACCCTCACTGCCATGCACAGGTACCGGCAAGCTTCGGTGGCTATAGGTGTGGCTGGGGCGCACGATGGTCATGGGGAAACCCTGATTGCGATAGGCGCTGAGCAGGCGCTCCTCGCAGGCGATTTTGTCGCGGGAGTACTGCCAGTAGGGGTTGTGCATGGGCGTGGATTCGGTGATGAGCCAGTCGGCGCAGGGTTTTTGATAGGCTGACGCGGTGCTGATAAAGATGTATTGCCCGGCGTTGTTTGCGAAGAGGCGAAGATCGCGCTCCAATTGAGCGGTGTTGAATACGATGAAGTCGGCCACCACATCGAAGGTTTGGCCGGCCAGCGCGGCGGCTACGGCGGCTTCGTCGTTGATGTCGGCGTGAATGGAGCGTGCGCCCTGGGGCACGGGCCGGTTACCCCGGTTCAATAGGGTCAAGTCCCAGCCGCGCCGTATGGCCAGTTCCGTGATGGAGGCGCTGATGGTGCCGGTTCCGCCGATGAATAATGCTTTCACATGAAGTCCTCCCTGCTACGATTTGTATACAACGCCAATCAAGTATTGCGCATCTTCCGTAGGGGCGGATTCCATATCCGCCCGAAACATGGCATTGTGGACGGGCGAAAATGGATTTCGCCCCTACAGAGATGCCTGCCTTGATTGCTTTAACCCTTGATCGTATTATACAACAAATCCTCCAAAAACGAAACCGGCGCCGCATAAAACGGCGCCAGCTTGTTGGTGCTTGTGTTCCCTACAATGGGGTGTTGTTAGTTCCATTCCTCCACGCGTTGCTGCACCCGCATGGTGAAGTACTCTTCCAGCGCCTCGACGCCGCCGTCAATCAAGTACGCTTGCAGCTGATCCCAGATGGCCAGAGCCTCTTCGGTGGAGCCAGCCATGATCATGTGCTGGAAGAAGTTTTGTCCATGCTCGCCCTCTAAGAAGATGTTGCTTCTGCACTCGTTCAGGAAGTCGTTATCCTCGGGCACGCCGATATCCCAAGCGTAGCCGTAGGGGGATTTCCACATCTCGCCCATACCGTCCATGAAGGTGCTCCAGCCCATGTTGGCCAGTACTTCTTTCTCCATGTCGTTGTAAACGATTTGCGAGCGGATCTTCCTATCCTCGTTGGGATTGGTTACGCCGGAGCCGTCTTCCCATTCCGCGCTCCTGTCCAGCCTGGCAGGAATAGCGCCGACAAAAGAATGGCCGATGCCGGTCCTGTCACTGAAGCGCACGTCCAGGTTGCGCTCTTCGTACTGCTCTTCGGTTAGATAGCGGCGGCCATTCTCATCCTTTTGGAAGTGGACGCCTTCAACGCCCCACCAGAGCAGCTCTTGCATTTCGTCGGATGCCAAGAAGTCGATGAACTTCAACACGGCGACCGGGTCTTCGGCGTCTCTGGACACACAGATGCTGATCGCCGTTGACATAGCCTGAACGCCTGCGTATACGTCGTTCATGCCGGTTTGAGCGGTTTCACTGCTGATGGAGAACGGGATATAGAGATCGTCCGCCCGGTTCTCTTGCTTAATCAGCGCAAACGCATCCATCACCTGCCACCACTCGTCGTAGAAGCCAACCACGCGGCCGGAGGCCACCTTTGCCACGTACTCATCATGGCTCTGGGAAAGGAGCTCCGGATCCAAGAGGCCTTCGCGATACAGTTCGTTCATAAACAAGAAGTAATCGCGGGCGCCTTCCATGCGATTGTAGGAGGTGGCTTCGTAGGTAGCCGGATCATACACAAAGCCGCCGGTGTTGTGCCAGCCGTCCATCTTGCGGGCGCCATGGGTAAAGAATACCCAGCGCCAGTCTTCCGCAGGGCCGGAGAAGCCGATGGTGGGCTGCCCGTTGACGGTGGGGTTAGCTTCCACGTAAGCGCGGATGACGTTGAAGAAATCCTCCTGTGTCCGGATCACTTCATAACCGTTCATCGCCACCGCCGCGTTTTTCATCCAGAAGCCCGAGAAGGGGTAGTCCATGGCGGGGGAGTTGTAGTTGCTGGATGAAAGGCCCCACAGGATGCCGGTATCCACATCCTTGAGCCGATCGATGGAATTGCCCCACAATTTTTGCGTATTGGGGCAATGCTCCAGATACAGGTCATTCAGAGCAACCAATGCGCCCGCATCGCGGAAAATATTGCCCGCGTGATGGGGGATGATGATGTCGGGGTATTGGTTTGCCGCGACTTTGAGCCCGGCGGACTCTTCTTCGTTGGAGCCGAAGATGTACTCGATCTCGACCCGCACGCCGGTAAGCTCTTCCACAATCTTGCCGATTTCCGTGTCGCTCCATTGCGTGGAGTTTTTGTTCAGGCTATCCCCCAGGTAAACGGTGAAGACCGTGGGGCCGTCGTCGCTCCCGCCGGCAAAGGCCGCAAACGGCGCCAGCAACAGGAAAGCCAGGAACAGAGCTACAGATTTTTTCATCCCATGAATCCTCCTTTTTATTTTTAGCCTCACCGCAAGAGGCTAAATTACTCTTTGACGCCACCGATGGTAAGCCCGTGGATAAAGTATTTTTGCAGGAATGGGTATACCAACAGGATCGGAACGGTTGCCACAATGGTCATGGCGGCGCGTGTGGCCTGGGCGGTGGTGGTTTGCCGTTGGGCCGACATTTCTGAGGCCAATTGCGAGGAATTGTAAACCTGGGCGGTTTGGATGGTTTGCATCAATACCCTTTGAAGCTCAAATTGCAGGGTGGAAAGCTGTGGCTTGGTGTTGTTGTAAAGCATCACGTCGATCCAGCTATTCCATTGCCCCACGGCATTCCACAACAGCACGGTGGCTATCACCGGCAAGGACAGGGGAAAAACGATTCGGAACAAAGTGCGAAATTCCGAAGCGCCGTCGATACGGGCGGATTCTATCAATGAATCGGGGATGCTGTTTTCAATAAACGAACGGATAATTACCACGTTCCACGCGGATACAACGCCGGGGATGATGTACACCCAAAAGGTGCCGATCAGGCCCAACAAACGCATCAGCAAAAAAGTGGGGATTAAGCCGCCGGAGATATACATGGTAAACACCAGCGCCTTAAGGAATAAGAAACGGCACACAAACTCCTTGCGGGATAGGGTGTACGCCAGCATCATGCAGGCCCCCAAGTTCAGGGTTGCCCCAATCACCGTACGCAGCACGGAGATGACCGTAGCTTGCACGATGCTGTTGTTTTGAAAAATGAATTCGTAATTATATAGGGAAAACTTACGTGGCCACAGACGGATGCCGCCCAGCAATGAATCCAGCGCGTCGTTAAACGAAACGGCGATCATATTCACAAAGGGGTAGAGGGTGATGACCAAAATAAAAAACATGATGATATAGATAACGATATCGAATAGCAACCCGCCGATGCCGTCCTTTAGGAACATCCTTCGAAGATTCATCGCTTCACCCCCCCTAAAACAGCCGTTCGCCGTCAATCATGCGGGACACTTTGTTGGCGCTGATCAGCAGTATCAAACTGACCACCGAGTTCATCATACCGATGGCCGTGGCATAGGAGATGTCCCTGTACATGCGGCCGGGGTTGTTGGAACCCCAAACCACCCGGTACGCCAAGGTTTCGATTACCTCAGAATATTGCAGTGTGAGAGGCCTTTGCATCAGCAGGTATTGCTCAAATCCTACGGAGAGGAGGCGCCCGATGGACAGGATCAGCAGCAAGCGAATGGTGGGCATGATGGAGGGGATGGTGATGCTGAAAATTCGCCGCAACCGCCCCGCACCATCTATCTGGGCCGATTCGTACAGACCCGGATCGATACCGGCCATCGCGGCTAAGTAGATGATGGAATTCCACCCCAGGGACTTCCATATCCCGGCCAATACCAATACCATCCAGATGGTGGGGTTGTTTTGAATGATCCAGTTCACCGGCTTATCGATAAGGCCCAAGGCGAGCAATACTTCGTTGATGACGCCGCTGTCGGGCGAGAGCGCCACCGAAAGCATCGAAAACGCCACCACCCACGAGATAAAGTGGGGCAGGTAGGAGATGGTTTGCATCGAACGCTTGAACCATCGTATGCGGACTTCATTGAGCATCACGGCAAATGCGATGGATGTGACATAACCGAACACAAGGCTTAGCACAGAAATCGCTAGGGTGTTGCGCAACGCGTCCCAAAAGCGGGGCGTGTTGATCATCTTGGCGAACATGGTGAGACCCTGGAACTTTTCAAAGTTGGGCAGCATGGTTTGCTGGGAAGCCTCAAAAAACGAGTAGACCCAACCCCAAATGGGCACGTAGCTAAACAATAGGACAAGCAGCATAAAAGGAACGGACAACAACAGAAGCTGCCATTGCCGCTGCAAAGTATGGAACAATGTCTTCTTTCGGATCATTCTCATCAAACTCCATATTAGTACGAATATATCACTATATAAACATTCAGCGCGGATGACCAAGGTTATCCGCGTTTCTTTTTTTGCCTTTTGGGATGCTGTGGAGGCTTATGCTTCCACGGTTTTCATTTTTGGCTTCCCTGTCATCCACCTGTGCAAAAGACCTTGGTTATCCGCGCAGAGAGGGCCATTGCTTGGCAAATCTTAAGAAGTTCTTAAGCATAGTTTATACGGGTTTCATTCTTTTGTCAATAGGCAAAGAAGGGGCTGCCACGCCCAAACGCGGCAGCCCTCCATTGGGTAAGTTCAGGGGTTGGATCAGTCGCCGTAGCCCTCGTAGGAGGAGAAGCCCTGGAGCGCAACGTTCTCCTGGTACTTCACGTCGTAGATGGCTTCGATCTCTTCCAGGCCGTTCTCCAGGAAGGTCTGGAACATCGCGTCGTACAGATCGCTGGCTTCCTCGGCGGTGGCGGCCATGATGATCATGGGCATTTGCTCACGCCACACTTCTTCCGTCATGCGGTGACGGAGGATGCCCAGGTCGGACAGCCTGTCGATGGTGATGGCCAGGTTGGCGTACTCGTCGGTGGTGAACATGATGGGGGTGAGGATATCGGACTGGGTCGACTCGATCCAGCTCTGAAGCTCCTCGGGCTGCATCTTGTTCACGGCGAACTTGGTCTCGTCCACGTTGTCGGAATGGTTGCAGAACGACCACAGCCACGTGCCGACCTTGTTGCTCTCCTCGGTGGAGATTTCGGACATCGCCCTGAACAGGAGCGGGTTGCCGTTCTCGTCCAGCTCTTCGTACAGCACGCCCGGAGGTCCATACATCATGTCGATGGAGCCTTCCTTGGTGAGCATGTAGGTCAGGAAGTCGTAGATGCGCTGCGG
>Ga0123353_10011784_pt1 | contig 12349 bp, 11 predicted proteins | sample TergutLab28metaG_3_FD_92763 | JGI IMG/M metagenome (GOLD analysis project Ga0123353, IMG submission 92763) | Labiotermes labralis P3 segment gut microbial communities from Petit-Saut dam, French Guiana - Lab288 P3 | ecosystem: Host-associated > Arthropoda: Insects > Digestive system > Gut ... | reverse complement strand
TGTTGAGATTGATGCAAAATTCGGGAGAAAACCTACTCGAAGTCGCCGAAAATGTACACTACGCACCAAAAGAAACCCTCAAAACCCTCGGATTCAAGGAATAAAAAACTTGCAACTCGCGTGCCCCCATTGTAACATACTTTTTTGCGAATTGCAAGGGAAAAAATGAGAATTTTTTCGCAACTTTTCGGTGTCATCTTGACAAAGCCGAACCGCTATTGTACAACATGGCAATCGAAATAGTAATCGAATTCGCAAAAGTCCCATTAACGAAAAAAGGAGCCTATTGATGAAAAGAATGCATGCTTACGTTTTACTGTCGGGTGTCGCCATTATCGGGATGCTGTCCAGTGCCGGTCTGCTCGCTCAAGAAGCGGTTGTTTCTCAGGAATTGATTTTTCCTCTGCAAAAGGAGCACGTTCACGGGAGCAGTATCGTAGAACTCCCCAACGGAGATTTGCTGACCGTCTGGTTTCAAGGAAGTGGTGAGCGTACTGCCAATGATGTACGATTGCGCGGAGCACGCATGAAAAAGAATGCGGCAGCATGGTCGGAGCCGTTTGATATGGGAGACACGCCGGGCATTCCCGATTGCAATCCCGTCTTGTTTTTCAACAGTAAAGGGAAATTGTTCATGGTTTGGATTGCCGTGCTTGCCGACCGCTGGGAACGTTCCGTGTTGCGTGTTCGCACATCTACGGATTATGGAAAAGAGGGACCGCCCAAATGGAGTTGGCAGGATAACATTCTTTTTAAGCCGACCGACGATTTCGCCAAAGAAGTCGAAGCAAAAATTGAGGGTACTGTCATCCCCGACACCTTTACCGAAGAGCAGTTTACGAAAGAAAAGCAACGTGTTTTGGCAATGAGCAGGGACCTGCCCGAACGCAGTCTCGGTTGGATGACTCGTATTCCTCCGGTCACACTTGCCAGCGGACGCATTTTGCTTCCCTTGTACTCCGACGGATTCAATTTTTCGTTGATAGCGATTTCCGACGATGACGGCGAGACGTGGCGACCGAGTTTGCCGATCGTCGGTCTTGGTATTCAACCGGCACTGGCAGTTCGCAAAAACGGGGACATCGTCGCTTTTATGCGTAATTCGACTGCTGTGCTGGAACGCGTCTGGATCAGTGTTTCCAAGGATCAAGGGGAAACATGGAGTGGTGCGATTCGGAGCGACTTAAAAAGTTCAGCCAGCGTCGAGTTGCTTGCCCTGAAGGATGGTCGATGGATCTATATTGCCGGTGACACTGAACGCGGACGGTATCTTTTGTCGTTGTTTGTATCTCACGATGAAGGGCAGACGTGGAAACCGGGACATGTTTTGGACTTTGACCCGGAGGAAACGAATCGCTATTCCTATCCTTGTGTCATCCAAGGCAAAGATGGCATGTTGCATATCACGTATTCTTACAGTTTGGAAAAAGAACGAACGAAATCGATCAAACACGTTTGCCTTGATCCTGCGAAACTGCCGTAAAATCTATGGGCAATAATCTGCTCTTGTACAAACTTTTTAAGAACGATTTGATAACTCATAGATTGGCGAAGTAGTTTTCGATGTCTTCTTTGGATGCGAGAACAATTCCCTTTTCTTTGGCTTCATTTGCGTTTTTAATTCCTTCTTTGACGATGGCGATGTTACACGGGTCGTCGTACCACGGATCACCACTCGGACTGGGCCCACTCGGATTAGCATTGTCCGACTTCTCCAAACGGATTGTACGAATCACTTTTTCGATGAGTCTCATCCGTTCTGCCGTTGGTAAGGAATTGATCGCATTGAGTATCGCTGCTGTCGTCATTGTTTTTTGCTCCATTGACTACGTCCCAAATCTGTTCTGACCACCCGATTGTAACAATGGCCGGTTTTCTTGTCAAGGCAACCTTTTTGGTGACACCTTGACAAAGCCGAACCGCTATTGTACAACACAGAAATCAAATTCGCAGAAGTCCAGTTTAACCAGAGCCTATCGATGGGAAGAATTCATACTTACATTCATATTTACGTTGTGCTGTTGGGTGCCGCTATTATCGGGATGCTGTCCAGTGTTGGTCTGCTCGCTCAAGAAGCGGTTGTGACACAGGGAATCATTTTTCCTCTGCAACATGAGCATGTTCACGGGAGCAGTATCGTGGAACTTCCTAACGGAGATTTGCTGACCGTTTGGTTTCAGGGAAGCGGTGAACGTACTGCCAATGATGTGCGGTTGCGCGGAGCACGATTGAAGAAGAATGCGACCACGTGGTCGGAGCCGTTTGATATGGCGGACACGCCAGGCATTCCCGATTGCAATCCGGTCTTGTTTCTCAACAGCAAAGGGAAATTATTCCTCGTGTGGATTGCTGTCCTTGCCGACCGATGGGAACGTTCAGTGTTGCGCGTCCGCACATCCACCGATTATGACAGCGAAGGTCCACCCCAATGGAGTTGGCAAGATAACATTCTTTTCAAACCGACTGACGATTTCGCCAAAGAAGTCGAAGCGAAAATTGATGATGTTGCCGTTCCTGCACTCTATCCCGCAGCGTTTGTGGCAATTGCTAAGCGACGTGTTGTAACGATGAGCCAAGACCTTGCCGAACGCAGTCTCGGCTGGATGACTCGTATTCCTCCAATCATCCTTGAAAGCGGTCGTATACTGCTTCCTTTGTATTCGGACGGATTCAATTTTTCGTTGGTGGCGATTTCCGACGATGACGGCGAAACGTGGCGGCAGAGTTTGCCGATCGTCGGTCTTGGTATTCAACCGGCATTGGCAGTCCGCAAAAATGGGGATATTGTCGCCTATATGCGTGCGCCGGAACGCGCCTGGATCAGTGTTTCCAAGGATCAGGGGGAAACGTGGAGTACAGCAGTTCGGAGCGACTTAAAAAGCACTGCCAGCGTCGAGTTACTTGCTCTGAGGGACGGTCGATGGATTTATATTGCCGGCAACAGCGAACGTGGACGGTATCGTTTGTCGTTGTTTGTTTCCAGTGATGAAGGGGAAACGTGGAAACTAGGATATGATCTGGAACATGACCTGGAGGAGGCGGATAGTTTTTCCTATCCTTGTGTCGTGCAAGGCAAGGACGGTTTGTTACATATCACGTATTCTTACAGTCTGAACAAAGAGCGAACGAAATCGATCAAATACGTTCGAATTGATCCAGCGAAATTGCCGTGAACGGACGGTTTTTTTTGTAAAGTGAGACGAAAACAGTGACCGAAACCTCCGACATTCAGGATTTGCAGAATCGCATCGCACTATTGGAAGACCAACTGATGCAGGCGCAGAGACTCACGACGCTCGGCGAACTGACCAGTACGACAACGCATGAGTTTAACAATATCCTCATGCTCATCATCAATTATGCGAAACTGGGTTTGCGGCACAAAGACGAATCGAGCAGGACAAAAGCACTGAACCAAATTTTAACGACCGCGAACAAAGCCTCGAAAATCACCAACACCATCTTGGCGGCGGCAAGGAATCGCCCAAAGGGATTCGAGCCGACTAATTTTGCTCTCCTTGTCGAAGATTCGCTCCTCCTTTTAGAGAGGGAACTGAACAAATACCGGATCGCCGTCGAAAAGACCTTTGCCGACACGCTGCCGGAAATCATGGCGGACGGTAATCAAATTTTACAAGTCGTTCTCAACCTGCTGATCAATGCCCGACAAGCCATGCCAGACGGCGGAAGACTCTTGCTCAAAATGAGTTACGACGAAGAAAACGAAATGATCGACTTCCTTGTCCGGGACTTCGGTTGCGGAATTCCTCGAGAGAAGTTGCCGCACATTTTTGAACCGTTTTACACGACGAAACGGGGACCCGACGACAGCGGCAAGGGAGGCACCGGACTCGGATTGTCAAGTTGCAAGACGATTATCGAACAACATAAGGGGTCGATTCGTGTCGAGAGTACCGAAGGCAAGGGAACCGCCTTTACGGTGAAGTTGCCGACCATCATTCGAGCAAAGTTGGTCGAATTGCAGCGAGGAGAACCGGGTACATAAATTTTTTGCCTCCGTTTTCCAACGGTCACTCCGAGCGATTTCCGAACCCAAAAATGCGTTGACAATGGTAAGCAATCATGCTAGACTCCTCACCTTGACGTTTCTGTCAATCCGGTCTTCTACCGGGAATGGAAAGGATTTCACCATGCGGCGCGTTGCTATTACCGGGTTGGGAGTTGTCAGTCCCATCGGCATCGGAGTTCCCTCTTTTTGGCAGTCCATCAAAGAGGGGGTCAGCGGGATTGCCCCCATTACTCGATTCGATGCGTCCACTCTCGCTTGCCGAATCGCCGGTGAAGTCAAAAATTATAAAGCCGCCGATTTCTTCGATCATCGCACTGTCCAACGAACCGCCCTCTTCTCGCAGTTTGCGATGATCGCCAGTCAAGAAGCATGGAACGATGCCGGTCTCGATCAATTTACGTTCGACGATCCAAGCCGATGTAGCGTACTGATCGGCAACGGAATCGGCGGACTCGAAGTCGATGACGAGTCCCATCGAAAACTGTTCGATAAAGGGAATTCCCGAATACCGGCAATGACGATTCCCAAGATGATTGCCAATCAAGCGGCAGGAAACGTGTCGATGCTGCTCGGAATCAAAGGAGCAGCACACGTCATCGTAACGGCATGTGCATCGGGAACCGATGCCATCGGGTTTGCACTGGATCGAATTCGCTTCGGACGTGCCGATGTCGTCTTGACCGGCGGAACGGAAAGCACTATCACGGAATATGGAATCGGTTCATTCTGTCAACTGAAAGCCTTGAGTACCGATTTCAATGATGAGCCGCATCGGGCAAGCAGACCTTTCGCCAAGGATCGGGACGGATTCGTGATGGGAGAAGGAGCAGGGATTTTGGTTCTGGAAGAATGGGAACATGCGAAGCGGCGTGGCGCAAAAATTTATGCGGAACTGGCGGGTTTCGGTGCTTCGGCTGACGCTTATCATTTGACGGCACCGAGTCCCGACGGTGAGGGAGCAACAATGGCAATCCGGCTCGCTCTGCAAGATGCGGGACTCAAACCGGAAAATGTCGATTACATCAATGCTCATGGAACATCCACACCGATCAATGATCCGACTGAAACGAAGGCGATTAAAATCGCCTTCGGCGACCATGCGTACAAGTTGGCGATCAGTTCGACGAAGAGCATGACGGGACACGCACTAGGAGCGGCGGGGGGCTTGGAAACGATCATCACGGCACTAGCGGTTCGGGAAGGCTTCTTTCCGGCGACACTAAATTTGGACGAACCCGACCCGGCGTGCGATTTGGATTATGTTCCACACGAGGGACGGAAGGGAACCATCGAATCGGCACTGTCGCTCTCATTGGGGTTCGGCGGACACAATAGCGTCGTTGCCGTTAAGAAAAATTGGGAACTATCGTAAAAACCGGGAGCATATGGCGTTACCGTTTCGTGTTCGGCTTTGGCATCGCGTTTTAGGGGCTACGTCAGTACAACGTGACGTTCCAGAATATGGTGTGACAAATTATAACGTCTCGGAAAAACTTTTCAATGAATCACCACGAGAATTGCAAAGTCCGCAAAACCGTGTCATTCCCGAGAGGCGGGAACCTTAACGTGGAAAAATGGACAAATAGGCAATAATGACTTTGCAATCCTCGGGCTTTTCATTATCAGGCGTTTCCTATACAATACCCCTATGTTGCGCTCCTTTCTTCGATGGACAATTTCCAACTCGCCTGCGATGAACATTCTCATGATGGTCATCATTGGTGCAGGAATATACTCCGCCGCAACTCTACGCCGGGAAACATTCCCTAATTTCGACCTCGACATGATTATGGTGTCCGTTCCCTACCCGGGAGCGACACCCGAAGAAGTCGAAAATGGAATCTGTCAAAAAATCGAAGAAGCACTCCAAGCCATCGAAGGAATCCGAAAAATGACCGCCACCGCCAACGAAGGAGGCGGAATGGTACTGCTCGAACTCCACTCCAACGTCCGAAATCCCGACAGAGTCCTCAACGAAATCAAAGAAGCCGTTGATCGAATCCCTAGTTTTCCCGAACTCGCCGAAAATCGAGTCGTCCAACGAATTAAAATCCAAGAAACCATCATCTCCATCGGCGTACTCGGACCGCAAGATGATTCGGTAGAATCCGCACTGGCACTCCGGCAAGTCGCCGAAGACCTGCGGATGGAACTCTTGCAGTATCCCCGAATCTCAATGGTCAATCTCGTCGGAACGAAAGATTATCAGATCGACATCGAGTTTCCTGAAAACAAACTTCGGGAATACAACATGACGCTCAACCAAGCGGCAAGTATTGTCCGTGTCGAAAATATCCAAGCCCCCGGCGGAACGCTCCGCGCCCCTTCGCAGGAAATCAATGTCCGAACAGACAACCGACGCTACGACGGCGAAGGAATCGGCAAACTCCCTTTCATCACCAACCGGGACGGCACGGTCATTCGACTAGACGAAGTCGCAAACATTCGGGACGAATTTGTGGACGGACACATTTCAGCAACCGTTTATACCCCGCCTGCGGAAGGCATCCCGAAAAACATTGATTCCATAGCGGGTCGGCACACCGTTGCTCTTTCTGTGCAGCGAAACCCCGGTGAAGACCTGCTGGCAATGGTCGCCGATGTCCGCGAATTCGTGGACAAAAAAAATCAGTCCGGTGAACTGCCTGAAGGATATTCACTCATCACCTGGGGAGGAATGTCGCATGAAGTCAAAGCCAGACTCGATATGCTTTTTACAAACGGACTTCAGGGTTTGGTGATCGTCTTTATTATGTTGACATTGTTCCTCGAAATCCGACTTGCCTTTTGGGTGGCGATGGGAATTCCTTTCTCCATCTGTGCTGCCATGCTGGTCATTAACCTGCAAGGACTCTCACTCGACATGATCACCATGTTCGCTTTCATCATGGGAATCGGCATCGTCGTGGATGATGCCATCATTGCCGGGGAAAATGTTTATCGGCATCGAGAGATGGGAAAAAACCATTTCAAGGCGACGATTGATGGAATTTACGAGGTCTGTCCGGCAGTAGTCTCCTCCGTTGTTACCACGATGATTGCTCTCGCACCACTCCTGTTTGTCAGTGGAACAATGGGAAAAATTCTTTATCTCATACCGCTTGTGTTAATAGCGATGCTAACCGCCTCGCTCATTGAGTCGTTCACCATTTTGCCCTGCCATCTTGCCCATCGGGACAACCTTTTTCTCAAAATGGTTGCTGGTTATCTCTATATTTTTCATTGGGTTTTGTATCCGCTCAACTTCTGCCGCCGCTATACAGACATGGCAATGTTCTGGACGATAGACCATGTGTACATGCCTTCGGTTCGACTGGCACTGGCGAATCGCCTCGTTTTCGTTACGGCAAGTTGTTGCGTGTTGGCATTGTCGATTGCTGCCGTCTATTCCGGCATGATACCGTTTGCCTACATGCCAAAAATGGACAGTAACATTATTCAAGCGAATGTAGAATTTCCCAATGGAACTCCTGCTGAAGTTTCCGAAAAGTGGACGAAGCATTTAGAGAAGGCATTTTGGCAAGTTGCCAAAGAATACGAAGATGCGGGTACTCCCGTCGCGGTACGTTCCTTTCGGGTGGTCGGCACTTCATTAGAAGCGCGGGGCTTTTCCGGTCCCATGCGCGGAGCAGGAGGCGGAAACAGCAGCACCGGTGCCGTGACCGCCGAATTGATCGATTCCAACAACCGCTCCGTCAGCAGTGCGGAAATTATCACACGATGGAGGGAAGCGGCAGGCGTGGTACCGGGTGCCGAAAAAGTGATCTTCGAATCACAAATGTTTGGACCATCAGGTGGAACGCTCGATTTTGTCTTGCAGGCTCTTCCCGGAAACATCGATCAATTGGAGTCAGCCGTTGCGGAGAGCAGGGCATATCTTGCCGCTATCGAAGGAACGAGCGACATTCGGGACAACAATGTGGCGGGAAAGTATGAGTTCCGCATGAAAATCAAGGACAAAGCCAAAGCGATGGGCATCCATCCCGGCGATTTGGCGAATGTGATCCGTTCGACGTATTATGGAGCAGAAGTCCAGCGGTTGCAACGCGGTCGGCACGAAGTCAAGGTGATGGTCTGCTATCCGAGAGAAGACCGCCGGTCGCTGGAAGATTTTAACGAAATTCGTATTCGAACGCCGGGCGGCGATTTTCCTATTACGGAACTCGCTGACATCGAAGTCGTTCGAGGGTATTCGAGCATTATCCGCCTCAATCAGATGCGGGCGATTACGGTTACGTCGGATATTGACCAGGAAAAAAACAGTGCGCAGAGAATTATTGCGGATATGGAAGCAAATTTCTTACCGGAGTTATTGAAAAAATATTCGGGCGTTTCCTTGACGTGGGAAGGTGACCAAAGGGAATTGCGTGAATTTTATAGTAGTTTGACGTTCCTGTTTTCGTTGGCAATGTGTGCGATGTTTGCGCTTCTCACAATCCAATTCCGTTCTTATGCGCAGCCCTTTATAGTGATGGCAGTCATACCTTTCGGCTGGATCGGCGTGGTGCTTGGACATTGGATTTGCGGCTGGCCCATTATGATTATGAGTGCTTTCGGTTTTGTGGCATTGAGTGGAGTGGTCGTTAACGATTCGATTTTGATGATCGACTTTTTCAACCGCCGTATTCGTGAAGGAAAGGATGTCTATGAAACCTTAGTGAAGGTGGGAGGGGATCGTTTCCGTCCGATATTTTTGACATCGATCACAACGTTTGGTGCGTTGCTTCCGATTCTCTTGGAATCTTCTCTTCAGGCGAAAATTATTGTTCCGATGGCATTGAGTCTTGCCGGCGGTGTGGCATTTTCACTGTTTTTCGTGTTGTTGTTCATTCCGGTATTGTATTCGTACTATACCGATTTCCTGAAATGGCAAGGGATGGACTTGACGACGGTTATAGAGTCGTAAACGTTAAGCGTTATTTGCAGACAGACCAGACGATGGTATAATTGAAGGGACATGTGAGAGAACAATGCGAAAGCACGAATCGGAGAACGAACGTTTTCTGTGTTAACCCCAACAAGATCATGAAAAATTACAGACAGACGATTTTCATACTCGCTTTATGCGTTTCCTTCCTGATGGCAGAAAAACTATCGGCACAAGTGGTGCCGACGAGTCAACCGGATCGAATCGTTTTAAGTTGGTCAGGCGACACTGCGACCACGCAATCGGTCACGTGGCGCACCTCGATAGAGGTCGCTGAATCCTTTGCCGAACTTGCGGAAGCAGGCGATAGTCCGAAGTTTGCGGCGAACAAAAAAACCTTGACCGCCGACCGGGAAGTGGTCGAATCAGGAAACATGTCCTATCATTCCCACTCGATTACATTCACCGATTTGAAGCCGGACACCATGTACTGCTATCGTGTCGGACAAGGTTCGAAATGGTCCGAGTGGTTTACTTTTACCACGGGAAGTCAAAGTGCCCAACCGTTTTCATTTCTCTATTTTGGCGATGCTCAAAGTGGACTGAACACGGGTTATCCTCGGCTTGTCCGTCAAGCGTTTCGGTTCGCACCGGAAGCCCGGTTCGCCATTTTCGTCGGCGACTTGGTGAACAAAGGCGACAACGAACATGAATGGGACGCATGGTTCAGTGCGAAGGAATTTCTTGCGGCGAAGTATCCGATGATGCCGGTGCCGGGAAACCATGAACACACGGGACGAGTTTTGACGAAAGTATGGCGACCCTTGTTTACCCTGCCGGAAAACGGACCGGATTCGATGAAGGAAAGTTGCTATACTTTTGTCTATAATGGTGTCCGAATGATCGGACTGGATTCCTCAAAGGATGCTTACACGCGCGGAGGAGGCGAAACCGCAAAATGGCTTGAAAATGTCTTGGATACCAACGAAAGTCAATGGGTCATCGTTTATTTTCATCATCCGATCTACTCACCGGGAAAGGGACGAAACGAAGTTGCATGGCGTACAGCCATGAAACCTATTTTCGACAAGTATCAAGTTGATCTTGTGCTTCAAGGGCACGACCACGTTTATTCGCGGACAGGTCTGCACACTCCGAAAGTCGATGTCGTTGACTTGTCAAATGCGAGCGAACTCGATCCCGATTCAAAAACAGTTTACGTGTCTTCGATGTCAGGAGAAAAAATGTACGAAGCGGATGTAAAGCCCTTTTTCGTTAAGTCCTTGACGGATACGCAGTTGTTTCAAATCATAAGCATTGATGGGAATACCTTAACTTTTACCGCCAAAACGGCGACGGGACAGGTGATCGATGCCTTTGTCCTAGAAAAGAGCGAATCGGGAAACATGTTGCGTTGAGACGGACATCCCGCGAACATCATGAAAGCCGGGAGCGCAACAACGTTGATCCTGCCTCGCGCATCATACGCAGGATCAGTTCGTCGAACGGCACAGCAGTCGGAGAAATAGTGCAACCGAATCCGTTTTCGATACAATATCTTCGAATCGATTCGAAAAACTCGCCCACTTTTTGCTGGTAACGTTGAAGCACACTTTCGCTGATCGTTACGTCACGCTGAAATCCCGACTCGATATCAACCAACTGTAAGTCGCCGAGCAATCGAGGAGACGCTTCGGTAAGATCATGTATCTGAATCAAGTTCGGCTCAAACTGCCTATAACGAAGCGTATCGACTGCTGTCTGCCATGAATCGGGTGAAGAATCTGAGTCGTAAAAGTCACTGACAAGAACCGCCAGTCCCGACCGGTGTTTTCCGTGAAGAAATTCGTTGACCGAAGCCCGGATGTTAGTCGACTCGCCAACGGTCTGAAGCGATTCCAGAAACCGGAGCAAACTCAACACATGCTGCTTGCCTCGAATCAAGGGGAAGAAGTCATAAATTTTGTCTGCGTATGCGACGACACTGGCGCGATCAAGATCAGCCAGTGCAATATAAGCCAGAGCGGCAACGATTTGCCGGGCGTAATCGAACTTGCACGCCCCTTTTTGTCCGCTTTGTCCCACTGACATACTCTGCGAACAGTCAAGAAAAAAATAGACGTGCAGGTCTTCTTCTTCCTCAAAACGTTTGATTAACTGACTGCCGAGTCTTGCATAGACATTCCAATCGAGGTAACGCAATTCGTCGCCGCAAACGTAATTTCTATGATCGGCAAACTCGACCCCGCTGCCGAGTTGCCGGGTACGTTTCTGGGCGAGAAGTTGTCCACGAAAGATCCGTCGTGAAATCAACGACAGATATTCGAGTTTTTTGATGAATTCCGAATCGAACATGATGATCGTTGGAGCAGTGTTCTCTAATACGTTAACATTTTACATCAAGAGCAGCAAGTGTAGTACAGCGAAACTTGCGGGAGGTTTTGGGGATATTGACAAATTTTTTCAATCTGTAACAATAGGGGACACTGCGACGTTATTATCGACATTGTACTCTCTATGACCGGACCCGAAATACGAGAAGCCGTTATCAGTATCCTTTCGGACATTGCACCCGATGAGGACTTTTCCGCCATTAAAGATGACGTTCCGTTTCGTGACCAATTCGAGATGGACAGTATGGACCTTCTCGATATTGTGCTGGAACTGCGTAAACGCTATCGGGTTCAAATTCCCGAAGAAGATTATCCGAAACTCGATAATATGAACAGCACTGTCGAATATCTGCTGCCGCTTCTGAATGCGTAAACGGCGCAAGAGCGGGGAGCATTGCTGAACACGCCAGCACGCAACGCTCACAACGGGGGCGACACGCCGATCAGGAAACGGAGAAAATCCCACCAACGACAGTGGCGCATTGCGGATCAATCAGGTCATCAATGTTTCGCAGATCGTTCATGGCATTGGGACGGCAGTAAAGGTACAGAACGCTCCCATGCTACCGGAAATCGACATTTTTTTACCCCCCTGCCCAAAGAAAACCGATAATAACTATGGCAACTACATCGAAAACACCACGTACGGTTAGAGGATTTCGGGTAAAGTGACGATATTGACTAACACGCTTCCACCAATGGCACAAGCGTGTGCAATCTATCAAATTGATTAATAGCAATGGATTTACAGTCCAAGTTTTTTCGCCGCCCTGATGATCGTTTCAATGCGGTTTTTCACCGCAAAGGTTTCAGTTATCGCATCGCCTTTGTGCGGAATACAGTCCCACTTGTCGGCGAGTTCTTCCAAAATGTCGGTCGCCTCTTTTGCAAATGTTTCTAGGTCTGCATAGCCGGGCGGTTGCAATATGTCATAATAAAGTTTGTATGAAATTTGGCGCATCCTTGTTTGGTGTGAGTTATATTGTGTTAGAAGTATTTCACAATTTTCACCCTAACCCAGGAGCACCAGTTATGTATAATTTACCCGTTTTCGTTGGC
>Ga0123353_10011782_pt1 | contig 12350 bp, 6 predicted proteins | sample TergutLab28metaG_3_FD_92763 | JGI IMG/M metagenome (GOLD analysis project Ga0123353, IMG submission 92763) | Labiotermes labralis P3 segment gut microbial communities from Petit-Saut dam, French Guiana - Lab288 P3 | ecosystem: Host-associated > Arthropoda: Insects > Digestive system > Gut ... | reverse complement strand
GTGACGGAAAAATGCGTGGATATTTACGGGACGGATATAGCGGGCGTACCGCCGAGGACGATAATGAAACCGCGCGGGTCCTATTACGATACGCCTCCGCGCGTAATACCCGGCTACTCCCCGGTCGGGTTCAAGCCGGACAACCGGCCCGGTGGCGGCGGCGATTATACGCCGCTGCCGTTTGCGGCCAATCCGGCGGCGATAATTAAAGATACGGATTTTTACATCGTCTATAAAAAAGACGGCGCGTCCCTGACGGTCTCGAAGGAGGTAAGAGGCGGCGGCGATTTGGCGAAGGAGTTCGCTTTCACGGCTTATTTTTATGGCGACGCGTCCGGCGCGCCGCTTATTTCTGACGCGAATATCACTTGTAAAATCATCGACGGCTTAAAAAATATAATAGACGAACCGATATTTACGGATAACGTCATTGATTTTAACTTGCGGCACGGCGACAGGATGATCTTCGACGGGGCGCCGATCGGAAGCTGGGTCGTGATCGAGGAAGCCCAAGCCGTTTTTTACGAAACGTCCTTCATGGACAGCGAGACGCCCGGCCAAACCGAATACGGCGTGACGACCGGCGGCCCGCGCGTCATAACGTCCGACCGCGCTTTCGAATTCGTAAACACGAAAATGTATATCGTGCCCACGCGCGTGGATTCGGGCGACGTAAAAACCGTGTTGGCGCTGCCCGTTTCTCTTATCGCCTTGATTGCGGTTACTATGTTTATCATACCGGCGCTCAGGCGACGATTCGCTTCACGGTTGAATTTTTATCGCCCGACGTGATATGGAACGACAGCGCGCCCGCGGTTACAATGGCCGCAAACGCGCTGTTTTTATTACGGGAGGTGTTCGTATGCTCTATATCGCCGAAAATATCAATAACTTGCGCAGAGGGAGAGCCCTTACGCAGGAGGAGGCCGCGGAGATGTTAGGCGTCTCCGCGCAGAGCGTCAGCAAGTGGGAGCGCGGCGAGACGCTGCCGGACATTACGCTTCTGCCGGCCATCGCCAATATGTACGGGGTCAGCGTGGACGCGCTGATCGGAATGGACAGGATCAACGACAAAAAGACGAGGGCGTCCGTCTTCACCGCGGGGCACGGGCATCTGCGAAACGGCGATTACGACGCCGCAATCGGCGTCTATTCCGAGGCGCTGAAGACGTTTCCGAACGACGAGGGCGTAATGTCGGATTTGGCGATGGCGCTCGCGTTGGACGGCAGCCCCGAAAGATTGGCAAAAGCCGTCTCGCTCTGCGAACGCGTGCTTTCGGAGGGGCGCGGCGAAAAAATCCGCCACACGACCCGCGCCGCCGTCTGCTTCGTCTATTACAAGGCTGGCGAAAAAGACAGGGCGCTCGCGGCGGCGAAAGAACTGCCGCACCTGCGCGAAAGCCGCGAGGCCGTGCTCGGCCAGCTCGAAAAAGTTCCGTCCGTCGCCGAGATCGATTCGTATTTGAAATTCATCGCCGTAGGGGAGTACGACGAGCAGGATTGCATCGAGATCGACTTCGGGCCGGACATGATCGCCGTGTGCTCGGAGCACAGCCTGCTCGAAAAGATCGAGGCGCTGCGCGACGAGCTCGGCGCGCCGAATACGGACGGGAACTACCGCGTACTTCCACGCATCAGGATACGCGACAAGACCGGGCTCGCGCCGAACAGGCTTAGGCTGCGCCATTACGCGGATTATCTGATCGATACGGAGTATACGGACTGCGGCGAAGCCGCGCGCGATATTATAAACGCGTTAAAGAAAATTGCGCGTGCGAACGCCGAACAAATGGCGATGAATTGACGCGCGTAAATAACGGCAATGTTTTAATAAAACTCCCCGACGTTCCGCCGCCGGGGAGTTTCTTGCGACAAATTGTCATTAAAAAATCGGGTTATGATTTATTACACATCCTCCCCCAAAACTTTTTCGTATTCCATGCGGTATTGATAATACCCGAGCTTTCGGTGCAGCCCCTGCGACTTGACGTTCTCGCAACCCGTCCCCGAGCGGATGACTTTTGCTCCGTTATCCCATGCCGACTTCTCGGCGTACTCCATCAGATACGCGGCGACGCCGCCTCTACGATGAGCCTCCTCGACGTAGAGGTCCTGCACTTCGGCCCAGATGAAACGCTCGTCTTCGCCGTGGCACGGGACCCACAGATAGCCGGCCGTTTCGCCCGATTCGGTCCTGATGATTTCGGCGATCGTCCGAGCGTCGTTCATGCTCTCGCGTAGTGCGGATAAAAATTCTTCCCGCTGGCCGGCGTTCGCGAACCAATCCGCCCGGTACCGTTCATACGGGAGCTCACGCGCCCACGGCGTGTCGCACTCGTAGTTGATCCGGCAATGCCGCTCGAGGACGTAGTCGAGGTCGGCGGCGAGGTCGATTTTTATGTGACGTAAGTACGGGTCCAAGACCATCATCACCATATGGCCCCCGGCGATCATGCCGAATTTTTTATAAAAGTTCAACCCGTTCGCGTTCCAGTCGACGCAATACAGCTTGGCCGCCCGTTGCTTCGGGTCATTTAGAACCGTTTCGATCGCGTGCGAGAGCATCGCGCCGCCGTATCCCCGCCTTTGATGCTCGGGCGAAACTGCCAAGACTTCTATCGTGTAATGATCGTTATCGAGCCAGTAAACGCCGACCAACCGGCCCTCTCTGTAGAATGATCGGAAAACTTTTTTCGTCAGTTCGTTTCGCATTTGTTCCCTGTCGCCGCGAAAATTTGACAGAGGAGACGCGAACGTCATCGCGCCGTCGAGGAGCGACAAATAATCGTCGAGGCGTTCATCGTCATACGTCCTGACCTCGAGCCGCTTATCGTCCGCGCTTCGATTAAAATTATTTCTATCCATTAAAAATTCTTGCGACGTGTAATGCCATCTGTTGGGATACGGCGGCAAAAACGTTATCTCCGCGCGCAGGCTCTCGATCAATTTTTTGTTCTCCTCCTTGAAGTATACGCGCGAGGAGCAGCCCGGATACTTCTTCGCCGTCAGGCGGATCAATTCCGACAACTCATGCGCGTATTCTTCGGCGTCCTCCTCGAACGCGATAAACATCCTCAGGCTGCCATAGTAGAGCAAGCTGAAAAATATCCCCGCGTTGCCGTCTTCATTAAAAAGTTTTATGACGGAATATTTTCTTTCGCCACATACGCATTCGGTAAAGACCTCGCCCTCGTCCGTCCTTATTTTATTGAGCAGTTCGACGGCGTTTGCGATTTGATCCTCGTCGTACTGTGCTGTTTTAATAACGTCCATATAAAAACCTCCCGTATGAAAATAAACGATAAATGATAGGTTAAAACGCGGCGGCGAAGAGCAATAAAAATATTGCCGCCGATTTTATTTTATTATATAATAATTGAGAATACCGGCATTTATTATGCAAATAAATATGAATTGATTTTACTAAAAATATCATGCGGATCATATGATTTGAATCAACACTACATCACGACGGATCTGTGGTTTATGACATTCGACTCAGCTTATTTTTAGTAAATGCGCGCATATCATCGCCGTAGCTACGTACGCCGCAGCCGGTACGCACAGACGGCCTTCGAACGAAGGCGACCAAAAAGGAGGATTTTAATGAAGAGATTGGTTTCCGCAGTTTTGTCGGCGATCCTTTTACTGACCGTATTCACGGCGTGTCAACCGAGCGCCGCGCCGACAAGCACCCCTGCGCCGACGGCGACTCCCGCGGCGGCGACGGCCACTCCGGCCCCGACCGCGACGCCCGAGCCCGTCACCGAACCCGAACCGGAGGGCTTCACAGGTTACCCGATGGACAGGAAAGACATCACTATCTCGTGGGCGATGTACGAGGGTTATCAAGTCAACCCGTCGTTCGCCAAGGCTGACGATTCGCCGTTCCACAGCATTTTAAAGGATAAGCTCGGCGTGAACATCGATTGGATAACGGTGCCCGTCGGCGGCGACGGCACGCAGGCGTTCAACATGATGATCGCGAGCGGCGACTGGCCCGACGTATTCTTCAAGGGCGACATCGTCAAGGACGCGGCGCGCTATATCGACGAGGGCGTCGTGAGGGATCTGACGCCGTACATCAGAGAGCATTCGCCGGCCTACTTCGCTTGGCTGCAGACGAGCTCCGACTATGACAAGAGCATGAAGACGGACGCCGGGCAGTATTTCGGCTACGGGTTCTTCCGCGAAGCCGGCGGCTGGAACGATACGTATCAGGGCCCGCTCGTGCGCCGCGACTGGTTGAACGAACAGGGCCTCCCGCTCCCGAAGACGATCGGCGACTGGGACGTGACGCTGCAGTCGTTTAAGGACAACTACGGCGCGGTGTTAAGTTTCGCCAACAGCCGCATCAACAGCGCCGGCATCTGCGGCGCGTTCGGCGCGTACGGCGGATGGCAGTTCAGGCCGTATATAGACGGCGGCAAGGTCATCAAACTCGCCAACTCGCAGTCCGAATGGGGCGATTACTTGGCCAAGATGAACGAGTGGTGGAGGAACGGCCTGTTGGATCAAGACTTCCTCACGGTCGACGACACGATGGCGCGTTCGAACGCGCTTAACGGCAAGATGGGCGTTTCGTTCTCGTCGATGGGCCAGCTCTCCAACTGGGACAGCGACGCCGAGGCGGCCGGCGAGGGCGCGGACTGGGTCGGCCTGCAGTACCCGACCGGGGACGACGGCACTTTATCGTGCGTGTTCGGCGGCTTAGGCATCGGGAATATGGCGGCGCTGATAACCACAAAGTGCTCGGATGAGAAATTGGAGATCGTCATGCGCGCGATGGATTACGCGTATACCGACGAGGGCAATTTATACTGGAACTTCGGCGAGCAGGGCCTGAGCTGGGATTACGACGCGGACGGCAACCCGATGTACCTGCCGATCGTGACCGAGGACCCGGACGGCCTTAATAACGCCATAGACAAATACGGCGGCTCGACGTGGAGCGGCAACTGCATCCAGGCGACGCTGCTGCTGTACCTGAAGAACAAGCCAAAGGCGATCGAGGCGAACGACCTCTGGTTCTATCCGAACATTCCGGTGACGACCATGTGGCTGCCGTCCGGCGTCGCGTTCTCGGCGGACGAGAGCAATCTGATAGCCGACATCAGGACTTCGATGGACACCTACATCCAGGAGATGGCGATCAAGTTCATCAACGGCGAGGAATCGCTCGGGGATTTCGACAAGTACGTCACAAACCTCGAGAACATGAGGCTGCAGGAGTTATTAGGCATCTATCAGAGCGCGTACGACAGGTATCAGGCGCGTTAAGCGGCGTAAAATCCATAAAAGGGCTGTTCGCGTATACGGCAGCCCTTTTTTATTAAATCAAGCGTAAATAATTTACGAATAAAAAAGCGAAGGGGGCGCCCGGGATGCATACGGTGACCTCGCACAAAAGACATACGCTGGCGAAAACCCTCACGCACGATTTTATTTTAAACAGGTATAAGTATCTGATGATACTGCCTGTCTTGATCTACCTCGGGCTTTTCGCGTATAAACCTATGTACGGGGTTATCATAGCGTTCAAGAATTTTAAGCCGGGCCTCGGCATTTGGGGCAGCGAATGGGTCGGCCTGAAGAATTTCAGGACGTTCTTCAACGACATCTACTTCACCCGCATCATACGTAACACCTTTTCCATCAGCCTCTACAGCATCATCTTCGGCTTCCCCGCCCCCATCCTGCTCGCGCTTCTGTTGAATGAGATCCGCAATATCCAATTCAAACGGACCGTCCAGACGATAACCTACATGCCGTATTTCATCTCGCTCGTCGTGACGTGTTCGCTGATACGGATATATTCCGCCTCGAACGGCGTTTTTTCGCAAATCACGACGTTCTTCGGCGGCCAGAGCAGGAATTTTTTAATGAGCACGAAATATTTTTATCCGATCTACGTGCTCTCGGACATCTGGCAGTATATAGGCTGGAATTCGATAATCTACCTCGCCGCGCTCGCGGCGATCGACCTCGAGCAGTACGAGGCCGCGCGGATAGACGGCGCCGGCAGGTTTAGGCAGATATTCTCCGTCACGATACCGAACCTGATGCCGACCGTCATAATTTTGTTCATACTCAGGATGGGCGGGATTCTTAACGTCGGGTTCGAGAAGATACTGCTTTTGTATAACGAATCGACCTACGAAGTGGCGGACGTCATATCGACCACCGTCTACCGGCGCGGTATAATCAACGCCTCGTTCGATTTCGCGACGGCCGCCGGGCTGTTCAACTCCGTCGTCAACGTCTTCTTCCTGTTGACCGCGAATACGTTAAGTAAATTTTTCGCGGGCTCGGGATTGTTTTAAAGAGGGTGATGATATGCCGGGAATGAAAAGAGGAGCCATAGATTACGTCTTCGACGGTTTCAACTTGATCCTCATGCTCGCGCTCTGCTTTGTGACGCTGTACCCGATGTATTACGTCTTCTGCGCGTCGCTGTCGGTCAACCAGTCGCTGCTCGCCACGCCGGGGATATTACTGACGCCGAAGGGCTTCACGTTAGGCGCGTTCCGGCTCGCGTTCCGGCACCCGCTGCTGTTGAGCGGGTACAAGAACATCTTCATGATACTGTTCGCCGCGCTCCCGATCAATATCGTGATGACGCTCTTCTGCGGCTACTTCATGGCGTCGAAGAACGTATACTTCAAGAAGGTCATAATCGGACTGATAATGTTCACGATGTTTTTTTCCGGCGGGATGATCCCGAGCTACTTGAACGTGCGCTCGCTCGGGCTGTACGATTCGCTTTGGGCGTTGATTTTGCCCGGCGCGCTGAGCGTGTACAACTCGATCATCTGCAAGACGGCGATAGAGAGCGTGCCGGACAGCCTCTCGGAATCCGCGTTCATAGACGGCGCGAACGACGTGATGATCGTGTTCCGCATCGTGTTCCCGCTTATCATGCCGACGATCGCGGTGCTGCTTCTTTACTACGGCGTCGCGCACTGGAACAGCTGGTTCTCGGCGGCGCTCTACATCCAGGACAACTATAAACTCCCGATACAGAACGTGCTGCGCGGCGTGCTGATCGCCAACTCCAATATCCTTAACGCGGCCGCGGCCGAGAGCGACAAGATAGACCAGTTTTCCGAGACGATAAAATACGCGGCGGTGATCATCATCACGGTCCCTATCTTATTCATCTATCCGTTCCTCCAAAAGTATTTCGTCAAAGGGGTAATGATAGGCGCGGTAAAGGGATGAACGCGCGGTGAATTAAAAATACGCACGGTGAATTCAAATTACTTAGGAAGGGGATTTTTATGTACCTGAAAAGAGGAAAGACCGCGAAAATAATCTCGCTGGCGTTGAGTTTTATCATCGCGGCCGGCGCGGTCATATTTAACGCCCCGCGGGCGAATCTGCTCGCGGCCGGCGCGACGTATTACGTCTCGCCCGACGGGGACGACGCGGGGAGCGGAAGCATAAGCGATCCGTTCAAAACGATCGCGAAGGCCGCTGGCCTTATGGGGCCGGGCGATATATGCGTGCTCCGCGAGGGAAGATATTACGAGACCGTCGTCCCGCGTTCCGGCGCGGAGGGTATGCCGATCACGTTCACGGTATACGGCGGCGAGACGGCGACGGTCAGCGGCGCGGACCGCGTGACCGGCTGGACGCCGGTCGACAGCGCGGAGCTGCCGAGCGGCGCGGATAACGTGTATAAGGCCTCCGTGCATCTGGCGCTCGGCGACGGCGACATAGACGATTTTTTAGAGACGCTGAACGATAATGACAAACGACTGTGGGAATACGGCAGCGAATTCCAGATCTTCCGCGGCGGCGAAATGATGTACGAGGCGCGCTACCCGAACTTAAACCCGGGGGCCACGTTCGCGAACTTTACTCCGGGCACGACGACGGGCGGAAACTATATAACCGGCACGCCGTCGTCCGTACGGACGGGGCTCTACATCAACCCCGACTCCGGCTTGAAAAACCTTCCGGGCGCGAACGACCCCGGCTTCTTGGACGGCGCGTGGCTCTGGGGCGTGTACGGCTCCCGCTGGTGCGCGCTGACGCGGCCGATCGTGAAATATGACCCGGCGAACGGAGCGAACGGAAGGATCGAGGCATCCCCGTGTTCCACGCGCCAGTACCCGCAGGGCAGCGGCTCGTATACGCCGGGCAGCGGTCAGTATTATTACGTGTTCGGCGCGCTCGGATTATTGGACGCCGACGGCGAGTGGTGGTACGACAAACAAAATAAGGAGCTTTACATAGTCTCCGAAACCGACCCGAACGATTTGATAATCGAGGCGAAGCAACGCAGGACGGCGTTCGACCTCTCCGGCTGCTCATATGTGAATATAGTTGGGGTGAACGTGCTCGCCTCCACCGTGCTGACCGACGCGGCAAGTTCAAATATTTTGCTTAAAAACATGAAGTGCGAATATGTAGGTTACAACAGCAAGACGGGCCTCGAAATACAAGGAATCGACGACAACGCGGCGCAAGACAACCAGGGCATACTGCTCAAGGGCTCGTTCATAACCGTCGACAGCTGCGAGATGGCGTACTCGTCGGGGCCGGTCCTCAACGTGCAGGGCTCGGACAACACCGTCGTCAATTGCTACGTGCACGACGGCAACTCGATGGGCTGTTACGCCGGCCACACGAAGCTGAGCGGCAGGCGACAGTTGATCACCCACAACACCTTCTCGGATTCCGGGCGCGACGTCGTGAGCTTCCGCCTGCTGTCGGAGAGCGTCGTGCAGTATAACGACATCTTCAACGCCGGATATCTGACCCGCGATCTCGGCATGATGTACGCCGCCAATTCGGACGGGCAAAACACGCTGATACATCACAACGTGCTGCACGACAACTTCGCGGTCGGCGTCAATTCCGGCCTGTACCCCGACGAGATGACGCAGAACTACATCATGTACGGCAACATAATGTACAACGCGGGCCGCGGCGCTACGGCGAACGCGACCGGCGGCGCGATGGTCCACTCGAACCAGGCTTCGCTGTACAATTTGATCTACAACAACACCACTTACAACAGGTCGTACTACTCCGGCACGTATTCGTTCGGGGCCGGTTATTATACGAACGTCGGGCGGCAGGTCATCAACAATATCTTCTACGACGGGTTCGAGATTACGAACTCCGCCTCGACCGTATTCAAAAACAACCTGCTCGAGGGGTCGGCGGACAGCATCTACGCGAACGCGGCCGGACGCGACTTCAGCTTGAAGGCCGGGTCCGCGGCTATCGGCGCGGGGAAGCCGCTATCGGGCGTGACCGCTCCCGGCTTGGAAACCCCTTCGGTAGGCGCGCTGGAATTTGGCGAGCCGATGTTTGATTACGGGCACGATTTTAATTCACCGCCCGATCTCGCCTTGATACGCGCGAACCTACCCTCGGTACTCGATTTCGAATATCGGAACCTCGTTAAAAACGGCGGCTTCGAGTTCGGGACGACGGAAGGATGGAGCGGCGACGGCGATGTCGTCTACGGGAACGCGTGGCACCTAAACAACGCGAACGCCGCCGCGGGTTTCTACGCGGGACGGCTCGCGCCCGGCGAGACGTTAACTCAAACTGTCGGTTCGCTTTTACCGGATTCCACGTACCAGTTTTCGCTCAGCATACGCAAGGACGGCAATCTTTCGCAGGAAGCGAAGATACTCGTGAAAGACGCCGCTACCGGTAAAACGCTCGCGGCGTGGGACCTGGCCTCGGCGCAAATGCCGACGACTTGGAATTTGACCGGCGCGACGGCCGGGCGATTGGCGATGAGCTTTACGACTGAAAGCGGGCCCGCGTCCGTCATTATTTCGATCGAGAACGCCGGAGCGTCCGGGAACTTGTTGATCGACGACGTCGGGCTGGCCAAGGTCATGGCCGACAACGCCGTCGTGATCGCGTTAAACGTCGACGGCTGTGACGCCGATTTCTCGGCGGCTTCGATCGAATTGACGATGACGACGGCGGCGGCGAACTTCCCGAGGACAAAGCTTTTTGCCGGAGCGGACGGGACGGTCGAGCTGTTCCCGCCGGCGGCGAACACGAATTGGTCGTGGACGTTAGCCTACCCCGGCACGCCCGGCGCGAGCGGCACGGCGACGATAAATTCGGCGAACCCCGCGTCGTTTGTCATAAACGCCGGAAGCCTCGAGACGATAAGCGACATCACATTCGACGTCACGCCCGCGACCGCGTCGATCGACGTGTACGGCCCGGACGGCGACTTTATCGCGCCGGACCCGGAGAACGCATTACGTTACGGCGGATTGAAGGCGGGCGTCTATACTTACGCCGTCGCGGAGGAAAATTATTACGATAACGCCGGTGAGTTTACCATGCCCGCGGACAGCGGCGGGGTCCTTGTTGTCGAACTGGAGCTCATGCCGGTGTATGCGACCGTCACGTTCGACACAAACGGCGGAACGGGCGATGCGATCGAACCGGTGACGGTGATCGTTGGCGAGACGATCGAGCTCCCGGAGGAGCCGTCGAGAGAGCCGGACGCCGCGTTCACGTACGTATTCGCCGGATGGTTCACGGAGGACGGCGTCGTGTTTACATGCCTTACGCCCGTGATGGAGGACACGGCCCTCTACGCGAGCTGGACGGCGGTCCCGATACCGTACGTGGTTTCGGTTTCGGTAGCGGCCGAAATAAATAAGGGCGGCGGCAACCTCAACACGCTTAACTTCATCGTGACGGAAATTTATTCCGACGGCGACGCGAATAAATTATCCGGGACGTTTTCGATCTTAAACAACGAGACGGCTCGGTTCTTCGTCGGTAAATACGAGATCTACGCGGAGACATCCGGCGGCAAGCTGTCGAGCTACGGCCTGATAGGCAGGCCCGACGGCGGGTTGACCGTCCGCGCGAGCGCGTCCGTCGACAAAAAAACGGGCAGCACGAACGAATTGACCGTCACCGTATGCGAGATAGATTCCGGCGGCGAAGTAATCGGCGCGTACTCCGCGACGTTTACGGTGATGAACAACGCGTCCGGGGTCTATAACGTCGATAAATATCTGATATACGTCGCGGTCTCGGGCAACGTCAAGGTCGATCAATGTTATGTCGTTGAGTGAACCTGAATGAAAAGACGTTCTTAAAATTTTTTGGCTCTACTCCCAAAATAGTTGATAACACTAAAACGGATTAGGAACAGCAAGCTCAAGCTTACCCGAAACAAGGAAGATCATCGACGAAAATCCTTCAAAGGTATGAAACCCCCTTGCTTTGCGTTTGGCGGTTTGGATCATGGAATTAATGCCTTCGCAAACGGCGTTGGTTAACCGCCACCTGAAATAATTGATGATCTTGGGCCTGTGGCGCATCAACGTTTCGGCGGCGTCTTTCATTGGCTTGAGCCGGCAACGCCGCATCCATGAATACAAACCCTGAAAGGAGGCCTCTGCTTCGACTACAGTTCGGCTGGCATAAAAATCATCAAGCCCGGATATGATCCGGTATGCCCTGCCTGTTTGAGGATAGCGTTTGGACATGTCGGCTAATTTTGCGGACTGTTCTGTCGACAGCTTCGATTCGGGTATCATGAACAACCGCCGACCACGGAACAGGCTCTTTTTATCAGAAGCGGTCTTTTGTTCGGTTTTGCGTACTTGTTCCAGTGCGTCGATCAGCACCTTCTTTACATGGAACTTGTCGATGATGTTTTCAGCTTTCGGGAAGTGCTTAGCGATAGCCGGTAGGTAGGATTTCGACATGTCGGAGGTGACCGTCTCTATACGGTTCGGGTCGCCGCGTTTGGTTGATAGTTTTTCAGTAAACAGCGCTACCGCTTCACCGCCGCGGCCTTCCTCTACATCGATTACGCGGCGCTTGGCTGCGTCAATGACCAGTGTTACGTATTGATGGCCGCGCTTGAACGATGTTTCGTCTATCGCCAACATCGCGACGTCCGCCAGATCCATGTTATCTACCGCTTTACCGACCCAGTAGCGCAGTATCTTGGTAAGCGATTTTTCGTCACAGCGTAGTAATGCGGCGGTTCTTGCGATGGGCATGTCGGCCATTATTAGCATCGCATAGCCTTCGAACAGTAATGTGAACCGGCTGTTCCTTCGTTCATACGGTGCGTTTACCTGTACGCTGCCGCAGTTGGTGCAGAGTACTTTCGGGCGGCGGCAATGCACTAAGCACGGACAGAACATACAGTCGCCATGCCGCCATGTCCGTTCCTTGGGTTCATATCCGTTACGTTTCGTTTCTGAGCTGCATTTCGGGCAGGGTATTGTTGCGTCCTTACGGATGTTTACGTATATATGCAGGGTCAATTCTTTTTCTTTGAATTCGGCTCCTGTTATATACCACGGTTCGGTTAAGCCTAACGAGCCTGC
>Ga0123353_10011781_pt1 | contig 12350 bp, 9 predicted proteins | sample TergutLab28metaG_3_FD_92763 | JGI IMG/M metagenome (GOLD analysis project Ga0123353, IMG submission 92763) | Labiotermes labralis P3 segment gut microbial communities from Petit-Saut dam, French Guiana - Lab288 P3 | ecosystem: Host-associated > Arthropoda: Insects > Digestive system > Gut ... | reverse complement strand
GCAACGCCGTGGCAACGTTCTGCCACCAACGAACGACACGAAAACGAATCGCCCGACGAGGCATCGACTTACGGAAAATTCATCAGTGTAAATGGACTTAGACATTGCGCTGTAGTATTAAGCTGCAAGAGGAAATAGAAAAATTTATCAACGACGAGTACATGCCTCTCTTGGAAGAACAGCGAAAACTGACACTGACGCCGAGGCAGATTGCCATGCAGGAACATGGTATCGCACTCCAAGCCCGGAGCGTGAAGAGCATTGGCGTGACGGATAAGTACATTTTCATCTGCACGCCGGCGGCGAAGGGTTATGCCTCCGAAGTTTGGCGGGTTAATGCCGACTTTTCGGACCCGAAAGTGATCGTCAAAAATCTTTCCGGTTGCTGTGGCCAAATGAACATCACTGCCATCGGCGACAAACTCGTGATTCCCGAAAATGGCCGATTCAAAGTCCACATTTACGATGCCGAAGGAACCCGTCTTGAATCGTGGGGCGGCGACGAACGGGCGGACGCCGTTTCCGGTTGGGGGAGCTGCTGCAATCCGATGAATCTTGCGTTCGATGCCGACGGCAACGTATTGACCTCCGAAGCGAGTGTCGGCGCGATCAAGCGATTCACACAGGACGGCAAGTTCATTGAACTCGTGGCCCAATCGCAGATCGTTCCCGGCTGCAAGCACACGCCCATTGGAATGTCTCTCGACGGGAACAAAGCCTATATGCTCGATATTACGAAACGAAATATTATCGTGATGGAGAGGAAAGACGCGGAATGACCGGCAAATTCTCCTACAATGAATCCTTTACTACTAAAAATGTCATGAAATACTTTTTCCTTACCGTATTGCTCTGCTTGTTTCTCGGCGTGCCCCTTTTTGCCGCCGAGCCGTTTGTGATTGCCGTCATGGATCCGCTTGCCAAGGAATTGGCGTGCGATTGTGTCGCCGGGTTCGCGCAACGGGATTACAAAGCCCTTGCCGATCACCTCAAGAAAACTGGCAACCCCGCTTTCGCCGAAATCGAACTCGTCTTTGCCGGTTCACTTCAGGCGGCGATCATAAAATCGTCCCCAAAGCGGGTCGATATGATTATTGGCAAGGATTCCGTTGTCCGCCATGAACTGCAACAGGCGAAGATGCTTGCCACAGGCATTGCCCGACTCACGGACAAAAAGGGAGAGGTAACATTCACCGGACTGGTCGTCGTGGCCGCCGATGATCCGACGAAATCGGTTGCTGACCTGAAAAAACACCGGCTTCTCCTCGGTCCGCCGGATTGCGACGAAAAACACGCCGCCGCGATAAAATTTTTCGAAAAGCACGGCATTACTGTCCCGAAAAAACCGGACATCGCCGGTAATTGCACGGAAGCCGGTCTTGCAATCATTGAAAACGAGTCGCCGCAACCGATTGCCGCCGTTGTTTCCGACTATGCCCTCGTCCTGATCGAAGGTTGCAAGACCATCGAAAAAGGGGCATTGCGCGTCCTCGACAAAACGGAACCGGTGCCGTTTATCGGCGTGTTTGTGACCGAATCCGTTGACCAAAAGACATCGGAAAGTCTCTGCAATGCTTTACGTGCCGGTGTAAGTAAAGATTCCAAGTTGCTTGAAACGTTGGAATCGAAAAATGGCTTTGCCCCTTATAGTATGGAAACAAAGAATGGCTGGGAATTACTTCCCGTTATGAAAACCGAGGGCGACTCAAAAAACTGACTTTGCTTCCCGGTTGGCCGCAGTGGCGAGGACCGAATCGGGAAGCAACGCACGTTCCGCTGCCGAAAGCGTTTCCGGAGACGCCGGAAATCGTTTGGCAAAAATCGATGGACGGCGACGGCATTGCGGGTGTCGTCGGTGATGGTAACATTGTGGTTGTCGCCGATCGAAACCGACTGGATTCGGCGGACATTTTTCGTGCTCTCGACATGAAAACCGGTGACCAGCACTGGAAATTGGAATATTCGACTGCGTCAAAACTCGATTACGGCAATTCGTCACGGGCAACGCCGCTGATTGCCGGTGATCGGGCGTTCCTTCTCGGAGCGACGGGACACCTGCACGCCGTCGAATTGTCGTCGGGCAACGTCGTTTGGAGTACCGTCTTGCCGCGAGCGTTCGACGGTAAAATGCCGTCTTGGGGATTTTCGACCTCTCCGCTTCTTGTCGATGAAACAATTTCGGGCGGAAAATTGACCGGCGGAAAACTCATCGTTCCGCCCGGTGCGCCGGATGCCGGACTCGTTGCACTGGATGCCGTCACAGGAAATGTCGTCTGGAAATCGGAGAACGGAAGAACCGCCGGCTATGCGTCGCCGCTCGTTGCGACACTTGGCGGAGTACGGCAGATTATTTTTTACGACGATAGGTCGCTTGGCGGTTGGGATGTTGCAACAGGCAAGCGGCTTTGGGAGCTGATTCCGAAGCATCGCAACGATTTCAACGTTCCGACCCCCATTCCGCTTCCCGGCGACCGCCTGTTTGTCGTAACGGAGAATAACGGAGCCAGGATTTATCGTTTTCATGCTGACGGACGAATCGAACCGGAGCCGATTGCCCTCCAGGAAGAAGTGAGGCCGGATTCCAATTCCGCAGTTGCAGCGGCGGATCGGATTTACGTCGTTGATGGTGGGCTATACTGTCTCGATAGTACGGATTTGAGTATCCTTTGGACACTGGAAGACGACGCCTTGAACGACTTTGCAACGCTGTTGCTTGGCGATGACCGATTGTTGATCGGAACTTATGGTGGCGAGATTTTATTGATCGATATTTCCGCCGTGCCGGGCAAGATTGTTTCGCGTTTCCGTCCCTTTGATGTCGACGACGTGATTTTAAGCCATCCTGCCGTAATCGGCGATTGCCTGGTCGTCCGTAGCACGGCAGCTGTTGTATGCGTGAAACTACATAGCCCGTAACAGTGCGACTCCGCGCAGGAATACCCCGGCTAGAGCGTATCAGGAGTTGGTCTGGAGTAATAAATTCTTTCGGTATCCGGCGTTTTTGAAGTAATTCAGGCACTCTTGTGGTGAGAAAACGTCGCAGAGTTCGCCCAGTTTCCGCCACAAGTCCTCCACCTTTCGTACTTTCGCTTTGCGAACCGGTGTTTTCAACTTGGAAAACACATTCTCAATCGGATTCAAGTCGGGACTGTACGGCGGAAGGTAAAGCACTTTCGCACCAACGCTCTCAATCGCCTCCTTCACGCCTGCAACTTTGTGCGGACGCTGGACCCCGCTTGTCTTTGAGAGTTCAAACTCGTGAGGCCAAATGAAAGTCAAAATTGCAACGAATTCACATTGGATGTCCCAGGATAACAAACCAATAAAACGCAAATCCAATTGTGAAAAGCATCAGAGCACCGAACGACAAAGAAAGTGCAATCCCGATGTATGCGTAAAGCTTTCCTTGCGTGCGACGTCCCATAATTCCGAAAATGAGGGCGGCCACGGCGCATGGTATACCGAGAGTACCTAATACCCAACTGATTTCGTGCCAAGGACTTTGACCGAAATGTACGCCAAAAAGCTCAAGCAACACACTGTAAAATACAAAGAGAAACGGCTCCAAACCACACAACAAGGCGATGATTCCATACCATTTTCCTGGTTTGGATGGTTTTTTCTCAGGCAACTTCTGGGGCGAAGCAATGGACATGTCAAATTATAAATTTATGGATGCGAGAATAAAATTTGAACCGCTTCAACGGCTGCCTGCCACGCCGATATTGTCAATCCACGCAAAATAGCGAGTCTTTTGAATATCGGCGAGACAGGCGATACACCGAACAAGCTCAAATTTTGTTGGCAGCACAATCATGTTACGTGAATTGTCATTATAGTATTTCCAAAGTTATGATGCAACGTCTCTCGGTATAAAACTCGTGAGAGGAAAAGTCAAAACAAAGCAAAAATTGTGTGACCCATAAAACCCTTATTTTTCACTCGGTTTCCAGGGTTTGAGGCCGTTTTTTTCGCGGAGGAATTGGGCGCCGGTGGATTGTAGCCAGTGGTCGAGTTCCGACGCCATGGTTTTTGTGCGATCTTGTTCAGTGGCCGACAAATCATGCTGTTCCGAGGGGTCGGTGTTGAGATTGTACAGATGCGTGCGACCGTCTTCATAGCGGCGGATCAGTTTCCATTCCCCTTTACGAATCACGCCGCCGGGAAAGCCGCCCTGATTCGCGTAATGCGGGTAATGCCAGAACAGCGATTCGCGGTCCAGCGTCGTTTGCGTGCCGTCGATGACCGGCTTGAGCGATACGCCGTCGAGGTGTTGTTCCGGCCTAGGCGGCAGTCCGGCCAGGTCGAGCAGCGTCGGATAAAAATCGGTCGTGATGACCGGAACGTCCGAATCAATGTGCGTGCCGCCGGGCGTGCGGATGATGTACGCGACGCGATGTCCCCCTTCGTAGAGCCAACCTTTGCCGGCGCGCAGCGGCAGGTTCGAGGTCGGTGAACCTTCCGCGGTCGAAAGCCCGCCGTTGTCGGAAACGAAACAGATGATCGTGTTGTCGAGCAGATGTTCCTCACGCAATGTTTCGACCACGCGACCGACCGCCGTGTCCATGGATTCGACCATCGCCGCATAGACCGGATGGGTTTGCCGCTCGCGTACCAGTCGCGGGTCGTCGCTCGGCCATGTTTGTTCTTCCGGCGCGAAGAGTTCCTCGTTTGTCGGTGGCAATCCGAGCTGTTTTGCCTTCTGCCGATACTTTTCGATCACCGGTTCCGGTGCCATAAGCGGGGTATGCACCTGATAAAACGAAAAATAAAGAAAAAACGGCGCGTCTTTCATCGATTTGATCAGCGCGACCGCCTCGTTAGTGAGCCGTTCGGTCAGAAACTCGCCGTCGGGACCGTCCGGCAGTCTCGGGTTGCGATACGGCGCAAAATACGAACTTGGCGCCCCAAGATGGCAACCGGCGATATTGACGTCGAAACCTTGATTCTCCGGCCAAAACTCTTCCGTCGGCCCAAGATGCCACTTGCCGAGAAACGCCGTTTTGTAACCGGCTTCTTTGAACGCCTTGGCAAGCGTGATTTCGCTTGAGTCGAGCTGTTCGTGGACCGGTGCCGGGTTAAACCGCTCGGATCGCGTGCCGCCGAAGTAGTTTGTGCAACCGCTTCGCACCGGATACTTGCCGGTCATGATGCTGAACCGCGTCGGACTGCAAACGCAACACGCGGCGTAGCCTTGCCGAAATTGCACGCCGGATTTTGCCAGTTGGTCAACATGCGGCGTCTCGTAAAAGGTGTCGGGATTGTACGCCCCGATGTCCATCACGCCCAAATCGTCCACGAGAAAGAACACGACATTCGGCTTTTTCTCCCTGTTTTGCAGCACCGCGTCATCCGCAAAAGAAAACGGCAACGGAACACAATAAAGACAACACGTCAAACAAATCATTCGTAAAAAACAGGTCATGACAAAAAATCCAGGGTTGGAAGATTGGGAATTAGGAGTTGGGAATTGGGGTTGACGCTACAGTCCAAGGCCGTGTTTTCGGTATCAGATGTTCTCCAGGACTGAAATCCAGGTGTCGAACAGTGGGCAGTGTTCGCGGATGGTCGCCAGGCCGATCCGTTTGACGATGATGGAACCATGAAGGATTTTCTGATAACCGCGGAAAATTTGTTGGATTCGTTTGCTCGGGGCGGTCTCAAAACTGTTGTTGATGTCTTCCGGGGTATCAAAATCGAAGAGAATTTTTGCGAATTTCTTCCACAAGTACGGCTGCAGAATCCCCAAAGCGAGTTCTTTGGGTGAACTGAACAGGAGCCCTTCAAATTCGTGCATCTGGACATAAGGGATCACCCGTAATGCCTGGTCCGGACGAAAATCGGTTTCCAACTGCTTGAGGAATCCTTCAATCACCGCGTCAAAACGCTCTTGCGCGGTTTTGAACAGTTTTGCTTTGTGAACTCCCGGAAAATTGGCATAAATACCGTAAAAATCGATGAACGTGGTGATTTTGGAAAATGGGTCCGAGTGAAGCAAAAGCCGAATATCGGTGACGATCCGTTTGTAGCCGACATTACCGCCGCGGTGTCCGCCGGTGCCGATGAGCTTGGGGAGCACCTCGATTCCGAGCGTTTCAAAATGCGGATGCAAGATCAGGTTGACAAACATCTCCTCCGTCTGGCCTTCACAAATGATGTGAATGCGACGTTTGTCCGGTGCACCGGTGTCGGAATCGTTTTTCATCTCGGACGACCTCCCAGGACGTTTTTTTCCCAAAGCTGACCGAGTGAATACTGGTCCAACCAACTCCCCAATTCTTGTCGGCTGATATGTCGAAAAGCGGAATTCCCTTTTTCCTGCTCGACGACAAGAATGTCTTCCGGCTGAAACTTGTTCAGGAGTGTCGGAGACTGCGTGGAAACGATGAGTTGTGTTTTTGTCGAGACCGAGTGAATCATGGAAGCGAGAATCTCCACGGCACTGGGATGCAGTCCGAGTTCCGGTTCGTCAAAAAGCATCGTGGCAGGCGGGTCGGGTTGCAAAAGGGCCGCCGTCAGACAGATGAATCGGATTGTTCCGTCGGAAAATTGATTCGGACCAAACAGGGTTGGACATCCTTTTTGTTGCCATTGGAGGTTGATTTGCGATTCGTCACTTCCGGCGATTCCCCGGGGAATCAACACAAAATCTTCGAAATACGGAACAACAAGCCGAACCGTGTCGGTGATGAATTCATATTCGCCGGGGTGATTTCTTCGCAACTGATAAAGAAACGCCGCCAGATTGGACGCGTCCGGGTGAAGTTCCTCGCAATCGGTCATGGAGCAAGACCGTTTGACTCCGGCATTAGGGCTGGAATCATGAAAATGGTAGACTTTCCATCGGGAAACCGCTCGCAAAGCGGCCTCTTCCGCCGGGGAAATCGGTGCGTCAGGACGGTCCAACCGCCGCAGTTGCGATTCTTTGGTTCCAACATTGTTACGGTGTTTTTCGGCAAGCTCATCAAGTTCCCGGGACGTTTTTTGCGTGGAATCGATGAATTCCTCATAAACCAGTTGCAGCCGGTCATCTTCCGTTTGGGCGGCAATAAAAATGATCGAGCCGGCGGGAAAACGGACAATCGACGCAAAACAGTCGGACGGACGACAGTCCGAGGAAAGAATCCGTTTGGCCCCGCCCAATTCGGCGGTATGCGACTGGAGACGTCGGTTGATCAGTTCCGCCATGAATGTGAAGAACGAGACGAAATTGCTCTTTCCCGCCCCATTGGCGCCGATCAACACGTTGAGCGGATGAAGTTCCAGATGAGAAAGTCGCCTGATCGACTTGAATCGGTGAATCATCAACGAGCAAATGGAGTAATCGGACATAACGGTTTTTCCCGAATGATTCGTTTTTTGTCAGCAGGTTCCGGCCAGGTTCCGGCATAAAACACGTGAGGAATATTGCAGTCCAGCGACACGGCAACGCACGGGCGTTGCATCCCGGTTGTCTCCCGGTCCTTCGGACGGTCGACTTCCAACGGCGAATCGAACGAAGTGAGCATGAGCAACTGCGATCAAACCGTAGGTTTGCCGTCGGAGACATTTTTCAACGTCCTAGGGAGCAATGCTTCACAACTTTCCAAATTGACCAACCCGGAACGCACATAACAAAGGACATTTAAAAAATGCCTTCGGCGATTGAGGAAAACCGGCTACGGCGCAACATCCGGTTACTGCACAACCACTTTGTTCCCGGATTTCGCGGCCTTGGTTTTCATTTTACCGGACATCTGCCCAGATTTTGTAGGCTTTTGACAACGTTTTTCCGGGGTATAACTCCGGGTAGGTTTCTGACAACGTTTTCAGACGTTCAACGAAGTCTTTCGGGACAGTCGCCCTTTGGTTTGGGGTGATTTTTTGTCCGATTTCTTTGATGGCAGCGGCGGCGGCATCGCGGACGTCCATCATGTTGTTGAAATCTTCCGCCGTTGACAAAAGAGCCGGAAGCGCGACGGGGTCACCGATCATTCCCAATGCGGCGGCAACCGAGGCCCGGTGAACCGGAGTCATCGCTTCGTTCAGGAAGATGTTTGGTGCCGGGGCGGAGCCGAAATCGAATTCCTTCTTTTCGTCGGTCAAGACGGCGAGGAGTAACGGGATGGATTCCTTGTCCTTGAGGCGTCCCAGAGCACGTGCCAGCATGTAACAGGTCCAGGAACGTTCCCGCGACGGTTCACGTTTCTGGAAATCGGCAAACGCTTCGCGGATTCGTTGTCGGTGGTCGTCACTTGTCCTTTCCTGAACGAGAACGGCAAGGACTTGAGCAGCCCGGGATGTCGGTTCCAGAACACCGGTCGAAACGGCGGGCGGCGAATCGGAAACCGCTTTCATTTTGGCTCCGTCACCTTGTTTTCCTTCCAAAACGTTCAGGCAGGCTTCAAGATATTCATCATAGAGAGCCGATCGGGCCAATGTTCGACCGACCAACCGTTCGTAATCATCGTTGTCGAGCAAAATGCCGCGATCCGAGTCGATCGGAAGACTGAGAATGATTTGGTCGGCGATTCCGTCGATCTGTTTCTGCACGTCGATCGATGGAGATGCTCCGATCATTTCGAGAGCTTCCAGAATCCGGTAATGAATGATCGACGAAATGCTTCCCATCAACCATTCGTGGTCGGCGGTTCGGAACGTGTAGAACCAGAACTCCTCAAGTGTCCGGAAACCGCGGATCAGGCCGTCAACAGCCGCCGGGGTTCCGATCCGACCGAGAGCTTCCGCCGCGGCCCCGCCGATATGGTCGGGCATTGCGGTCCAACCGAATTCATGACTCTGGTTCGACGGCGGCATCTTCCTCAAGCAGCAATCGGCGAGGATGTCCGAAAGAAGCGGAACACTTTGCTCGTCACGAAGGATTCCCAAGGTTCGAATCACGGTGATTTTCGACAAGGTGTCGATTTTTTCCTCTTCCGCGAGAATCTTCCGAAGCGACATCTTCACGGCATCCGACTTGCCATAATGGGCCAAGGCATCGACCGCTTTCCGGAATCGGATGGAAGCGTCACTGCTTGTCCAGTCGAATGGCCCGGCGAGAATTCGGGCGTTCATCGCTTCGATCCTTTCCGGCGGGTTGTCCCGGAACCATTTTTCCCAATAGGCCTGACGTTCCCTCGGCGGAATATCCTTGACCAGGCTTTGTGATTCCGTTTCAATGTTTCCCGTGATATGTTCCAACGTCAGATGAGCGGCGTGACCAACCTGTTCGAACCGATCGGAAAAAGCGTCCAGCAACATCGGAACCGACTCCGTGCTTGCGCAACAGGCCAACGTGACGGCAGCAAGCATCCGAACCTCGTCGCAGGAATCTTTTCGCATCGTTTCGCAAAGAACCGGTGCAATGTCATCCGGACGAATGATTCCCAGACGTTGAATGGCGGCATAACGACGGCCCGGTTCTTCGACGGTTTGCAATTCGCCGACCAAATGCCGGACCACCGGTCGTAATCCCTGCTTGGTATCAATTGCGGCGGATAGAATATCAGCTTCCGGATGAAGATTGATTCCGATGGTGTCCCGCATCCGTTCGATTTGAAGATTGAGAACACCGCCGTTTGCTCCGTTATTTGCGCGGAATTGCGGTGAATCGATTCCGAGAGTCAGGTCGATGGCCCGGCGATGCAGCGACGGCGTTCCGGAAAACGTCGGTGTTGCGTTTCGGTTGGCGTGACAACCGACACAAGATCGGAACTCTCCGGGTCGGGTATAAATCCAACTCAGTTCGTTGACGACGGCCCGGCCTTCGGCGTCGACCGCCTGAATCGCCAGAGGAACATCGGCGGGAATCTCGACATTGAACGAACCGTCCGGCATGAGCGGAAACGTTCCGAGATCAACACCAACCGTTCCGATATGCCCGTATTGATGCCGGGCGCTTCGAAGCGTGAGCGGTTTTCCCATGTAAATGCGAACCGCCCGGACCCGCGACCACTCAGCGTTGGTTTGCTTGGAATTGAAAACATTGCTGCAATACAGCAAACCTTTGGAATCGCAACTTGTCGGAAGTTCCGATTCGTTGACGAAGTCCGGCCAGAGTCGGGGTTGAGGTTTTTCACCGAGGAAATTGACACTGTGAATCGGTTCCTGGGATTGCAGGATTTTATAACTTTGTCCCGTTTCCGGATCAACAACGGCAAGCATTTTTCGTGCCGTCGTTGCAAGAATCCGATTGTCGGGAGTTGGCGACATGTCGAACAGGCTGACCTGACAAGGCATCGGCTCAATGGTGACCGGAACCGGCTTTTCCACGGCCGATTTCAATTGAGACGTACTCAATTCCGGTTGATCGTCCGGTGGCGGGGTTGATTCCGAGTCCGATTCTCCTGTTTTTTGCAATTTCGTGATCACCGGTCCGGCATGGGACAAGGCGGCAAGACGACCATTCGGAAACGGGGAAGGACATCCAAACCCATAATTCCGAAGCCAGGCCGCGTCATATTCCGCGGCAGTCGCCAAATCGTAACCGATCGCCCCTCGGTCCGGCCCGATCAGGATTTCCCCTGCCGTTCCGTCCGGTCGCACGCAGTGAACATGGGTCTCGACCTTGGCCCGTTCCAGAAAATTGTCGTGTCGGATAAAGGCGATTCGGCCGTCCGCCATGACATGGGCATCAGCATCCGCCGTTACGTGATAAGTGATCGGTTTGATCGTTCCGTCGAGTAAATTCAAACGAAACAAGGAACGGGCCGTGTTGGCATGGTATTCGTCACGGGCGGCGGTTCGCGTCGAGGTAAAAACGAGCGAGTCGTCCGGAAGCGGGCAAGGATCCGTGTCGTGCCACTTGCCCGACGTGAGTTGCGTCAAACCGGTACCGTCCGCGTTGATGCGATACAGATGATAAAACGAGTCCCCTTCCGGTGCCATGGTAAAAAAGATCGTTTTGCCGTCGAAGGAACAGCACGGCGAGCCGATCCAACCGGTTCCAGCGTCCAGAATCATCCGGGGCGTTCCGTCCGGTGTTGCCGGGACCAACGTGAACATCTTGTTACCGCTGAGTGAAGGGGCGGGAACATCGTTTTCCCAATAAGCACGGGTTTCTCCGATCCGGAAGTTCGTCGTCGCAAGGGGAAGGGAGTTGTCCGGCGCCCGACCTTCCAGAAAAACGATTCCGGCGGGCCAAACGAAGTCGGGGTCGGGCTTTTCGAAATTGTCGGGACGCCTCATCCAGTTGAATCCGGTCGGTCGTATGACCCGTAACGTGCTTGGGTCTGTCACGGTCTTCGAGATCACCATGCTGTTCCCCCAAGGCCCTCCCCCCAGCGGAACCAGGACAGACGAATTTGTCCACGTCGAGTCGTCATGATCCGGTTCCCACCAGTTTTCCTTGGGTTCTTCGGTGCAAAGCCAGGAATCTCCGGAATATTTTTCGAGAATTTCACCGTTTTCGAAAACGATCTTGATCGCGACGATCAATCCGCAAGCCGTACCACCGAGACTCTCCGCCTTGATGGCGATGCAATTGGCGGCCCTGGGGACGAGACTTTCTTCGATGCGAAATCGTTCAACGCTGCTCCATTCTTCCGCAAAAGGGCTTGCCTCTTCGGCGATCATTTTGTTGTTGATATACAATTCATAACCGTTGTCCGCGGTGATCAGGATCGTTGCTTCCTTGATCGGCTGTTCCGACCGGAACTTGAATCGATAATACGAGACGTCGCCTCCGGAAGTGAGTGCCTCCGGATTGGTCCACATCCACTTGGCTTTGGTCAGGTCCGGACTCGAAATATCCTGTGTATTGTCGGCGGGGAGAATCGATACCAACGACAACGTCACAACACTGAAAAAAAGGACAGCACGTAAACAACGAAACAAAAGCATGAGGAGACTCCGATAGAATTCAATTCAAAACAGGTGTAACTCACATAATTTTACAAACCGCATCAATTTTCATATCTCGACATAAGTATAATCTATCAAAGGGACTTTTGCAACATGGCCTTCAATGTCTGTATTTTACAAATTTTATCAAATTTTAATCAAAAATTACATCCCATAAAAGCGCAAACATCCCTAAACATCCCAGGTCAGGATTTGACGTAAGTCGAAATTTCAAACAGGCGGTAAGAGAACGCGGACAATGTCAGATTTTTCACATTAAGAAAGAAGAACGAATCATGTCGAAGGAAAGAAAAACCATGATCAGGAAGAAAAAAACGGTCAAGAAAAAAGCCGGTTGTTGAAAATCGGCCAACTCGCGAGAAGTTGGCCGAAAAGAAGACACGGAGTAATAGTCTATTTGGAAACAGTTGTTTTCCCTAACTATTTAATTTGTTATACTTTGCGTAAAAACTCACAAGGAGGAATCGAAAATGAGTGGTCAGCTACGCAAAGCATATAAAACGGACTTG
>Ga0123353_10011780_pt1 | contig 12350 bp, 10 predicted proteins | sample TergutLab28metaG_3_FD_92763 | JGI IMG/M metagenome (GOLD analysis project Ga0123353, IMG submission 92763) | Labiotermes labralis P3 segment gut microbial communities from Petit-Saut dam, French Guiana - Lab288 P3 | ecosystem: Host-associated > Arthropoda: Insects > Digestive system > Gut ... | reverse complement strand
TATGAGAAGTCGGTCGAGGCACTGGCAGACGAGCTGGTACGTGGATCGATCATCGAAGCCGAAGGGGTCAATACGCACCTGGGTAACGTTGTGGATGGCGACCAGACCGCAGCGGTGAAGCGCGCGGCACGTGCGATAGAGCGCGCATTCGATATTGCTGATAGGGCTTGCGAAAAACTAGGAATCGTGTGCTCGACGCGACTGATCCTTGAAAACACCGCAGGAGCCGGCACCACTTATGGGAGCACCGTTACCGAGTTGTTCGATGTCATCAATGAGACGAAGGTCGCCGATGAGCGCCTCGGTATCTGTATCGATACCTGTCATGCCTGGGCAGCGGGATACGACGTGAGCTCTGCCGAGGGCTGGACCGAGATCATCGATGAAATAGTCAACGTCGGAGCGCTCGGGCTCTGGCGATTCGCGCACGCGAACGACTGCAAGTTCGATCGTGGTTCGAAGAAAGATCGTCACGCCTGGATAGGCGAAGGTGAGATCGGGTTCAAAGGCTTCAAGATCCTTCTGCATCTGGGAGAGAAGCATTCAGAACTTGAGAGCATGCCCGTCATCACAGAGCTTCCCGGGGAGATGCCGGAAAAAGATATCATAAACATCGAAGCGCTCAAAGCACTGAGACAAGGATAGACGAAGGGACAGGATATGGGTTATTTTGACGAGTCTGATCACAGTGTCGATCTTGAGAAAGCACAACGAGAGCGTGAGATGAGCACGTCTCCGAGGAAGACGCTCCCGATCATTGTTGTCTTTCTCCTGCTTGCACTCCCGATCCCTCTATCGATGGGGTCTTGGCTTGCGACGATCATGTCGATCGGAAATCTTAATATGACGGACTGGTCGGCTCCCGGAGCGGTACTCAGCGGGATCGTTTCCTTCACCACTTATTTCATTGCGGGGACCTATCTGGTGACGTTCTTCGCCTCACTCATCTATTCTTGGAGGAAGAAAAAACTGTCATGGGTGAGTTTTATGCCCCTTGCTCACGTCGTCTTGTTCATCGTGATGTTCCAGCTTACACTGTGGTTGGAAAGGCGCTGATCGTGCGTGATGTCTGAGTAGGTCTGTAAGCGGGGTTCTGTTATAACGACAATTTATCTGGGATGCACGTCACCGTGCACCTCGAGCGAGCTACCCGCGTGACGGCCGGGTCAGCCTTGATCACGCCTACATGCTCTTGCTTCGGATGGGGTTTACCAAGCCACCGGGTAACCCCGATGCTGGTGCGCTCTTACCGCACCGTTTCAGCTTTTCCCTTTGCCTTGCGGCCAGTGGGAGTCTTCTTTTCTGCGGCACTTTCCGTCGCGTCACCGCGCCCTGCATCTAACAGGCATCCTACCCTGTGAAGCCCCGACTTTCCTCATGCGCTCGCGCGCATGCTGCCGTTCGACCTACTCAGAGTAGTCATTTTAACAAACGGACCGCATGAGGGAAAGTATGATCAGTTCAAAACAGATAAACAACAGAAGGGTGCCTACCATAGCAGTCAACTTGCATTTACTTGTCAAAGTGCTTTAATAGTCTTTCGGGAGAAGAGAACCCACAAAACCAGATAAGGATCATTGCGTGAGCAGGGTAACCACCTACGATAAAGTCAAGAACGCACTCCTTGGGCGACCGCTGGAGAACGACCGACTCGCTGAAGAGAAGCTCGGCTGGTTCTGGGGCTTGCCGATCATGGCAAGTGACGCCGTCTCCTCGGTCGCGTATGCGATCGAAGAGATCCTTATCGTTCTGGTGCCGATGCTCGGAATCATATCGCTTCGGTTCTTAGGACCGATAGCCATCCCTATCATATTGCTTTTGATCGTACTCGCATTCTCCTATGTGCAGATCATCAATCATTACCCAAGTGGCGGGGGTGCCTATAATGTCGCTTCCGACAACTTCGGCAAAGGACCGGCCCTTGTCGCCGCCGCTTCATTGGTGATCGACTATATCCTGACTGTTGCGGTATCGATCTCTTCGGCGACCGCTGCACTGATCGCAGCCTTTCCGATCTTGTTGAGTCTGCGTGTGCCGATCGCTCTGCTGGGCATAGCGATCGTCACGTTGCTCAATCTGCGTGGTGCGCGTGAGGCATCTAAGGTATTCGGTGTGCCGACCTATGCGTTCATCGTCATTATGGCAACGATGATCATCACCGGTCTCGTCGAGCTTGCCGCCGGCAAACTGCACCCGCTGACATATTCCAATGTTCCCGCGCAGACCATGGAACCGATGCTGAGCTTTGTCTTCGTGCTGCTTTTGCTGCGCGCGTTCTCATCCGGTTGTACGGCGTTGACCGGTATCGAAGCGGTCTCAAATTCGATGCCCTCATTCAAGGAGCCGCGGCAGCGTAACGCGAAGATCGTACTCTATGCCTTGGCCACGATCGTGCTCTTCATCTTCGGCGGTTCGGTGATCCTTGCGCAAACTCTCCAGGTCATCCCCATAGAAGGCAAGACCGTCATCTCCCAGATGGGTGCTGCGGTCTTCGGGAGCGGCTCACCGCTTTTCTATGTCCTGCAGTTCGCCACCGCGTTCATCCTGTTTCTGGCGGCCAATACTGCCTATACCGACCTTCCCAATCTCCTCGCGATACTGGCCCATGATGGGTTCATGCCGCGTCAGTTCATGCAACGAGGCTCGAAGTTGAGCCTTTCGAACGGCATCATGCTGATTATGGTGGTAGCGAGTCTGCTGGTCATCATCTTCAGGGCGGAAGTCCACTATTTGATCCCGCTCTATTCCGTAGGAGTGTTCCTCTCATTTACCATCTCGCAAGCTGGGATGACACGTAAATGGATCCGCGACAAGGAGCCGCACTGGCGGGAGAAGATGCTGATCAACGTCTTGGGAGCGACCATGACGCTTGTCGGTCTGTTGATCGTCTTCGTCATGAAGTTCACTCATGGTGCATGGATGCTTGCCATCGCGATCCCGCTTCTCATCTTCTTGATGTGGCGCGTCCATCATCACTATGAGGTGGTGCGAGAAAGCGTCTTCATCTCCAAAGAAGAGTTCCAGGCGCGCTATCGCAAGAGTGAGACCTCCGACAACTTCCTCTGCATTGTCCCGGTGGCAGGGATCGATCGCTCATCGCTCAAGATGCTCAACTACGCGAACAAGCTCAGCTCGAACGTCGTTGCTCTCAATATCGCTACCGAACGAGAGCGAGCCGATCTACTCGAGAAGAAATGGGCGGAGTATGAGATCGACGATCCACTCTGGGTTGTGATGAACCAATACCGCAATATCATTCCACCGGTCGAGGACTTCATAGAAGAGCGTGAGGCCGATCTTAAGAGCGGCGAGGTGATGGCGATCGTGCTTACCAAGTTCGTCGTGAAGAACTGGTACGATCAAGTTCTCCACAATCAATCGACCTTCATGCTGATCCGGGCGCTTCAGAACCATCGCAACATCTCGATCTTGCTCGTTCCGTATCACTACTCAGACAAATAACACCAACAGGGATGCCAAGTTGTGCCGGTCGCTAGCGGCTCGGTCCTCCATAAATACTTGACGCTTCCCCAGCTACACGCTACGATATCTAGGCAATATCAATCCACATGCCAGTGGACTGGAGTACCGAGGTGCCGCAAGAAAGCGGTGGTGTGAAGGAATGATACTGGCAGAAGAACAACCGAAAGGAAGGCCATCATGGCATCAGTCACTATGCAGGGTCTGCTAGAAGCAGGCGTCCACTTCGGACACCAGACCAAACGCTGGAACCCTAAAATGAAACCCTATATTTTTGCTCAGCGGGGTGGGATCTACATCATTGACCTGCAAAAGACCCTTTTTGAGCTAGAGAATGCCTACAATTTCGCTCGAACCGTCGGGCAACGCGGAGGCACGATCCTCTTCGTCGGCACGAAAAAGCAGGCGCAGGAGCCACTCTATCGCGCGGCGAAGTTCTCCGGTATGCCGTACGTGACCAATCGTTGGCTCGGTGGCATGCTCACCAATTGGGATACGGTCCGCTCGCGGGTGCACTACATGCAAAAGCTTGAGAAGATGATCGATGATGGCTCGATGGCCGATCTTCCAAAAAAGGAGCAGATACTTCTGCACAAGAAACTCGTCAAGCTCCAGAATAACTTGAACGGTATACGCGACATGAATTCGATGCCGCAGGCGATCTTTGTCGTTGACACCAAGCGCGAGATAAACGCGGTCAACGAAGCACGTCGCCTGGGTATTCCGATCATCGGTATGCTCGATACCAACGCCGATCCCGACGAGGTCGATTTCCCGGTCCCGTCAAATGACGACGCGATCCGCTCGATCACCCTAGTCGCTGATGTCATCGCATCCGGAATTTTGGATGGTAACGGTGGCGCCAGCCTAGGGACCATCGATGAACCCGTCGCGGTCGATGCCCCGGAAGCGCATGAAGAGGTCGCAGAAGAAATCGTTGCCGTGGATGCACCGATCGAGGATGGAGCAGAGACGATCGAAGAAGAGGAGAGCGTAGATGAAGGAGCACTTGAGGAGGCACCGATCGAGGTCGCTTCTCAAGACGTCGTTTTCGAAGAGAACCCCGTAACCGATGATGCGGTCACCGAGACCGTCATCGTGGTAGAGGACTAAAGGAGGCAATCATGGCCAATATAACTGCCACACTCGTAAAAGAGCTCCGTACGATCACGGGAGCAGGGATGATGGAGTGCAAGAATGCGCTCGTCGAGACAGAAGGTGACATAAGCGCAGCGGTGGATGTCCTTCGCACGCGTGGACTCGCGACACTTGCCAAGAAGGCGGGTCGCGCAGCCAATGAGGGCGCGATCGCCTCGTTCGTCTCCGATGACAGCAAGGTGGGTGTTCTCACCGAGGTCAACTGTGAGACCGACTTCGTAGGAAGCAACGCGACCTTCACCGGTTTTGTCGATGATATCGCGCAGGTCGTCGCTGATCAGGACCCGGCTGACGTAGCAGAGCTCCAAACGCTTTCGTTCCCGGGACGCGACATCACCATCGAAGAATCGTTCGGTGAGCTGGTCGGCAAGCTCGGCGAGAATATGAGCGTCGCTCGGTTCACACGACACGAAGTCGAAGGGAACGGCGCGATCGCGAGCTACATACATGGTGGCGCCAAGATCGGTGTGTTGGTCAAATTCGCGCTGGGTGACCAGGCGACCGCTGATAACCCGGTCTTCAAGACGTACGCGCGCGATATCGCAATGCAGATCGCGGCGGCAGACCCTATCGCAGTGACTCGCGATGATTTCGACCAAGAGGTAATCGATCACGAGCTGAGCATCTATCGCGCTCAAGCCGCTGATTCGGGCAAGCCGGAAGCGATCCAAGAGAAGATGGCCGAAGGTCGTCTGAATAAGTTCTTCAAGGAGCAGGCACTTGTCGAGCAGGCGTTCGTCAAGGACATGGACATCTCGGTCGCCGACCTGACCAAAAAAGTCGCCAAGGAGGTCGGAGACACCATCGAGATCACTGGATTTGAGCGCTACAATCTGGGGGAGACGAATCCCGCATAGCTTGTGAGGGAACAACGAAAATGCCGTACCGAGCGTACGGCATTTTTTTTATGCGTACGCTACAATGAAAGAGGTATCAAAGAAAAGGAGTTCTTGTGACGGGTTATAAGCGGGTCTTGCTCAAGCTTTCCGGTGAGGCGCTCATGGGGGATCGCAAGTATGGTATCGATCCCTCGGTCATCGATTCTATGGCAGTACAGATAAAATCGATCGTCGACGAGGGGCATGAGGTCGCGATAGTCGTGGGTGGCGGGAATATCTTTAGAGGTATGGCGGCAAGCGCCAATGGTATGGATCGCGCGACCGGTGATTATATCGGCATGCTCGCGACCGTAATGAACGCGCTCGCTTTGCAGGACGGACTGGAGCGAGCCGGGGTGGCCTCCCGCGTGATGAGCGCGATTGAGATGAGAGCTGTCGCCGAGCCCTACATCCGCCTTCGGGCGGTGCGTCATCTTGAAAAGGGAAGGGTCGTCATCTTCGCCGGTGGGACCGGCAACCCTTATTTCACGACCGATACGACCGCTGCTCTGCGCGCATGCGAGATCAGTGCAGAGTGCGTGATGAAAGCGACCGGCGTCGACGGCGTTTACGATAAGGACCCAAAAAAATATGGTGACGCCGTCAAATACGATGAACTCACCTATATCGATGTGATAAATCAGGGGCTCAAAGTCATGGACTCGACCGCGGTCACCCTATGCATGGATAATGATCTGCCGATACTCGTCTTCAACATGCACGAGGATGGGAATATCTTACGCGCCCTGCGGGCACAACCAGTCGGAACGATCGTGAGAGGAACGAGCGGATGATTAATGAAATTCTGTCCACCACGCGTGATCATATGGATAAGACTCATGATGCGATGCTCAACGAGTTCGCGACGGTGCGGACCGGCCGAGCCACACCGATGGTTCTCGATCGCGTGATGGTCGAGGCATATGGCAGCCCCATGCCGATCAATCAGTTGGCGACCATCAAATCGACCGATGCGCACTCACTCGTGATCGAACCTTGGGACAAGAAGATGCTAAAAGCGGTCGAAAAGGCGATATTGACCTCAGATCTAGGTCTGGTGCCCAACAACGACGGCATGTTGATTCGTATCTCGTTTCCCACACCGACCGAGGAGCGTAGGATCGAGTTGACCAAACTTGCCCGTAATCACGCAGAGGACTCCCGTGTCGCGACCCGTAACATCCGACGTGATGCGAATCACCGTCTCGATGTGCTTAAAAAGAACGGCGACGCCTCCGAGGATGATGTGATACGTGCCGGAAAGGAAGTACAGAAATACACCGATGACGCGATCAAACGCATCGACGAGTCTCTCAAGGCAAAAGAAGCGGAAATAATGGAGGTCTAAAGCCTCTTGGCAAATCCCGCGAAAGATATCGCTTCCTTTTACACGAGTGAGCGTGCGAAATCCCTACTCGCGTCTCTTGACGAGTACAACATCCCCCGTCATGTTGCTATCATCATGGACGGGAATGGCAGATGGGCCAAGAAGCGCGGAAAGCCACGCGTATTCGGGCATAAGGCAGGCGCTGCGATGGTACGCGAAGCGATCGCTTCGACCATCGAGCTGGGCATTGAGTATCTGACGATCTACTCGTTCTCGACCGAGAATTGGACGCGTCCCGAAGACGAGGTCAAAGGTATCATGTCCCTGTTCGTAGAAGTGCTCGAGCGTGAGTTGAAAAGTCTGCAGGAAAAGGACGTGCGCGTCAAGGTCATCGGCGACAAGAGCGCGTTGCCCGCAAAAACTCGTGCAGCGTTCGAGAACTGCGTGGATAAGACAAAGGAGAACAAGGGTCTGACGCTGGTGGTAGCGGTCAACTATGGTGCACGAACCGATCTGGTCAACGCGGTCCGCTCGATCGCGACCGAGGTCGAGGTAGGATCACTTAGATCCGAGGATATCACCACCGACACGATAGCCCAGCATCTCAGCACCGCCAAGATCCCCGATCCGGATGTGTTGATCCGCACGAGCGGCGAGATGCGCATCTCGAACTTCCTGCTCTATGAGATCGCCTACAGCGAGATCGTCGTCTCGGACACATTGTGGCCCGATTTCGATCGTGATGAGTTCCTTGCTTGTGTGATCGCCTTTCAGCACCGTGCGCGGCGTTTCGGAGGTGTGTAGTGGCACCACCATCCTCGAGCCGACCGCAGGGTATCAAGAGTTCGACCTTCATCACACGTACGGTGACCGCGCTCATCTGGGGAGTCCTCTTTCTCGCAGCACTATATCTGGGAAACACCTTTCTTGTTCTTCCGATCTTTTTCGCTCTCCTCGCGCTTTTCTGTTCTACCGAGTTCTTTGACATCACTGCACCTCGTATGAATAAGACCGTGCGTTCTATCGGGGTCATGCTCTCGATCGCACTACCTTTGATCGCAGCTGCCAGACAGATACAAGGGTTCTTCAACCAGTTGCTTCCGACCGGCATCATGACCGGCATCTTTGCTCTATTCTGCGCGATCGCACTCGGATTATGCGTTCTGCTTGGTTATACCGCACTCAATCCGACCTCATCGACCAAAGACGCGGCCCTCGCACTCTTTGGTTCCATCTATGTCGGTCTACCGCTCGCTGCCATAATATTGATCCGCGAGATGGAGAGCGGACTGTTCTTCGCTCTGCTGACGGTGCTCAGTGTGTGGGCCTCTGATTCGTTCGCCTACATAGGTGGCTCACTGCTAGGTCGGCATAAGATCGCCCCCGATATCTCGCCGAAGAAGACCTGGGAAGGACTGGTCTTTGCGATCCTCGGCTCGGTCGTTATCTGGGGTTTCATGCTGATGATCCCCAATTTGCATATCCCGTTCATGGTCCCCTTCCTCGTGGGTCTTCTCGTGGCGATCGCAGCTTTCATCGGTGATCTTTTCGAGTCAAGCATAAAACGCGAGGCGGGGGTCAAGGATTCCGGGATCATGCTGCCGGGCCACGGAGGACTCCTTGATAGGATGGACTCACTGTTCACCGCCTCGATACTCGTGCTCCTGATAATCATCATCGCCCACATTATCTTGGGGAGGGCAGATCTTTTATGAGCGCTGCGCACAGCGAAATCGATAGGAAGCGTTTGCGCGTAGCGATCCTCGGCTCGACCGGCTCGATCGGTGTCCAAACACTCGAGATCTGTAAAAAGGAGAAGGATCGACTTAAGGTGGTGGCTCTTGCCGCCCATACATCGGTCGAAGAGATCGTCAAGCAAGCGGAACTCTTCAAGGTCGAATATGTTGCGTTGTCCAACGAGAAGGCGGCACTTCTGACCGCGACCTCATTGAGCGACACCGATATCTCGGTGTTGAGAGGCTCGCAAGGGATCATCGACATGATCGAGGTGTGTGATCCCGACATCGTGGTCAACGCGCTCGTAGGGGCTGCGGGGTTGCGCGCGACGGTCGCAACGCTCAGCGCGGGGAAGGTCTTGGCGCTGGCCAACAAAGAAAGTCTGGTCGCCGGTGGTGATCTCGTCATGCCGCTTGCCAAGACGGGAAGACTGCTACCGGTGGATAGCGAGCATTCGGCGATATTCCAATGCATCAAGAAGAAGGATCGTAGAACACTCTCGCGGATCTGGCTGACCGCGAGCGGTGGTCCGTTCAGAGGCGCAAGTATCGAGGACCTCGCCCACATCTTAGCTGAGCAAGCGCTTGCACATCCGACCTGGAGTATGGGTGCGAAGATCACGATCGATTCAGCGACCATGATGAATAAAGGGCTCGAGGTCATCGAGGCGCATCATTTGTTCGACCTTGATTATGATGACATCGAAGTCGTCGTGCATCCGCAAAGCGTTATTCATTCGATGGTCGAGTACAAAGACGGTTCGGTGATCGCTCACCTCGGGCCGACCGACATGCGTATACCAATCCAGTATGCGCTGAGCTATCCTGATCGGTGGAGCGCTCCGCTCGAACCTTTGGACATGACCAAGTTGCGCGATCTCACCTTCGAGCCGGTCGATACGAATACCTTCAAATGTCTTGAACTGGGCTTTGAAGCCGGTCGCACCGGAGGGACCGCGCCTGCGATACTCAACGCCGCCAATGAGATCGCTGTCGAAGCGTTCCTCAATGAACGATTGAGCTTTCTGGGCATACCCGAAGTAGTCGAACACACGCTCAACTCGATCGAGATCGAGCCGGTCGAGTCACTCGATCAGATCGAGCTGATCGATCTGCATGCACGCGAGGTCGCGCAAGATTACATCACTTGATAATTCCACGCATCCTTGAGATCTCCTTGACGCGCCACGTTGATTTGCGTGAATTGCTGGAAACCTATACAATTACTCAGTTGTTTTCGTTTACCTCTTGCTTAGGATCGTTGGGAAACACCCCCGCTTACCCCAGCTTGAGGCGTATGCGATAGCGCGCTTACGTGTTGTCGCGGAAAGTAGGTGTTCTATGCCTTTATCAAAAGAAGTGACCGCTGCCATTGTTGCCGAGTACGGCAAGAATGAGCATGATTCCGGTTCGACCGAGGTCCAGATCGCGTTGCTCACCCAGCGCATCAAGGATCTGACCGAGCACCTCAAGGATCATCCGCACGATCATCACACACGTCGCGGCCTGCTTATGTTGGTCGGTCAGCGTCGTCGCCTTATGCGCTATCTGCAGAAGCGCGATATCGAAGCATATCGTGAGTTGATCGCTAAACTCGGTATCAGAGGGTAGACGAACGACGAGAGTAAATGAAGCGCGCACACAGAGTTGCGCGTTCGAGGATGCCTTGCGCATGGGGCGCAAGGTGGAGAAGAGAGAAGAAGATACAATGTCAGAAATCAAAGAGACTTTCGAGCTGTTCGGAAGAACCTATTCGCTCGAGACCGGTGAGCTCGCCAAACAGGCGGGTGGAGCGGTCGTCGTCCGCCAGGATGATACGATGGTACTCGTCACCGCTTGTGTTTCGAAGGATCCGCGTGACGCAGACTTTTTCCCGCTCACCGTAGACTTCGAGGAGCGTATGTATGCCGCAGGAAAGATCCCGGGCGGGTTCTTGAAGCGTGAAGGGCGTGCCAGTGAGCGCGCTACGCTGACCGCCCGTATGATCGACCGTCCGGTCCGTAGTGCGTTCGATTCGGGATTTCGCAACGAAGTCCAGATCGTCGCGACGGTACTGTCCGCCGACCAAGTAGATCCGCCCGATGTCATCTCGATCATGGGCGCCAGCGCTGCGCTCAAGATCGCGGGTGCGCCGTTCTCAGGTCCGCTCGCCGGAGTGCGCATATCGCGCAATGTCGAGACCGGAGAGTTCATCGTCAATCCCAGCTATGAGGAAGCCGAAGCATCGGATCTCGATCTGGTCGTTGGCGGAAGCGTCGACGCGGTCTATATGATCGAAGCTGGAGCCAAAGAGATCCCCGAAGACGTCATGCTCGACGCACTCGAATTCGCGCAAAAGGCGATCGGCGAGTTTTGCGCCGCGCAGGACAGACTGCTCGCCAAGATGGATATCACTCCGCTCGAGATCGAGCTAGATGCTACTCCCGAGTGGATCACCGAGAAGATCGAGCAGGCCGGAGCCGACAAGATGCATGCGGCGCTTCATAACGCTGACAAGCAGTCACGCATGGCAGATGTCGACGCGGTCAAGACCGAGCTTGCCGAGCTTTTCACGGACGCAGAGATCGAGGAGAACGGTAAATTCGTCAAGGCGGCGCTTAAAGCCCTCGAGAAGAAGACCATGCGAGCGATGGTGCTTGATGAGGGCGAGCGTGCTGATGGTCGCACGACCACGGAGATCCGCCCGATCACGGTAGAGGTCGGCTATGTGCCCAAGGTACATGGTTCAGGTCTCTTCACCCGCGGTCAGACTCAGGTCCTCAGTATCGCTACGCTGGGAATGCTCAGCGAGTGGCAGCGCTTGGACACGATCGATCCGGTCGAGGGCAAACGCTATATGCATCATTACAACTTTCCTCCGTTCTGCACCGGAGAGACCGGCTTTATGCGCGGTCCAAAACGTCGTGACATCGGTCACGGAGCGCTCGCCGAGCGTGCGTTGATCCCGGTACTACCGGCAGAGGATGATTTCCCGTATGCGATCCGTGTGGTCAGCGAGGTGCTCGAGAGCAATGGCTCATCATCGATGGCCTCGGTCTGCGGATCGACACTTGCGTTGATGGACGCAGGAGTGCCGATCACAGCGCCGGTCTCGGGAATAGCGATGGGACTGATCAAAGAGGATGACAAGGTCGCGATACTGAGCGACATCCAAGGTCTCGAGGACTTTCTCGGCGACATGGACTTCAAGGTCGCCGGAACGCCTGCAGGCATCACGGCGCTTCAGATGGACAATAAGGCCAGCGGTCTATCGGTCGAAATACTGACCGAAGCGCTGCGCCAAGCCAATGAAGGACGCGCCTACATCCTGAGCAAGATGCAAGATGTCCTGCCCGAGCCGCGCTCCGAGCTCTCTGAGAATGCGCCTCGCATCATCACCATCAAGATCCCGGTCGACAAGATCCGTGAAGTCATCGGGACTGGCGGTAAGATCATTCGCGGTCTCCAGGAAGAGACCGGCGCGCAGATCGATATCCAAGAGGATGGCACCATCTACATCGCTTCGAAGGACACCGGAGGAGAGATGGCGGCCCGTCGCATCAATATGATCGTAAAAGACCCTGAGGTCGGGGAGATCTACGAAGGACGCGTCGTCGCGATACAGTCTTTCGGTGCTTTCATCGAATTGCTGCCCGGTAAGGACGGACTGTTACATATTTCGCGTGTTGCCAACGGACGAGTCGGCACGGTCGAAGACGTCCTCTCGATCGGTGATGAGGTCAAAGCCGAGGTACTCGAGATCGACAGTAACGGTAAGATATCGCTCGATCG
>Ga0123353_10011779_pt1 | contig 12351 bp, 7 predicted proteins | sample TergutLab28metaG_3_FD_92763 | JGI IMG/M metagenome (GOLD analysis project Ga0123353, IMG submission 92763) | Labiotermes labralis P3 segment gut microbial communities from Petit-Saut dam, French Guiana - Lab288 P3 | ecosystem: Host-associated > Arthropoda: Insects > Digestive system > Gut ... | reverse complement strand
TCTTGAGCCTAATCACGCCCTTACACCCCATTTCTTGAGCCTAATCACGCCTTTACACCCCATTTCTTGGACCTAATCACGCCTTTACACCCCATTTCTTGAGCCTAATCACGCCCTTACACCCCATTTCTTGGAATTAATCACGCCTTTACACCCCATTTCTTGGACCTAATCACGCCTTTACACCCCATTTCTTGAGCTTAATCACGCCTTTACACCCCATTTCTTTAAGATTCATTTTAGTGATAAAATCGACTGATGTTGAAAAATTTCCGCCATTTATGGAAACAGAAGTTAAGCCATCTCGTTCATAAGGGAACAGCTTTCAACTGATGTCTGGCCTGAACCAGTTATAACACAAGACCACAGACTTGCACCCTTTACAGCTAAGGTCCACAAGAATTAACATAACGTTTCAGCCCTTTTGAAGAAGCTTACGATTACGCGGCCAACCAAAAACTCTCACCCCTATATCGAAGCCGAAGGTTCATTACCGCACTGAAAACAGTCCTCGGTCGGACCCTGGTCTGAATCACAAGAATTTGAACGAGACCTTCAGATAATAGTGCCTGCATAAAATTCAATAGCTGCATGTCTTGCGTAGTATGTCTCCTTTGCGTGTCACGTTTGAAGAAGCTTGCTCCCCAGATAATATGATCCGTACCAGAGACTGCAAATACAGTTTTGTGTACTCCTGATGATGGACGCGATGGACGCCTGAAACATGTAGAGTAATTTAGCAGTAAATAAATATCTGCATATTGTTGTATCTCGTTGGATTTCTTCAACCTAGAATTACGATGCACGGAACTACGAATATAAAATGTATTGATGTAGTTTTCAAATTATTCCAGGAAATTAATCCACATTCGACAATACCTCTTTATTTCCTTCCTTCTTTAAAATACAACCAGATTACCTGTGTGTCTGTCTGTCTGTGTGTCTGTCTGTCTGTGTTTCTCTGTGTGTGTGTGTGTGTGTGTGTGTGTGTGTGTGTGTGTGTGTGTCTGTGTGTCCCCACGTCTCAAAGTTGGAAGTCGTCGGACGATTTTTGCAAAAGTTCTTACGGTTAATGTGCCACCGGGGAAGGCATAAAGGCCATAACCTCTAATCCCTTACTGTCATTAATAAAAAATTGCAGGTTACTCTAACTGTCAAGATGGAAGCCCCACAGGAGCCATAGACTTCCAGGTACTGAAACAATGTATATCTTGGACAAAATATGCAGCGTTTTTAAGATAGTATGGCAACTCCTGAGTGTTTTCAAAAACAAAAACTTCTCTTATATTTCAATATTATTGAGGAGACTTAATGATCACAATATCGGTCCAGTGCTATCGTCTTATTCTCTTAGTGACATAGCGGCATATGACATTACAACCAACACCTCTTAAAGAATTTAATGATGTAAAAACCTTACACAAAATAACAAAATGTAGACCTGGAACAATAGGATTACAATTTCGAAAAAGGAAGTAAAATAAGGAGGTTGGACGATTTGGACTGGATTCACCTCCTACAGGATAGGGTACACTGGCGGCTTTTTGTCAACACGGCAGTGTAAATTCGGGGACCACAAAGGAAACTCACTCTTTCCCCGTGTTCACGTTAAGCAATTTTTCTAGTGGAAAAGATACTTTGTAAATCCAACTGGAAGTCTGCTACACACTAAATTATAAGTATGTCGAGGCAGTGTTAGCATGAACATCACTAGTCACACAGGTGAACATGTGCCACGCAGAGAGCGTCCGACGATTAGGGGGCTGTCCTGTTGAACGCAGCGCCCAACAATGTTGTTGCGTCCAAACGTTAATAAACGTTAATAAACAAAGATTAGACGAACGGTGTCCGAAATCGGATTTTTCATTATTTCTTAATTTTAGGCGCGTTCGCGAAATTGCGAAAAGCGACTATTAGCTTCGTCATGTCTGTCTGTCTGCATGTAACAACTTGGCTCTCACTGGACGATTTTTTAAAAATTTGATATATATTAATATTTTTAGATAATTTGTTGGGAAAATTCAAGTTTCATTAAAATCCGACATGAATATCGAGTGCTTTAAAAGAAGACCTGTGTACATTTATGATAGTATCTCGCTCACTTCTTAGAATGCGAAATGATTACGACAAAAGCTGTAGAGAAAATAAAAACACATATTTTGTGTTCAATAACTGCTTTTCTTCGAAAATCATGCCGTTTGTGAGATAGGCTAATGTGGAAAAATATGTTAGCACCAGACAGGCCACAGATGACAATATGGAACATGCGCTTTGCGTGCTGGATAACTAAGGCTACAGACATACACTCAGATTACATAATACTTATTGTTTTTCCACGGCAACAATGGCAGCACGAACGTGCCTCAATGATAAGTTATGCGTACATTGCCTGTCTTGTGTGAATTTTTATGGGAAAATATCCTGTTCTACGCTGTTTCGCTTACGTTACAGATTTCAGGAATGTAACACCAACATTAAACAGAGGACGTCTGACGTTTAACGCCGTCTAGCCGAGTCTCCTTACGTGAAAGCATGTACATGTTGACGCCTTCCATCTATTAACACCACCTACTAGACACTGGCAGTAAAGTCTTCTGTGGGGATATTTCACGCATCGAATAAGCGACACAATAAAACGACGCTTAGTTAAACAGTAACGTGCGAATATGCAGTAGGGGCACTCACCGTCTCTGGACATGCCCAAACGCAGACATTTCTGTAGACGACAGTACTGACACCTGTTCCGGTTGACTCTGTCTACTACGCAGTTCTTGTTGCGAGGGCATTGGTAGTTGACCACAGAGCTCTGAGATCGCCGGAAGAAGCCCTTGCAGCCCTCACAAGTGATCACTCCATAGTGGACGCCACTGCTCTTGTCCCCGCACACTTTACACGGTATGATCTCAATTTGCGCTGCAACACACAGAAAACACACCATACAGCCATTTGGACAACTATGCAAAATGGTTAAATGCGACATGTCAACACTCAGGAGCAACACTAGTCTGTCAGTCACATACGTATGTAGACTATTTAGTGACACTACACTTCACATTCGGCATAAATGCAGATATCTGTTCTGTACCAGAGCAATCTATGGAGATCCTTGAAAAGTACACATAATTTTGTGGTTACTTTATCACAAAATTAAGCACATAACGCAACTTATTGAGTTTGTTTTACTATTAATTGGCTCCACGACGGTACAATCTATGGAGAACTGTAAAAATCAGCAGTAGAACACATACCTAATATCATCCGGGATTGAACTGGTCGTGCCACAGAATAAAGAGCGTCGCAAAATTGGGAACGTTTATCCCACATTTCATAAGTTTTGAAATATATTTGCTTCTTAGTATCCAGTCGCACACAGTTGACTCACAGTAAGGCCAATCGTTGTCAGTTTGTGCGATAAGGCTTTACAGTGACAGATCAGAAGATTCGTGAAAAAAATACAAGCTATCGTAAGGACATTCATCAAAGATATAAAACGATACTAACCAACGAAATAAACCGTATTAGCAACAACATAAAAGCTAATAGCTAAAGCTGAAGCTATCCCTGGACAGGCTGTCAGGACTCCAGAATATTGAGGCTCCCAGGACTTTCCAGACAATCGGCAAATGAAGGTAGAAAGCTTGTCAACCCCACATTAGCAATGAAATACCACCCACTAATAAAGTGTTTTGGTTTGTAGCAATGTCAGGGAGGGATAAGATCCTAATTAGAAGGATCAGTAATTGTCACTAATCGCAAGTGAAGCATTTGAGCAGAAACATAAAAAAAAGATTGAATAATATTTAAAACTTTGACATTCAGAGGACCGTGCATCGTGATATATTCTTATTTTAAAAAAGTAGTTACATCATGACCTCGCTAGCAGACGGTCGACATAACTGACAAATATCTATTGCTGCGTATACAGTTTTGAGACTCCTGACGATAGACAGTAGATCTGTCCGGAACATGTAGATTTCTTTATCAAAAATAAATTTGAGAAACACTGCATCTCGTTGGCTTTTATTATAAGAATATTTTGATTACATTTAGGGAACACAGAATGGCACTACAGTTTAGGTTGATAAATGCCGACTTGTAAGAGTAAGACATCATGTTCAATGCCGGGTGTCTTCATGTGAGATTTGTGGTGTCCGACTTCGTTCGGTTTGCCCCTACCAATTACCATTCCGCCATTCTACAGAGCCTACTCATCCATAATCATCAATGCGGTACGCGATAGCCCTGACTAGGCACCCGTTCACTCCAGCTTCTGTCTTCAGCTGGAGGCTTAATCTATCTGACCAAGCTCTCGGATGGCCACAGATTAAGGAACTGAATATCTGGAAGGAAAAAAAGTCAAATAGCGGCCCAGTAATTAAATCAGTATAAGATGTCCTCCTGCACATGGCGCATCTAAAATAGTTGACACTTAGATATTTTTCCCAGCTTATATTCGCAACTTGTATATGTCAGGAATAAAATTACATGCGTTGTTTTCGCTTAATTTAGGCAACACAAAATGACACTGCAGCTTAAGTGGCTGATAGTGAAATCAATTTCAGCTCAATTTACGTAATGCTCAAATCCGTACCTACTAAGTTAAAGACAAACATAAAAATATTTACAATATAATACAGTGGAAGAAGAAAGTAAAAGCCACCTTCCAACACTGAGTCGAACATCTGTTTTTAAATGTAATATTGTAAGAAAAATGACACCAGAAAATGTGACGTAATGACATAGTTAACTTCACACCACCTGGAATTTTATCCGACGTAACCCAGTATAGTTATTATGTTACGGACAGAAAAGACTGGAGAATTGTTGTCCGGCTGTATGACCCACACAGCCTTCTCTCCAGTGCGTAACAAGAGCACTTGCCCCTGTGGTAAAGCGTATGGAACGTGAATCTAAGATTTAAGAATGCGTGGAGCTAATACACTTTTACTCCCTTGTGTGTTTTCAAGGAGTGCGTAATTAATTGAGAATAGAGGCAAATTTTCCTTTGCTAAATGGAATATAAAATACGTGTTTTTCCTGACAGTAGTAAAATCATCCTTTACATTTTTAAAATGGCATCTTTCATTACAAACTAAAATGCCATGCGCAAAGGAATAAATAGTGATTCCGGGTTTTCAAGATTCCACCACACTGAAGTGACATGCACAATAAAACCTATGCAAAGTTGGGAAATTCTCTAGCAAAATCATTCCTTGTACACGATTCTTGCCTTTAACACGCTCATACGTTGTGAATTAAATATTTCCCACTTTTTCTACACGAAATGCAAACTTGCCTAAACGCTACAAGACCTGTTCTTCAAACTCAACATCAACGGTGATAATTGTCTATTTTATGGTCTCGAGTCCTGCGAATAATGAATCAAAGTGAAAGTAATTTGTAATGAACAAGGAAAACAAGGCCGGCAAGACAATAAATGCATTTAACGCTCACCCAGATTAGCGGCACAATTCAAGACACAGAAATAATCTAGTGGTAAACCTTCTGCCCTAGCAGAACTGCAAGACGGAACGGAGAAGGGAGCGCAGCAACTAATGCTGAGATGAGACATTTCAAAAGGACAGGAAGAAGAAAGTTGTAAAAATAAGATTAATAGCATAAAGATGTATGTGAGGAAGTAATTTTTTAAGCGGCACTTTCCTTAATGTTGAATTACTTCATTTTATCACCCCACTCTACCGCCCATCTTGACATGTAGCTGGGCAGTGCTGTCAGTTTAGTGACGGCCACGAATTGCGTTGGACCCACCGCAATAAGAGAGTTTTTCCTCGGCCCAAATTACAAAATGATTCTGGGGCCTGCCCCAGCTTCTGTCTAAAGTTGCCGTTACCTTTTCAACGTGTGTAAAGCGGTCGAGGTTGAGAATGTGTGGAGCTTAAACTCAACGCCCCACACTCCTTGATGTCGTGATGGAATAGATACTTTTCCTCGACACAAAGTTCAATATGGTTCTGGGGTCCGCCCAAGCTCCTGTCTAAAGTTACCGTAGCTTTTATCAACGGGTATAAAGCAGTCGAGTTTGAGAATACGTGGAGTTAAAACTCAACGCCCCATACTCCTTCAGGTCACGATGCTTAACTAAATGCGCCAAGAACTTTGTCTCAACTTTTCCACGACTTTGCCAGTGAAATTTGTAAAGTAGCAAGACAGATAAATTGTCATAAAAGTCTGGAAATAGGATTCGAACCTCTGAAGGAGATTGCCTTTGGTTAAACGACCTCAGATAAATGTGCACGAAAGGTAAAGTAAAATTGTTTTAAACATAGGCGTTCTGCGACAAGGACGACCTTATGCAAATATTGAAGAAAATGGAAGAAACCAAACATGCCTTTCGGGATTTGCGGTTCTCACAGCAATGTTGGCGAAGTCGCCAAATCTTCTGAGATGTTACGCTGTGTTGATTGGTGAGCAGATATAGGCGCTTCGGAAGAGTGTATTAACCCCGCAACTCGTGTAACTATTTACTAGTTCGTAACATGTCTAAAAAGACGTAACATCACAGAAGACTTGAATCTCTCTTCTGTGTTCCTTGCAGACAGCACCTACAGGACAGAAATATTTGTTTCTCGGAACGAAACAATCAAGAAAATATGAGGACTGCAGTCCTCTCGTAACCTGTGTACTGAACAGTCACCTAAAGAGAGTGACGATACCAGATACTGTATTAATACAACTGCCCTCCTGAAGATGAGCATAATAGTGCTCGAAACATGTACAGGAATGTAATAAATGTATTAAAATAAAGAATTTGTGCATCAAGTTGGTAAAAAGAAAGACTATCATTATGTTAGGATGCACGGTCAACAAAAAGTAAAAACAAGAAAATATGAAGTTTGACTTCTTAATCTTTCCTGTACTGAGGTTTAAAACCTGTTTGTTATAGAGGACTTGTAAAACGTCTTCTGCTGAGAGATAAATTTTCCTGCTATAAGAACTTCCTGATATTTTTACATTTACGTCTTCGCACATTTATTTAGCGTGGAGTCAGAAGACGTGAGGATAGGCAGAACCTCTTATATCTTTTCGGCCAACAATTTGTCATGACCGTCGAACAGATTCTAACCGTTCAGTGAGTACAAGAGTTTATTTTCAAAACTCGGTTTAAGAAAAATGATAGAAGCGTTGAAACTTGCGTTACTTTACTCTCTTTGGGTAGGAAACATAAAACTAAATCATAGACACTTGCATGTTAATCGTTCACACGTGCTTTAGACTTCTAGTTCATTCTTATTGATGCATATCCAAGCCATGACGGAAGGAATCACAGAATGGATTACGGTACTAGATCACAGACGACAGCAGCACATTATATTAGAACCCTCAAAATTGACTGCAGGAACAGCCCAAAGAGAAATCAAAAATTATTTTCCTATTGCGCAGGCTTATAGTAATACGTAGCCATTACAGTTATTACTATTGACTCGTATTATTTTTTTTAGACATTATTACTACGGCTGATATCTCGATACATCAAATTTGCGGGGTATAGCCTCAAAGTTTCGCATCGTCGCCTTGTTTGTAGCTGTTGATTCGCAGTAATTTCGCACGTAACATTTAAGGACACTTAATGAACTACCCTCAGACAACATATCATTCATCCAGACCCAATGGCGTGTCAGTTATCACCACTCATAGATACGATACGGAAGATTTTCGCACGGTAACCATGTTATTACTTTACATTCAACGAAAACTACTTTAAGGAAGGTGTAAAAGTTGGCACTAACTTCGCCGACCGGCGGCGGCCGCTCTGTCGGTATAGTTCGCGTGCGGACTAAGGCCACGGGGTTTAGTTTTTTTGGAGTGGTACTTTTCTAAGATCTCTTACCGCACTAGGTTAGGTGGTGGCGTTGCTGTTCCCACCTCACAATGTCTTGTCTCCGCCATATTGTTATTACCGACTGTATCAAATTAACGAATAAGGCTCTGCAGTGACCTCCCTTGGCATAATGTTTAAACCAACTTTGCCAAAATCATTCACGGCTTACCAAAACTGTTACTGAACACTCGCAGCGTGGTGACCACAGAGGCCAACTTCTGACTTAAGGAAGAAACTGATATAAGAAGGGATGGATAATTTTTGCCTTATTATTATCTGACGAGGACCGCCATAAAACAAAAGAATATGTATTGTATAACACACTACTGTCAGCAATGAGCTGCATGGGTCGTCAGGTTCCGCGTAAAGACATAAAAAGGGAGTAACGTGCAACATAAAACATGTTACATGCAACGCATACGTTTTACATTTCTATGTAGGCTTTACAATGGCACTTTTGGGCCGAAACACGCAGCTCATTGTTTACAACATACTGCCACATAATAAATACAGTGGCACTTTACAGCGGCCTTAACCAATTAATCTTTTTACGACATAACGGGATGTCCTTTATCACAGCAATTTCTTTCGCTGTATTGCCAAGGTCGTTATGACATCCTTATCCAAGGCACTGCAAGCTCAGCAACGAGCTATACGGTCGGGTTAATGTTACCTCTCGTCCGGAGCCACTGACCGACCTTCGTACACGTGTAACCCAGCGTCATCACATTACGTCATCAAGGAAGGTAAAGACATCCTCTAGGATAATCTACGACACACCCAGCATTTCTTTCCCTTTTGTTAGACCTATGTTGAGGAATATTTTGCCCACCCGTCCTGTGTCTCTAAATACTAACTTTTTTCCTTTGTTGCTGCTGTCCCAACACGCCCACTATCCCGCCCCAAATAAGTTTGGAACCTGTGGATTAGGGCAGGAGTAATGTGAAACGAGGACATATCATTTAGTATAGTGACAAAACAATGGGCTGGATAACTATAGTTCGATTCTCGACACAGACATGAACTCTCATCTTCAGCACCGCGTCCATACTGACTCCTTACACTCTTTACACTCCTATCCACCGAGCACCGGAAATATTTCACTTGAGATAATGGGACCGAGGCCTGCAGTTCACCAGCTCACATCCTTACAGTGCCGATTTTAAGAATTTATTGAGTTATGATATCCACTCCACCTTACGGCTTCGCGACGCTCTGCTCAAGTAAGCACACGAAAAAAAAATGTCTTGTAGAAGGTCTTGACGATACTAACAACATTTTACAACATTTTTCACAAACCTAAACAAAATTGTAATTAACCTAAGGCTTTCTTGTCAACCTCTACGCCATAATAAGCAGACTGAGCCCAGCTTTTAGCACGCAGCAGCAGGAAGAGGGCAGAACCTCTGACCGAGCCTCTTACTACCAGTGAGAATTCTAGAACTTTTCATCCGATCTAGATGAATATTTAAAATAAAAGTTCACGAATGCTCTCCTGTCACTCCCAGCTTACGGTTCGTATCTCCACACCTCAGTAAGCGATATATGGAGCCCTTTTTGTTTTTGTTTAACCGATAAGCGCCGCCCCGACGCTCTAGTCGGTTTTTGTTAGACTTAATAAACATTATCATCACCGCAGTCGTTTGTATCGGCATCGACTGCTAAACCTCCCCAGCGTCCGGCGTGCAACACAACGCTGGCAGAGCGTCGGGTGGTGCGCTGGGCTGGCGCTTATCGGTCAAGTAGGAAGAAACACGCCCTACACAAAATGAGTCTGATACATTACCACACAAATGACAATTTCACATAAGTAAACAGAAATGTCCGGTATGTAATTCTGTTAGTTCACAAAAACACTCACCGTATATCTACTGATAAGACAATCAATGATAACAGTCATGATTTTTAAATATTTATTTATGGAAGCTATCAATATCTCAGAATATATAGAATGTTCCAAAAGTACCTTCCTTCTAAGGCCCACACATTAAAAAAAAATTTGTAGTTAAATTACTTTTTTCAGATTTTCTGTGGGTTCGAAAGTTTACGGACAGGTCGTGTTCATGCAGGAGGGCCCCCTATAGACAGGCATAAAATTCTAGGAAGTCAGAGTATCGAGTCACATCAGAATGGGGTCAGTGTGAAAAGTTGGTCTCCTTTAACCACCTAAAGCAGCTGTCAGCTTGAGGAGATTTTATTAAATTTAGTAAAAGCGTGGATTTCAAATGATACACAAAATCACCATGCCTGTCAGACTCGGCCAATAATTACTGCCTCTTTACTACACATTAATTATTCCGTTGTCTCTCTAAGTATTTACAAAATCAAACATGTTTCAGACAAAGGATTCAGATTTTGTTGTTGTTGTTATACCGTGCATGTTGTCAAGTCACTCAATTGTTATATCAACCACTGCACATGTATAAAATTTACACATTAAAACATTAAAAACGCTCCGATAAAAATTTATAAAATTTACACATTAAAACATTAAAAACGCTCCGATAAAAATTTATAAAATTTACACATTAAAACATTAAAAACGCTCCGACAAAAATTTATAAAATTTACACATTAAAACATTAAAAACGCTCCGACACGTGTCGGAGCGTTTTTAATGTTTTAATGTGTAAAATTTATAAATTTTATATAATATGTGCAGTGGTTGGTATAACAATTGAGTGAAAGGATTCAGAATTTAACCAGGAATTCTAGTTGCCTCGGGCAAACGTTCGTAAAGGACCCTTGTTGTTACATGCGACGTTTCTGCAGACTTCAAATCAGCATACCGAACAGCAGCAAGTGAAGTTCTTGTTCTGTTTTGGTGATTTTCAAACATATCCGCACACAAGACGTTGCGGCCATGTAATGACATTTGTTTAAGAGACAACGACTACAGGGGAATACTGCGCAATTACTTCTTTATGACAATAAAAGTGATTTAAATGAAATCAATTAGCTTGACATACATTTAATTGAAGTGTGCGTGTCCTTGACGGAAGGCTGTTACTAATCGCATGAAATATCGTAAAGAGTCTCTTGAATGCTAATAAAGTTAACATAAACAGACGTACGTACTTCTGGTCCGCATTCAACTGTCCAAAACGCAGTTCTGTGGCGGAACCTTGGGAAGACACTAATGAATATTCTGTTTCCACAAAACTCGGGTAATTTCAAAGATAGTTCAGCGAACATCAGTTCGCCGACAGACAAACATGGAATTAACAGGCGTGATTCTGTACCACAGTCCACGCTACTCACTAACACTGGTTATAGAGGACTAGCTCCAAAAGAGAAAGGCAGATATACAAAATAACAAACTAGCAGAGAACACTCCTACAACAAAACCAACTAGATGCACTTATTTCTCAAATCCTTTTTTGGAATAAAACTCTACATGTTTCGGACAGTTCCTCTGCCCGTCATCAGTTTTTCACTGTATACACAGCAATGGTATATGTAAAACAGCTTGCGAGCAGGATCAGGACGGAACTGCAGTTCCGTCCTGATCCTGCTCGCAAGTTGTAGACAAACCTGTATTACATATACCATTGCTGTGTGCACAGTGAAAAACTCCTGATGATGGACAGAGGAACTGTCCGAAACACGTCGAGTTTTATTCCAAAAACGGATTTGAGAAATTAGTGCATCTGGTTGGATTTCATGTAGGAATTTATCACGATGCACGGTCACCTGAACGTCAAATTAGCAGAAAACAGTTTTATAGGAAAGTAGTTTTGGGATTTCACCATCCATTTTCATGGCAGCAGTGTCACTAGATGCAATAATCAGTGGCACACATTCAACGGGCTTGCTCTGTCCTACTACAATCGTGCGTATCGTTTGCGTGAATTTTGTCCAGCTACACATTTAATATGCAAGTAGTCACAAAAACATGGTGAAGAAGACTACGTTATGGTACGGACGACCGAAAAATCGAGCCTATATTCCGGGCAGGAACAGACATTTCTCTCTTCTCCCAGCGTCCTAGCTGCGCATCCAATGTGCACCGTACGTCACCTCCCGCATACGCCCTTACGGGGGGAAGGTCTCAATTGGAAGCACTAATGTCGTAAAGTAAAATAAACCCCCATTCTTAATATTGCACATTTTCCGTGCAACTATATTATATACATAATATTTAACACCAACTTGTTGCACAGGGTGTTTGTTTGTTAATTACTTCTCCTACATGTTTCGGCCTCAGTCCTCGGCCATCTTTAGAGAGCTCGTAGGTTTTGCGACATGTGCGGCCTATGTGTCAAATTGTGTGGTAGAGATTCTACATATAACATTAAAAATTATAATTAAGATTAAGCTGTCAAAATCCTTAAAACTAATTTATCATTAAACACAATACAAAATTATTTTAATTAGATGTTAATGTATTTCGCTGTGTCCAAAAACGCGTGTTAACATTTCTTCGAATGAAGTAAGTCCTGGAATCAAGTTTCATGTAGACTCCAGTTGAAATGTGATGGCACACGGTGATGCACGGGTGGGAGGGGGGG
>Ga0123353_10011778_pt1 | contig 12352 bp, 8 predicted proteins | sample TergutLab28metaG_3_FD_92763 | JGI IMG/M metagenome (GOLD analysis project Ga0123353, IMG submission 92763) | Labiotermes labralis P3 segment gut microbial communities from Petit-Saut dam, French Guiana - Lab288 P3 | ecosystem: Host-associated > Arthropoda: Insects > Digestive system > Gut ... | reverse complement strand
TGACCGTATTTGTCTTTGGCGTCGGTTTCCACGCCTTGTGATTTCAGCCACGACATGGCCTCGACGCGTCCGTTCTCCGCCGCCCCGAACATCGGGGTTCGTCCGTCATCATCTTTGCTGTTGACCTCCACACCTTGTTCCGACAGCCACGCCATGGTCTCGGTGTGGCCGCCATGGGCTGCCGCAAACATCGGTGTCCGACCTGACTGGTCCGTGTTGGTAATCGCCGCGCCTTGCGACTTCAGCCACTCCAGCACGTCCACGCGGCCCGCCTCCGCGGCGAAGTGTGCCAAGGTTTGGCCGTGGGCGTCCGTTTCATACATTCGCAACGGGCTCGCCCGGACCCACTCCATGATTTTTTGTGCTTTGGTCACCGTTTTGTATGCGCCGTTCTCGAGCAGCCACTCCCTCGTCGCCTCGTGGTTGTTCCGGAACCCGAAGTGAGGACGGTCCGCCACAACCATGGGCGTCTGGCCTTCATTGTCTTCGGCATTGATGTCCGCGCCTTGTTCCTTCAGCCATTTCATGACATCAATATGGTCTCCATCGGCCGCCTCGAACATCACCGTTTGGCCGTCGTTCTTTCTCACGTTGATGTCCGCGCCTTGCGCGTGCAGCCATTTCATGATATCGAGATGGCCTTCCCTGGTCGCCTCGAACATCGGCGTCCGGCCACGACCATCCCTGGCGTTGACGTCCGCGCCTTGTTCCGTCAGCCACTTTACGGCAGCGAGATGGCCATTCTGGGCCGCCGCAAATATCGGCGTTTGGCTGTGACCATCCTTGGTGTTGATGTCCGCGCCTTGTTCCGTCAGCCACTTTACGGCAGCGAGATGGCCCCCCTGGGCCGCCCAAAACATCGGTGTTCGGCCAACGTCGTCTTCGGCGTTGACGTCCGCACCGTGTTCGTGCAGCCACTTCATGATATCGAGATAGCCTCCCATGGCCGCCAATGACAGCGATGTTGTAGTCAGCAGGCCGTCCTTGTCATGGATGTCCGCGCCGTGTTCGTGCAGCCATTTCACGGTGTCGAGTTGGCCCCCCATGACCGCAAAATGCAGCGGGGTCATGCCCGTGTCGGACTTGGCGTTGACGTCCGCGCCGCGTCTCTTCAGCCATTTCAACACGTCAATACGGCCTTCGCCGGCCGCGATGTGCGCCAAGGTCCAGCCGCAGTCGTCCCGTTCATGGGCCCGCAGTCCCGAGACCTTCATCCACTTCGCGACCATGGGCGGCGTGCTCGTCACGTAGCCGATTGTCACGGCGATCCCCACGAGGAACGCCATCGCGATAAGCGCAAGAAAAACGGCGCGCCGGTTCGGTTTGTTGCCGCGTCCGCGGTCATGTGGAGTGGACATGATGTTTCCTTTTCAAAAACAACACGAACAATACCCGGTTGAACTGGCCGTTTCGTTGGTCATCATACATCATTTCTTCCCCTGTGTCCTCCGTGTCTCTGTGGTAAAAAAACTCGCCACTTGACAGAACGGAACGCCCCTGCCCGCTGAACGCCGGCGCTTGTCTCGTCGGGCGATCTACAATACGATAGACGCGGCCATTGCGTATTGGTGAAAGGTTTCACATGGGCAAAGACTCGATTCTCGTGGTGGGTTCGATCAACATGGATATGGTCATTCGCGTCCAGACGATGCCCGCCCCCGGCGAGACCGTTCTGGGCGGCGGGTTCCAGACCTCCTTCGGCGGAAAAGGCGCCAATCAGGCGGTGGCTGTGGCGAGACTGGGTGGGACGTGCCGCCTCATCGCCGCCGTCGGGGACGACGAGTTCGGTCCCGCCCTGCGGTCCAACCTCCAGAAGGAAGGCATCGACTGCGGCGCCCTGGCGACCAAAGCCGGCGAACCCTCCGGCGTGGCCGTGATCCTCGTCGACGCTAACGGCGAAAATTCCATCGTCGTGTCCAGCGGCGCCAACCACCGCGTCACGCCCGACGACGACCTCTTCCCCAACGAGCGGCTGTTCGCCGAGGCGGCCATCGTTGTGCTCCAACTGGAACTGCCCCTTCCGACCGTGCGGGCGGCTGTCGAACTGGCGAGGCGACACCATTGCCGGATCATTCTTGATCCCGCGCCCGCCCCGGTCACGCTCTGCGACGAACTCTGCCGCGTGGACGTGCTCACGCCCAACATCACCGAGGCCGAGCGGATCAGCGGAACCCGCGCCGAGGACGCCGCGGCGGACAAACTCGTCGCCAGCGCGATCATCCAGCGGGGCGCGAAAAACGTGGTGCTCAAACTCGGCGGACGGGGCAGCCTCGTCGTCACCGCCGATGGGCATTTCTACACCGTGCCGCCGTTCAAGGTTCCCATCGTGGACACGACGGCCGCCGGAGACGCGTTCACCGCCGCCCTGGCCGTCGCGATGGCCCGTGGGGACCGGCTCCGCGATGCCGCCCGGTTCGCCAACGCGGCCGGGGCGCTGGCCTGCACCCGACTGGGCGCCCAGTCCGCCATGCCCACCGCCCAGGAAGTCGCCGCCCTGATGCGAGACCAACCGCGCTAACGGGACGGTTCGCTGATTCTGGACGCCCCGACCGGAAAACGCTATGCTTTTGCGGATGGTTTGTGAGGCGTCCGTGCCACGGTTTCGAGGTTTGTCATCGGTGAGATTATTTACAAGTTCCGGTATGTGATTCTGCTGGCCTGGGTGGTGGCGGCGGGATTGATGGTCGCCCTGGTGTCGCCACCGGACCCCTCCGGCCAGGAGGCGCGCAGTTTTTTACCGGAGAATTCTCCGTTTTCGCTGGCGATGGCCCAGTTCGAGGAGAGTTTTCCCGACCATGCGGGGCTCAGTTGGGCCATTGTGATTTTCGAGCGGCGGGATGGAAAGTTGACGTCCGCCGACCGCGCGGTGATTCACGAAACCGCCCGCCGAATCCTGCGCCCGGCCGACGGTGATTCGCACCGCGACGACCTCGTGGGTGTCCGCGTGCAACAACCGGCCGACTACGCCCCGCTTCCGTGGCAGCCAAGCCTGGGGCTTCCGCGAAATCCCCTGGTCAGCCCCATCACGCCCGACGGGCAGGCGGCCATTCTCCGCGTGCAGATTCCCGCCAATTACATCACCACGCAGTCGGCCCGCGTTGTCGAGCACATCCGCGACACGCTGCGGGAATTGCAGGACAATTGTGACGCGGGCGTCTCGCCCGTGCGTCCCGTGGGCATCTTGCCCGCGTCCGACGTTCCGCTCACACCGAACGGCGAAGACGATTTGTTATCCTCCGACGACCAGGCCAATGGAACGCACAACGCGGGCGAGACGCCCGCGCCACATGAAGCGCCCACGCCACATTGGCCTGCCGGGTTGGCGGTGGCGGTGACGGGGTCCAGTGGTGTGGGATTCGATTACGCCGCCGCCGCCCGCGCCAGCGAACGACGGACGCTCGTGGCGACGCTGATCGCCGTATCGGGGATTTTGCTGCTGGTGTACCGATCTCCGCTGGCGGCGGCGGTTCCGCTGGTGTGCATCTCGCTGGCGGCGATCGTGGTCACGCGGTTGCTGAGTCTGGGACACTACGCGGGGCTGCATGTGGGACTGGCCGAGAGCATCTTCGTCGTCGTGCTGATTTACGGTGCGGGCGTGGATTACTCGCTGCTGCTGATTAGCCGTTTCCGCGAATACGTCGAGCACGGACTGCCGACAGAAACCGCCTGCGGACGGGCGCTGCGGTCCACCTTGCCGGCCATCGCGGCCGCGGCGGCCATCAATATTTTCGGGCTGTTCATGCTGGCCTTTGCGCGGTTCGGGATTTTCCGCACGACGGGTCCGGCGGTGGCGGTGGCCTTGTGCGTTGCGCTGGCGGCGGCGCTGACGCTCCTTCCCGCGTGCGTGGGCGTGCTGGGCGGACGGTTGTTTTGGCCGGCACGGCTCCATCCCGGTGGTCGACCGTCGCGCGCGTGGGGGGCGCTCGCCGGAACCGTGACGCGTCGGCCTGGGCTCGTATTGGGCGTGACGCTGGTGGTGCTGGTCCTTCCCGCCGCGATGGGCGTCCGGCAGGAATGGGCCTACGACACGCTGGCCGCCCTGAAACCCCGCGAGATCGACGGTGTGGGAAACTCCGCGCGAGGCGCGGAAATCGCCCAACGCCACTGGCCCATCGGAGAATTGGCCCCGGTCGAAACGCTCGTCAAACTTTCCCATCCGCTCACACCGGCGCAGTGGACAAGCCTCACCCAGCACGTCCGCGACAACCTCCGCACGCTGCGGCTGTCCCCTCCACGACGCGACAAGCAGCCGCCTCCCGCCATCGTGGACATCCGCAGCCTGGCCGACCCGCTGGGACTGGGGCAGCCCCTTCCCAGGCTGGGACGGGGCGAGTCTTCGACCGGACCAAGCCTGCTCAGCCTGATCCCCGGCGCGCAGCGACTGACGCGCATCGACACCGATATCCAGCGCATCTACCTCTCCGCCGACCACCGGGCCACCTACATGGAACTGATCCTCGCCACGCAGCCGTTCGAGCGGCAGGCGCTGGACGCGGTGGGTGAGATCCACCGCCAGTCGAAAACCGCCACCGAACAGGCCCTGCGCGCCCTCGGCCTGGAGGCGGACGTGGAGGTCTTCCTCGCGGGACCGACGGCCGAAATGGCCGCCACACGAGACGTCACCCAGCGGGATTTCTACCTTGTCGCGGGACTGGCGCTGGGCGTCATTCTCGTGATGATCCTGGCCTTGCTGCGCGACCTGCTGCTGGCGCTCTGGATGCTCGGATCGACCATCCTCAGTTATTTCGCCACGCTCGGGCTCTGCTCGCTGATCTTCGTCACGCTGGGAAACGCCAGCGGGCTGGACTGGAAACTGGAGATTTTCCTGTTCGTCGTCATGGTCGCCGTCGGGCAGGATTACAACATTTTCCTGGCCACGAGACTGGTGCAGGAGCGTGCCGGAGGACTGAGCGTCCCCGAGGCCGCCCGGCGGGCCATGACGTTCACCGGACCGGTCATCTCCTCGTGTGGCCTGATCATGGCCGCGACGCTCGGCAGCCTGGTGGTCGGAGAATTGGCCCTGCTGGTGCAACTGGGATTCGCGATGGCGCTGGGCATGCTCATCGACACATTCCTGGTGCGCCCCTTGCTGCTTCCGGCATTCTGCTGCCTCACCGGACGAACGGGCAAACCGTCGCGGTGGGTGCATTGATCGCGTGGAGCGTTTTTTACCATAGAGGCACAGAGAAACACAGAGGGGATGTTGGTGTTTGTACGATGCTTCGCGATGGCTTGCCTCTTTGCGATGTAGGGTGTTGTGCGCGACAAAACATTCGCTCGTTCACAACGTCCTACAACGCAAAGAGGCAAGCCAGTGAAAATAATTCCACGAACACCCTGCGCCCCTCTGTGGGTCTCTGTGTCTCTGTGGTAGAAAGAATCGCTCCCTTTCGGTACAATCCGCCCATAACCCAAAGGAGCAACATGAGTACGTACGACATCATCTGTGCCGGGCATATTTGTTTTGACGTGATTCCCGTGCTGCACGCGCCGGACAAGGGGACGTGGTTCGAGTCCCTGATTCCGGGCAAACTGATCGACATCGGCGACGCGACGGTTTCCACCGGCGGGCCGGTGAGCAATACCGGCATCGGGCTGATCAAACTGGGCGTGAAAACCGGACTGATGGGCAAAGTCGGGGACGACTTCTTCGGCCATGCGGTCGTCGAGCGGCTCAAACCGTACGGCGCCGACCAGAGCATGACCGTCGTCAAGGGCGAGAGCACCAGTTACACCATCGCGCTGGCCCCGCCGAAAGTGGACCGCGTCTTCCTGCACAACCGCGGCGCGAACAACACCTTCGGACAGGACGACGTCAACTACGACCTCGTCGCCCAGACCCGGCTGTTCCACCTGGGTTATCCGCCGCTGATGAAAAAACTCTACGCCGACAATGGCAAGCAGCTCACCGAGATTTTCAAACGCGCCAAGGCCACCGGCGCCACCACGAGCTGCGACATGGCCCTTCCCGATCCCAACGCCGAAGCCGGCAAGGCCGACTGGGACGTCATCCTTCGCAACACGCTACCCTGCGTGGACCTCTACCTGCCCAGCGTCGAAGAGACGCTCTATATGCTCAACCGCGACAAATTCTGGGCCCGCAAGCAGCAGGCGGCGGGTAAGGACGCCCTGGACTTCATTACCGTCGACGACTGCGAGGAGGTCGCCGACAAGTGCATCCAGTACGGCGCGAAAATCGTCATCCTCAAGAGCGGGCACCTGGGCATCTATCTCCGCACGGCGGATAAAAGCCGTTTCGTGGACTTCGGACGATGCGGGCCGAAAAACGTGGACAACTGGGCGGGTCGCCAACTGTGGGAGCCGGCCTTCCACGTCGAAAAAGTCGCCTCCGCGACCGGATCGGGCGACAGCGCGATCGCCGGGTTCCTCTCGGCCTACGTGCGGGGACTGGACTGCGAGGAGACCATCCGCTACGCCTGCGCGGTGGGCGGATTCAACGTGATGGTCTTCGACGCCGTGAGTGGAATCAAGAGCTGGGACGAAACGACGGCGGCCATCAAAACCTGGAAGAAAAACGAAGTGCCCATCACCTCGCCCGGCTGGACGTTCGACACGAAGAACACGCGTTGGATCGGACCGAAGGATTCGAAACGTTCCTGATTTTGCCGCGAATTCCGCGCATGATGTGAGTATGGCTTGCCTCTTTGCGCCGCGGGACGTTGTGAACGACGAACCGTTTGTCATGACACAACGTCCTGCAACGCAAAAACATGTCCGCACGCAACCCGGGCGACACGTATGAGCAACGATGACGACGACCATGTGTATGGCGCTGACGACAAGGTGTGCGTCTGCTACGGGTTCATCGAAGTGCCGCACGAACGCATGTCCACATTCATTCCCGAGGAAGGAACGGATGCTCTTGGGTTCCACGACGAGCCGGATGTGTGCGGCGTCGCGGTGCTTTGCGTGGCGTATGCGGACGATTACCACGCCATCGCAATCTGCCGGCTTTACATGCAAAAATGTTACAGGAGCGACGAGGGCGTACACGTCTATTTATGGCGCCTGGAGGACGCTCTGGGCCTGCGAAGCCTCAAGGAATGGGGCCAACCGTTTACGCCCGGACTGGTCAAAGAAGTTGGCGTTCCCATGATGTGGCTGTCCACGGACGAACAACGCGAACAGATCCGCCGAATTGTTTTTGCCTGGGTCGAACCCTCGAACAAGAAATCTAAACCTCGAACATCACGCCCCTGGTCTCGCAAGCGGACGTAAACTACGCCCACTCCTGCCCGTGCAGGTTCGCCCAGGGAATGAGCGTTACGTCGGAGCGTTTCTGCTCCGCGTCGCCGCCGTAGATGACGAACGTCTGGTGATGGCGGGCCTGCGAAAGGATCTCGCCGATCCGGCGGACACTATCGAACAGGCCGGAGACGACCGTTTGGCCCGCCTTGGCCTCCACCAGGGACCATTGATCGACGCTTTCGAGGATTAGATCGGCTTCGCCACCGTGTTGATCCCGGTAATGGAACATGCCGCCCGTTTGGCCAGCGCCCAAGCGGTATTTGCGTATCTCCGAGACGACCCAGGTTTCGAACAGCGGGCCTCGCAACGGATGGCTGCGTAACTGCTCCACCGTGCGAATCCCCAGCAGGCGGCACGCCAAGCCGGTATCGTAAAAGTGCAGCTTGGGCATCTTTACCAACCGTTTGCGGAAGTTTCCACTGAAAGCCGGCAAGCGAAATGTGATGAAACTGGCCTCCAGCACGCTGATCCACGCTTTGGCGGTCGGCTGGGCGATACCGCAGTCGTTGCAAAGCTGCGAGAAGTTAAGCAACTGCGCGGTTCGCCCGGCACACAACTCGACAAACCGTTGAAACGTCGTCAGGTCGCCCACGTTGGTGATCGTCCGAACATCACGCTCGATGTACGTGGCAATGTAAGACGCCAGCCACTCGCTCGGATCCAGCCGCTGATCGAAGATGCGGGGATACCCGCCGAAAAGAATCGCCTCGTCAAGCGAATCGGGGTGTGTCGGAAAACGGAGAATCTCGCGCCGGGTCAGCGGCGGAAGGTGCAATACGGCCGTACGGCCGGCCAGCGACTGGTTAACCGACTCCAGCACGGCCAGGTTCTGCGATCCCGTCAACACCCATCGTCCGGGCGTGGGGACATCGTCGATCAGTCCCTGGAGATACGAGATCAACTCGGGGGCCCGCTGAATTTCGTCAAGAACGGCCCCGCTCTGGAACTGACCAAGAAATGTCCGAGGGTCTTCCTTGGCAAAACCGCGAACATCGGGTAATTCCAGATTTGCGTAAGCATGCCGTGGGAATACCGCGCGGCAAAGCGTCGATTTACCGCTCTGGCGAGGCCCAGTCAGCGTGATGGCAGGAAACTGCCCTGCCATCGCTCGAATCCGAGGCGATAAATCACGTTCTATCATGATAAATATAGTATAAATCATAACTTGGCTAATTCAAAATCCAATTTTGAATTAGCCAAAACGGGCTGCGGAATTCATCGGACAGCGGGACGCAAATAATCGAAATCCGCCTTTACACACCGCCGTTTCCGGGTATGCTATGGATACGCGTTTTTCCGTCATCATGGCGGAATTTCATTCGGTAAGGAGCGATCATGCGGACATGCGTACTCGCGCTGGCGGGCCTGCTTGTGATGGGTCCGGCGGCGATGGCGGATTTTCTCCCTGGGCAGAGCCCGTTCTTCAATTTCGCCGGTAGCGGAAGCGTTGCATACAACTCCGACGGCTACCATGCAGGCTGGAGCCCCACCAGCATGCACAACGCCGTGGACCACTCACCGTATCGGTGGTTCAGCAGCGGCGGATATCTGACGTACACCGAGACGTGGGACCAGGCCCAGACCTTGACCACGATGCTGCTGGTCAGCCCCCTCGGTCAGAGGCGCGGTTCAAGCGGCACGATTTATGTCGCCACCACCGCGAACCCCACAGAGGACGACTGGGCACAGGCAGACACGTTCGCGTTCAACGTGGCCGACAGCGCATGGCAATTGTATGACATCGGCATGACGGGCGTGTACGGCGTGCGGATCGAGGTGACGGGCGGCGACGTCAACGACACGCCAAACGCGTACCAGATCGGCAGCATCGGATTTTACGCCGAGCAATTGACGGATATCGCGTACGGAAAACCAACCATCGTGACGGAGGGCCTTGCCGGCACCCTGAGCGGCGGGAACACCTGGGGCAGCGTCGGCAACATGACCAGCGGGAGCCTGCTCAATGTAAACGGCGACCGTTTTTACGGTACCGGCGACAATCAGTACGTCGGCGTGAATTTTGGAGCGGGCATCCAGCTTCAAGGCCTGTTGATCGACACCTGCTCGTACCATGGCTACGAGTTCAACAATTTCGACGTGCAGGTCTTCCGTAACGGCGGATGGGATTCGCTGGGCATGACGGCTTTTTCCACGGGCGACGAGATGATCTGGATCGACTTCGGTCCCGAGGGCGAATACGCCGAGCAGGTGCGGTTCTTCGGAAACGCCAACGACAAGGTCGTCAACGGAATCATGGCCTTCGCGGTTGTCCCCGAACCGATGACAATGTCCCTGCTGACCCTCGGCGGCCTGGCGCTGCTGCGACGGCGGAGGTAACGCGGCAAGACCGAATGGCGAAATCGGAGTAACAACCACCGTTTATGCATAAGGAGATCCGAATGAAAGCGCACGCAATCGTGTTGGCGGGCCTGCTCATGGCGAGTCAGGCGGTCGTGGCGGATTTTTTCCCTGGGCAGAGTCCGTTCGTCAATTTCCAGGGTAGTGGTCTCGTGGAACACAATGCCGACGGCTACGGAGAGGGCTTTGCGGCTGGTTGCATGCGCAACAGTTATGCGTACGCTCCGTGGTGTTTGTACGGCAGCGGATATCTGACATACACCGAGACGTGGGATCAGGCCCAGGTTCTCGGCACGCTGCTGCTGATCAGCCCCCTCGACCAGTACCGGAGTTCGGCCGGGAACGTGTATGTGGCGAGGGACCCCCAGGCCGGCAACTGGGAACTGGTGGACACCTTCGATATGGCCGGTAACATGTGGGGGCTGCATGACCTCAACGAGACGAGTGTGTACGGCGTGCGAATCGAAGTGAACGGTGTCGACATGGCTTTCGGCAATGCGTACCAGATCGGCGGTATCGGATTTTTCGCGGAACGGCTGACGGATGTCGCCTACGGAAAACCGACCATCGCGCCGGAGGGCATCGAAGGCACCCTAAGCAGCAACCAATGGCCGGGAAGCTACGGAAACATGACCAACTGGAATCTGGCCAATGCGAACGGCGAGCGTTTTCTCGGTACCGGAAACAATCAATATGTCGGCGTGGATTTCGAAACGGGCATCCAGCTTCAAGGCCTGCTGATCAGCACCTGCACGGATGCCCCCTATGCGTTTGGCAACTTCGACGTGCAGGTGTTCCGCAACGGTGGATGGGATTCGCTGGGCGGGGCGGTCCAACCCTACGGTGACGACCTGTTCTGGATCGACTTCGGTCTCGAAGGCGAATACGCCGAGCAGGTGCGTCTCTTCGGAAACGCCGACAACAAGGTCGTCTATGGAATCATGGCCTTCGCGGTCGTCCCCGAACCCGCGACGATGTCCCTGCTGGTCGTCGGCGGTCTGGCGCTGCTGCGACGACGCAAGTGAACCTGTAGCACACAGGGCAAGAAAACAAGGTAACGAAAATAAGGTTGACCTTCCGCCCGGGCCGTCATAGGATATTCCGGCTCGCAGGATGACTTGTTTTTGGACAAGTCACTAGGCCTGTCGCAGCGCGTGATGTCGACGCCATGATGGACTGTTGAACGCCCCCATCGTCTAGCGGCCTAGGATATCAGGTTCTCATCCTGGAGACAGGGGTTCGATTCCCCTTGGGGGTAGTTCACGGGACGCGGAAGCTCTGGTAAAACAGAGACTTACGTGTCCCGATTTTTTTAACCAAAAGGAGATAAAAAACTTGACACGTACCAATTAACGAAGGGCGAAATCATGTCTCGCGAAGTTATTTGCGCCGCAATCGCGGAGTACGAGTCAGCATCCCTGTTCGAAACCCAGGTAAAAAGAAACGTCAGCGTCGTGAGGGAGTTTTTCGAGCAATTCGACGCGTTTACACTGAAATTCATTCAGAAATTCCTGTTCGAAAAGAAAAAGCACGGGAATTCAAATAAGACGCTCGCCAATACCAAGTCATCCCTGTCCGCGTTCGCCGTGTTTCTGAGAAGATACGGATATATAGACGCCAATCCGTGTCGTGACGTGGAGTTGCCGAAAATCGAGGAAATGCCGCCAATCATCCTCACGCGGACCGAGGCGGCCCTCGCGATTGGCATGGCCAAAAAACTTGGGTGCGTCGGCCAGGTGATTATCGCGCTGTATACTGGATTGCGAGCGAGCGAAATATGTAGGCTCAAATGGGTTGACATCGATGTGCCAGGACGAGGCCTATTAGTACGCAAGGCCAAAGGAAAGCGATTTCGGGTCGTTCCAATGTGCCGCCGCGTCATGTCGCTACTGGAGCGGCAACGAAGATTAACTGGGCAGTATAAGCACATATTCCCCAGGACAAAGCGAGAGCGAGGATTGGGGACGATTCGTTTCATCGCCGACGCGCCGCGGCCGATACGGTACATGATGGAAGTGATCGCGCCGATCCGGGACGCGATTCCAACGCTGAGAAATTTACCGCCCAAACAGGTCGGGCGGGGTTGGCACGCGTTTCGGCACACGTTTGCCTCGTGGGCGGTGGCGGAGAACGTGTCGATCTACAAGCTCGCGCGGTGGCTTGGACACCAGGACGTGCGGACCACGCAACGGTACGCCCGGCTGCTACAGCAGTACGATCCCGAGATCGAGCGGGTCGGGCGGATCAAACTGGAGTCGCCCCGGATCGGCGTCGGGAAGTATGACGAGGACGAGTAGCTGCGCTACCGCCGCGGAGACCGGCATGGCATAACCACAATTACCGCTTGCCCAGCGGGCAGGGGACGATGGGTATCACGTCCACGCGGCCACCGCAGCATGCGGCTACGTTGGGGCACGGCCGCTGTGGGCAGTCGAGGCAGAGGGCGACGACGATGGAGTGGTCCGAGACTGGCAGAGGCGGGAACGCGCGGGTGGATGCATCCACAGCCCCAGCGACGGTCGGAGACTGGACGGAGCCTCTCTCGCCTGGGGCGACGTCGAGCTCACGGCAGCCGCGAAGGTGGCATGGTCTCTCCGCTTCTGGCCAATGTGGTCCTGAACAAGCTGGACTGGTTCCTGCATGGTAAGGGCGCTCATGGCAAGAACGATCTGGAGCGGACGGAGCGAAAGCGTGAACCGAACGTTCGTTTTGTTCGGTACGCTGA
>Ga0123353_10011777_pt1 | contig 12352 bp, 2 predicted proteins | sample TergutLab28metaG_3_FD_92763 | JGI IMG/M metagenome (GOLD analysis project Ga0123353, IMG submission 92763) | Labiotermes labralis P3 segment gut microbial communities from Petit-Saut dam, French Guiana - Lab288 P3 | ecosystem: Host-associated > Arthropoda: Insects > Digestive system > Gut ... | reverse complement strand
CTACTTCCCACGTTTGTGGAGGTGATTTAACTTTTGAAACAGGTTGCAACCCTGTAAAAACCTGTTTCCCAAACTTTACGGTTATGTTTTCTTCCAAATTTTCAGGAACAGGCATAAATGAAACGGGAGTAGCAACTCCGTAATGGCTCATCATCACAGGGAGCGCTGCCAACTCTTTCATATCAAATACCAAATCGAACAATTTAAGGAATTTTTTATGGTCATCAGGTAAAATACAGCCCGACACAAAAGTTATAAGATTTTTTTTGTTCTTCCACTTGTTCCACTTTGAAATTTTTGAATATACCTTATCAATAGCCTTTTGCCTTACAGAACAGGCAATTATACCAATTATCGCAGCGTCTTCTTCCAAATCGGTTTGAACCAATCCCATTTTTGCCATTACCGCATTAACCCGCTCAGCATCAGATTGATTCATTTGACATCCTAAAATTACTATGTGGTATTTCATATTTATTACAACCCAAAAAGATAAAAAAAATCGCGACAAAGATAATTATAAAACTTGAATATACTTTGTGGTTAAAAACATTACAAAAAACTACAATATCCAAAATTTTCAATATCTTTGCCAACCGATTTTACTAATTATTGATTAACTGAATAATTGTTTTACTATATCTAAAAGTCTAACGTCTTATATCTAAAAGTCTTATGTCTAATTACTCATTTAAATATACAATGAAAAATCTTTTTCTAATTATCAATTTATTATGTCCTATTTTGATTTTTGGGCAAGGATTAAACAATAATTCAATTCAAAATATTAATGATGTATCAAACTTTACACAACTTTCTCAACAACAACTCTTTGATACGGCAAAATATTTTTATAACAGAAACAGTATAGATACAGCATTAGTATGTTACAACCTAATTATTAATTCCAAAACTGTAAAAGAAAATGACCCTGAACAGCAAAAAAGGGTAATTAATTCTCTTAATATTACAGCAGTTATACATGCATATATGTGCGATTACCGAAGCGCATACAAATATTTGATAGATGCATTGTTTTTAAGTGAAAAATACAATATGGTGTTTGAACAGCCTAATATTTACAACAATTTAGGAACTATTTATTCTCATTTCAAAAAATATGACATTGCAAAATCATTTTATTATAAAGCATTGAGTTTGTGCGAAGATGAAATGTCTTCCGATCTGTATTTAAATAACTTGGGATATATGGAAGTATTAAGTGGAAATATTGATAGCGCTTTCTATTTCTTAAACAAATCGTTACAAATTTGCAAACGATTTAATAACGATAAATTACATCTTATTACGAACTCCATCGCTTCACTTTATCAAAACACAAAACAATATGATTCAGCATTTTATTATTATAAATTATCCTTATGTGAATCAAGGAAAAATAATAATATTGAGCACGAAGTAAAGAATTTATCTGATTTAGGAAAACTTTTTTTTGAAATTAGTAAACCTGATTCTGCAATATTTTATATAAATCTATCAAACACTGTTGCTGCGAAAAACAATTCTTTAAAAATCATGGCAGATAATTACTTTGCTCTGTCAGAATTTGAAGAATCTAAAGGAAATACAAAAAAAGCGTTTGAATATTTTAAGAAATACACTACTATTAATGATTCTGTATTGAATAAGAATATTTTATGGGATATTAACCAATTACAACGACTTTATGAAGTATCGAAAACCAATCAACAAATTGAAGAACTTATTATAGAACAGAAAATTAAGGAACGTACAATTCATTATCAAAGAATAATTCAAAATATAATTATTGGCGCTTTTCTGACTGTATCCTTTGTTTTATTGGTTATAATTTTTCAAAATAAAAAAATAAGAAATGCTTATAGGGTATTATTTGATAAGAATGTTGAAATTATCAAGCTTTCAGAAAATTCAACCGAAAAAGAAAACGAAAAAAATAAAGGAAAAAACAGAAAGAATAAACCTGATGACGACATACAAAAAGAACTGTTAAACAGAATTTTATCTGTTATGAAAGATACATCCGTTTTTTGCAATCCATCATTTACTTTAGATAATTTGGCTACGTTTGTGAAATTTAATCATAATTATGTATCAGATGCAATTTACACTGCGTTTAATAAAAATTTCCGTTCATTTTTAAATAGTTACAGAATTAAGGAAGCACAACGAATATTTTCTGATTCAGGTACAGAGAAATATACTATTGAACATGTTGCATTTCAAGTAGGATTTAAATCAAGAAGCGCTTTTAGAGAAGTATTTAAGGAGATAACGGGAGTTAGTCCGGCTTACTACATGAAATCCTTATGCGCTTCAACCGATTCAGAAACAATTTTGATAACCACAAAAACCAATGCAAAAGATTCGGAGGATGAGAAACTGAAAGAAAATACAGTAGAAAATTAGCCTGTTTTTTATAAATTCCTACACTTAAACCCTCTTCGCTAAAGCATTTAATATCAAATATATAATTATAGTAAAAAATATTTTTTGGCTGTAATTGGGAAAATCGACCAAAAAAGTCAGAAAAAAAAAATCTACTAAAAGATTATTAAATAATTTTGCACAGTCGGTTTTTTTAAAAAGTTTATTAAATTATTTTTTATCATTATGCAGAAGAGATTTCTATTTTTGATTGGGACTTGTGCTTTTATATTTTTTACTCAGGCGCAAGAAACTATAAACTCGGTTGGTAACCTGACTGAGAATGAAGTATATGTTAAAAAGAGCATTGAAAAAAGTGAAATTCCACTCTTTGATACTCAAATGGAAACACAGAGTGACTTAAAACAAAACTCTGCCCGAAGAGCAAGTGAAGTTACGGATTTTTTTAATGATTCTGTTTTTCCGGTAGATGAAGTAAATCTACCTGATTTTCATAAAGGTACAAATAGCGACCTTTATTACGGGATTGAAACTGTCGGAGTTGTTTTCAAATCCACTGTTGATAATCCATTTCCCGGAACTCAGTTGGCTGCTGCCGGTAAGAGTATCGAATGTATGGAATACATTAATGGTACAATTTACGCTTGTACTTTTACAGAGACGGGTTCGGTAAATTCATTTGGAACTATTGATAAAATTACAGGCGTTTATACGATGATTAAAAACTTCGTGGAATATGATGCCATTAGTTTATGCTGGAATCCCGTGAATAACTTGGTTTACATAACACAATGGGGTAGAACTGGATATGGCGTTATTGATCTTGCCACCGGTAATTATACACAAATCGGGAGTCTTGTGTATGAAGGATTATATAGCGCTGCTTATATGGCAATTGACAATCACGGAATTGCATACGTGATTTTTAACGAGACAAGCAAATTCGGCGCTCTTGATTTAAGAACCGGTGAATTTACTTTAATCGCTCACTTGCCTTTTCGTCCGCAATATGTGCAAGGTTTAAGTATAGACCGTGAAACTGACGAACTTTACTGGATGTCAAGGACTTGGTCTTTAAGTTTAAATGCGGAAATTACAAGGTTTTACAGAGTTGATAAAATCACAGGGGAGTTGACTTTGATTGCATCTTCTTCAAATCCTGCAATAGCCACAAATTCTATGTGTATCATCACTACTGTAGAACTGTGCGAGCCGGTGCAAGCGCTTGATATAAACGTCGAAGGCAATAACGTAGAATTGTCGTGGCAGCCGGTTCAAGGCGCAACAGGTTATGAAGTTATTTTTAACAACAATGTTTTGGAAACAGTTACTAATACTTCATTCACTCACTCGGATGTTGAAGTGGGAGTCCATAAGTATGGCATCAAAGCCTTACACGATGACGATTGTTTCCTGCTAACCCTGTCTCAAACTGTTCAAGTTGGCGATTTTTGCCAGCTAACATTTGGAATGACGAGTACATATCCGCTTGTTACTCTTGGTTATGGTTGGAGTGAAGCAGGTATTTATGTTTTTGTTGACGGAAAATATTACGGATTTGTAACATTGGAGTGGGGAAATTATGGTGTTGCCGATTTATTCGTACCCTCCGGAGAAGTCAGTTTTGTATGGAAAACGGATATGTTTACCGGTAATAATGGTCACGGCGCCGATCACCAATACGCATTTGAAATTTATAACTCAAATTATGAATTGATTTATCACTGTCCTTTAAATCAAGCTAATACATATACCAACAACGCAGTCTTTTTTACATATGAAAATGACTGCAATTACACTCCTCCCGTTGATTGTTCACCTGCAACAGATTTATCTGTTGAATTTACATCACAATGTAATGCACAATTAACCTGGGGAAGACCTTACGGTTATGAAGGATGGATTAAACAATGTGTGAACGATGATGTTTATGGCAAGTTTGGGTGGTCCGAAACTGCTGGAAATGATATGATAGCGGCAATACGTTTCTTCCCGTCAGACCTTTATTTAGCAGGAGTTAAATATGGAGACGCTATCACAAAAGTATCGCTGGGAATGGGAACAGAACTTAATAACATTACAACGATGGAAATAATGATCTGGGAAGGCGGAGGTGCTGTTACAGACCCTGGTACGCTTGTATATACACAAGCCATAACCAATTATACATCATTTACCTCTCTTGCAATGAATGAAATTACTTTAACCACTCCGCACGCAATTGATATAACCAAAGAACTCAGAATAGGTTATAGAATTGTTAATACAGCGGGAACACCTTATGGTTATGATGTAGGACCTGTTGCAATAGGAAAAGGCGACCTTTTATTTTGTGAAGATGTTGGAGGGTGGAAAGAACTAGTAAATTTAATAAACAACTGGAACAGTAATTTCTCACTAAAAGCATGGGTTACTTCGAGTTACAAACAAGATAGTTATGCATATAATATTTACAGAGACGGCGAACTTATTGCACAGGATATTACCACAACTTCATTTTTGGATGATGATTTTGACATTTTTACAGAGCATACCTGGGCGGTTACTATTATTTGTGACAATGAAGATGGCGAATCCACTCCCGAAGAAATAACAAAACTACCTTGTAGAAACGATTGCGACCCGATAATTAATCTGGAAGCCGTGTATAATGATGATTGTGACGCCGAACTGACTTGGGATGAGCCTATTATGTGTCCTTTTAAATTTTTGATGTATGATATGGGTTCAAACGGTTGGGATGGCGCTTACATTGAAGTTTTTGCTAATGACAGGAAATATGCAACAGTTACTTTAACAGAAGGGTACTCCGCAGAAGAAACAGTTTGGTTGCCGCCCGGAGAAGTGAAATTCTACTGGTTTAAGGGAACTGCGGACAGCGAAGTTATGTTTTATATTCATAATCCGAACAACACACAAATTTATTTCGGATTTTCACTTGGAGATGATTTTTCAGGATTATTTCTAACTTACCAGAATACTTGTTCCTTAAAAGAACGTAACATATTTGTTTACAACGTTTACAGAGATGATATTCTAATCGCATCAGACTTGACGGAAACAAATTACACTGATATCGGATTTAACCCAAATGCAGGTCATACCTGGGCAGTTACAATTACTTGCGAAAACGGCGGACAAACATATCCTGTTGAAATAACAAAACTTGCCTGTTTTGAAATAAATACCTATACAGTTGCTGTTTCTGCAAATCCTGAAGAAGGCGGAGTTGTTACCGGTGGCGATGAATACAATTACGGCGCAACCGCAACTGTTGCCGCAACCGAAAATGATGGCTATAAATTTGTAAATTGGACAAATTCAGAAAATGGCAATCTCATTTCCTCATTTACTACTTACTCATTCACTGTAAACGAAGATGTTGATTTGACAGCAAATTTTACCATTAAATCATATACAATTACTGTTTCAGCAAATCCTGAAGAAGGTGGAATTGTTAATGGCGGTAATGAATATAATCACGGCGAAAACGTAACTGTTACCGCTACCGCAAATGATAACTATGAATTTGTAAACTGGACAAATGCAGAAAACGGCAATCTCATTTCCTCATTATCTATATACTCATTCACTGCGCAAGAAGATATTGAATTAGTAGCAAACTTTGGATATGTAAATATCAAAAATATTGGAATTCATCATTTTGAAATTTATCCAAACCCAGTGAGAGATGAATTACGAATTAGGAATTCCGTAGGGGCGAAAGATTTTTCGCCCATTCAAAACATTCAAATTTTTGATGTTTATGGACGTAACGTCGTAGGGGCGTATGGCATACGCCCATTAATGGAACGCCCATTAATGGAACGCCCATTAACGGAACCCCCATTAACGGAATGCCCATTAATGGAACGCCCATTAACGGAACGCCCATTAACGGAATCCCAAAATGAAATCATAATTGATGTTTCATCGTTGTCTGCTGGCGTTTATTTTGTTGTAATTGAAAGTATAACAAGAGAAAAAGTAGTATTTAAAATGATTAAGAAATAACAAAATAACCTTTATGTATAATTAAAAAATCTTATTTATTATGTATTATCAAACATTATTTAATTTTGGCGAGGATTGTCATCGCCTTGAAAAAGAACATATTAGTGAGGTGAAAACTCACATAAAAAGTGGAGGAAAAAAAGATTTGACCTCCTTAATAAAAGTATTATTGCTTTGTATATTTGCCTTTTGTGCTGTACCAAAGGCTTCTGCACAGTTTTCAGGAGGAGACGGGACTATAGAAACCCCGTATATCATTACAACTCCCGCACAACTTGCGCAGTTAGCAACGTTAGTTAACGAAGGTAATATTGATTACAACAACAAGCATTACATACTTGACAATGACATTGACCTTTCCGGTTATCAATCAGGAGAAGGGTGGATTCCGATTGGAATGGTTACAAACGAGTTCAGAGGCGTTTTTAACGGAAACAACAAGGTAGTTACCGGACTGAAAATTAACATCGAAAATAATGCAAATGTTGGATTGTTTGGACGTATCAGTAATGCTACGATTCGAAATCTGGGAGTTGTGGGAGTAGATGTTACAGCATCCCATACCGAAACGTTACATACCGGAGCAATTGTTGGATATAACGGCAATGGAGGTAATGTAATTAATTGTTATTCAACCGGTACAGTAAATGCCACATCAACTGATGGAATTTCTTACACAGGAGGAATTACTGGGTGGGTCAGAAATCGGATTGAAAATAGCTACTCTTCTGTTTCGGTTTATAGTTCAAACAGTAATCAATCTGCAAGTGCAGGAGGTATTACGGGGACAATTTTTGGAGGAACAGTAACAAATTGTTATTCAACGGGTTCTGTAAATGCAATATCAACAAATAATGCTGCAAATGCAGGAGGTATAGCAGGAGATATGTTAGCGGCTACATTGTCTAATTCCGCAGCGCTAAATCCAAGTATAACGGGTTCAGGTAACGGAAGCAGTCTCTTTAACAGGATAATAGGAAAAGTTGATGACGGAAATCTTTCCAACAACATTGCTTTTAACAATATGTTAAACCCCTCAGGTGGAACAAGTTGGAGTAATACGACAGCAAATGGCGCAAGCGGAGAAAGTATAACAGCCGAAACAATCAATGCTGACGGCTCTCTTGGCAATAGATTTACAACAACAAATGGATGGACCCTTGAAGACGGAAAATTACCCGGTCTTTTTGGAGAAACAGTTGATATGCCGGAACATTTGAATATTCCGATTTTTTCAGGCGGAGACGGAACTGTAGGAGACCCGTACATAATATCAACTCCGGCGCAACTTGCACTCTTTGCTACGTTTATTAATGAAGGCAACGAGACTTACAATAACAAGAATTACAAACTTGCCAACGATATTGACCTTTCTGATTACCAAGCAGGCGCAGGATGGATTCCTATTGGAACTGACCCGCCAAACACATTCAAAGGTGGTGGCATTTTTGATGGTAATAATAAGAAAATCACAGGGCTTGTAATTGACTGCGATACTTATCAGAATGTTGGATTATTTGGACGTGTAGATGGCGCTACCGTTAAAAATCTTGGCGTAGAAGGCGCTAATATTAACGCATCCCATTTTTACCAAATAAACGTTGGTGGAATAGCCGGATTTAACGGTTCCGGCAGTACTATTATTAATTGTTATTCAACAGGCTCAATAACAGGCTCATCAGAAACTCAATCTTCATATATCGGAGGAATAACGGGATGGAATAGAAACAGGGTAGAAAGTTGCTATTCAACCGCATCTGTAAACTCAACAAGTTCAGTTGCTTCATCTAATGCAGGCGGAATAGCAGGATCTATTATGCAAGGAACAGTAATCAATTGTTATGTAACAGGCTCAATAACAGCCACATCAACAAGCAATGAAGCAAATGCAGGAGGGATTGCAGGACACAATTTAGTGGGTACAGTGTCTAATTCCGCAGCATTAAATCCAAGCATTACATTAACCGGCAACAGCAACAGTATTTGTAATCGCATTGTTGGGAAAAACGAAGATGGAAACCATTCCAACAATATTGCTTTTGAAAATATGTTAAACCCCAGCGGTGGAACAAGTTGGAGTAATACAACAGCAAACGGCACGGGCGGCGAGAGTATCACAGCAGAAACAATCAATGCAGACGGTTCACTCGGTGGCAGATTTACATCAACAAACAACTGGACAACTGTAAACGGAAAATTGCCCGGTCTGTTTGGTGTAACAGTTGATATGCCTGATCATTTAAGCGTAGAATCACCTCCAACAATTACAACTCTAAATCTTCCGGAAGGGCAGGTTGGAATTGAATACTACCAAACACTTACCGCTAACGGAGATATTCCAATCACTTGGTCCTTGGAAAGCGGTTATTTGCCAACCGGACTTAATATTTCAGCAGAAGGAGTTATTTCAGGAACTCCATCCGCAGCAAATACTTTTGATTTTACCGTAAAAGCAATCAATAATGTTGGATTCGACACTAAAATATTGTCTATCACAATTATAGAACAAGATGTACCGCCTACTTTAGATATTTTATGGAAAAAGAACTTTGGTGGAAATGACAATGATGATTACAGACACGTAATAGCGGTTTCTGACGGCGTTGTGGCTGTAGGACTTTCTGCGCCGTTATCTTTTAACAACGGCGACTGGCCCGGAAATTTAGGAAGAGGAAATACCGACGCTATTGCTGTAAAATACGATAATACAGGCGAATTAGTGTGGAAAAAGAACTTTGGCGGCGCCGGCATTGATAATTTTCTTTATGCGACAGCGGTATCAGACGGTTTTGTGGCAGTGGGATTTTCTGATCCCATATCTTTTGGAAACGGCGATTGGTTGGATATTCCCGGAAAAGGCAGTTATGACGCCATTATCGTAAAATATGATAACGATGGGAATATAGTATGGAAAAAGCATTTCGGAGGTACGGGTATGGATTGGTTTAATGGAATTACTTCTGTGTCAGACGGTTATGTGGCTGTGGGATATGCTGATACGTTTGGAAACGGCGATTGGACAGGCTTTACAAACAAAGGATACGATGACGCCATTGCAGTTAAATTTGATCTTACCGGAGAGGTAGTGTGGAAAAAGAACTTTGGCGGAACTGCCGAAGATTATTTTCACTCAATTACTGCTGTTCCGGGTGGCGTTATTGCTGTAGGTCATTCAACAGGAATTGTCGGTGGAGATTGGGAAGGTTTTACAGGAAAAGGCGGAAGCGATGGGATAATTGTTAAATTCGACAACTCCGGAAATGTGGTTTGGAAAAATGTGTTTGGCGGTGATTTGACAGATAGATTTCAAACTATAAATACAGTATCAGACGGCGTTGTTGTTGTGGGTCAATCTCTTGGATATGGAAACGGCGATTGGGAATGTGCTACAGGAAGAGGTTCTTATGACGGAATTATTGTAAAGTATGACTTTGATGGAGAAGTTGTATGGAATAAGAATTTTGGCGGAAACGGTAATGATAATTTTCTTTCTGTTACACCTGTATCAAATGGCATTGTTGCCGTAGGAAGAGCGCAAATATCGTCTTTTGGTAACGGAGATTTGGTTGGCGCTTCACCAAAAGGAGGAGAAGACTGCATTATTGTACATTATACAGATGCTGGTAATGTAGTTTGGAAGAATAATTTCGGTGGTAATTCACTTGATCTTTTTAATGGAGTTGTTGCGACATCTGATGGTTTTGTAGCGGTAGGACAATCTGCCGGTTTTGGAAGTGGCGATTGGACAGGACTTACCGGAAAAGGAGGTAATGATGCAACTATTGTGAAATTTTCTAACCTTACTTTCAATTTTATTCCCGTTACAAATCTAATAAATTTACCAACACAAACATTAGTAGGTGAATCAATTACACTGACAGGATCAATTATACCAAGCAATGCTACAAACAGGACAATTGTGTGGTCTGTCGTTGATGCGGGAACAACCGGAGCATCCGTAACCTGTAATACGTTAAGTACAACATCCGCAGGTATTGCTGTTATAAAAGCATCCATAATTGGCGGAACATCACAAAGCGTTGATTTCGAGAGAATTTTTAACATCGCAGTCGGAGCGCAATATTATCCTGTAACAAATCTGGAAATTGTTTATGATATAGACTGTAAGGCTGTTTTGACGTGGGATGCCCCTGATGTAACTGAGCAAATAACATACAAAGTTTACAGAAACGATGTTCAGGTTGCTTCAAATATTACGGCAACTACTTATACGGACACAGAATTTGATATATATTCAGGTCATATTTGGGCAGTTACGGTTGTTTATGAAGATTCTAATGAATCCGAACCTGTTTCGGCTGAATTAGAATCCTGCAAAAATTTATGCGACCCTGTAATAGACTTTGAAGTGGCTTATAATGAAGATTGTGAGGCTTTACTAACCTGGACGGCGCCTGCAGAGGCTATGTGTCAGTGGAAAATCGCTATGTATGATATGGGTACAACCGGATGGAATGGAGCTTCTATAAGCATAACAGTTGATGATGTGGCTTATGGTTCTATTACTTTGGCAACCGGAAATTATGGAGAAGCATTTGCAATGTTGCCTTCCGGCGAAGTTAAATTTTACTGGAATAAAGGTTCAGCAGATTGGAATGTTATTTTTCATATCTACAATCCTGACAATCAGATTGTTTTTTCAGCAACATTAACAATGACTGATGTTTCAGGATTATTCCATACAACTTCTTATACTTGCAACTCACCTCTTCCTTATCTTTATAACGTTTACAGAGACAGTGAACTTATTGCAGAGGAAATATCCGAAACATCTTATGTTGACACAGAATTATATATCTATTCCGGTCATATCTGGGAAGTTATTACTGTTTGCGAAAATGTAGGCGTATCATCGCCGGTTAGTGTAGAATTGGAATCCTGCAGAGAGATTTGTGACCAGATAAAGGACTTAGAAGTTGCTTATAATGAAGATTGTGAAGCTTTATTAACGTGGTCAGCGCCTGTAGAAGCATTTTGTTCCTGGAAATTTTCGATGTATGATTTAGGCTCTGACGGATGGAACGGGGCTTATGTCGGAATTACCGTTAATGGTAAAGACTATGGCACAGTAACAATGGCAAATAACGGAACTATGTATTCCGAAGAATTTGTACTTCTGCCATCAGGTGAGGTGAAATTTTATTGGTATCCCGGAGCAAAAGATAACGAAATTTACTTTACAGTTACAGATCCGGCGAATGTAATGATTATTAACACAGGTTGGGGAGGTATGGTTGGTGTTTCGGGATTATTCTTTACACATTCCTATACTTGCGAAGATGCGAATATGGAAATATTCTTATACAACGTTTACAGAAACGGCGAACTTATCGCAGAAGAAATTGAAGAAACATCATATACCGATTCAGGATTTGATATTTATTCAGGTCATTTATGGGAAGTTACGGTTATATGCGAAGCTGGCGACGAATCTATTCCTGTTAACGTTGAGTTAGATGCTTGCAGTGATAAATGCCTGCCAATTACTGATTTGGAAGTTGTTTATACTGATAATTGCGAGGCTGAATTAACTTGGTCTGCGCCTGAAATTGCATTGTGCGAATTTAAAGTTACAATGTATGCTATGTCTGCAGCCGGTTGGAATGGCGCGCTTCTTGAAATAAAAGTCAATGGAGTAAGTTACAGTACTCATACGTTAGATGGAACTAATTACAGACAGGATGCAGTAATGCTGCCATCAGGAGATGTCGAATTTTATTGGACAAACGGTTCAAATGATGGTGAAGTTTACTTTTTTATTAATGCTCCGAACGGCACGCAGATTTTAAACCAAATGTGGGGGTCAATGGCTGATATTTCAGGGTTATTCCACACATATACATACACTTGCGATGCGCCTCTTTCTGATAACTATCTGTATAACGTTTACAGAGACGGCGTACTTATTGCCGAAGAAATTGAAGAAACT
>Ga0123353_10011776_pt1 | contig 12353 bp, 16 predicted proteins | sample TergutLab28metaG_3_FD_92763 | JGI IMG/M metagenome (GOLD analysis project Ga0123353, IMG submission 92763) | Labiotermes labralis P3 segment gut microbial communities from Petit-Saut dam, French Guiana - Lab288 P3 | ecosystem: Host-associated > Arthropoda: Insects > Digestive system > Gut ... | reverse complement strand
GTTTTTCAAAATTGTGTGAAGATAAACAGGCTGCGTGACCTGCTGGATTAATGTATAAACTTTTACAAAGACTACATTTCAGGCTTATTTATTCAACCTAAAATGTAGCCTTTAACTTGGTGACCCGTAGGGGACTCGAACCCGCGATACCATAATTTTATACATTTTTACCCACACGCCCTTTGTGTGTTTGTGTAGTTATACCAGCGTTTTTTAGTTTCTTAGTATGCTGATTTATATTTGTCGTTTACGTCGGTGTATATATAAGTGTGTACTTTTTTGTGTACCCATATTTACGCGTTGTTTCAGTTATTTGGATTATATGCGTTGACCGCCTGTACTATAAGTCCCGCCCGCGATAACCCTGCCGCCCTGGCTTTGGCGTCTATCATAGCAAGTTCTGTTTTTGTCACTGTGGCGCACACGGGTGTGTCGCGTTTTGTCTCCGGGTCTTTTGATTGCCAGCGTTTACTACCGCCCTTTTGTCCTGCGGCGGCGGCTGTCGTTTTGTCAAATGGCATATTTTTAGCCCCTTTCCGTAAAAGAGTCATTAGGTGCTTGTGTAAGTATAACCTTATTCATTATAATCAATCCTTTCGTTTTTATAAAATATTTATTGACTCACAGCAGGTGTTGTGCTAATATCGTAATGTCGGGGTGAGCATGTGGCAACTCACCGTAATCGGCGCCCAGAACCGCCGCCGGGGATTGAAATCTGATTTTTTACACGTAAACACGAGGAATGCCTGCGCTTTATCAAGCGTGGGTTTTTCCTTTTTGCGGAAATGTGTCTATATCAACCTGTGACCAATCAACACCCCAAAAATCGAATCCTAAAAAGTCGTCAATTTCTCGCTGATTGTACGTTTTGCCAGCATCGTATATTTTCTGATTTGCGTCTATTAGCGCGACTAGTTGCTTCGAGGTAAGCGCTTGTATAACAGCATCCGGTATTGTTTCTATTATCGCGCTCCACGTCGCAGGGTATGCACTCCACGAAGATAATTTACTTGCTTTATTTATTTTGCGATACATTGTATTCACGCCCATTCTTGTTATAATTTATGTGCAGCTACAACGCTGCGCACTGAGTCGGTTAATAGTTTCGGTGTGCTGTAATCGTTGCTATACCCGTTACGTGCGTCGATGAATACTTTTGAGTTAATGATTTTGTCAAGTCGGGTAACTACGTCATAGTATTGTTTGCGCATTGCGTCAACTTTATCAGCATATTCTGGTGACCCGAAGACACCAGTTTTGAACTCAACATCATAATTGATTTTCTCTATAGCCACCAGAACGGTTCTGATGGCGCATATTTTTAATTCGTTTGCCCATGTGATTTGTTTATCGGTGCCGATCGTAACCGGAGTTGCGCTATAGGTGTATTCGATTTTCCCGTTGTAACTCTTATAATTGATTGTCATAACCATTTATCCTTCCTGCCGGGAAGTAACCGCCCAACCCGGCATTTTTCTATTAGATTTCGACTCCGAGTTTTTCTGCAGCGGCGTATGCAACACTTTCAAAAGCATCGCCATCTGCCGCGTCCCACTCCTTTTTCATTCCGGCTATATCGCACAGTCTTTCAAGCTCTGCAACATCCCACGTCTGACTTTTGTTGATTTTGTCCACCACATCTTTGATTTCATCACTTGCCTTTACCATTTCGCCGTTCCTCCCTTTCTATTTGTCTTTTTAATACATGCCGGGAAGTAGCCGCCCGGCTCGGTGTTGCGCTGTCTTATATCTCTTTATTATATGTGGCTGTAACTATAACGTCCTGGATTTCGTTGTAATCTTGCCCCATCGCCTCCAGACATACGGCGAGTATTCCGTCGTAACGCGCTCTTTTTTTGGCGAGTTCGTTGTAGTCAGATTTCCACGCATCCCATCCATCAAAGTCAGTGTTCATGTCCGGGCATTTGCCGAGGGATTTTATAAGCTCTGCGGTGTGGATGCCGGTGCGGAGGGCTTCATCCGCGCGGGTTGCTATAGTTATTTCTGTGTTGTTTTGCGCGGTAACCTTGGCTATCGCTATAATTTCTTTAATTTCCCTTATTGTCATGGTCTTGACCTCCCTTTCATTTATGCTTATATAATATCACATAAGCATAAATCTGTCAACACTTTTATTTATAAAATTCAATAAATTGTGGCGAAAACAGGCATATTATACCCAAAATTGTATACAAAAATTTAGTCGTGTTTTTGTGCATATTGACTATTTTTATTACATTGTGCATCGTGACAAAACGGCGGCTGCGCTTTACGCGCAACCGCCGTTTTGCCTATTTGAAGAGGGATTAGTGGGTTGTTATTGCCTTAATATGACATTGTCTGATTGTTATTTTGCTTTTTACTTGTTCGCCGCCTTAGTTGCTACTTTGCGGATATGGCTTTCGTACGCTTTGCTTGCGGCTGTCGCGGATTCGAGCGCGGCCTCTATTTCCCCATTTGTTTTACCGTCGCGCAGGGCTTTGGCACTGGCTATACCGAGTTCGAGCGAATGTGCTGTTAGTTCGGCGGCCTTCTCCTGCATTTCTGCGCGGATTTCCGAACGTATCCTGTGCTTGTCCTCTTCGCGCATGCGCCGTTTGTTTTGGAGTGCAAATAGACCGCCTATCACGGCGACTACCACAGCTTGGAGCGCACCAATCAGTGCTATTTCAACGCTTAAATCCATATTAACCCCCTGAGTGGTCGTTATAATATTTTTTTTCGTGTGCGCACTCTTTGCAGTCAACAGCCGCCTGTGCTAGTATATACACCACTAATGCTCCAATGCCCGATACAATGATCGCCGTCTGCGCGATCACGTTTTCGCTGATATTGAACGACATCAAAAGCGATGTTACCCATGCGCCTACTGCGGTCCACAACTTTCTACTGCCGAGCTTTTTCTTGATCGTATTTTTCACGTTATTACCTCCACATATTTTACTGTTTTTTGTGCCGCTCAGTGTAACGATATCATGCCCAAAAACACAGGTGATTTATGACGATGCGCGATGATTTGGCAGATATGCTGCCGTCTGATGCCTCAATCTGGGACGAGCCTCCGCCGTCAAACTTAATAGCGTCCTTACACCCCGCTATTTTCATCCGCTCTTTTAACAGCCAGACTGTACACGCGTCCACACTGCCGTCGGCGGCGCAGTAGATCACAACAGCGCCGTCGGCTTTCGACCCCATTGCTGTCCGTCCCCGGTTTTTATCCTCATCAACGCCGGAGTAGCTGGTAGTCACAACGACCCCATTTTTTACAAGCGGGTAACGGGACGAGATAAAATTACTCCATCGGGTGATGTCGTTACTAAACGCAGGGGCACCGCCATCCCAGCCGTAGCCATCCCTCTTTGATCCGTCGTCTTTGACGACTTTTCCATCTATCTTCAACGGGTCGTATATAAACCACCCGCTCATCGAGAAAAACATGGCATTCGTTGCGTAGCGGGCGCCGGTTTCTGCCCTTATTGTTTTTGTCGTTTTTCTGTTTTTTGTGTTGTCGTATATGATAGTCCTTGTCGGCTTAAAGGCCACTATCGCGTTTTTAGGGACTAGCAAAGCCTCCCACGTCAATGGTCCGCATACGCCATCTGCGTATAAACCGCGCTTGCGCTGGTAGGCGACTACAGCCGCTTTTGTTACCGGCCCGAACGCGCCGTCAACCTTGAGACCGCCTAAAAATCGCTGCAGCTGTGCTACCGGTCCGCCGGTGCCAAAATCTTTGTCACCTTGCCTGAGCGTAGTTTTCCCTCCTGCCGGTGCAGGCGGTGCGGGTATGGGTGCAGGTGTGGGCGCGGTTTTAGGATTAAGCAGCGCCGCCCATGTTTTTGGACCTACAACGCCGTCTTGGCTCAAGCCTTGCTTTTTTTGGTATGCCTTTACCGCCGCCTCAGTGAGAGGTCCGAAGCTCTCGTCTATGCTCAACCCCCCGATAAGCGACTGGAGCTTGCCGACGTATGCGCCCAGAGCGCCCTTTGACAACGTCGGATGCGTCTGCCCTATACTGCCCATAACAGCGATAACCGAGTCCGCGATCGCACGTGCGCACTTGGTAGCAAAATCGAGCGTGATTATTATCGGCACGTCCGTGCTTGAGTCCATATATCCGAACTCGCCTAGCACACACGGCATTTTATTAGCGGCATTAAGTACCGCCCAATTTTGCGTCGGGAGAGGATTGCTCCGATACCCGACTAACCCTGTGTGTTTGATCGTCAAATCGTACAGGGTTTTTTGGAGTAATTTTCTTGCACTGTTGGGATTTTTAGTTGTATATACAACTATTCCGCCGCCGGAGCCTCCGTTGATTCCGGCGTTGTGGTGGATGCTAAAAAACAGGTCTGCTCCGGCTTCGTTCGCCGCCCTGCCCCTGTTGGCAAGGGATATGTTTTTTGCGCCGGATATGTCGTCAACGCGCATAACGCGATAACCGTCCGCCTCCAGCATAGGCGTTGCCAAGCGAGCTATGCGGTCGTTAAGCGTCCACTCTCTTGTCTGGTTGGGGTCAAATTTTGCCATACAAGCGCCGCCGGACACCTTAGAATGTCCAGCGTCAAGGGCTATCAGCCCCTTAAAGTTTTTATAGTCCATGATGCCTCCTCATTTACGGCTGAGTGCAATGAAGCGCTTGAAATCTACCGCGAGCTAGCAGCCGCCAACTGCGCAACATACATACCGGACGTGGCAATGACGCTGAACAACCTTGCGCTTTTGCACAAAGCCATCAACAAGCACAAACAGGCTGAAGCTGAGTATAATGAAGCGCTTGATATGATAACCCCGTATTATGAGGCCAACCCTCGTGTGTACCAGGAGCATTATAATAAGATAAAACGTAGTCTGCAAAAATTGACTGAAAGATAGCATAATCACACAGGATAGCTACCACATGGCGCAATAGTTAGGTGGGCGAAGATAAAAATTGCAAAACAGTCAAGTTGCACAAAAAAGCGCCACTGCATCGATCGCGTTAAAACCACTCGTCTGCAGCCGACAGCGACGTCGCCGTTGACCTGCAGGTCATCGGCCCGTCCGCTATCGGCTACAGAGCCTTGAAAATTAACCGGAATACATGTCTTCCATGGCGGCGATCGCGTCCTCGTATGCCGCGACCGCGTTTTCCGCCGCTTCGCGCCTGTTGTACATACTTTCCGGTATGTTGTCCATATATTCTTCCGCAGCTTCCCTCAGCTCTTCCAGCTGGTCTAATATAGCTTGCGTGGCGTTTCGCCTTGCCCTAAGTGTGCTGTAGTCCGGGGCCGCAGCCGCCCGCCTTCTGGGCGGCAGCATGGCGGCGTACTCTGAGACCAGACGCAACAAAACATGGCGTATAGGCTCGCCATGCGCCGCACACGCCTCTTTGAACGCTGCTGCGAGTTCAGGCGGCAACGCCACGTTAAGCTGCTTGTAATTATCAGCGTTCCACTTCTTGCGGTGCTGGTATCCCCGGTCAGCCACGACGTTCTCTCCGCGCGGATTCAACTAATGGCGTATGCGTGAGGTCTACGAGGTTGTCCCATATTATGTCGAGCTCATGGCGAGCGCGCCCTACTGGTGCCGGTATGTAATCAATCTTGTCGAGTACGTTCCGGATAATCCGCAACTGGCCCATTACCCACTCTAAAAACTCGCCGTATGTGGACTCGTCCGTCATGTGACCGTCCGCGCCGTATTCCTCGATGTCTGCTCTTGTCCGAGTTACCATGTCGATATACTTATCTGCCTTGTAGAGCAGCGCATGTGCAACCTCTATCCTTTCACCGCCGTCAAGTATAACAGTCCTTTCCATTGTCACGCCCTCCTACCTCTTTTTAAAAAATGATTAATTTATTATATTTGGTGCAGCAATTCCGACACATCATTGATGGTCGCGCTGTTCAAGTCGTGAGTTATTAGTACGTTTACGGTGTACATTCCATAGTCGTCAGTGGTATTTGCTTGGAGTCCGAGAAGCTTGCTCCGCATTCCTTCTCGGCAGAAGTCCGTTCCGTGTTTCAAAAGTGATGGGATATCGTGGATTACGATACGTCTTTTGCCATTGTAGTTATCGTAGTAGATGGTATCGTTATTCGTGTCATCAGCCTCGTTCACGATGAATTTTAAGGTAAGCAGGTTGTGCCATCGGCTCGTATGTCCATTGGCAGCAGACTCAACGTCCATCATGTCTTGAATGATTTGAGCCAGCCAGCTTGTTTCCTGAAGCTCCCTTATTTTCGCACTTTTCATTATCGTGTTACCCTTTATTAACTTCTAATCTATCCGTATTGAAAATTAACTTTCAATAAATAGTTCGTTGCAGCCGGTGCAGAGGACTATGCCGGCAATGTCTTTCGACGCCCGGACAATAAGGCCGCAGGCTGGACAGCTATAATTCCTCATAGATTGCTTTGACCGGCTCGTGGTCTTTTCTTTTCCATCGGCGCCGTCTGAAATTGCGCTGGAATTCGTCGATGGCGCTCTGGTTCGTGACTTCACCTTTCATGGCTATACCCTCTCTATTACGGACTTAAATCTACTAGTAGTATACACTATATCGCGAAATACGTCAAGCCTTTATTGGCGTATTTTTATAGAAATATTGACATTTACACGGAAAGCCCCGCCTACAACTTATGAAGTGCAGGCGGGGAATGAATATGTATATAGCTATTTATTACGGTGTTGCTGCTAAGAGCTATACAATAAGTAATGTAAAGTAAAAGAATACTCCCGCTATTCCTTCAAATCGTCCCAATAATAGTCATACTATCTACTTACAAAAGAATCTGTTTATTTTTGATATTGTCATGCACGTTGATATGATTACCATTAAATCTTTCAGATTCTGATATGGCGGCATTTATGATATCATTAATACTTGAACCATGAACATGCTGAGCAGCTTTATTCTTTGCTTCATAAACCGGGTCAACAAAACCTAGCTGTTCTCTTGTTTTTTCCCTGTCGGCGTCAATGTCGTTATCATGTCTTATTGAATTTAATATTTCCTCCCGCCTTAATTGTGTAACCATATCATATGCCGGTTCGATGGTTATTTTGTTTATAACAGGAGCATCTGAGAAAAACCAGTTAAGATCATTTGTATCTTTAACAGGATAATAACCATAATATCCGTCGAAGCCGTCATCGCTCATATAGTCGGGGCAAATGCTTGCGTAACCTATCCGCACTCCTTTTGATAGAGCCACCCTCGCTTCTTCTTCGGTTATTGCAAAACTATTTGGATTAGCCACTAATGATGATCGTCCATCTTTAATAAGCTCGTGTTCTGCGCTATCCATAAGGATATTAGCTTCTTTTATTTTGTGTCGTTCTTCGTCAGCGCTGTGCTCTGTATCGTTGTTTACTCTCCATCGTTCTTTCATGTATTATCCTTCCTTTCTATTTTGCCCTTCCGGTACATCGTTCTTCTTATTATCTGTTATTGTTGGCATATTAAGATATTTATAAAATGTTGATTTTTTAATACCCGTAAGTTCGAGTATCTCTTTTATAGAGAATTCGCCCGACTTATACATTTTTTTTGCCTTCTGTATTTGCGTTCTATCGGCAGGCTTTCTACCCCCGGTTCTTCCTCGTGCGCGTGCGGACTCTAAACCGGCCTTAGTACGTTCCGAAATTACATCTCTCTCCATTTGCGCAACGCTGCAAAACATGTGGAAACAAAACTTTCCCATAGCCGTCGTCGTATCCAAATTCTCGTTAAGAGAAACAAAATGAATGCCTCTTTTGTCGAACGACTCTACTAACTCCAATAATTGCTTAACCGTCCGACCTAAACGGTCAAGCCTATAAATAACGACCATATCCCCAGTCCTCAATAAATCTAATAATTTAGTTAGTTGAGGTCTGTTGCCGTTTTTAGAGGAAATCTTTTCTTCAAAGATTTCGTCAACTCCATATTTTCGTAATGCGTCAAGCTGTAAATCTAAGTTTTGCTCATTTTTACTAACCCTTGCATACCCAAATTTCATAATTATTCCTCATTTCCAGCATATAATTGTTAACATTATATACATAATGACATATATATTGTCAACTACCGTAAATGAGTGCATAAAACGACCGTTTTATAGACATTTTATAATCGACTACGCTGAGGGGCATAATTAGCATCTATTGGTGTCCGTTTATTAGTCCGTAATACATAGTCCGTTTATATATGCACCGCGCGGTATTATAGACTACTCTTTTTTATATCTCGGTTCACCCCCTCCCTCGACAGTCATATATAAGATAGCGCCGCCAGAAACGTTAATATTTACCATCCTTTCATTGTTCGAGTTATCCTTAAGACTCAACGTAGTGTGGTAAAAATTCCCAGCAATGTGAGCAGCATTGTATGAGCCGCGCTCTACATAATCTCCTACAGTATAAGTATAATCGCCGCTATTAGAAAACATATATCTGTAGTATACAGTGTCATCGCTTAATATATCGTCATACGTACCACTCCATACGCCCACAAGTAGTCTGTCAATTTCTGCAAATACTTCTTTTTCGTGGTTGCTTGAATCGGGGTTATCTTCTCTACTTAACTCTATTGCGCTCGTAGCGCCGGAACCTACATCGATGCGGGTTCCCGACGCCTCTGGTTGTGTAAAGTATATTTTCTCTGATTTTATATATGTTTTAGCAAACGGAAAGGAAAAAGAATATAAAGTGTAATCATTATCCTTTGAGGTTAAAATTATATCGTTTATGATAGACTTTCTGCCATCTGACTCTACCGATTCCCACTTTACTTTATATTCGTTATCCAAAGCAGTTACTTCCAAAATATTATAACCTGTCGTTTTTTGTTCCGTTTCACCAGCTAATATTGTAGACGTATATACAGCAGTGTATTCCTCGTCGGTAAAAGTGAGCGTGGTTTCCCCTCTTACGTCTACCCATCCCCCTGTCGTGAGAATTTGCGATACAGCAGCCTTATACATTACCTGCATATCATCGAAATAATCCTCCGTATCTACTAACGGTGGGGTTTCATTGTTATTGCTTATATATACTTTATCATCACTATCTGTTGCAATATTGTTAGCGTCAGTCCTCTTCGACATGTAATAATAGTGTGATAAATGCGCATTATCGAAATATAATACAAGATCTTCATTATTATCAATAATAGAAAGAGATTTGCTCGTTCCATATATATCTGTCAATATTATCTTATCACCATCGACCTGATAATTACCCGCTGCCAGCCAATACGATGAACTATAAGAGCCATCATCATTTAGCATAAGTGTGTCTACTCTCTGTTGGTTGCTATACCAAGTGCCAGACACTAAATATTCACTTATATTGTTGTTACCCTCTGTATTAGGAGATGTAGGGGAATCAGCACTATCGACGTTACCGGGCGTGTTGTTGCGAATTACGAAAATCATTATTATTGTCGCAATTATAAGCATCACTGAAAACGCTGCTATTATAATTGTCACCGTCTTATTAATTATCATTACTTCAATAACCTCCTCGTATAAAGAAACATAATATTATTCCTCCTGTTAATTGAACTTTAGTATAATGGTGTACCGTATCCTAATATTCTATTGTCGTACAAGTTATAAAATCGCCTACGAACAGAATCGCTAGAATTTCCCTCTATAGTATAAACAATATTATTTTCACATATTTCCACCAAACCGACATGATTAGCGCCGCCATCGGCGTTCCAGTCGAAAAATATATAATCGCCAGGTTGAGGTATATAGGCACCACCTCCATACTGCCAGAGCCCATTGTTTTTAAACCACGTTGTACCAGTACCACAGCTTGCGAACTTTATAACTGCTCCTGAGCTTATATAACCTCCCTGTTCAGCACACCAGCTAACAAAAGCGGCGCACCACTCTACTCTACTTACAAATCCATACCATCGCCAATATGTCTCACCACCAGTATTGCCTATTTGTGATTCCGCAACATTTATTATAGCCGTTCCGGTTCCAAAACGAGAGGCGCCCTCAAGAAAAAACCCAGGGTTAGTACAGAACCCGTCCTCTATATAATATTCAAGATGTAAATGCGGACCCGTACTGCTCCCGGTCGTCCCTACATAGCCCACAATATCGTTTTTATGAAGTAATTGTCCTGGACTTACTACAACACTGCTCATATGTGCATAAAGCACTTTTCTGTTACCATTTACTACTATTACATAGTTGCCGTGTCCGGATGCATCATAAGATACTGTATCCACAAAACCATACAGTACGTTATATATCTTAGTGTTATATGGCTTTGGTATATCTACCCCATTATGTAGAGACACACCGCCGCGTATAGGGTGTATGCGCCAGCCCCATCGTGATGATATAAAGAAATAGTCATCACCAAAAGGATTACCAAGCTCTACCTTTGACGTATACGACCCCACAGTCTTCATAGCGTACATTCGTTCTTGCTGTTCTTTTGTAAGCATAGAGTCATTATGTTCATATAAATACGTTTCAAAACTCTTAGTATACACGTATATATCCATGTAACGTGTGGTTACAGTAACCGTGTACGTTAATTTATCTCCTGTCTCGGGGTCTATTTCCGTATCAGTATATGTGTACTCTACAGTAGTAGACCATTTAAATGTATTATAATAATTTAACGTTTCGTGAAGTGCAGTTATCTCGTTTTTAACGTTATCACCACCAAACCATCCATAAATGATTTTATCGAAAGCATAATCATCATATTTAACGTCAAAATATAACAATATAAGGTCTGCATTAGTGTAAATATTTATATTGTCCTCTGATACCACACTACCATTAATATAAAAAGTAAACACATCAATATTACTGTTAATTAAACTATCCTTTTCGCCACGTATATTATAAGTAAGCTCAGCATCCAGTTTGGTAATGTGTTCGTATGTTTTTGTTAATTCTTTGTTGTCACTTTTTAAAGATATTGTCGGAATTATTGAAGTAACCGTAGTTGCTACCGCCAACAATATGATAATAGGCAAGAGTATGGCCCCGGCTATCGCAGCACCTTTTGCGCTAAACAAATATGTAGCTGCTTTTTTTACAGACCTTGCTATCACCTTAACGGCGTTTGCTGTTTTCTCCGCTGCCAATTTTGTTGTGTGTGTTGCTTCAGAAGCAACCCTTATGGCTCGTTTTGTTTTTACAACAACATCCTTAGTTTTAGTGATAGCCTGCATTCCCAAGTCGTCAGAACCTTGAAACCTTTCTACCCCCTCAATGAACTCATCTTTTATAATATTTGCTATACTATTTCCCGATTCAGATATTGAATTACCTGCACGACTTATAAATAATGAACGCGCTTGCTTATTTGTTAAAACGCCCAATTTTACATCGTTAATTAAGTCTTTACTAAAACTTATGGTGTTGGCGGCACCTCGTGCTACAACATGACCTCCACGTAATGCATATTTTCCAAAGGTATATCCATATTTAGCTGCTTTTGCCGACGTTCTTTCTGAAATATCACCATAACGACCTCTTGTGGCTATTCTTTCTTCTACTTCTTTATTAATTATACCATGTACGCTCATTCTTTTATTCATGCAATAACCTACCTCACACTATATAGGTGATACACACGCGAAATAAGTATCACCTCCCTTGGGCGCGATTCTTAAAACCCGGTTCTCTTGGATGGCGTTCAGCGTTAAAGAGCGCGGCTTCATTGCGAGCCTTTTCCAACTTGTCAGAAAAGAGCGTAGGCGTACCCGTCGTGGGTAACTGCTTGGCTTCTGCGCGGTGCTGAGTACCAACAGAATAGTATTTACGTATAACCTCTTCATCAAAAGCCGCCTTAAAACCTTTGTCTATTTGTACCGTATTACGGTATCCGGTTTCGCTTGATTTATCTGGCTTGCTGGGTAAACTAACAAATAAATTACCGTTTTTGTTTTCGACAATTTTAAAATCATGTATAGTTATATTACCAAATTTTATACTAGCGAAACCGCGCAAGTTGCCCTGAGGCGTTACAGGATGCACTGTCACCTCCATATCATTCTGTGGCACATTCGCAACTCTTATAGTATCATCGTTTCTTAAAGCATCATTGACCTCATAGTCTATACGTTTTTGCACCGCAAGGTCCAAATTACCGTTGAAATAAGTATCGGCAAAGACCGTTATAGGCGCTGATTTCAACATGCGCGTATATTCGACTAGTTCATCAACATTCATCGCAGCATCAAAGTTAGGATTATAAGTCATTATTATTATCTCCTTTTATAAAATGTGTGTCCTCGAAAACTCTGAAAGCATTGTGTGCAAAGCGTTGGCGAAAGCCGCGCTTTTTGCTTTACCCCCAGACAATTCGGCTAAAAAATGAATAATCGTATATTCAGGACTCCCGAG
>Ga0123353_10011773_pt1 | contig 12354 bp, 9 predicted proteins | sample TergutLab28metaG_3_FD_92763 | JGI IMG/M metagenome (GOLD analysis project Ga0123353, IMG submission 92763) | Labiotermes labralis P3 segment gut microbial communities from Petit-Saut dam, French Guiana - Lab288 P3 | ecosystem: Host-associated > Arthropoda: Insects > Digestive system > Gut ... | reverse complement strand
GTGCCCGAGTTCACCTGGGACTGGCTGCTCGACGGGAAGTCCGAGTGCCTCGAGGCTGTTCCGGTTGAGGACCGGCTGTTCTGGGTGTACGGGAGCCTTGTCCGCTCCGAACGCGAATATGTTGCGATGACCTATTGGGTCGACGTCACCGAATACTCGCGGGTGTGCGAGGAGTATCTCGATTCGCGCCTGGTTTTTGCCATTCTGACGCTGGACAACTTTGACGAGCTCATAAAAGGGATGAGCGAGAAGGACAAATCAGTGCTGTTATCCGATATCGACGAAAGGATAACCGAGTGGGCGGGCGGCAAAGACGGGTATCTTTGCAAGTTTGACCGCGACCGCTATTTCTTCCTTTTTGAAGAACGCCACCTTGAGGCGTATGTGAAGGAAAACTTCTCCATCCTGGATCTTGTACACTCTGACGTAGGCGCGGAAGGCGTGCACGCGACGCTCAGCATCGGCATCGGAAAAGACGGCGCGTCGCCTCAGGAGAACTACCGTTACGCGAGCCTTGGCATCGAGATGGCGCTCAGCCGCGGAGGGGATCAGGCCGTTATCAGGAACCGGTACGGGTTCGAGTTCTTTGGCGGGCATTCGCCTATGCTGGAAAAACGGACGAAAGTCAAGTCAAGGATCATGGCGAGCGCGTTTGGGGAGCTTCTTGGGGACGCCTCGAAGGTTTTTGTCATGGGGCATAAAAACGCGGATTTCGACTCGGTAGGAGCGGCGATCGGAGTCTGCTGCCTGGCGCGGGCAAAGCGCAAAACGGCGCGCATTGTCATCGATATGGAGTCCAACCTCGCGCAAAGCACCATCGATCTAGTGTCAAAGCTTCCGGAGTATAAGGATGTTTTCATATCCGAACAGGAAGCGATATTGGAGGCGGACAGCAAGACTTTGCTTGTAGTCGTCGACACAAGCAGGCCGGACAAGGTGGAGTCGGAGCCGCTGCTTCTATCTTGTACCAGGATCGCAGTAGTTGACCACCACCGCCGCGCCGCGAATTATATTGACAACGCGGTGCTGAACTTCCACGAGCCGTATGCTTCGTCAACCTCGGAGCTTGTCACGGAAATGATGCAGTACCTGGTCGACAGGGACGGGATGCTGCGGGCTGAGGCTGAGGCGTTGCTTGCGGGCATCGTGCTTGACACAAAGGGATTTTCGATCAACACCGGGAGCGGGACGTTTGACGCGGCGGCGTTCCTGCGGCGCGCGGGCGCCGACGCTGCAGCCGTGAAGGGGCTGCTGCAGACTGATATCGTGACCGCGACCGCGAGATACGATCTCATGCGCGGGGCGGAGATATACAAGGATGGTATCGCGCTGGCTTCGAGCTCGGAGGTACAATCCAAAATCAGCATTGCTCAGGCGGCCGACGAACTGCTTAACATCAAGGGGGTACATACGTCGTTCGTTGCCGCGCACGACGGGGATACGGTTTTCGTTTCAGGCAGGAGCATCGGGCGCGTGAATGTCCAGTTGATCCTGGAAAAACTCGGCGGCGGCGGGAGCCAGTCGACCGCGGGGCTGCAGGCGCACGGAAAGAGCGTAGAGCAGGTCGTTGCTGATTTGAAGAAAGCGATAGACGGATATCTAAAGGGCTGAGAGGGGTAATCATAATGAAAGTCATTTTGCAGCAGGACGTCAAGGGACAGGGAAAAAAGGGAGATCTCATCCAGGTATCGGACGGATATGCGCGTAATTATCTGATCCCGCGAAAACTCGCCGTTCAGGCGACCGAGGAAAACCTGACCGTGATGAAGCGGCAGGAAAAAGCGCGCCTGACTAAGCTGGAATCCGACAAGGCCCAGGCAAAGGAGATCGCGGCAAAGCTGGAGAGCGTCATCGTAAAGATACCGGCGCGTTCCGGCGGCACAGGCGGCAAACTCTTCGGCTCAGTGACGACAAAGGAAATATCCGAGGCGCTGGCTGCCCAGCACGGGATCGAGCTTGAAAAGAACAGGATAGTGCAGGAAGACCCCATCAAGTCATTCGGCTCATACGAGGTCAAATGCAAGCTGGGTTTCGAGATAAACGGCGTGATAAACGTGCTCGTCGTCGAAGCGTAGACGTTTAGTGAGGCGACGACGAGATGGATGATCTGCTGCACAGACAAATACCTCACAGCACCGAGGCCGAACAGGCGGTGCTGGGGTCGATGCTTATCGACGCGCGCTGTGTCGCCGACGTGATCGGCGCGCTGCGGGCCGAGGATTTTTATTCGACCGTTAACAGGGATATCTTTGAGACTATATTCTCAATGTTCAACTACTCCATGGCTATCGATCCGGTGACGGTGCTCGACCATATGCGCGCGGCTGCGGTGTACAGCGACGACTCGCCCGGTTATATCCGCGACCTCATGCTGATAACGCCTACATCCGCGAACGTCATGGAATACGCGGTGATAGTCAAGGACAAGGCGCTGCTGCGGGCTATCGTCGACGCCGGCGGCGATATCAGCAGCATGGCGATTTCCGGCGAAGGCGGCGCGATGAACATTTTGGAAGCCGCGGAAAAGCGGATATACGCCTTGCGGCAGGGAAGGAGCAGGGAAGGGCTCGAGCCTATCGGAAAAGTCCTTGTCGGAGTCTATGAGCACATCTCGAACGCAGCGAAAAGCGGCAGCGGCATACCGGGGCTGACCACCGGGCTGCATGACCTGGACCGTTCGACCATGGGCCTTAACAAGGGCGACCTGATCCTGATCGCCTCGCGCCCCGGCATGGGAAAGACCAGTATCGCGCTGAATATCGCGCTGCACGCCGCGAAGGCGTCGGGAAAAACCGTCGCCGTCTTTTCGCTTGAGATGTCGCGTGAGCAGCTGGCGATGCGCCTGTTGTCCTCGGAGGCTTTTATTGACGGAAAAAAGTTGCAAACCGGGAGGATAAAACCCGAAGAGTGGAGGCGCCTAGCCGACGCGGCGGCGTCGATCAGCTCTTCCTCGCTGCTTATTAGCGACGACGCTTCGCTGACGGTCGCGGATATGAACGCGCAATGCCGCAGGGTGCAAAACCTCGGGCTGGTCGTCGTCGACTACATCCAGCTCATGCAGTCGGCGTCGGGCTCACGGGGGTATCAGGGCGAAAACAGGGTGCAGATAGTGTCGGAAATAAGCCGTATGATGAAGATAATGGCAAAGGAGCTCAATGTGCCCCTTATATGCCTGTCGCAGCTTTCGCGCGCCAATGAGTCGAGGCAGAACAAGCGGCCGCTCCTGTCCGATCTTCGCGAGTCGGGAGCTATCGAACAGGACGCGGACATCGTTATGGGCCTCTACAGAGACGATTATTATAACAAGGAGTCGGAGTACCCGAACATCGCGGAATGCATCATTCTAAAGAATCGCCGCGGCGAGACGGGCACGATCGAGCTGCAATGGCTGCCGGAGTTCACCAACTTCTCGTCGATCGAACGGCATCATACGGAGGAAATGTAAGAGACGCGCACCCGGGCGTCCCGCATAGTGCAGGGCGCGCCGCCGTGTAAAGGACGCGCACCCGGGCGTCCCGCGTTTCATAGGTCAGTTATGTCGGAACTATTGAAAAATGTACTAACTTATGCAAATGAACATGAGATGCTGCCGGACACGGGGCTAATGCTTGTCTGCGTGTCGGGCGGGGCCGATTCGATGTGCCTGCTCGAGGTCATGCGGCACTTTTCTTATGAGCGGGGCTTTTCGGTGAGCGCCGTTCACTACAATCACGGCCTGCGCGGAGATGAATCCGACCGCGACGAGTTGTTCGTAAGGGAATACTGCGAGACATGCGGCGTGCCTTTTTACACCGGCGACGGCGACGTAAGGGAGTATGCCAGGGAAAACGGCTTGAGTATTGAAGCGGCGGCCCGCGATATGCGCTACCGTTTTTTTTATGAGACTGCGGAACTGTTGGGCGCTTCACGGATCGCGACAGCCCACACTGCGGATGACAACACGGAAACTCTGATAATGAACCTGACGCGCGGCGCCGGAACAAAGGGCCTGTCAGGGATACCGCCGGTCCGCGGCGAAGTGGTCAGGCCGCTGTTATGCACAACCAAAAGCGAGGTCATGAGTTTTTTAAGCGAGCGCGGGATCCAGCATGTCGAGGACTCGACTAACAGCCTGGATATATATACGCGAAATAAGATACGCCATACGGTCATTCCCGTCCTCAAGGGGATAAACCCCAATATAAACGAGGTTGCGGGAGCGGCGGCTGAGCTTTTGCGCGCCGATGAGGAGTTCATCGCAGATATTGCAGACCTGTTCATCACTGATTGCTGCAAGGGCTTTACGGCCGACGCCGGGGATCTGCTGGAGCTGCCGTTTGCGGTTTCCAGCCGCGTCATCAGGAAGTTTTGCGGAGGCAGCCTGTCGCTAAGGCATGTGAAGGATGTGCTGGGGCTCTGCGGGAACGGCGGGCCGTCAGCCGGCCTGTCGCTTCCCGGCATGAATGTTTACAGGGAATACGACCGGATCGTATTCGCTCCGGTGCAGGCCGCTGCTGACGAAGGCTTTGCGCAGGTGTTTCCGTCGGATGGGGACAGTTTCATATTTCTAGGCGCCGGGCTTAAAATGTCTTGCAAATCAATCGTATTTAATGATAATATTGATAAGATTAATAAAACGTTTACGTCTTTCCTATTCAAAAATGTTGACATCTGTGGTAAAATAGCCGTCAGGCCGCGCCGCGAGGGCGATATGATAAAGCTCCGCGGCAGCAACGGCACTAAAACGTTGAAGAAACTTTTTATTGAGCGCCGGATACCGGCCCGGAGGAGGGCGCTCATCCCGGTGATAGCGGACGACAAGGGCGTTTTGGCCGTTTATGGGGTCGGCGCGGGCGACAGGGCGCTGCCTGGACCCGGCGACGAGGCGCTGCGGATAGAATTTGAGGAGATTTAGAGAGACAGTACAAAAATGATAAATGATAATGCAGAATGCAGAAATGGGCAGCGTTTTTAACTGCGTTTTGTGACTTTCTGAGAGAGGAACGGGCTATTCGTATGAAAGACGATATCAGGGAAATCATTTTTACCGAGGAAGAAATAAGGCTTCGCATAAAGGAGCTCGGGGCGCAGATAACAAAGGATTATGCCGGAAAATCGCCGCTGCTGATAGGCGTGCTGAAAGGGTGTTACGTTTTTCTGGGCGACATAGCCCGGAGCATAGACCTTGACTGTGAGATCAGGTTCATCACGGCCTCGTCATACGGCGTCTCCACTATCACATCGGGCGATGTGAAGATAGGGATGGACTTTGATTTTAAGATCGAAGACAGGCATGTCATCATAATCGAGGATATCCTTGACAGCGGCATAACGCTGACTGCGCTGTGGAATTTTATCAACGCCCGATCTCCCGCGTCGCTGAAGATTTGCACGCTGCTGGATAAACCGGCGCGCCGGAAAGTACAGATTAGCGCCGACTATACGGGTTTTGTATGCCCTGACGAGTTCGTGGTGGGGTTCGGGCTCGATTACGCCGAACGCTACCGCAACCTGCCGTATGTTGCGTCGTTAAAGCCGGAGGTTTATACGAAATAAAAGCGGAAGTATATACCTGTAAAAGCGGTAAACACTAAGTAAAGGAAGAAATAGGCAGTTGAAAGCAAAAAACAGAAGTCCGCGAGAAATAGGATTCTATTTACTCATACTGGCCATTATCCTGCTGGCAATATATATGCTGATGTCGCCAAGCGAGCCGCCCTCAACGCCGATAGATTACTCGGAACTCCGGCGCCTTTTCATGCAGGAAGAAGTCTTGTCGTTTAAAATCAACAGCAATAACAGGGTCACGGCGGAGTTGAAATCAAATTACGGGGAGACGACCAGCCAGTATGTCAGGCATGAACTGCTCGATATCCTTCTGTTCCACGCGGATTTCAGCGAGCATATCAACGAGAGCATGCAGCGCGACTCGAACTTCAAATATAACTACGACCCGGGCCTGCGTATCCCCTGGTGGGTCCAGTATATCCCGTTTGTCATCCTCATTGTCGCGTTTTTCCTCATTTGGAACTCGATGATGAACCGGTCGGGCGTCGGCGGCGACAAGGGCGCCATGAAGTTCGGCAAAGCGAGGACGCGGCTTGCCAATGAAGAGACGAAAAAGGTGACGTTTGCAGACGTTGCCGGCGCGGATGAGGAAAAAGAGGAGCTGCGCGAGATCGTTGACTTCCTCAAGGGCCCGCAGAAGTACATATCGATCGGCGCGCGTATCCCCAAAGGCGTCCTTCTGGTAGGCCCTCCGGGAACGGGGAAAACGCTGATAGCCAAAGCCGTAGCCGGTGAGGCAGGAGTGCAGTTTCTCTCTATTTCGGGTTCCGACTTTGTCGAACTGTACGTCGGCGTCGGCGCGTCGCGTGTGCGCGACCTTTTTGACCAGGCGAAGAAACTCGCGCCCGCCATTATTTTCATAGACGAGATCGACGCGGTCGGCCGCCAGCGCGGCGCGGGCCTCGGCGGCGGGCATGACGAACGCGAGCAGACGCTCAACCAGCTGCTCGTGGAGATGGACGGTTTTACTACTAACGAAGGCGTCATCATCATCGCAGCCACAAACCGCTCCGATATTCTAGACAACGCGCTGCTGCGCCCGGGCAGGTTTGACCGCCAGGTCTACATCGGCCTGCCGGATATCAGGGGCCGCGAAGAGATCCTGAAAGTCCACTCAAAGGGCAAGATCCTCGGCGAAGACGTAAAACTTGCGGACATTGCCAAGGGTACCATCGGCTTTACCGGCGCAGACCTCGAAAACCTGCTAAACGAGGCGGCGCTGCTCGCCGCGCGCGAGAACAAGCGGTTTATCACTATGGAGGATATCGAAAACGCGACGCTGAAAGTCATCGCGGGGCCGGAGAAGAAAAGCCGCGTAGTGACGCCTCGCAGCCGCAGGATATCGGCGTATCATGAGGCGGGGCACGCTGTCGCGTCGCATCATCTTGAGCATGTAGACCCTGTGCATCTCGTGACAATAATCCCGCGCGGCCAGGCGGGCGGCATGACTGTCGTTCGTCCGCAGGAGGATAAAGACTACACATCCAGGAGCGAAATGTTCGAGAACATCGTCTCGCTGCTCGGCGGGCGGATCTCCGAAAGCATCTTTCTTGACGACATATCGACCGGCGCGTCGTCAGATATACAGAGGTCCAGCGCGATCGCGCGTTCGATGGTGACAAAATACGGCATGAGCGACAGGCTCGGCCCGATCTCGTTTGACGACAGCAGCCGTTCGGTGTTCATAGGGCGCGACTTTTCGCAGACAAAGAGCTACTCGGAGCAGACTGCTTCCATGATCGACGAGGAGGTAAAGCGCATCTTTGACGAAGCCAGCGCGTTGTGCGAGAAACTTCTTCGCGAGCACAGCGATCTGCTGATCGCCACCGCCGACTATCTGCTTGAGCACGAGACTATGGACGGCGATGAGTTCAAGATGTTCTGCGAAAACGGCGGTAAAATGCCCGCCCGGACTGAGAAAAAAAGAAAGCCCAGAAGGCTGGAAGACGCAGACTTCCCGGAAGTGCCGGACCTTAGCGAGTTCTTCCGTAAAAAAGACGACAAATAGTGGAAAATGGAAAGTTGAAAGTGGAAAGATAGAGGCGTGAGTTGTGTCACACTTCCGCCGTTGCGATTTCAACTCAGCCCGTAGGGGCGACTCCCCGCGCGTCGCGGATTACGTCCCCGGTCGCCCGCCGTTCCTCCGTCCTTGTAGGGGTCGACGCCTTCGGCGACCCGCCGTTTCTTTATGCCTATGAAAAAACTTGCTTATATAATTGTCGCAGCCTTGATGCTGTCGCTGCTGGGCGGATGCAGGCCCGCCCCGCCGCCTAACTATGTCTTCACGCTCGAAGACGTCTCCGGCAAGATCATTGGCGTGATGAGCGGTACGCCGTCGGAGCGCCTTGCAAGCGAACTCGGTTCCGCGAGGGCGTTCAACTCCAGCGAAGAGTTGATATATCACCTCAATGCCGGCACTCTCGATTGCGTCGTCATGGAATCCACAGTAGCTAACGAGTTTATCGCTAATAATTCCGGAATCAGGATAATGGGTGATCCATTGGTAGTCTACGATCTGCGTTTTGCCATTCCAAGGGAGAACGATGAACTGCTCCGCGCTGTCGACGCGGCGCTTGTGACGCTCAGGGGGAACGGCACGCTCAGAGGCTTGCGCGATAAGTACTTCTCAGGCAGAAGGTATACTTACTCTCCGCCGACAGGCGTGACTAAGCGCCCGGGTACGCTGACGCTCGCCGTACCGCCTGACTCTCCGCCGTTTTCGGTGATGGACATGTACGGAGGATTCTCAGGCCTCGACATCGAGGTGGCGCGGGCTGTATGCGATGTGCTTGGAGTGGAGCTTCAGATTATAGAGTACGATGCGTGGGAACTTGTCACCGCGGTGCGGTACGGCAGGGCGGACCTCGCGCTCGGCTGGCTGCCAAGCGAAGGGGAGGAGCATTTGATCCATATATCGGAGCCCTACGCACATGCAGAGCATGTCGTAGTCGTAAGAAGGTAGATTACCGGCGCGACTGTCAGAACAGTATGCATTCGCCGAACATGCTTAAGCCGTAATAAGTTGAGTCACCGGTTCATCGGCAGCTTTCTTCGAAACAACCCGTCAAATCTAAAATAAGCGCCGTGTATAGCCGGCGCCGTCGGAATCGTCGCAAGCTCTCCGACGCCTTTGGCGCCGTGAGCCGCGGCGTTTTTTTCTCTGCGGTCGACAAGAATAATCTCAATTTCCGGCGCTTCGGTGGCGCGGGTAAGGCCTAATGTTCCGTATTTGGCTTTCGGATGGCCGCCTTCGAGCGGGAAATCCTCCGTGAGGGCGTACCCCACGCCCATGACTATGCCGCCCTCGATCTGGCCCTGCGCCGATTTCGGATTAACGACTGCGCCTACGTCGTAAGCCGCTGTGATTTTCGCCAGTCTGCCCTGCGAGTCCAGTTCCGCCACCTGCGCTGCGTAACCGTAGGCGACATGGCTGACGGGGAAGGGCTTGCCGCTACCCATAGGATCGGTCTCCGGCTTATACTCGCCGTAATACTCTCTCCCCTCGAGGACCCTCAGCGCTTCTTCTATTGAAGCGCCATAGGCTCGGGCCGCGCCGAGTTCCTCGCCGAGCTGTTTTGCGGCGAGAACCGCCGCCTCGCCGGTAAAAAGCGTCTGGCGCGAAGCTGTCGTCGTTCCGGAGTTGGGCGTGCGTTCTGTGTCCGGCGCTTCGACGACGACCAAGTCCGGGCTGAGGCTTAATGTGTGGCAGACCATCTGGACGAGTACCGTTGCCAGCCCCTGGCCTATGCAGGCAGCGCTCGAGCGGATATGGATTTTTCCTTCTTCCACTGATAGTACGCTTCTGCCAATGTCGGGTACGCCAACGCCCAACCCAGAGTTCTTAAAACCGCAGGCGACGCCGGTGTTGGGCGAGCTTTCAAAGGCGGGTTTCACCGCGAGCAGGCACTCTTCCAGCGCGGTCGACCCATCCGCGATTTGCCCGTTCGGCAGTATCCGCCCCGGCCGGATCGCGTTGCGGAAACGTATCTCCCACGGGGAAATGCCGACCATCGCGGCAAGCAGGTTCAGGTTGCTTTCCATCGCGAACGCGGACTGCGGCACACCGAAGCCCCGGAATGCCCCGCCCGGCGGGTTGTTTGTATAGACCGCCATGCCGATTATATCGATGTTCGTAAAATTATAGGGGCCGCCCGCGTGCGTGCAAGCGCGCTGCAGGACCGGGCCGCCGAGGCTCGCGTATGCTCCGGTGTCGGATATTATCCGCGCTTTGACGGCGGTGACGATCCCGTTTTCATCGCAGGCGGTCGTGAAGTCGATTTCCATCGCGTGGCGCTTCGGGTGTACAAGAATGCTCTCTTGGCGCGAAAACTTTATCTTCACGGGTCTTTTCACAAGCCACGCGGCAAGGGCGGCGTGATGCTGTACGCTCATATCCTCCTTGCCGCCAAAACCGCCGCCGACCAGCATCGACTTGACGCGGATGTTCCCGGCAGGAATTCCGAGCAGGCCGCTGATCTCGCGCTGCTCATCGTAAACACTCTGCCCGCCCGTGTAGAGCAGCAGCCCGTCGTCTCCTTCCGGTACGGCGATCGCGCATTCCGGCTCCATGAAGGCATGCTCCGTGAAGGGGAGCGAGTAATGGTTAGCGACGACATGTTTTGCCCGGGCTATTGCGGCGTCGGCGTCGCCTCTTTTCAGCTCCTGGCGGCTGAGCAGGTTCCCGCTTTCGTGGATTTGCGGCGCGCCCTGCGCGAGAGACATCTCGGGCGACGTCAGCGCCGGAAGCTGCTCATACTGCACATTGATAAGCGGCAGGACGTCCTCTAGGCTTTCCTGCCTGCTTGTCACCGCAATCGCGATCGCGTCCCCAATGTAGCGGGTTATCCCGCCCTCGGCTATAAGCGCGTCCCAGTCCTTGACCAGATGCCCGTACTTGATGTCGCCGGGTACGTCCGCGGCGGTTATGATCCTTATGCAGTCGGGATGCGCCATAGCTTTGGAGGAGTCTATGGCGACTATGCGCGCGCGGGGGTATTTCGTGCGCAGCGCCTTTGCGAATACCATATCATCGATGGTCAAATCGTCGGTATACAGGCCCGTGCCAAGCGTTTTTTCCGCGGCGTCCACGCGGAAAAAATCCTCTCCCAGCGTGCCGGTGAAGACCGTTGCAGGAATAGGAGCGCCTGTGCGCAGAAACCCGGCGGCCATTATTATCGCATCGATTATTTTCACATAACCGGTGCAGCGGCAGATGTTGCTTCTGATAGCCTTTTTGACGTCGGCGCGGGTGGGATCCGGATTTACATCCAGCAGCGCTTTCGCGCTTATGACCATGCCCGGTATGCAGAAACCGCACTGAACTGCGCCGGCGGCGGCGAAGCAGTGGGCGTAGACGTCCTTCTCCCTGGGCGAAAGGCCCTCCACAGTCACCACGCTTTTCCCTTCGAGCTTTGCGGCGGTAACGATGCAAGCCCTGACCGGTTTCCCGTCCGCCAGCACCATACAAGTACCGCACGCGCCCTCGCCGCAGCCTTCTTTGACTGAAGTCAGGCGCAGGTCGTCCCGCAAAAACGCGATAAGTTTTTTATTACCATCGCCGCATACCACCGCGGTCCCGTTTACGGTAAAAGCCGCCATCTTCTCACCTGCTTGAAATAAGCGCTCCGCAGGGGCCGCCGCCTTCAGCGGCTTCCCCTCGTCCAACACACCCTACAGTTTCACATCGTAACTGTAGAACGCCTGGTAATCCTCTGCGTTGTCGATATCATGAAAGTTACCCGGGAACTCGGGCTCGACCTCTATGCACTTCTCAGGATGGGCGTCGCGCACCATTTTACCTCCGACGTCGCCTGTCAGCGCGAGCAGTTCCTCGCGGAAAAGGGCGGGGAAAAGAGTGGGCGAACAAGGCTTTCCGCCTATGACCGGGTAGATTATGCTATTAGAATTTCTGTTAGCGGCGTCAATAAGCGCATGCAGATCGTATGCGGACAGCCTTGGTTGATCCGCCGTCAGGAAAAGATATGAACTGCCTGACGCGGCCTCAAGGCCGAGACGTACGCTCCCGCTTTGGCCGGACTCGGGACAGGTGTTGATTACCGCGCGGACGCCCGGCGGCAGGAGTATCATATCGAGCCTTGCTTTTGTAGTCACCAGGATTTTCTCTTGCACGGGCAGTTCCTCAAGCAAGTCCAGGGCGCACTGAAGCAGCGGCGTTCCGTGATAGGTGAGGTTAAGCTTGTCCTCGCCCATGCGCCGTGATAGCCCCGCCGCAAGCAATATCGCACTGATCGCAGTATCCGCAGGCTGCATACTAACCGCACCCCTTTCGTTTAATGACTGCTTCGGACTCCTGCCCTGCCACCCGAATCGTTTATTATCGTATGTACTCTACACTTTACACTTTACATTTTACATTTTACATTTTACATTTTGCGTTGTTTTCCACTTTCCACTTCAAACGCACGGCATACCTCGCCGTAAAAATCTCCCGCGCCCCATTTCCCCGAGAAAACGCCCTTCCTCCACTATGACTTCGCCGCGGGAGATGGTCGTCACGGGATAACCGCATAGAGGCAGACCCTCATATGGCGTGTAGTCGCAGTTTTCGTGCAGCATGTCATGCCTCAGCTTGGTCCTGATATTTTGGTCTATAAGCACGATATCAGCGTCGCTGCCGACGGCGATAACGCCCTTCTTCGGATACATTCCGAACAGGCGGGCGGGATTTGCGCAGCATAAGGCGACCATGCGCTCGAGCGTTAGCCTGCCCGCGCAGACCTCGGAGAATAGCAGGGGGATCCTCGCCTCTACGCCGGGAGCGCCGCCCGGCGCCAGAGTGAAATCGTC
>Ga0123353_10011772_pt1 | contig 12354 bp, 7 predicted proteins | sample TergutLab28metaG_3_FD_92763 | JGI IMG/M metagenome (GOLD analysis project Ga0123353, IMG submission 92763) | Labiotermes labralis P3 segment gut microbial communities from Petit-Saut dam, French Guiana - Lab288 P3 | ecosystem: Host-associated > Arthropoda: Insects > Digestive system > Gut ... | reverse complement strand
TGCTTCTTTAGGTTTGCGATAGCCGCGATGACGGCTTTGTTGCTGCCTTTGTATATGACTGCAGTGGCGCCGTTGCCGCCGCACTGATTGCAGTGGAATCCGAAACCGTCTTGCCAGATACGCGAGGTCGGGCTGGTGACTTCCTGGCTGTTGGACGCCGCTACCGCGGTGAGTCCGAGTGCGAGTACGATTACTACTACGAGTGCGATCGATATGAGCTTATTACGCATTGCTGAAAACCTCCAAATTATTAGTTAGGAGCAGAGATGCTCCGTTATTAGCCTCATTGTTTCGTACAACGTGGTTAAACGGCCTCTTTTAATTTCTCTAGGAGTTGGGGTTCTCCTGTTTTCAGCCGGATTTATTTTGAAGTTTCGGTTCTTCGTTTTCAGCCGGATTTGTTATGAAGTTTCGGTTCTTTGTTTTCAGCCGCATTGTTTCGTACAACGTGCCCAAACGGCTCTATTCGAGTGAGCTGCTCATGATCTTATAATACGATCACCGTATAATCCGCTAAAACCTCTTCTGCAGATTTAACCGGGTAAAACCACCTCATTCCCTTCTGGTTATTATTTTAATAAGGTCGTGCGCTGGACCTTATTAATCCCTTATGTCTTATAATTCGTAAATCTTGCGTGAATTTCCGGGGTCATTTGTTTAATCTATATGTAAAATTAATGCTCGTTACCTAACCGCCGATCAGTGCCTGGATATCGCCTTGTTTCTATCTGCTGTATTATAATTCGTTTGAAACATATGAGTTTATGGGGTGATTTTGATATTTTTTTCACAATTTTGAATTTGTATATATTTATGGTCGAAATTAATATGAAGAGCAGGTTTTTCATCATATTTTTATACGAAATAGACAGCTGAGTTTAAAAAATAATGAAATACCCGGGAAGCGCTGCCGCTCAGCGCTACCCGGATATGCCGTTTTCTTAGTCGCTTATTTTCGGTTTGAAATGCTTGACGCGGACTACCTGTTTGGTATACTATATGGCGAGTTTGTGTAAGGGGTATGAAAATTCACAGCGATATGCTGTGAATCGTTATTGTAAAGGTGGGTTTACAGTGAAGAAAGATCATGCTGATATCATCAGCATTGATGTGGCCGGAATCGATGCGCGCGCATGCATAGCCTCAGAAGATTCCGTGGAGTTCGAAAGGATCCTCAAAGAGTACACGCCATTCTTAAGGGCACAGGTTTCACGGTTGACCGGCAGCAGGGACTCAAACGACTTGTTCGATGAAATGATGAATGACGCCTCGATGGCGTTTTATGAATCGGTAAAAGCTTATAGTCGCGAAAAAGGGCATTTCTTCCCTCTCATGCGTACGGTAGTTCATAAGCGGCTTTTGGACAGCCTGCGGAAGAAGTATTCCAACCGCATACAAACAGTGCCCCTGGAAACAGATGACGAAGAGGAAATGAGAAAGCCGTCGCTTATCGATTCGCTTTCGGTGAGCGCATCCAGGGAGAATGAACGACGAAACGATCTGGTCGTTGAGATAGAGTGTTACAAACGTGAACTGTCCGAATGGGGTCTCTCAATGGATATGCTCGTGGCGAACTCGCCGAAGCATACAAGACTGAGGGATGTCTGCCGCCAAATCATTAACGCGGTGGCCGCAGATGAAGAGATCATGGAAATCATGTGGACGAAAAAGTATTTTCCGATAAAAAAAATCTCGGAACTGGTAAATATCCCACAAAAAACGATTGAACGCGTACGAACGTTTATTATAGGGTCACTGATTATCCGGGCAGGTGACTATGAACAATTAAAAGAGTATGTGATGCATCAAGCGATGTGATGGAGAAAGAGGGTATGGGTCAGATGGTTGGCGGGCGGTTCCTGAGAGACTGTTCCGGAACCTGAGGTAAAATTAATAAGCCGCGCAAGCGCGACTTATTAATTTGGAAATTTTGCTTAAACTTTATAACTATAACTCACGGGCGCCTGATTCAAAATGTAGGCTGCCTTTTTTTCACGCGCCTTATAATACACAAAAGTATGGTCATCCCGAACAGCGAGCCGCACAGCGCGCACATCCACGCAGTTACCAAACCGTCCGTCATCCCGGTTTTCGGCATGTTGCTTTGCGGGACAATGACCTCCGGGATCACGAGATCGCCCTCCGTATCTCCCCTGGGGATGACGTCCGGGACTTCTTCCACGGTTTCGACCGGGAGTCCGGGCGTTTCATCGAGCGGCGTAGAGCCATCGTCGGGGATTTCTGTTTCTTGTTTTGGCTCGTCCGTCGGGGTCGGGGTCGGAGTTGGCGTCGTAGTCGGGGTCGTGTTTGTGCTTCTGTTTCGGGTATATGTGTTTACAAAAACGGGGCAGAGTACGCCGTTAATATCGACATAATTCATCCAGTTACCGTCCTTGTAATCTTTCTCGGGCGTCCCTTCGTCAATAACATGACGCAGTTCCCCAACAAACACGTCGTCGCTTAAACTCTCTATATATTCAACCACATAAGTGTTTTTGTCATACGTCCAACCAGTCGAGTTCCCGGTCGCTTCCCGCAGCGTAAACATTTGCCCGGATTCGAATTCATGCCCGTCAGACGCGGTGAGGGTCACGACGTAATACTTATCCTCCTTTGCTTCTTCGGTGCCATCCGTTGTGTAGGTACCGCTGGCTGCAAGGGCGCCCTCTTCGTCCACTAGATCAAAACGGAAGATGGCCCCGCTGGGTATGCTGCTTGCGATGCCTCCCAGACGGAAGCTTTTACAGACCTTGAGTTTGAGCACGTCGTCCGGCGGTTCTTCGGGCGGGGTATCGTCGATTTTGTTGGTGAAAGTATATTCGATTATTATATTGTCCCCGTCCGCAACCGTGATCGGGCTTTTCAGCACCTGAACTCCGTCTACCTTAATAACAGTGCTGTCCACTTTATACCCGGGAGTATTTATCTCGCTCACGTTATACTCGACAACTTTACCGGCATCAAACGTAAATGGGCCCCATGATTCGGTTCCGTCCGCCTTGATCGTCTTCTCGGCCGGACTAAAGCCACTGAAAGGCACCCCGCCTACAAGTATTTCAAGTTTGAACTTAAACTCCGTATCGCTGTCCTCGAGGCCATCCGCCAGTTTTTTGGTTACTTTGATAGTGATATCGCCCTCTGGATCAGACTGCTCATTTTCTATGTAGTTATTTTTCAGCAGCGCCATTTTATGAAACTCGCTGACTCCGCCCACAGGCTGAGGGAGCTTATGCGGCTTTAAGCCATCCGTGAGTGTAACTGTAAATGTTTGAATACTGTCCTCTTCGTTCAGCGGCAGATTACCGGCGCTGTATGCTTGTCCGCTTTCTTCTGCAATGTAGCTGCCTTCATAAAGGTCGGTAATTATCCAGTAATGGACATTGGGTTCTTCGCCGGCAAAATAATGCCAGTTCGAACCGCTTCCGCCGACTTTAAGCCGGGCGACAAGTTCTCCTTTAGAGTCCCCGTTCGCTTCATACACTTTGATACGAAAACTGTTGGATAATTCGTGTGAGTATGTTTTCCTTACCAGTAAGTTCAGCGGAGTGAAAACTGTCGATCCCCCACCGATATGAGACAGTTGGATGTTTTTTCCGTCGGGCGTCCCGCTTTTGTTGCTGTAACTGATCCAATCAGTACTGCCACAAACCGGGCAGATATAAGCGTCGCTCACGAGTTTCCATGTTGTTTCGTCAATTCTTTCGAATGTTTCTTTTTTTCCGTTTGAATAACCGGATGGCCTTACCCTGCCGTTGCCCCCGGCAGCGGAGCAGTGGAATCCCGCGTTATTCAATGTGACTTCAGCTGTGTTCTGATCCTCGTTATCCGCCAGGACAGGGATCAGCATTGCGATTATTGCCGCCAAAATCAGGACAATAACGCATATTTTTCTAATGTTTATCATCGATGGATCCTCCTAAATTGTCTCCTTCTCTTTTTCAAAATTTCTCTTTCCCTGGTATATTAACCTGCAATAATATGGTAGTTATTTTCTGGCTATATACCTATAATTAACTACTATTTGTTCGGAATTCCCGAACGCGAGCGAAAAATCATAAAAAAAACGCCCGCCAGCAATAAAACTTTAAATACCATTCTCACGTCCTTTTTTTGCTACAAATGTGTTAAAATTTCGCACTTCTCACACTATACGCGGTTTAATTGTTGTATACATTGCCGCATTATCAGGACAATATACTGGAGAAATTTATGCAATTATATCATAAAGCCGTAATAAATACAATGTATAGAGTTGACGAATTTTAACTAATTTTTGACGAGTTTTCACGTACTCTTTTTACTCGCTGTTATCGGGTTCCATTTTCTTTTTCAAATATACCTAAACAGACTTGCGGCGCCGGTCTATTACGGTCTTGGGGAATGTTGCGCAAAATCCGGACAACAGCGACTTTTATGCATCGTCGCTATTGCCCGGACAGTCCTGTGGCGCCTTAACCTGGAGCTAGGTCGAAGCTTTCGGTCTGAGTCTTATCGTCGCCGATGGAGTTGTCGCCGGGGACAGAATCTGAGTTGCCGCTGCCGTAGCCGGGGTTGGATGTGGTGCTATTGCTTTCGGGGTTGGGGTTGGATGTGCCTCCGCTGGGGTCGTCACCGCTGGGGTCGTCACCGCCGCCGGAGTTATTGCCCGGGCCTGCGTTGGGGTTCTTGTCTTTGTCGTTACTGCCGTTACCGCCGTTACCGCCGCCGTTACCACCGCCGTTCCCACTACCGTTACCACCGCCGGAATTGTTACCTGGACCGGCGTTGGGATTGTCGGGCTTATCGTTGTTGCCGGAGTTATTACCTGGGCCGGCATTGGGATTATCCGGCTTGTCGTCGCCGCCGCCATTGCCGCCGCCGGAGTTATTGCCGGGGCCTGCGTTGGGGTTGTCTGGCTTATCGTTGTTACCTGAGTTATTGCCGGGGCCGGCGTTTGGATTGTCCGGCTTGTCGTCGCCGCCATTACCGCCGCCTGAGTTATTGCCTGGGCCGACGTTGGGGTTGTCTGGCTTGTCGTTGTTACCTGAGTTATTGCCTGGACCTGAGTTGGGATCATCTGGTTTGTCGTTGTTGCCTGAGCTGTTGCCTGGGCCGACGTTGGGGTTGTCTGGCTTGTTGTTACCTGAGCTGTTGCCGGGACCAGCGTTGGGGTTATCTGGTTTGTCGTTGTTACCTGAGTTGTTGCCGGGGCCGGTGTTTGGATTGTCTGGTTTCTCGTTGCTCCTAGTGTTGTTGCCGGGACCTGCATTTGGATTGTCTGGTCTATCGTTGTTACCTGAGTTGTTGCCGGGGCCTGCGTTAGGATTGTCTGGTTTGTCGCTGTTTCCCGAATTATTTCCTGAACCGGCGTTGAGGTTATCGGGCTTATCGTTGTTCCCCGAATTGTTGCCGGGACCAGCGCCGGAGTTATCGGGCTTATTGCTGTTTCCGGAGTCATTTCCGGAGTCATTTCCGGAGTTATTTCCGGAGTTACTTCCGGAGTTATTTCCGGAGTCATTTCCGGAGTTGTTGCCGGGACCGGCGTTGGGGTTGTCGGGCTTATCGTTATTTCCGGAATTGTTACCCGGACCGATGTTCGGGTTGCTGTCGTTTCTTGGAATCAATGCGTCCTCGATGGCTTCATATTCGCTGACAGACTCGAACAACATCCTTACAGGCATTTCCAGAGCCGATTCCAGTGAAATCGCGCCATCAGAATCTTGCATAAGAGCTTCCGCCAGTCGCAGCTTGCCGGGCGATGTTCCCATTTCCGCCGCTTTGCCCCTGTAATCCGAGGTGCAGCTGTCTACGATGGCTAATCCTGGTTTTAAGAGTTCGTCTAAGACGCCTCTGAGGGCGGAAATAAATGTTTCCATCGATCTGCCGTTTTTTGCGACAACTGTGACCAATACCGCCGATAAGCCGTCATCAGAATTCAAGTAACCATTTTGTTCCGCCGCGTTTATCATGGCTACTACCATGCCTGCCGCGGAACCGCTCAACTTCAAATCCTCGAGCAGCGTTTCACCGTCCGCGTTAAGCGGGACAGCTGTTTTCATTTTGTCAAAACGATTGAACTGCAGCACAATGCTGGGGTTGATATCGACGTAAACGTAATAGTCAACGGGATTCCATATAAAAGCCATGAAACCTAACGATAAAACAACTGCTAAACACGCTGCGGCAGACACAATTCTCATGAATGTAATTGGAGCGTGCACTTTGATATCGATTTCTTTCCCAATGGGGCTGTGCGTATGCTCCTTGACAAACCTGAAAGAACCTTCGCGATCCATCACATAAGTTCCGCCGCCTTCGTGACTGAGTATGATTGCCCTCACTCTGACCACACCTCCTATCTTAGTAAGAAGTCGGACAATAGAGAATAGTCTCCTGTCTTAATAATTAATGATGCTAATATAAAAATTCGTGAACGCTCTATCTTTTTCTGGGGTAATCCCGTGATAACTGTAATTATTTTTACAGGATAGTACCTTTTTTCCTTGATTGTCTGCATAACTTCCGTATTATCGAGTATGGCGGCGACTATTTCATAGTATTCGTCGCGCAGCTCTTTGCGTTTAGGAGAGGCAGCTGCGAGAGACTCCATGGTTATACCCCATTCGGCTATCTCTTGCTTGAACTCCGCGATCTCCTCCGCCAGATCCTCCCGCCTGCGTTCTTCTTTGAAATTGCGCATGGAAATCCTGCTGATCGCGGCGGACTGCGCGGATTGCAGTTCCTCGTCGTCATCATAAAGCGAAACAGTTTTTCCTTCGTGTTTGCGCGATTCGCGGATATGGTCAATGATACGCGCGCGGACTACACGTTCGGCAAACGGATAAAAATGCCCTCTCTGAGGGTTAAATGTCGATATGGCTTCATAAAATGCCGACAAGGCGACGCTGAACAGAGCGTCTCTCTGATGCTCGTCGTGCTTTACAGCAAACCTGGCGACCTGACGGTGTAGGAAAGGGGTAAACTCTTTTATCAGTTTCTCGATCCCGATCTCGGATTTCTGTGCTTCGAGTACATATCCATCTAAGTCAGCCGATTTCTTTATTTTTTCTTCATCGGCCATTTGAGTCTCCATTGTTACAAGCGCTTCTTTCAAAGTAGTATCATCTGTGTTCATGTGACAAAATATTGAGCTAACCAGTCTCATTATACCACACTTTGTTCCGATATGAAAGAGTAACTTTTATTGAAAATATGTCATATTAGGCTCAATAAGTAGGAAAATTTGTAAGTAATGTGCGCTGTACTCACATTATTCGACAATTTTTTTATATGCGTTGCGCGCACATTAGCTGCTAATGTGCGCGCTGCCCGGCTCGTGAGCCAAGCAGCCGTAAATGCAAGTATAGTTGGGTTGTTGCTGCGGATTACCAAGCGTAGCGCCACTAATCACCAGCCATCAGCCACTAACCACTAGCAACTTGCGATCCGAAGATCACATCAGATATTGAATCTGAAGTTGATGATATCGCCGTCGGCTACTGTATAGTCCTTGCCTTCCAGCCTGAACAGGCCTTTTTCCTTGACCTTCGCCATGGAACCGAGTTCCTTGATATTTTCGTATTTTACGACCTCCGCACGGATGAACCCGCGCTCGATATCTGAATGCACCTTACCTGCGGCAGGCCTTGCGTGCGTCCCTTTCTCAATAGTCCATGCGCGGACCTCGTCAGCCCCGACCGTCAAGAAGGATATAAGCCCCAACAGCCCGTACACCGCCCTTGCCAGCACGGCGATGCCCGGCTGGTCGATACCCATATCCTCCATGAAAAACTGCTTATCTTCCTCAGGCAACTGGCTGATCTCCAGCTCTGCCTCGACGCAAAGCTCAAGCAAAGGGATGTTCAGCTTCGAGCACAGGGGACGCAGTTCCTCTTCGGTTGGCCAGGATTTTGAGGCCCACTGGAGCTCATCCAGATTGATGACAGCCAGACGCGGTTTTTCCGTCAAAAAAGCAAAATTCTTAATGGCGGTCAGCTCATCCTCAGACAGATCCATATCTTTTATGGCGCCGCCTTTCTCCAGCCGTTTATAGCAACGATCAAGCAGCGCAAGCTCCGCCTCATGTTCTTTTGTTATTTTCTTGCCCGCTTTTATACGCGCGACCCTTTTCTCGATCATTTCCAAATCGGCAAAAAGCATTTCCATTTCAACGGCTTCCAGATCCCTTGCGGGATCGATGCTCCCCATATCGTGCACGACAGACGCCGATTCGAATGCCCTGAGCACATGGATAAGCGCGTCGCAATACCGCACGTCGTTGAGGAACCTGACGGCGCCGGAGTTGCGGCCATCATCGGACACGGAAAAACCGGCCACGTCTATGAAATCGATTTTTGCGTAAATCGTCTTTTTTGGTTTGAACATCGCGGATAAAAAGTCTATTCTTTTATCCGGCACAAGACCTGTGCCGATGTTCGCGGAACCTTTCCCGCCTGCAGCCGCGCCGCTGCCATCTTTGCCCGTCAGCAAATCAAACAGGGTGGTTTTCCCCGTCTGATTAAGCCCTATCAATCCGATTTTCATATTAATGACTTTCCTTTCGTATAAGCTAAAGGCCTGCTTTGCAGACCTTTTAATTCCTATGCGGGTTTGCTTTCCTCAGCCATGTCGGCCATGTCGGCCATGTCAGCCATGTCAACCATGTCGGTTTCATCAGGTTCGCTGTCGATTATCGTCCCGTAAACCTGCACCGTAAGAACGCGACCGTCCACAGTGACGTCGATGCGGAGCGGATACCCGGTATTGTTGACAAGTTTGAAATCGAGCGTCCCCCAACTGACTGTAGCGTCCCTCCCCCGCGGAAGGTATGTGACCGGCCTACCATGGGCGTGACGCTCCGTAACCCGGATATCAGTGTCCTTTATCGCGGAATAAATCGTGGAAGACACCTGGCATATCCCGCCGCCGATAGCCTGGATCGTCTGACCTCCGGAATATGCCGGCGCCGATTTATAGCCTCGCGCCGACGTGCGCTTGCCGACTGTCCTATTGAAGGAGAAATCTTCGTCAGCCTCAAGAATGATGCCGTCTACGGCTTCAGAGGCAAGGACGATGTTGTTGAGCCTGTTCTCAGACCCGGCGATTTGCGTGACACATTCCCCAATCAGGTCGCGGAAGAGTAAATTTTCCAGATGCTCCCGCGTGACGTCGGGTTCCGTTCGCTCCACATTGATCATGACCGCCTTACCGGATTCGGCCTCGCCAAGCAGAGTTACCGCGCCTGTGAAATCAATATCAACGCCGACGACGCTTTCTGATATCGTCTTTGTCTCCGGGTCATAGGCCGCCGAGAGGGGCTGGGCGTATATGCTCCGGCGAATGGCCGTCAGTTCCGCTGTGTTCACGCCCACCTCAGGCAGGCTGTACACGATCTCGACCGGGTATCCGCCGGAGAGAGACTCAAGCAAACCGCCGAGCGCCAAATCATAGACGTCATTTTCGCTGGCGCTGATTTGCCCGGCGCCCTTGACGATAACTACCTTGTCGCCATAGATAAGCGGTCTGGATTCTCCCAGCCAGGAGTTATATTCCACAGTGAACTCGCCGACGAGTGTGCGAAGGGACTCCGTATCCAGTTCAAAACTGGTTTCATACACCTCGGCCTCGGCGTCGAGGACATACAAATCGTACATACGGCGCAAAAAAGCCACAATATCCATAATGAACCCGTCCCCGCGCCCTCTGGAAAAAGCTGTGTCGAGTAGTGTCTGCGCGTCATGCGTCACCGGGACGTCGCCGCCTGTGACGATAAGCCGGGAGTCGTCAGGGAAAATGAGGGTCACTGCAATGGATTTGCCGCGCGCATCGTACGCCTCCAGGTCTAGCGCGCGCGAAGCCTCCTCGAGGGTGAGCCACGAGACGTCGACATTATCAATTGAGACGTCAGGAAAAATCCCGTCGTAATAATGGGATAAGTACACGCCGAGCCCGCAAAACGCGAGGGTCAATATGACAACCGGGATCGCGATAGAAAGAAGCACTACCAGAAAAATGCGGCTGCGCTTTTTATTTTCGGTCATTGTACTACACCTCGTATGTATTCCGGAAGAAATCCGGAATGTGATTATACCACACGGCAACCGGAGGCTGCAATATAAGAATGATCGACAAATTTATAAATGAGTTTTAGTGTTACTTTTCAGGCTTCGCCGGAAACAGGTATATTATGCACTTTCGTAGATTTTATCATTGAGCGACATATGTTTAAATAAATAAGGTTTTTCAAGGATAAATGTGGTATCATTAAACATATTTTGTTTCCGAAATCATTTCCATGTGTAAAACCCGGTAGCAATGTAAGGAATAAAAGGGATTTAATCGATAAATGAGTTGGAGGTATCAGGAATGTCTGGTTTTTCTACGCCGGGAGTCTATGTTGAGGAGCTTATAAGCGAGCCTAAACCCATTTCAGGAGCAAGCACAAGTATTGCAGCTTTTATAGGGTCTGCAAGAAGCGGACCGTACAACGAAGCGGTTCTTATCGGCAGTTTCAGCGAGTTCGAGGCGATCTTTGGGGGCTTCATATCCAGTCCCAGGCAGTATCTGGGGTACGCGGTGGATATGTTTTTCAAAAACGGCGGCAGAAACGCCTATATTGTCCGCGCCGCCGGAAAGGAAGAACCCGCACAGGGACAGGAGAAAGCTTCTATGGAGCTGCTTGACAATGCCTCCGCGCCTACAACTGAATCAGCGTCGGTGGCTGCAACGGACGCGGGAAAGGAAGACCCTGAATCGGAAACATGGATTGATGCCGAGACGCCTGTAGACGACAAGCTTGACGCCCCAAGAGATTTCGAGGCGGCAATCTCTGCGCTTGAAAAAGTCGATGATGCCAGCATCCTCGTTGTTCCGGGCGAATGCGGAGCTGATATATACGATAAAATGATAACGCATTGCGCAAAGATGAAATACCGCGTCGCTATACTGGATCCGAAGCAAGGCCTTAGCATTGCCGAAGTCATAAACAGCCGCGCGAACGAAATGAGTTCGTTGCAAGGGTACGCCGCCGTCTATTATCCGTGGCTGAGAATAGTCGACCCAATAACAGAAGAGATCGTCTCCGTCCCGCCGAGCGGCGCGGTAGCGGGCGTATATGCCAGAGTGGACAGGATGAGAGGCGTGCATAAAGCGCCCGCGAACGAAGAGTTGCTCGAGCTTGCTGGCCTGGACGTCCAGCTCACTAATGAGAGTCAAGCGCTGCTGAATCCTGACGGCATAAATGCCATCCGCTTTATCAAAGGCAGCGGGAATCTTGTGTGGGGCGCCCGTACTATTTCCACTGACCCCTCAAGGAGATATGTAAACGTGTGTAGGCTGCTTATTTACCTTGAGCAGTCGATCTGCAACGGAACACAGTGGGTTGTATTTGAACCGAATAACGAGAATCTTTGGAGCAGAGTAAAAACGACGATCATGGAATTTTTGAGGCAGGCATGGCGGGATGGTATGCTGGTGGGTTCAGTGCCTGAAGATGCATTTTACGTCAAGTGTGACAGGACTACCATGAACCAAAGCAATATCGACTCCGGTGAATTGATAGCGGAGATCGGCGTGGCGCTGGTAAAGCCCGCCGATTTTATCGTATTCAGGATCACCCAGTGGTGCGAAGATATCTATAAAAATGATTCCCTATTTGGGTGATTCACCCAAGCGGACGGTCGAGGGCGACCGTCACTACCGCTGATCCGTGTTTTCTGTATAACCCTGTGTACAGTAACCATTGCAGTAAATCAACTACACCCCCTCTCAAAATATTTCTTGACGAAGATAAATCTTTCTGTTACAATTTGGACAATAACAGTCAGGGAGGGGTTCGGGTGATGGCCATGCATGCAGCAGTTAATACTTGGCTTTGGCGTGATTTTGTGTATTTCACTGAACCACGTCCTGTTTGAGCTGCAATTCTTAGCCTATAATACTTGAACAGATATAGCGTGTCGGTGAAATGCCGGCACGCTATTTTTATTTGTCGGAGGTTGCCATGAAAATCAAGATATGCGGAATAAAAACATTGCGGGACATAGACTTCGTCAACAAGGCGGAGGTCGATTACGCGGGATTTGTATTCGCACCGCACCGCCAACAGATCAGCGTCGAAACGGCGCGGATGCTGAAAACGGCGCTCGACCCTGCGATAAAATCTGTCGGCGTCTTCATCAGCGAATCCTATGATTTTATAAGGAACATCGTGGACGAAGGCATTATCGATCTGGCACAGTTTCACGGTGACCGGGAATACGAACTGCCATGCCCGACGATAAAAGCGTTCAGGATGCGGACACAGGAGGATATAAAGCCCACAAACTGCGACTTTGTGTTGTTCGATTCGTTCAGCAGAGGCACAAGGGGATCCAC
>Ga0123353_10011771_pt1 | contig 12354 bp, 7 predicted proteins | sample TergutLab28metaG_3_FD_92763 | JGI IMG/M metagenome (GOLD analysis project Ga0123353, IMG submission 92763) | Labiotermes labralis P3 segment gut microbial communities from Petit-Saut dam, French Guiana - Lab288 P3 | ecosystem: Host-associated > Arthropoda: Insects > Digestive system > Gut ... | reverse complement strand
CGAACGCCCAGTGCTGCTATATCACTTTCACAACAGCAACTAGGAAATATTGTATTGGCTATGGCAGTGCCTCCAAATACTGCAGCATTGAACAGTAACAGTTTAATTCAACCAGCAGCTCCATCTGTTCCTGTGCAACCAGTGGTGCCAACTATCACAGTGCCATTGGGTTGGAAGAGACTCCATGTTAATGGGTCCATTGTCTATATCAGGTCAGTTTCTGAAATTGGCTGTCATTGGCTTGTGCATGGCATGATGCTCATCTAATTTCAATGCATTGCTAGTACATTTACAGTTGCTATTCCTTGTGTGTTGTGTTATATTTTTTGCGGATGTTTTCTTGTAATGGTTTTCTGTTTCTGTCACTATTCTGACAGCCTGTGTAAACAGACATACCCATTCTTGCTAAATTTTTTGTGTATTTTTCTTGTCAAGTATTCTGCATCTGTATCAGAAATTCTGCTTCATGATGTGTATGTCATATGGTTAAATCAACTTTTGTAGCAGAATTTTCCAAGGGTTTTTTTAATGGAAAAGATCTTTTAAACATATATTCTTTTGCTTTATTTCATCATAACTCCATAGCCCCTTCGTGTTTGTCTGCATTTTAGAGCATTTTAACAATTAACAACTACGAGTATGTAATACCATACAGATGCTACTTTTAAGGTCCAGTTATGTTTGATTGTCTCAGATGCTCAGAATTTTACAGAATTACCCAGTGCTGTGTGCCCAAGCAGAATACCATACTGTCTGTACACAGTTTGTCACATTCGCTGAATTATTTGCAGTAGTTTAAAATCAGTAAAATTCCATCTTTTTTGAGCATTATGCTATGATATTTCATGTCTTGCTTTTGAGAGGTGGCGGTATGACTCATATTTAAAAATCTGGGCAGTACTAGAGAGTGTGTTCGGATGAGAACTAGGAATTTCATCTAAGTTCAGAATGTATGAGAAATGGTAGGATAAAATTGATGGAAACCTAGCTGATTATATTTTCAGCATTATTGTTTTATGCTTTTACTTCATTGAGCTGGAGAGGTTTATGGTAAGGCCATTGCTGAGGATATTTGTAGTTGGTGTCTTTGTTGGTCTCTGATGTACAAATTTTTAGCTTTAATATCAGTCATACATGAAGCTGGTTCCCCTTTTGTGCTAACTGGATGGTGTTACACCAAAGTGTCATTTTACATTAAGAGTCATCTTGCGTCAAAGGTCAAATTCTTATTAATGTTTCTGGAGGAAGAAGAAGATTTCTTCAGTATCTTAAAGAACAGCTTTTTCAATTCTTTCTTAGTGTCATTACTTTTCTGCCACAGCATGCATATTTTTTAGTGTAACTGTAGTTAATTGTTTGGAGGAGTATGTCGATATATGATGGTTTAAGCATACTTCATGTAGGTTGCAAGGTGAAATGTAGAGGAAAGTTATTACCTGTGTGCTTAACGGTTCATATTATTTAGAAATTTGTAATTTGGTAATAATTCTGTGGTGGATAATATATGAACCTTATATCTTCACTTGTATAACAATAGAAAAGTTGATTGGCTGTCTATAAATGTATCTAACCATGTAGATACCTGAGCATGGATGTTATTTAATATTTTTATTGTTATTTGAATATAGTTTGTGCGTGACAAAAGTTTGAGTTACAGCGAAGTGTTTGATTATATGTTCCTTTCTTTATGACTGTGTAATCCTAGTTTGTGCACAAGCAGCAGTACAGGTGGGTTAATTGTGTTGTGTGTTGCCTTTGGTCTTCTGGTGCTGAGGAGTTGCAAGAGTAGTTTTACATCTCTGCAGTAGGGACAGGTGATGTTTATGTTACAGGAAATTGGTTCATCAGGTTGGATGTACATTGTGCTCTGACTGAGATATGCTTTAGGTACTGACATGACAGACATGGAAATTTATGAGCAGGGAAATCACCAGCACAATTGAATGTGGGGTCCTGAAGCTTTGTATGGTGATGTATCTCAAAAAATTAATCTTTAATTGGGGTAATTTGTTAGAAGAATGGGCATAATGTATTGGCTACATAAAATATGCATGTTCATTGAAGCTTACTGTTGAATTGGCCTTTTAAAGCCTAGCGGTTACTTTATGTACTACCAAGTTTAACAATAAAAATTATGCATGGCGACATTACACTAAATTTATGTATTTCGTATGGATCTCAGAACAAACAGTAACTTTGCCTTATACATCATTAACAGTTTTGGGTTTTATAACTGAAGTGGAGATTGTATACTGTGCGGTATGGACTGAGTCATATATCACTGATACATTTCATCCTTAAAGAGTTAATCTAACTTTCAGTGCAAAATTGGTGTTGTGACATGATCTTATCATGCCTGTTAATTTTGTTGGAAGCATTTGTGCTGTGTCTTCAATTGCTGTGCTTCTGTGAGTGAATAAGTGTGACGTTCTGGAAAAATGGCATGCATGTGAATTGGGATGTGCTGTCACTTTTTTTTTTGTTCATGAATATTTAATCCTGAAAGAAAAGTGAGTTTTGGACTAAGAGTATTAATATAGGGAGGAACTTTGAGGTGGGGCTGTAGGCTGACTGTGTTTGTGGCTGCAGTGCTGCAGAAGATATTTGGGCCTAAGATGGACTACGTAAGAGGGGAGTAGAGAAGACTACATCGCAAGGAGCTTTGTAATCTCTACTCCTCACCAGCTATTAGGTAGATGATCAAATCAAGAAGAATGAGGTGGATGGGGCATGTGGCATGCATGGGAAAGGGGAGAGGTCCATGCAGGCTTTTGGTGGAGAAACCTGAGGAAGAAGGACCACTTGGAAGACCTAGGCATAGATGGGAGGATAATATAAAAATGTATCTTAAAGAAGTTCAATTGGGAGCTTGGACTAGATTGACCTGGCTCCGGATAGGGAAGAGTGGAAGGCTTTTGTAAATGTGGTAATGAGCCTCCAGGCTCCATAAAATGCTGGGAATTTCTTGACCAGCTGAGTACCTGTTAGCTTCTCAAGGAGGATTCTGATCCATGGAGTTAGTTCGTTAGTTAGATTTGAAGGAAACTGACATGGTTATAAATTCATAAGATGTAGAGCAGCTGTTCTTAACCTGGGGTCCATGGACCCCCAAGGGGTTGGTGGATAGATTTCAGGGGTTTGTGAACTTAGATGGAAATTCAGATTATGACACTATTTTCACTAACCTCTGACCGAAATTTAGATTTTCTTTAAATAATGAATGTAGGCAGCAAAGTAATTTATGCCCTCTAAGACACCAGAACGTTTGCCAACTTCTTTAAATGTTACTATCTAAAATTGTTATAGCATAAGAAAGGTACACCAGAATACATTTGCCTTGACATTGAAATATCTTTTTAAAAAAATAGTATATAATTCCAACTTGCTTAACTTTAAAATTTATTCCTTATCTTCTTATTGATTTATAGATAAATAAAGAAGCACATATTACCAAATTATATATATATATAATTTTATATAAACATTTTTAAAATTATATATTTTATTTTTTAAAATTTGAAAACTTTGTGTATAATTAATTTCCTTTGTATTGCAATCTATAATATAGATTTTTACATAAATATGTAATTTATTTTAAGCATTGAAGTGCATTTTTCTGATAAGGGGTCCATAGGTTGGTTGCACCAGACTCTCAGAAGGGTGCATAGCACAAAAAAGGTTAAGAACCCGTGGCCTAGAGTTTTGGAATCTGCTGATGGGCAGTACTGGATTTTTTGTTGTTGTGCTTATGCACAGGGGTCCACAGATGTCCAAGCAGTGTACAAGCCACTTTAAGACTTTAGATACTGGAGAGGTGACACATAACAAATTTAGTCCTGAGAACCTATACTTCTGGACTGAGTTGAGAACTTTTACTGTCAACTGGAGCCTTCTGCTTGGTGCATGTGAACTGATCGACATTTCTGTATATAAGATGAAAATCAACTGCATTGATTGCTGAAGATACTAGGTGCCACCGTACAAAATCTAGTTGAACACGTGGCCAGGTGCCGCGGATTTGTGCACCCATGCTTATGTACTTTTTTTAAAACATGCAAGCTTTTTCGTGTCATTTATGGACTGGCTGTCAAGAGAGTCATGGTTTCTCAGAAGCATTCAGACTATTCTGGGACCAACCCAGCCTCCTGTTTAGTGTGTACTGGGTTTCTTACCCTGGAGGTAATGCCAGTGGAGTGCGAATCTGATCATTTACCCCCACGTGCCAAGGTTAAGAATGAGTGGAGCTATATCTCCACTCCCCCCTGTTGTCTCATGGCATGTGCAGAGACAACTTTGCGTTACTTTCAAAGGACTGAAAACAGTTCTTTTTACTCTAGCCTGATTTATGACGTGTGATAAATTATTTAACGCATCTGGCAAGTAGAACTTTTCTCCTGAAGTAAATTTGGCGGTCATAACAGTAAACACCAATTCTGACTTCGCACCTTTGAAGTATATGTAAGGTCTTGTAACATTGCAGGAAATAATTTTGTGACAGTACTTTCAGTGATATGACAGTGTGATGAATGGCGTGCGTTATTCAGAATGAGGCCATTTAAGGAATGTGACATTAAAAAGGGCAAAATCGTGTAAGCTGGTACTTGTGTTGTGGCCAAAAATTTCTTTACTGAAAGTGCTATGTGGAAAGATGTTCTGTCATAATGCAAACCACTTGTTCAGATACGTATTTTTTAATTTTTTCCGACAAACGTGCATTACGTAACTGAATGCTTGGGTGGCTGTTTGGAAGGGGTAAACTTATAACGGGTTATTACGTTTATTCGAAAGCAGTAGATTAGGTTGGTTCTGACGTATAATTTTAACTCTTTCCTTTCCTTGAAGATGCCAGACGCTAACAGGCCGTATCAGTGATTTTTTTTTTTTAGTGCAGGGTTATTTTGTGCTTAACTGTGCTCATATCTAAAGTCAGATCAGTGTAGTGTGATGTGAGTGACCGTAAGAGTATATGTAAGGGGTGGCCACAACGCACCTGGCTCTCATCACTGGTGCGCCTTGTGTAAAGTTGCTTGTAAAAAAGAGTAACACCTACATGAGGCTGACCACGAATAACACCTACAAGCGGCTGACCATGAATGGCGTTTCAAAATATTTTCTAAAGAAAGGAGTAACTGAAACCAACCTTCTGTAATTGAACAGCAGTAAGAACTCTTCAGGTGAAGAAACCATATTTTATTTTAATATCGTATGCACCGCGCATTATGTCAAATTCAATCTAATCAATTGTTCATGCATTAAAAATTAAACACAATCGATGCACAGTATCCTTCCTACATGTTTCGGCACTCCCCTTGGACCCGTATAAACACAGATACGACGCCCTGTCAGGTAGTAGACTTCTACTCCTTGACGGTATACGTACGTCGCTCCGCCATATATATTAACTCCTCCAGATCGTGGTATCTTTTTTTCACTTTACATCGAAAGCGGCCTATAACTTAAATTATTCTTGGCCCTGTTACAGGACTCTGCCCGTATTTGGGTTGCGAGTTAGGCTTCTGGACGTTCACTGACTCCGGTAAGGATTGTAGCTCAGACACACACTGTCTAGTTTTTAACATTTTATGAGGCGTTGCTTTGGTTTAATTGAAACTGGCGCGCGTCTGTGTTTTATGCATTGGATCAGTTCGGAGGCGCTGCTTGTGTTAACATAATGATTCCCTGATGATGGCACACCGGGAATGCCGAAATATGTAGGAAGTTGCGTCGAATATGTTTAATTTTTAGTGCGCGACGAGTTGGTTAGAGAGGTTAAATATTTTATTTAATTAATGCATGGCTGTTTTCTTAAAGTGCCAGGTGAAGAGCTGCTCTCGAAACTTTTCTAGCTGGCCTTTTCTGGAATATGTCATGTGCACACGTTACACGAGGTAACATTATCTCCGGTCATGCCATGAAGGTATAGTTTAAGCACTGGATGGAGGTGAATGGTCAACGTAACTCGTCGGTCACTGCCTTCGCTGCCCCAGAGCCATTCCTGAAGTTATGGAGGAGAGAAAAATCTTTGCCCCTGTGAGGAATCGAATCGCAATACTTCATTCATCCCGCGGCTTAGTGACTCTACCAACTGAGCTGTCATGGCTCATCTTTGTAGTTTTGTGGTACTGAAATTTGTAAGGATTTGTATGTCAAATTCAGACCTGAAATACTTTTTACAACCAAATCATTATGCCAGAGCTCTTATGTGGGCTTAATCCGTTTGCAGTGTGATTTTTAGGTGTGTTCCCATAATTGCAAAAAGCGACTATTAGCTCCGTCATTTCCGTCGCTCCGTACGCATGGAACACCTCGCCCCCCCCACCCCCCCACTGGACGAATTTTCTTGAAATTTGATATTTGAGTATTTTTCGAAAATATGTCAAGAATATTCAAGTTTCATTAAAATCTGACAAGAATAACGGGTACTTTACATGCAGACCAATATAAATTTTTGATCACAAGTTTCGCAGTTCTTCTTAGAATGAGAAATGTTTTAGACGAAGTTGTGGAGAACATCAAAACACACATTTTATGTTGAATATTTTTTATTCGAAAATCGTGCCGTTTATGAGATAACGTGGAAAAATATTGTGTCCCGGCAGGACGCAGATGACAATATGGTACATGCGCGTTGCATGCTGGATACTGGGTACCTAAGGCTAAAAACACACACTCATAACATGTAATACGTATTGCTTTTCCACTGCAACAGTGGTTGCACGAACGCGCCTAAATGTTACGTTTTTACGTGAATTGCCTGTCTTGTTGTGGTTTTGAAAACGTCTTGATTTTTGTATTTTAATATGCATTTGATCTGATTGGTTGTTTTCCTGAAGGGAAAATACGGCTTCTCACCCCTCGTCTGTTTGTTGATGTGGTGAATGCAACAATTTTTTCTTCATTAGGAGGATGTTTAATGTTCCCTGGTAAACAGTTGCAACACTGTTATTCCTTACCTGATTTTTAATCACGAAGTTTTATACGTGAGGTATGATGGGCTTCGGTTACTGGCCGCAGATATTTGTATGGGAAGCTTGTTTGCTTTCATACACTTTTAAGCACGTTCCCAAAATTGCGAAGAGCGACAATTAGCTTCGTCGTGTCTGTCTGTCTGTCCGTCCGCATGGAACACATCGGCTCCCGCCGGACGGATTTTTATGAAATTTGATATTTGAGTATTTTTCGAAAGTCTTCGTGAAAATTCAAGTTGCATTAAAATATGACAAGAATAACGAAAACTTCACATGAAAACCAACAAACGTTACAACCATATCTCGCTCGTTTCTCCTTAGAAGGAGAAATGTTTCAGACAAAATTTGTAGAGAAAATCAAACACATTTAGGTTTAATAACTTTTTTTTCCTTCGAAAATCATGCCGTTTATGGGATAATGTAAAAAAAAAAAAGTTGAGCCAGACAGGCCACAGATGACATTACGGCGCGTGCGCATTGCGTGCTAGGTAACTAAGGCTATAAGCACACTCGGAATATGTGATACTGTCTTTCAACGGCTGTAATGGTTGCACGAAAGCGCCTCCGTGTTACGTTTCTACGTACGTAACTGTCTTGTTTTTCCCAGAAATGTGAATGACTGTCTTTGTAAATGCAGTTGGCTAGCCAACATATGATCAGGAGTAATTACTTGTGTTGTTAGTCATATTGAGGTATTTTTTTTTTATGATTTATAACTTCACGTTTGATGTGGTTTGGAGTAACTTTCCCGTGAGTACGATATATTACTTATGAAAACGTGAGACCATTTTATGGGTCGTGATGTACCTGTGTAAGTTCCCGTTACGTTAATTATTTTGGTGGGTACGTACCTGCGGGCTGTTCCAGATGTGCAGCGTGTATCTTCAAGTTCCTTGACTAAAACCACCTGTCCCTAGCTCTTCCATGTCCTTCCATTGAATATTTATGTAGGGGATATTTAAAAATTCCGGGTTAACACTAATATGAGGCAGTACAAGTAATGTGTTCTTTAACCATTTAAAGACGAATGGCAGACTGCTTAATTTGGAGATCCAGTTCCTACCGCGCAGTAAACACTTTTCAACTTGGTTGTAAAAAGCAGTCAGTTTATGCTGTAAGTGGCACGAGTCGCTGTTTGTTCTCAGATAAATACAAAATACATAAATACAGTGTGGGCAGAGCGTACAATTGTTGAATGTTAAACTTGTTGGTGCATCACATAACCACTAGGCTTTAAAGGGTTAATTTGATGTCTGTACCTACACCAGTTACTGTTACATTTTTAAATTTTATATTTATACTGAAGTGGAAGTGGAAGGTGCATGATCATATACGAGTACGTGTTTCTGAATCCCAGGATGCAGTTTTTATTGTATTGCACATTTTCATGTATGGTCCACATTTTGATCCTGTAAAACACTGAAATATTTACATTGATTTCATAATATTCAGTATAGGTTTATAGTATGACAGGCCTGAACAGCCCCTTAAGGCTTCTTGAGGTTCGCAAAATTTCTAGATAATCGGCACATGAAGGTGGTGTGGTTGTCATCTGTACACACCAGCCGCCTTTACCCCCCAGGAAATATCCCTGGTACTCATTTCGTGCTAAAGTCATTCCATTATTTTAAATCTCAAGTCCGCACCTCCTCAGGTAGGTATTGTATGTGACCGTCAGCGATAACTTAAAAAAAAAAAGCGGCGCTTTTCTTCATCTGTGTACCGTGAATTGTGTCTTTTTGTAGTGTAACTGCGAGTCGTTTCTTTCTGAAATAAGTTTAGACCGTAATAGTTGGTAAGAAACTACAATTATGTTACGGTAATTGCGGATATGTGGAATATTACGTACATTCCGAAGTAAAAAAAAGTAATTTTGATGGAAATAGTTGAGTTATTGTTCCATCCCCTGCTGTTATTGAGTCATAAATTTAATCGGCCATTCCCATTTATAACTGTCATACCTTTGTTTAAAGCGGCCAGCCAGGAACATAATACAGGTTCGTACCTTTTACTCGGATGGCGAATGATTCATACGGAACACTATACTGGCAGTACTACAGCTTGATTACTGAGAGGTGACAAATTGTGGTAGGATAAGTAATGACTGTTGTGTATCGAGCTTTTGCCTTGAGGATTCACGATCGTCCCGATAAACTGTTGTTTTTACCTTTTTATCTTTTTATGTTGTGCGTATCTCTTTTTCTGTGACAGGTACTTATTAGCTTAAAATAATATTCTACCTTTGAAGAGTGTTACTTGTATGAAGCTAGAATTCGAAATTGAGTGGCAAACCTACACGATGTATTTACATTATATCAAATGTGTTGCGTGCGTATGATATATCTGAAACAGTGATTACAGAATTGTTAATTCCACAGTAAAATAATAGTACCAGAAGACAACTACACTGTAGCTATAGTGAAATAACACTTGGCAGGAAGGTGTGGTCTTGAGGGGGCGATGTGGAAAAAATCTAAATTTCTACCCTTGATGTTAGCTTGCGAAGTCCCTATGCTTAAGTGTCACGCCATGAAGGCATGTGGGGAAAGGGAGGTATAGCTCCATGATTTCTTCAACTCGGTGTTGGATGTAGGTGAGTGGTCATCGTCACACCCTGTCCCAGTAACTCTCAGTCCTGGAACTCGTGAGCTGATCCCTGTGCGTGTTGAGCTATACTGGTTCCGTATAGTCATTAAAGTGCTGGAGGCCTCTTTGGCAGATCTCATTCGTGTTCATTACAGCGCGCAATATTTTGCGGCTAACACTGTCGTCGTCGTCATAATCATCATCATAACCACCACCACGTAGTTTGTCTTACGACAGGTCCATAGCCTCTTGTAGAGTGTAATTATTTTTGAAAACGGTTTCTTGCCATCTGTCTTTCGCGTTGAATGATTATGATTATGCAGTTTTTAATTACAATTGAAGACAGTGCCCTGAAAAAACTCCGTGTATCATAACGACTGTACACTGTCGAGGATTTCTGTTCGTTAGACTACGTATAAGGCTATATATGTTACACTTAACGTATTTCCCAAACTTCCATTTTGCTTATGAACTGCTACGGGGTGAAGTTTGTAAAATATAAAGGGTGCACATCTGATTTCATGAGTAGAATTATTTTTGAGATGCTGATAGTCGCTGGTGTGATTGAGAAATCCTTTACATTGTGTAAAACCCGAAGATTTGTTACCATGCGCACAAAAAGCCGCCCCTGGATCGAGGAAGGTGAATTCAGGGCATTTGATGTACATAACATTTTGCGAGCTGTGTTCTGCCCATCTGGTCCTCCTGTCACCCTGATATTTGGTGAAGAATATAAACTGTAATCCTCCTTACTGTGTACTTTTTTCCATGGTCATGTTAACTTATTTCTGTTTCTTCAGAACTCGTTCACTAACATCTCTACTGCAAAGCTGGGAAAGGAAATGCGTATAGTGTGTGGCACACCTGCTATGTCTCCGAAGGAATGCCCTTTAAGTTACCATCGTTATTACAGACATCCAAATCCTGTCTTGATCGCTGTTTGGTCTACTTATTGTCGGCGGGTAGGTAAAAGGAAGTTGTCCCCTGCGCACGTCTTGCAGACATGGGGGTGGATGTGTGTGGCGCTGCTCATTATTAATCTTGGCACTAGGGGGAGTTGTGGTCAGCTTCACGCCCCGGCTGCTTAGCACCGAGGAGGAACCCCCCCTCCCCCTCTGCCCATTGAGTAGAATATCTGAGTGGGTACCAGGGCCGTTCTGGACATTGTCGAAGAACATTTCCTTGATTCTGTCGGGAATCGAACACCGGGCTGTCCAGCCCGTTGCCTGGTCACAGTTCCGACTACGATACCGCGGCTCCCATTCTGAGCTTGTAGGAACTCCGCAAACCTTTGTTCTGTACCCGTATTCTGACCAGTCGTCTCCGACGTGAGACAGTCATTGTAGTAATCATGTTGAAATTATTGAAGAGGAATGTGTGTCACCGATGTAACATGGTGAGCACCTTAAGTAGTCCATGGCGTGCGTGACGGTTGTCTGTAAAACTGGGTATTCATTACGTCGATATGCTTAATTCAGTATTTAACGTATGAACCCTAAAATAATGTTATGTTTTGGTAAAATATTACTGAGACAGTTAATACTCTGTAAGGTTTTTGGTTGAGGCACCCCGTTATACGTAAAATAGACGAATGAATAATTAGACACGTCAGTCACAGCCATATTTGGGCAATAAAATCTTGTCCAGATATAGTTGTGAACAATAAGATATTGTACAAACGTAGCTGTGTACAATAAAATGTTGAACAAAAATGGTTGCGACTGGCGTGTCTTATCTTCCATTTTAGCAGTTATAATTTATTTATTTATATGCGTGATTATTTCACAATTTTAGGCATAGTTTAAGAGCTATCTTCTTGGCAGGTTACGTAATCGATTCATGGTGTATGCTGCAATTAGGGAGGACAGGAATACGACTTTCATGCTCCTGCGAACCGCGAACGTTATAATATTCTTGTATACTCATTCTGTAATGAGTCGAGTTAATTACGATCATTATATTGAATTTGATGTTGTTGGCCTGTACAAGTAGTCAAGGCTACCCAACTTTTTACGTAACGTTGTACATGTCTGCTACTGTGCTACTTCGTGTGGTTTCAGGTGGAACGTTATGAAGGTCTAGAGCTGCAACCTTTCTTTTCTTTTCCTTTCTTGCAATAATCTCGACTTTTTACTCAACTAGGCCGGTAACGTGAGGCAGAATTTACTGTGTGCAGATATGCCTTGTAAAAACAGTAACAATCAAATATTATCGTGGTGGGAAATCATTAAATAGGATCGCCAGAAACAACGTACTCAGCAAAACTGTTTGAGTTCTTTGACATCCTACTGAAAAATTATGTTTATGCTAAGTATGTTTTGTTACTGAAGCAGTGATGACTGATTTGGCGGGTGGTAAAGTTGACTGACGTCGGGACGGGAGAGCAAGGAGCTTATCTCCACTCCTTCTATACGTGTCTATGAGTGTATTATTATTTAGACGCGCTGTAACGTTAATTTTTGTCACATCTTCTCTAACTGACGGCATGTTGAACAAATTTCATATTTTGCTTCCTGGCTGCGGTGGATTATCGGTTTGTTAAGGGCGAAGAATGAACCGTCACTTTTTCAAAGGGGAATGAAAACTAACGTTTGAACATATCGTGACGTAACGCATTCCCGGCATTCGCACCAGATGGAGGGGAATTGTCAGGTTTACGCTAGGCTGCCATTGAGCCTTTGCAAGGGTAAAGCCCCCCCCCCCCCCCCCCCCGCACATCACCTAGAGGGGGAACGAAACGGCGGTGGCCCACCGGAGACGCAGCACCCCCCCCAACCCAAAAAAAATAAACACCCTCTTT
>Ga0123353_10011770_pt1 | contig 12355 bp, 5 predicted proteins | sample TergutLab28metaG_3_FD_92763 | JGI IMG/M metagenome (GOLD analysis project Ga0123353, IMG submission 92763) | Labiotermes labralis P3 segment gut microbial communities from Petit-Saut dam, French Guiana - Lab288 P3 | ecosystem: Host-associated > Arthropoda: Insects > Digestive system > Gut ... | reverse complement strand
TGTTTAAAATATTCAGTGCCTATATTTGTTGAATAAATATATAAAATGCAACTTTAGAGGTTAGCGGTGCGGTACGACCACTATAGTTGACATTAGGCGTCAAAAGGTTAATATATATCCCAGTCAACACCAATAAACAACGGGATGACTTTGTTCAAACTAACCTCGTCTATTTTATCATTTATTCTGACTGAAATATTGCTTGGCTTCCTAACTCTCCGAAAGAGTTACTTTAAATTAGGTCACGTCCATCTTCAAAATTCCTACCTACGTAACCCCTTCATTTATCACTGGACGGAAGTTAAGCCCTATAGATTCGTTTCATTAGAAGGAACTTCATTAAATAACATAAGGGTCAAGAATATAGCTATTCGTTGTGTAATACCGTGTGGTCTGGCAGAAATATCTCGACGTTTCAAAGTGGATGCAGCAGCGTTTTCTGAAACGTCTGTGAATTTTTCCGAGGTGAGAACCTCTTAAGAATGAACAATGTATGCAGAGTGGTCGTAGAAGTTAGGTTCTGAAATTGGTTACAATTAATAACAGATTTAATATTCACAAAGTGCATGTTTCTCTTTTTTTTGAGGGGGGGGGGGGGCGGGAGGCTAAGAGCAAGAATATATGGCCCAGAACAAAGTGCCAGTGAGGAGAGAGTATTAAAAGCATTATGGGTCGGCTTTATAAGGGGAGTACTACTCCGAAATGAGTTACGCCATCTATCATACAGCCTATGAAATTCTGTCATTTTAAATGAAATCAATCAAAGTTGAAGCTCTGCTCCATTTGTATGAATGTGGGAAATCGAGAATTCCGCAGTAGAATGAGAAACCGTTTCGAAAATACCGTAACTATAAGGAAAGGAACTATCGGCTTATTTCTTCGCCTGTGCTTTGTCACTTTTGCATAATCTGCACAAGTTGGGTTTACTTGAGCGTCATAAATCACGAAGGTTAGGAATTGAACTTAGTGGTGTGGTTGAAGGAGGGGTGAAGGGAGGGCTGAGAAGAATCTACACACATACCGCAAGGCTGTCAGAAAAGAATTTGTGTTTCCTCCCTACAAAAATAAATGCCGCCCTGCAGAGAGCCCCTGATAATATCGGTTAAGTCTTGCCTATAGAAAGCAATGAAAAATGGTATTGTCAGCATCTGCAGTCGCTGGCGCCAGGCAAGCACACCGACGTTTCGTCTTCCTCTTACAAAAGACTGATTATACAGTTAAAATACAAACCAGTCAACTTTGTACTCTGGGTGGTGATGCGGTGAGAATCGTGTAATGCGCATACATGCATATCAAAATACGGTGCAAATATGAAACACACAAACGTAAAATTATCCGAGACGTGGACAGGTCCTTGGGGTTCCAGGCGGTTGAGGCTCGAAGGATTTTTAAAAAATCGACACATGAAAGTGATAAGGTTTATTCCTACTCACCGGCTGTCTTTACCCCCCCCCCCAGGATAAATTCCTGATTCTCAGTTCTATTAGGAGCTGGGTCGACCTCAATGCCGTAGTGAGGCCGGAAGGAATAAGTCAAAGAAAAATTCCAATGATTTAATGGGGAATCGAAGTCGCGAATTTCCGGCTTAGAGAGCAGTGCCTCATTGAGCTGCGTTGCCGGGTACACCGTATGAAACAAGAGGTACAGAAAATAACGCTAAAAATCACCATAAAAATATAAAATATTAATATTAGGTTTCAAGTAAAACCTTTACAAAAAAATAAAAAAAAAGACGCAGGTTGAATATCAAGAACGGAAACTGGGAGACAGAATGGAAGTAAAAAGTCATTGCCAGATTTTAATATTTTAAAACCACAAGTTAACTATATATATGTACTACACTGAGAAACTGCATTTTGCTCATACAGTGTACATTTATGTGCTTAGCGTTTTCGCGTTTTCGTAGAATAAGTAACAGTCATTAGTCTATGCAGCATCAACTGCCTGGTCTTCCTAATGGACGTGGACGGTGTTCTTTATGAGTTACGAAAGCGTCTTCAGTCTTAGAACTGTTAGGTGCCGCTAATTGCGCTGACTGAACATATACAGATGATGAGGTTTACACGGTTGGGTTTTTGTGGCTTTTTGTACCGTGTCAACTTGTAGAGTCATAGACGTTTCCAAGAAGCAAGCTACCTCCAGCTTTACAATTTGAGTATCACGGTCAGGTCTGACACCACTGTTTTCCAGAAGGACCGGTATTTATCCACGTAAATTTAGTTGGAGATTTGAGGTTTGCTTTGGGGTGCCTGTGAAGGGTACTGTCGTCTGAGATGTAACACCGTGTAGTCTGGTATAAGTGTACAAAAGTTTCAGAGGAATCTTTTACTTGATCGCCATGTTAGGAATCACCCTGAGGAAGCAACGTAGCAGTTGCTTTGAAACTTCGGTAAAAGTTTGCCAAAGTACTTGACAGCGCATCCCAGAACTGTAATACTATTAAGCATACAAAGAGAGGATTAACAGAAATATTAATAAAACAAAATAAAATATTTGAAATATTAAACTAATTACACGGTCGAAGCTGTAACAAAATTAAAAAAGTAAAGGTAAAGGTCATTTAATAGGACATGAAGGCCCAGAGGGAGAGTAGAGTCATAGCTCTAGTCTTCTTTTAACCCCGGCTCTAGATAGGGTGAGTGGTCAACTCTACCCTTCACCTCTTTATCCCTGGGAAGGAGACCCGGTACTCGTTTTACAGGAGGCTGGGTGGAACCCAGGACCGTTCTGGACGCGTGCGGAAAATTCGCCACCACAGGGATTCGATCCCCGGACCGTCCAACTCGTAGCGAATCGCTGTACCGGCTACACGATCACGACACACGAATTTGCAAACAAAACGTAACTGAAATAACGATATAAGGAAGAATATGAAGAAAAGGGGAAACATGAAGGAAAACTAAGAAAGAAGAATGGAAGAAGTAAAATAAAAGATATAAAAGGAATAACAAAATAATTTGCGAATAAAACGAAGGCCAAGAAAGTAGAAATGACCTAGAATATTCTGTGTTGCCTTATTAGGATTTTGTATTTTTTGTGTGACGTCAGTGCCTCTACGTTAATTCCAATTTCAGTGAAATTACGTCGCACTGTGTCGTGTTTATCAGTAAAGAATGGAGATACAGATTTAGTTCTACCGCAGCCATGACAATTTCTGTGCAGAAGATTACAGAACGTCGTGATATGCAGCACGTACGTGTACTTCGGCTGACGACTGTGCACTTTAAAGGACGTAGTTAAATATATTCACAAGTATCCAGTGCTAGAAAGTTGATAGGTGAAGGTATCATTTTCCTCCTGGTCTTCCTGTGTTTCAGTACTTAATGAATGTCTTTTCAGTTAATCCAACTTCAGTAACGTAGATTATATTACACAGCCGCAAGCCACATGTTTCGGCCCACCTTATTAGACTATCTTCAGGTCGAATAACTTACAAAATCCACACAGAAGCGTAAGCATACATATATTTATTTATTCGATCTGAAGATGGCCTAATAACAGAGGTCGAAACATGTCGTTTGTGAGTATGTAATATACTTTACATCCGCCATCCACGAATTTAAAAAAAAATATAAGATCACCTCAAAATTCTGGGAGTCAGAATGTTAATTTTAAGCAACTTCCATACTGAGGACCCTCAAACTATAGGCTCCACCGTACAAAAATTAGTCTCCTAGGCAACCATGGTCCTATGATTGGTGCACCTTATGTTTACTTGTTTAAATTTGTGTGAATTTAAAAGGAGTCATTCGTCAAGAATGATAGGTATCTACGAGACAAGATGGGATGTGATTTAGGATCATTTATATGATATTCATTATCAAGGATGTCAGTATTATTTGACTGCAGCAGTTGATACAGATTCCATACGTACGGTTACCTAAAAATTCTTATTTCAAGAAGGCTTTTTTTCTTAAATCCAGAAATATTTTCTCTCTGAATCAGTGCAGCTGTATCGAAAGTTTTGTTCAGGATCTACTAAATCGTAATACATATTATTTTTTTGTAGTCTGTTATTGTTTCCTCTGTAAGCAATCAATAATCAAGTCGAACACAACAAATATACCAGCAATAAAACGAAATTCAAATTCTATCTTTTACTTTAACAGGACATTTTTGCACGTTGGTACTAACATTCAAAATACGAGAATGTTGGGTTTATCGTGTTGTAAGAGCCGCCTACATTTAGCGACATTTCGCTGTCGGAATGCCACCAGTGAATTTGACACCAGGTGGTATCAGAGACCGAGGTTAAAAAACGGGAACCCCGAACGACTTTTCCCGGACCAATGTTGTAACACGGTCAGTTTCGAATAGATGAGACGAGAGTTATTCACAATATTTGTATCCCTTTCACCAGGTTTGTCTCACTGGTAAAAGAATCTGACTTGTGTTAGTTATGTACTAACTGATAATTTCGTAGTTTTCTCAATTTCTTCAGGCAGTTTCAGGATAGTATCATTTTCCTCACAAATCCAAACACTCTTATAGTTCTGGAAGAACTGAAAATCTGTCCTTTCATACCTTAAGAAACAATCTTCCACATTTTTGAGTCCAGGTTCCTTGTAAACAATGATCCGTTTACTTTTCAGACGCCAAGGACGAGTGTGGATACCCAGATATAAAAATATCTGTAGGGAGAGAAACGCGTTCTCTTTAAGATTTAGACATGATCAAATTTACTGTTATTTAAGGTTCAGTTTATGACAAAACACAAAGCTTTTACGAATAGAGATAAGTCAGCAAATGCAAAATGTTGGTTCTGACATCAAATGAGCTGACAATAACGCAGAAGCACTTGAATGTTTCTTAGTGTTTATGCAATAGACTCCATGTGTTTTTCTAACTCACGTTGTTTTTGAACCGTTGTGTAGGCAAAGCCGTCACTGTGCACACTGTAAACAATGCGGCAGAAACCTTGCTGAAGATTTAGTAAGTGAATCACGCATGTTACATCCTCGTGGTCAGCAGATATTAACGTCAGAACACAGCACGTGTGGCGACGATGAATCATTCGGCAGCGCGTTTTGCCAAGGAAATCACCAATTCCATCGTTACTCTTCATTTTTATTAGACTGTGTTTCTTTCGTCTGTGGTGCACATGTCAAAACAGTGAAAGAAAAGCCCTTTCAACAGGGGAGAAATCTTTTATACTACCGTTTGTATAAATACATGTTCCCCTTGTTCGAAATAAAATATTTGGTTTTTCCTGCTTCTCGACCAAAGCTGCGTGTCATCGCCTAACTACATTGTGCAAAATGTTGCCACTTTTTATGCGAGCCCAGAATCCAGCACCATGTTTACAACAGTTTGTCTTCAGATCATGCTCTGCGTCACTTCATTTCAATTCGCATTTCCACACCCTATTTCTGAACCTTTAGTTTAGAATGATCGTCGTACCTAAGTCGAGAAGAAATTTGCCCAGTAAAATCTGTCAAGACAAATAAATACAGAAATAAATAAAAGAATACAATCATACAGTTTTCAAGTCTTCTGGGATGTTACGTCATGTTGACCAGTAGGTATTTACCGAAATTTCGGGGAGATCGTTTTGCCTCCAAATTCAGGTTCTTGCAGCCCACAAAAGTTACTGGCGCCGGAAAGTATGGATGTAATTTGTAGGTAAGGAAAACTGAAAAGTTGAGCTAGTGGAAGCTGTAGTGCTGTGCAGTCGGTGGAGTCAGTGTTGGAACAGGAGAGAAAGTTGTGGGAACTGAGTGGTGGTCAGCCGTGGGGACTGGAAAAATTGGTGGGTATAATAGGTACCTATTTAGAGACGGGAGGCTGAGTGAGGGTTGTTTGAGATGCGGCTGGCAAGTGCAGGTAGGAAGGTGCGGAGCTGACAAGGAAATGGGAACACCAGAATTGCTGCCTTTTTCTTGCAAAGGCCCAGGAGACTTGAATCTTCATTACTAACGCAGTGAGAGCCTTAAACCTCGCGAAGATAAGTTTACTGCTGTTAACAAAATCTGTAAATAATTGCCCGCGCTGTCTGAACACCATGCTGTGTAGGAAGGACACTTGGGAGAGTCCGTTGAGTGCTGGACAGTGCACGCAGTTCTAGAGGTGGGCGAACGGTTTTCTCCTGATGCTTTTTAACTGGAGAAACGTTTCTCGGGACACACTGCATAGTAGGCTGGGTGTTACGCAGAGTTGATGTGAGCGCGATGAAGAAGGAAGAGATCTTGCCAGGCCGCGAATCAAAACCCGATCATCAAATCAGAATCCAGTATCTTTACACATAGAATATTCCAGTCTGTCAAAAAACAAGTAAGTAAATAAATAAATGAACAATTTAATTAATTACTTTATTCATTCCGTAGTCATCTTTACGAAAGATTTGTGGCCTCTACCAGAGCGAGTTATCCACAGAGTGCGAGCTAGTGCTTCCTCTATCAATTTTCAGAATTCTCTCCTCTCCTTACGGTAATCCATTAGCTGCTTACATCTTCTTTCTCGTATTCCCGTCACTCCTATCATTCATTCTAACTTTCCTTCAGTGACGTGTTTTAGAAGGCAGTTCCTAAGCAAGGTGTGACCAATAGAGTCAGCCTTCCTTTCTTTTTTCATTATAAATTAATATATGACATACATAGTCTGTAAATTTATTCATTAATTTTGTTACTTCTTGCGCAACATTTTGGCTGGATAACGCCTTATTATTTGGTACAAAAAACTTTTGTATTACGTACAGTATTTCCATGCAACTTAGTAATACTCTCTGTTCACTGAAATTAGTGTTATACTAGGGCACTATTTCTTCCACAAATAAAAGTCTGTCTGTCAGCAACACGAACACTTTACTGAGCTTCTTTACTAAAACACCAAGACAGTATAACTCAAGAAAAGATATTCCATTCCTTTGTTTTCTAATTTTGCACATCTTTTCAGAGTTACGAGAACTTTTCCATATTTTCTGAAGAATCTGTAGTACGTCAATAGAACTTGGGATAGTGAGGATTATGACATATTCTACCAAAATAAGTTTTGTACTAGTTGCTTACTTCCATGAAAATTGATATTGAAACCACATATGGACGGGTGAAATACCATTTTGAAGGTCGACGATCCCAGAATAATGAAGAGGGTCTTGTGCAGAATATGTGTTAATTCAAGAGCCCATTTTCTAGTGCGAAGGATTTACTAAACTCGCGCTAAGATAGGGAAATGCATCAATATGAAGAAGATTACGGTGAAAAATGATGATATCACTAGAATAATTTAGCTTCGCTTAAGGTTGTAAAGATTTTTCATTTAATTTTTATGGTTTAGCGAACCTTGGTAATTGTCCATCCTTCGTACATAATGATATGAACTTAGTTAATAGAGTCCTTCAGATGGGTTAGCCTCTCATCCTACGGGTCTTATAAAATTAACAAACTGAATGAAGCAGAAAACTCTGTACCGTTGGCTGAAAAGTACAAGAGGCAAGAATAATAAGAAGAAAATTGAAAAAAGTAGTTATTAGTTGTTCCGATGTAACAGATGTTGACTATTGAGTCGTCACTTAACATTCCTTCTGTATGTCAAGTGAAATTCATTCTCTCCACCACTTCCGAACTCACTCTTGAATCGAATGAAGCTACAATTCTGTTTTCATACTAGTCATTTTCAAACATTCTTTCAGAGTTGTGTTAAAATTGAAACACATGGTACTCTTCTGAACCACTTTAAGTTCTGTTTATGAAATGTTCCTTTCCTTTCCCAATTCAAGCGGTTGGTCGACAACACTAGTTGCAATTAAGAAATATCTAAATAAACCCTAATGCTGCTCCCGGTGGCCACGTGGTCTAAGGAGTGGGTCTGCGCATTCTCGCTTGCTGGGATTGCGGGTTCGAATCCTGCCGGAAGCATGGATGTTTTTCTCTTTAGAGTGTTGCGTGTTAGCAGGCAGAGGTGTCTGCGACGGGCCGATCACTCGCCCAGAGGAGTCTACCGAGTGTGGTGGGTCCTATGTGTGTTATCGCGAAGCCCCGTAAAGGGAGACCATGAACCAGAATGGGGTTCAAGCCTCACAATAAAAAAAAAAATTGATGTTTGTGTGGCCGTGCATCATTGATACAATAATATGAACAGTCAACTAGATGCAACAATAATTCTTCTATTAATAATTTCAATCAGCTCAACATGTTTCGGGCTATAATTTTGCCCATCCTCAGGAGCGCTAGACTGTGTTTATAGCTGCCGCATCATCGGTGCTTTATACCACAAGCTGTTTCGGGCGAAATTTTCGCCCTAAACATGTTGAGCTGATTGGAATTACTGATAAAATTATTATTATTATTATTATTATTATTGCATCTAGTTAGCTGTTTATATTATGGTAAAAAAATCTGGTACTATCCAGTGGTCTGTAAGTAGGTTATTATGGTTATATAATTTATCCTTAATGAAGGCTTCAGGACCCCAATGAGACATTTCAGATTATCAGCACCAATACAAATAGTTACAACAAAACAAAGTGAAATATTGCCAATTATATTCACGAACACCACCCCCTAACATATCAAAAGACTAAATGAAATGGTTACAAATAAATTTCAAGTGGATGTTAACAGGTTTATTTAACACGTCAAAGAAATTGAGCCAGGATTTGTACCTTTATCTTACATAAGAGAGCTTAAAAAGGTGTCTGGAAAACTACATAACCATTAAGGATTTTCATGACATACACCAACTCCGCGGGATTTATTTATAGCATTTGCTAATGGGTATTAAGTGTTGACTGAACAACTTATTTCAAACTTTCTTCCTGTTTATATACTGTACATATATGTAACACCATCATCATCATCATCATCATGATCTTCGTCATCGTCGCCGTCTTCATCATCACCACCATTATCATTATCATGATCATTAATAATAATAATAATCATCATCATCATCACGCAGTGTGTCTTACGACAAGTCCATAGCCTCTTCCAGAGCGAGTTATGCAGGGAGTGAGATCTAGTGCTTCTTCTTGCATTTTCCGGTATCTTCCCATTTCCTGTAGACATGTAGTATTCTAATGAAAAGACAGATTCCCTTAATAGATCTGAACCCGTCATAACATTCAAACCATTAATACAATAGTGTTAGAACAGCAACATTATAGAACCTGGTTTTGAAAATCGTGACGTATTATGTGTCTGTGTATCTGACTTTATGACTCGTTCTTTCGAATCTCGTCACTAGCGCTACTTATCCGAATGGATTTCGCTTTAATTTCTCCGTCATTGCAGACGGAATCTCGAAATAGCTTCCCGAATTTGGTCATAACTTTTACGTATGTATTATCACCCTACAGAAAGGATGTGGTTGAAAATATGCTGTCAAATAGCCTTCCATACGCAAGTGTAAGTACTATTGGATTGGGGTAGGACGCCGTGTTATTCCAGTATGTGTGTCCGTCCAAATTAACAAAAATAAGAATCCTTATCGCTGTGAGAGATACGTTATGTCCATGTCTGTCGGACAGACAGACCGTCAGATTATAACAAAGTAAGATGTAAGGCTACATTTTGCTGGTTTAAATAGGGTCTTTGTCCAACAGAATTATTTAAGTTTGTGCTGGCAGATCTTTTAAGTCTTTATGTTTACTGCAGTGAGAAAGTGTTGCCTCGCCTTCCTGAATTTGCAAAACCTGGTCTCTGAACCCGTTTTCTTAACAAGATGAATTTAGCACATAGCCGCACAACCTAGCTCTGTAGGACACAGTATAATATTAAATTCATTTTTAGGTGGAGGTAGTGTTTCTTAACCTTTTTGAATAATGGACTTCTTTGAGAATATCGTATGTAAGCTGTGAGATACCCTCCCCAGAAAGTGCACACAAATTTTGTATTCAATTGATTTTATTGCACTGGAATTTATTTCTTTCACACAGACAGGATACACGTTAAAACAATTCTTACGAAGAATTATGCCTTCCTTACTCACGTTTCATAATCTAAAAACTAATGGTCACCCCCCCTCCCCTCCGAAGAAAAACTTGAATAAAATTGTGCAAACAAAAAAAATCTTGATGGTCATGAGAACGTTTCCTTGACATCACTGTTGTTGTTTCGATTGAAGTGGCCGTTGACGTGGCAATGCACAGGTAATCTTTGACAACCAGTCGATTTAGAACTTTTATTTTGATGGTAACAGCAGAAACAAGGTCCTGTTTCCTACACGTGGCTGTGCCAGGTTAGTGTAGCTTTTTGTCTAAGAAGAACAGAATTCTCCACAACTCTTGAAGTTTAAGGCATGTGCTTCATTTAATTTGTTCTAAGTCAGAGATGTCCAGTTTGGTAAGGTCCTCGCTATGTCAGCAAAGAAAGGATTACTAAAATATGTTTAAATTTTAAGATTTTCTAGAAAATCATAAATGTCAGAAGATTTCTGCAGTATTCCCAAGTGTCTGCGGATTTCCTTTTGCAGTAGAGTAACTGCCATAACCCTGTCACTCCCGACTAATGCCCGGACAATTACTGTTATAGTATTAGAAGCTACTCATATTTATCCACCTTCAAACGGCAGTTTCAGAGTGGTAGCTTGGCTGAAGGATATTGTAGTTTTTTTTTTACCGACATTAATAACAGTGACTGCAGGACTTTGATTGGAAAGATTTAAGTCATTCAAGTGGCCAAAAAACATCAGCCACTTAGGTCAACATATGAGTGAACTCCTTCGCTTCAGCTTCTTCTAATTGTGGGCTACCCCTTTTTCTAGAAAAAGTGAACCTTACAGCCGAAGTTCAATCAGGCGTTTTCAGGCCTTTTCTCTGAAAATTAAGCGAAATTCTTTATATTAGGGCAAAGCTCCTTATTCTGTTCCAGCTTATTAAGAAGGCGACGATTCAAGATCATGATCAGATGAACTTGACGACTTTTACGCCAATAAACGTGTTCTTTCAGAAGCGCTGACACAGCCTTTGACGCCAGTCCATGCCCGTTGAAGAACAATGAGACACGATAAATGTGGAGCTCATTTAATCGTTAAAGTAGCGAAATCAGATGTGTTAAAATGCATCGCAAGTTCTCTGCTTGTGCACAGAGTACCAAGAATTTTCTTCGTATAGAAGTTTCGATTGCTAAACAAACTTTTCACCGTTTCTAAGACGTCGAAGACCCTTATAGGTTCTTGAAGGGGCTCAATAAGTAGGAATTGTACTTTGAGTGTGTCAGCATGTAACATAACAGACGAAAACGGCACAAAGAGGAGATGGCTGCATTGACTTCAGTTGTTTTATCGAATTGAACGCTGAAGGGAAATTTTGTAGCTGTCAGTTCCACCCCGTGAACCGCTTTAAAATATTAAAAAAAAATATCAATGTTTCTGTAGTGGATGGCGTAATTTGGCAAAGGTGTTGCTTCACTTCTCATCCTCTGGCCTAAGCCACAGACAAGTTCGACCACTTCCAAGACGCATGCCTTTTAACGAAGTCTGTCTAATGACGTTGAATTATTTTGCTTGGTAATGCGATGAACAGCCTTGCGGGATGCTGGAAGACCAGAATTTTTGTGCTGAGGAAAATAAAAATTTTGTTAAATCTCCAGCCCTTTCAAATCGAACCTTCATCTCACAAAAAATGATCCACATTCTCCGATGTATTTTTAACTGTGTTGGCCTATGCTTCCATTGACAAGAACCCTGTCACACAAGAGGTATTAAAGCCTTTACCCCCGTCACTTTTAGCAATGAAACAAACAAGCACAGTGATATATTGTATGTCGAATGTAATAAGTATTGCACAAACATGAAATTAATAAGCTTGGAAGAGAAGATGTTATATTATATTTGAGACGTGGCTTTTGAATAGAACTAAGGATCTGCCGGATAAGCTGCAGGTCATACACAAACTATGACTTTCTTAAAGAAGTACTGAACTGTAAATAAATATTATTTCTTTCCTACCTACCGTCCAGAATTCTCCAACATTAAACACCATCATAAGAGCTAGTCTGTAAAGAAATTATTTCATATGAACACTTCATAACCAAACGTTTACCCTAAAATTTGACCACGAATTGACGTCATCAAAACAGATGTCCATACTCTTGATGCAAGAACACGATTTATATAATTTCTCTTATGGAAAAGTACTGTGGTTTTAAAAACGCTCTAACCATGGCGGAAGGCAGTATAGAATGATACCCCATGCTACACCATCCTTGTTTGGAGTGAAATAATGGCTTAATATTGTGGTTTTACTTGTCACAAAGACATATTTCAACGTAGAAGACATTGAATCAAAGAAAACTGGCTTCTTGTTTTGCACCCGTTCACGGGTCCCTTAAATCTCATCCATGGACTCCTATGGACCCCCTGGGTGTCGTGGACCACAGGCTAAGCAGGCCTAGTGTAACAAAAATTTGGTACCCGTTTT